>FWPV01003413.1_pt1 | contig 36016 bp, 32 predicted proteins | sample 2228371 | NCBI WGS metagenome assembly FWPV01 (sample SAMEA103939776, study PRJEB20133) | metagenome | reverse complement strand
CATCACTGACGTCCGAGGGGTATGCACGGCGGTTCATGCTCTAAACATAACCGCAGTGCCTGATTTGGGTAAGGTGGTTTGTAGATTCTAAGTTGTGCTCGAGATTCACGTTTACAAGGCTATGTAACCTGCCTGAGTGCTTTCTGAAAAAGCCTTCAAAGTGCGCAGAGACTTTTCTTGCTTACCAACCCGATTGTTCTGTATGAACAAGTTCTAAGCTGTACCATGTGGAGGTTCTCAAAGCTCTCAGACCCATCTATCATGCTGCACATTGGGCAGTACTCTAAGGATGACCAGCTTGCTTCAGGAGTAAACATACTTTGGACGTGCTTAACGCAGTGCAATCAGAAAAAAGCCAGGCCTAAACCTGGCTAAAAGAATCCAGGACGGATCAGTTTTGTGGAACCAAGCGCAAAATTCGCCCCGAATCTGTAGATAGGTATATCAAACCATCTGGCCCGCTGACGATATCGCGTAAGCGACCAAAACCAGGATGGGGGCCGCTGTTGGTATCAATCAGGATCTCCTCCTGCGTGACCGACTCCCCATTCAAAACCAGTCGGTACAATCGTCCGGTTCTGAGGGTTACAAAGAACAAATTGTTGCGCCAGGCGGTAAAGACGTTGCCGGTATAAAACATCATGTCGCTAGGTGCGATGGTGTCGCTAGCAGTGTAATGCTTGATTGCGGGCTCATAGTTGCTTACGCTGGGGCAGGGGTCGGTGCCCATGCAGTTAGGCCAGCCATAGTTCTTGCCCTTTTTAATGACATTGAGCTCATCCTTTACGTCGGGCCCATGCTCGGTAGACCACAGGAGGCCAGTGCCTGGCTGGAAGGCCAATCCTTGTGGATTACGGTGGCCCAACGTCCAGACCGGACTGCCGGGGAATGGGTTATCGCCGGGAATCGAGCCATCGGGGTTGATGCGGAAAATTTTTCCAGCCAGTGCAGAGAGATCTTGTGCGGCGGGTTGATCCTGGGCATCCCCCATCGAGAAGTAGAGCTTGCCATCGGGGCCCCACACCACCCGACAGCCGTTATGGGTGGAGGCGCCGCGCATGTTATCCAGCAAAATCAACTCGTTGGTCAGAGAATTCCCGGAAATCTCAAAGCGCGAGAGCCTATTGCGTGAACCACCGCTAGAAATTGAATAGCAAATATAGACCCGATTGTTACTGGAGAAGTTGGGGTCGAGTTCCATACCGAGGATTCCGCCTTCGCCATCATCTCGAACCGCCGAGGTGCCGTTGTAATGAGATATGACACCGGTGCTCACGTTCAGGGCGCTCACACGAATCTGGCTCAGATCGCGATTGGTAAAAAGCAACCGACCATCGGGAGCGAAGTGGATACTCCAGGGCACACCGCCCAGACCGCTCTTAACTTCTTCTACCCGAAAGCTGACAGGGCCAGAAGGGGGATCGTTGGGTTGACAACTGATCAGGCCGAGGGTCAGCAACGCAAAAATGGAAAGCGGTCTCATGGATTCTCCTGGATGAAGTTTGGCTGCGAGCCATCGAACACACTTGAGTTTAAACCTATGCCGAACTTCTGAGTGCATTCTGAAATAGCGTTCAACAGTTCAAAACCAGACTTGCCTGATGGATGGTTGACCGTGGGCAGTTATAGAATGACGTGGAGGTACAGCAGAGGAGGAATCATGCGCCGTAGAGACGTACTCAAAGCAGGTTTGGTTGGCGGAGCTGCCCTGGCAGGTCTGACAAAGGCCCAGAGTGGTGGCAACTTCACCATGACCATCGTCCACATCAACGACACCCACGCCCACCTCGAGCCCACTGGCGGCCTGACCCTAGGAGGACAACAAAACCAGCGCCTGGGTGGCTTTGCCCGGGTGATCTCCTTATTTGATCGGTTGCGGGGCACTGCGACTAACCCACTGTTCTTACACGCAGGGGATGTGTTCCAGGGAACTCTCTACTTCAGCCAGTACCAGGGGCTGGCCGACCGCTACTTTTTGCACCGCATGGGCATCCGGGCTATGTCTCCCGGTAACCACGAGTACAACCTGGGGCCCGATGGGCTGGCGAACTTTTTGAACGGGGTACGCTTTCCGGTGGTCTCGGCCAATACCGACGTCTCGAGGGAACCCAAACTGGCCGGGCGCATCCGGCCCTACGCGGTGGTGAGTGTGGGGGGCCAGCGGGTGGGTATCATTGGTCTTACCACCCCCGAGACCACCATCCTCTCGAGCCCCGGCCCCAACGTGCGTTTTACCGACCCGGTTCCGGCTACCCAGCAGGCTGTGGTGGAATTGCTGGCCAGGGGCGTGAAGAATATTGTGGTGCTTTCGCACCTGGGCTACCCACAAGACCAGGAGTTGGCCCGCAAGGTGACGGGAGTGCAGGTAATTGTGGGCGGTCACAGCCACACCCTGCTGGGTCAGACTCCCTTCCCCGAACTGCGTCCTGCTGGTGCTTACCCCACCATCGTCAAGAACCCCGAGAACAAGGATGTGCTAGTGGTGCAGGCCTGGGAGTGGGCCAAGGTGGTGGGCCGTTTGCAGGTGACCTTCAATGCCCAGGGCGAGCTGGTGGCCCACCAGGGCCAGGTTATCCCGATGACCGCTAACCTGCCCGAAGATCGCTTTGCGCTGGACGCCATTACGGCCTATGGCCTGCCTATTGCCGCGTTGCGGGCGCAGGTGGTTTCCAGGGCGGCGGTGGCCCTCAACGGCGAACGCAACGATGTTCGCCGTCGCGAGACCAACCTGGCCAACCTGATTGCCGACGCCATGCTCTGGAAGACCCGCCAGGCTGGGGCTACCATCGCGCTGCAAAACGGCGGGGGCATCCGGGCCAGCATTCCGGCAGGGAACATCACGGTGGGGCAGGTCAACGAGGTACTACCCTTTGGCAATACCCTGACGGTACTCGAGCTAAAGGGTAGCGAGATTCTGGCGGCCCTGGAAAACGGGGTTTCGCAGTGGGAGCAGATCGCAGGCCGCTTCCTGTCAGGCGTGGCCGGTATCCGCTACACCTTTGACATGGCCCGCCCGGCTGGTAGCCGCGTGACCCAGGCTCAAGTCCAGACCCAGACCGGTTTCCAGCCGCTCGACCCGAATGCCACCTACCGTATCGTGACCAACAGCTTCACCGCCGCAGGAGGCGACGGTTTTACCTCCTTCCGCGATGCCAAAGGCTTCCGGGTGGACACCGGCTTCAGTGATGCCGAGGTGTTGATCGAGTACCTGCGCACCCAGCCCTCCTGGGAGCCCCGCCTGGAAAACCGCATCACCATCCTCAACGAACCCAGGGGCCAGCGCTGGGAGGGGCCGTTCTACGTGGATAGCTTCCTCCGGGTAGGGGTCTAGGCCACGAAGATCGCTTGACCTGAGCCAGCAAAAGCTCCTTCCACCCTCCCCCTGTACGCAGGGGGAGTGGTTTCTAGTGCTTTGGTAAATTTATATTCTTGTCATTCCGAACGGAGCGAAGCGGAGTGAGGAATCTGATTCGGCATAGTCCACTGTATTCACCGTCTGTTTGCAGTGCCAGATTCCTCGTTGCACTGCGTGCCCTCGGAATGACAACGGGAAGCCAAGGTTAGTTGTTTGGTGCATTGGAAGCATCCCGATTACTTTATTACCAGACCACCAGACAGGTGCAGGGCCTTCGTTCGCTAAAGCAAAACAAAAAAACCTCCGTATGCGGAGGTTTTTTCTTGGGCTGAGACTGGTTGTTTTACGCAGCTTCCTTGGAGAGGCGTTCCAGTCCACCGGGGTTTTCCAGCACCAGCTTGCCATAGCCGGAGCGGATGTAACCCTCACGGGTGAGTTCGCCGATCACCTTGGTGACGGTCTCGCGTACCGAGCCCACTGCTGAGGCGATCTCGTCGTGGGTGGCCTTGACCCCCACCCGCCCGTTTTTCTCGGTGTAGGCCACGGGGGTACGCGAAAGCTCGAGCAAAGTGGCGGCAATACGGTTCTTGAGGCGCTGTCCGGAGATGCGCTGGATGGTCTGGTAGGTTTGGGTCAGGGCCTTGACCAGGCCTTGCACCAGGCTGGCCATTTCCTGGGCGGATAGCTGGGCAGGAGCCAGGGCATCCACCTTGGTTTCGGTGACGGCCTCGGCAAAGTAGGTGCGCTCGGCAGCGGAAATGACCTCTTCGCCAAAATACTCGCCGGGACGTACAAAACGCAAGGTCAGGGCATTGCCCTCGTCGTCTACGCTCTGGAGCCGTACCAGACCCTCCCGCACCCGGTAGAGCTGATCCTTGGGGCTGGGCTCCCCGGGATAGAGAATGATCTCGCCAGGATCGAAGGTTAGGGTGTCTAGGATGCTGGTTTGCATGGGTTCATCACTCCTCAGAACCGAATATAGCAGGCTTTGGTGATTTTGTAAACATTTGTGTTGATTTATTTGAAGTGAGTGAGGACACATTTGGAAAGATGTGTAAGGTGGGATTGATATATGGGTATACGCGAAGCAAAGGTTGTTCAGATGTAAATCCAAGTGGGATGATGAATCATTCGATTACCACCAGCCCCGGCGCTTCATCCAGAGGGCCAGCCCCCCACCGATGAAGAGCAGCCCCCCCCAGAAAAAGATTCGCCCACTGGCCCATTCGTACTCGGTAAAGGCCTCGAAATTGGTGCCGTAAATCCCGGCCCACAGGGTCATGGGCAAAAACAGTACCGAGATTACCGTGAGGGCCTGTACCACCCGGTTAAGCCGGTTGTTCTGGGCCGAAAGATGCACTTCCAGCACGTTGGAGAGCTCGTCCCTGGCAGCATCCAGGCCCTCGTAGACCCGGCCCATGCGGTCGGTGAGGTCGCGGAACAGGTAAGCTTCCGTACCCAGCAAGGGCAGGCGCTCGAGGTGCAGCAAGGCCTCGCGGGCCTGTGAAACCAGGCGCCGTACCCGCAGCACTTCCCGCCGGCCTGCAAAAACCAGGCGGGGGGTCTCGGGGGTGTTGTCGCCATTCATGGCAAGCTCTTCGAGGTCTTCGACCCGGTCGGTGAGGGCATCGGTGTACTCGAAAAAGGTCTGCACGCCCTGATCAAGCAGGCGCTGCCACAGCCGCAAGCACGAGCCCCCGCGAAAGCTGTTCCAGATTTGCTCGAGGTAGTCTACAGGCTCGTTGCGGTAGGTGAGCAGCACCTGGGTCTCGGGGAAGTAGAAGTACGACACCCGCTCGGTGCGGCTGTGGGCGTTGCCCGGGGTCTCGAGGGTGCGAAAAATCAGAAAGAGGTGCTTGGGATACTCCTCGAAGCGGCTCCAGTGGCCAATCTCCTGGGCATCGGCTAGGGCCAGGGGGTTGAGCGGATACAGTTGCTGAATCAGGGCGATTTCCTCGGGGGTGGGGGTCTCGACATCCACCCAGACCTCGGCCTGCATGGGGCCACAGGTCATACCGTCGGCGAGTTGCTTGGCCCGAATCATGGCCTATAGCTTATCGCTTGTGGCTAATGGCTCCAAAAAAAGCAACCCGGTTAGGTGTTTTGCGCAATCCACTCGAGGTAGCTCTTCAAACCCGCCTCGATCCTGAGCGCGATGATCTCGGGAATCTCGTAAGGGTGCAGTTCTTTGATGCGGGCTTCCAGAGCGTCATAGCGTTCTTGTCTGGTTTTGATGAGTAGCAGAAGTTCAGGGTTTTCCTGAACCTCGCCTTGCCAGCGATAGACCGAGGTAATGCCCGGTAGCAGGTTGACGCAAGCGGCCAAGCCTTCATGAACAATGGTTCGGGCTATTCTCTGGCCGGTTTCTGCATTGGGCACAGCGCACAAAACAGATAGGTACATGGCTTCAGGGTACACGAAGGGGTGCTGGATGAGTGTCGGAGCTCAAAAGGCATCTGGGGAGCTCGAGGCCAAATGCGAATTGCCTTCTTCTTGGTCTGCTTCAATCAAACTTTGTCCTGACTGTAGGCAGCCTCGTCGCAAAGAATCAGAATTTCTGGCGCTTTGATGTGGTTGGGTGGTACGTTCTGGCCATCCAGCACTTTTCGCAGGGCTTCGCGCTTGTTGGTTCCGGTAACAATGTAAACCAGCAATTGGGTCTGCGAAAGGGCTCTTGGCGTGAGCGTGACCCGCTGGGGCGGGGGTTTGGGGGCCTCGAAGACCGGTGCGACCAGGGTCTCGAAATTCAAATCGCGGCCTGGAAACAGGCTGGCCGTGTGGGCGTCTTCGCCCAGACCCAGCACCACCACATCGAAGGGCAGTAGCCCCGCGATGGTGCTTTCCATCTGCTCGGCGGCCTGGGTGGCGCCCAGTTCGACAGGGAATCGGTGGAAGGTCATTTGGGTGCGCCCCAGGGCTTGCAGGATGGCTCGCTCGTTGCGCTCGGGGTGGTCGGGTTCCACGCAACGCTCGTCGGAAACCACCAACTGTACCCGGTTCCACAAGATATTGGCCCGACCCCAAAACGCGTAGGCCCGCAAGACACTGGTTCCGCCCGCCAACACCGCCCGCCCACCTGCCGAGAGACGTTCGGCCAGGAGTTGGGCCAGGGCATGGGCCACAGTTTCGGGGTCAGGGAAGGGCCGGATGAGGTAGTTCATGCCTAGAGCTTCTCGAGCAGGTCTTTAGTGGTCTGGTAATAAAGATTGCGCTATGCGCTAAGGTTTCCCCAATGAACCGCATGTCGCAATTTTGGGCAATCAGCCTATCAAAATGCACCGTGAAACAAGTTACCAGTGCACTAGTACCGGCACTCGCGGACTCGAGGTACTCCGCAAAGCTCATCTGGGTGGGCACCGGGGCCCGAGCAGGGCATGGTTTCAGTATAGCGACTTTGAACTATCCGTTGGGGCTGCCAGGCTACCTACAAGCTCCGCCAGCGGTGGGGGTCTTCCATCAGATAGTGCTGCCCAGAAGGGCCGTCGGAGCCTGGTGAGTAAACTTCGGGGGGTTGCTGGTTGTCCAGCACGGGTTCCAGGAGCCGCCAGGCCCACTCCACCTCGTCGAAGCGGATAAACAAGCTACGATCCCCCTTGAGGGCGTCCAGAATCAGGGTGGCATAGGCCGAAAGCTCGTGTGGGCTGGTTTGACCATTCTGCGGTGTCGAGAGTATCACCGGGCGGGAGGCAAACTGCAAACCGGGGGTTTTGACCTGGACTTCCAGATGCATGGACTCGTTGGGCTGCAACTCCAACACCACCCAGCCCGAACCGGGGGTAAAGGTGGTGTCGGTAAAAAGCTGAGTGGGGGGGTCGCGGAACTGTACAGCGATGGTGGTGAGTTTCCGGGTGAGGGCTTTGCCGGTACGCAAGTAGAACGGAACCCCTTTCCAACGCCAGTTGTCCAGATAGAGCCTCAAGGCCGCAAAGGTCTCGGTATGGCTGGTGGGTATTCCAGCTTCGCTGGGGTAACTCTGGTATTGTCCACGCACCATATCGCCTGGACTCAAGGGCCGTGCCGAGCGCAGTACCTTGTTTTTCTCGTTGCGGAGGAGGTCGGCCTCGAGGCGAGGAGGTGGCTCCAGTGCCGAGAAGGTCAGGAGCTGCATCATATGGTTTTGTACCATGTCGCGCACCGCCCCGACCTTGTCGTAGAAGGCCCCGCGGCCTTCAATGCCAATGGACTCCGCAGCCGTAATCTGCACCTGGGCGATGTGCTGGGCGTTCCAGAGGGGCTCGAGCCAGCTGTTGGCAAAGCGAAAAACCAGAATATTTTGCACCGTTCCCTTGCCCAGAAAGTGGTCAATGCGCAAAATCTGGCTCTCGTCCCAGTGCTGGGTAAGGGTGTGTTGCAAGGCCAGGGCACTTTGCAAATTGTGGCCGAAGGGTTTTTCGATCACCAGACGGCGAAAGCCCCTGTTCTCCCTGGCGAGTCCGGCCTGGCCCAGCCCGGTTGCGATAAGTGGGAAGGCGTCGGGGGGCAGCGAGAGGTAGAACAGGCTGGATTCGGAAATGTCTTGGGCAAGGGCCTGGAAGCTCTCGGGGGAGAAGTCCATGGCCTTGTAGCTCAGGCGTGCCAGCAGACGTTCCAGGGAGTCGGGCTCGAGGTTGCCCTCAAATTGCTCGAGGCTTTTGCGGGCGTGGTCGGTAAACTCGGCCTCACTCCAGGTTTTACGCCCCACCCCCACGATACGCAGTTCGTCGGGCAGGTGGTGGCAGTACTCGAGCTGGTATAGCGCTGGAAAGAGCTTTCGCGCAGCCAGGTCGCCGCTCGCACCAAAAATCACCAGGTCAATCATGGGTGCTCCGGTGTATCGGGGGCATCGTGCCGATTCCCATGCCGATGACAATACCGCAGATAGCCCGGATATGGGCTCTCTTCCTTACGTTGTCTGGAGTACAATACTCGCTGCCACTTTTACAGTGCCTTCTGCCAGCAGTGCCCAAAGCTTGATACTGGGTTCAACAACCAGAATCACCCTCAGGAGTGGTGCTTCACGAAAACGTTACCACTTTTTTGGCTTCCTCGATCCCTTCCAGCGGTGTCTTGTACCCCAGAGCCTGGTGAGGCCGCTGGGTGTTGTAGAAGTGACGATACCGCGCTGCCAGGTGCTGTAGCTCTTCCAGACTCTCCACCTCCTCAAACTGCAAACACTCCTCCTTCAAGCTGCGGTGAAAGCGCTCCACCCTGCCCATGCCTTCAGGGCGACCCACCGCACTCAGGTGCTGGCCACACTAGGTGGTCTCACTTAGGAGAAGCACTACATTTGATGGCAGTACGCGAGGGGCAGATTGTGGACTGGTGGCCGGTCTTCAGCGAGTCTGTAATTGCCAGCGAACCGACCCATCCACTACTGTAGAGGTATGAAACCCTGGCTGGTGTTGTGGGCAGCCATGATGGGCCTGCTGGTACTGCTCTTCGGCACCCTCCTACTCAATGTTTTGGCAATAGATGTTCGCACTCCTTTAGGAATAGCCATTCAGATGGGCTTGCTGGGACTGGGGTTAATCTGGGTGCTACGGGTAGCGCGACAGCGCCGAGGTCACTAACCAAGCTGCTGGGCCGCCAAACGGGCAGCTGCCAGGTCCCAAAGCGCATGTCCCACACTCTTGAATAGCACGATGCCAGCCTTCGGTCTGGCTTGTAGCAGCGCTGATTCCAGCGACTGCACCTGACTCCAATCTACCTGGGCCTGTAGCAAATCGCCCGCTTCCGAGTGCGCACCCTCGAGCGTGTCCACAAAAAACTGTGCCTGGTGTACCACTTCCGGCGCAACCTCGGCCATATCGGGCCGGTAAGCCCCCACCGCAGCGATAAAGGCATCGGGGGGAGCCTTGAATAACAGTGGGGTCTGGCTGGTGGTGGCGCAGACAATCAGGCTGGCTTCGTCTAGGGCAGGCTCGAACGCCGGGATGGCCTGGGCCAGCATGCGGCGCTGGCGGGCATAAGAGGCCAGCGCTTCAGCGTGTTCGAAGCTGCGCGAATAGACATACACCTTGTCGGTTCCCAGGCCCTCCTGGAATGCTTCCAGGTGGCTTCTGCCCTGGGTGCCCGCTCCAATGATGAGGAGCGGGCCAGTGGGGTTGGGGGCCAGGGTTTGGGCCGCCAGCAACGACACCGCAGCCGTGCGACGGGCTGTCACCACCGACCCCTCCAGCAAGGCCAGGCGTTCGCCGGTTTTGGTACGCATTACCCAGACCTCGGCCCGTACGCTAGGGTGTTGCTGGGGGTGCACCGTTACCAGTTTGGTCACGGTAATGGAAGGGTCGGCAGCGGGCATCAGCAACAGGGTTGCGCTGCCCGCCAGCGGCACCACCAGGCGTTCGGGAGCGGTTATCTGACCCCTGGCATGGTCGGCCAGCACCCGCGCAATAGATTCGGCCAGCGCGGGGTAGGGAAGAAGTGCAGCGGTTTCCTCCGCTGAAAGGATTCGCATGTGTTCAGCCTACCCCGAAAACTGCGCTTGCGGCGTGGTTTGCGGTTTGATTCCGACGAAAGAGAAGGGCGGCTGCCCACCTCTCCGACGACGTCACCACCAGCCGGAGGTGGTTTCCTGAACCACCCTATGCAGTTTGCGTTGAGAGAACCTGCACCGCATCGCCGACCTGAACCACTCCACCCTCGAGCACCCTGGCGTACAGGCCGCGCCCACCCAGAAGCACCTTGGGCAAGTGCAGGTCGAACACCGAGAGGGAACTGCATACTGTGCAGACGGTGGTCAGTTCCAGCAACACCGTTCCGATCTGAAGGTGGGCCCCAGCCTCCAACCGGTGGGGGTCAAAGTCCACCAGAATATTCTCGCCCAGCGCTCCATTGGGTAGCAGGATGCCCGCTCGAGCAGCCAGGTCATAGGTTGCACGCCCTGCGATTAGCACCGCACGGTCGGGGTGCTTGCCGAAATGCCGATCCCCTTCTACGCCTTTGCCGGCCACCAGCACTGCTCGAGGGATGGGGGGTTTGGGCAGGGTGTTGCCCTGCCCAGCGTGAAGGGATAAAACCGTGTTCATCGCAAGCCAAGCTGTTGACGCGCCGCCAGCACCTGTTGCACGCTAAGGTTCTTGCCCCGCTGGGCCTGCACCTCAGCCTCGGTAAAGGCAGCCTGACCGGAGGGCAGCGCATTGCCCCACTGGGTGGCAATGTGGTTCAGCACGGCGGCCAGTTCGGCATCGCTGAGCTGGGCGTAGCCCGGCATGACCCCGTTGTAGCTAGCGCCCTTGACGCTGATCTGGCCTTGCAGGCCGTAGAGCATGACCTGAATCAGCCACTCGCGTCCACCCCGGGCCGCCAGAATCTCGGGCACATGCCCGGCCAGGGGTGGGAAAACCCCTGGAAGACCTGCGCCATTAGCCTGATGGCAACCGATGCAGTTGTTGTAGACAGAGGCTCCCGCAGTTGCGGTGGTGGCTTGAGGCTGGCTTGGTGTGGGTGCAGCGGCTCCGGGCGCCAGACGCGTGGCCAGATAGTCCAGAATTGTGGCACGTTCTTCGGGGGTCAGCCTGAGGCCATAGCCCTGCATCTCCGTAATCAGGCTATCCCAGCGATCGCGGGTCTGCCGCTCGCGGGTGACAAAACCAATTTCGTGACAGGTCTGGCACTTCTGCAAAACGAGTTCGCGGCCAGGCCCCTCGGGAAGCGCGTTCTGGCCAAGGCCCATCCAAAAACCAACGGCTACTAGTAGCATTACCCATACCAGGTATCGGGCTTTCATGTGTGCTTATCCTCCCTGGTCCAAGAGCATAGCATGCTCTGATGGACGTTTTTGTGCGCGTCGACTAGTTTTGCACAAAACTAAAGAAGTTCTAAAAAAGCAACCGGCAACCGGGGTTATCGGGCTGCCGGTGGGTGCGGTGCTATCCGTTCAGGTGACCTTGAACTTGACCCGCATTACCCCGTTCCACTCGTAACCGCGTTCGTTCCACCAGACGTTGCCGTCCAGGGGCTGGGTGCGGCCCAGGGTGTCGGTGGCACGGGCCATGACCTCGTAGTCGCCGGGGGCCAGCAACTGCGGCGAGACCCAGCGGTACCAGCCGAATTTGCCCTCGTTGCCTTCGATGATGGCCTTGCGCCAGGTGGTTCCACCGTTGACCGAAACCTCCACGGACTCAACGGGAACCAGGCCATCGTTCCAGGCCACACCGCGAATCTCTACCCGGCGGCCCCGGACACTGGCCCCGGCCAGCGGAGAGAGAATGAAGGAGTTGATGTTAGCTCCCCAGTTGGGGCGGGAGTTGTCCAGGGTGTAGTTGTAGCGGCTGCCTGGCTGGGTGGGCAGGATGGGGGTGTTCCAGCCCGGAAGCACCGGCACCCGGTAGCGGGGCACCTGTTCGTTGCCGGTGCTTTCGCCGGCGGTAAAGTCGAGCTTGACGAGCCACTTCACGTTGGGCGTACCAAAGGTGCCGGCGGCTACCAGCCGCACCGGGCCCCCGTGTACCGCAGGCAGGGGTTCGCCGTTCATGCCCAGGGCCAGCATAGCGCTGTTGTAGTCCAGCACGCTGATGGGGAAGCTCTTCTCGTAGGGCTGGGCGCCGCCCTGGGTGGAGGCGTTCATGGTGATGAAACGGGCGTTGTCGCGCAGTTTGGCCCCTTTGGCCTCGAGCAGGGTCTTGAGGAGCACCCCCCGCCAGGTGACCTGTCCCACCCCACCATAGGTCCAGGGGTTCCCCGAGGGCCGGGGGTTGAAGAACGAGCGGCCGTTGCCGGAGCACTGCAGCACGCTCGTCACCTCGGTCTGCGGCAGGCGGGAAAGCTCCTCTACGGTGATGCGGAAGGGGGCGTCTATCAGCCCGCCAATTTCCACCACCCAGCCCGGCTGCACGTTGGGCTCGGTGGTGTTGAGGCCGGGCAGGTCAATGTTGTTGCGGATGAACAGGTTGGCCTTGCTGGTAATCCGCTCGGAGCCCAGCACCTCTAGCGTGGACTCCATCACCACCGGGCGCGAGGAGAGCACCACCAGCTTGGGGTTCTTGCCCCGCACCACCTGATCGGCGGTGGCTTGTTGGGCCGAAGCCAGACCCATCATGCCCACGGCTGCGCCCGCAACGGCGGATTTTTTCAGGAAGGCCCGGCGGGTCATTTCCTCGGGGGACACAGTGTTATCTTCGGTAGAAACTACTTCCTTATCTTGCTCATTCATGCAAGCCTCCTCCAGTAAAAATCGAAGTTTCACGTATTTTTTCAGTCACTTTGCCTTTAGTTTGTGAGATACGCCAACGTTACATTGTAACTACTGAGATACCCGGCATGAGTATCTAAACGGCAACAGTACTATATTTTTTCAACTTTTGAGCGCTCCACGGCGCGGAGGCCGCGCCGCCCAAAACGCCGGGCCAGCTCAAGTTCACCCATCACCAACGTGGTAGGCCGCCCGTGGGGGCAGACCCAGGGCAGTTCACACTCGGCCAGGGTATCCAGCAGGGCCTGAGCGGTAGCGCTCGCCAGCGGATGTCCGGCCTTGATGGCGGGCAGGCAGGCCAGCCGGGCCAGCACATTGCGCCAGGCTTCGGCAAAGCTGGGCGCTCCCAGGCTGCCTTTCACCACTTCGGGGATGAGCGAGGGGTGCCCGGCCAGAAAAGCTGGAATGGTGCGGATGCGGTATTTGCCGGGGCCGAAAGGCTCGAGCAACAGTCCGGCCTGCTCGAGCTCGTGGGCGCGTTCGGCAAAGTTGAGTTCCTCGCCCAGGGCAAGCGAGACCAGCTCGGGGTGGGGGAGCTCCTGGGGAGGCTCTTCACGGTAGCGGCGGGACAACTCTTCGTAGAGGATGCGTTCGTGGGCGGCGTGCTGATCTACCACGTAAAGCTCGTCGCCCGACTCGGCCAGCAGGTACAGCTCGCGGAAGCGGCCCAGGTAGTGAAGCCTGGGAAAGCGGGTTCGCTGCACCGGTGAAGGGCCGGTCATGGGGGTGGGTTCGGGTAAGGCTCGGGCCAGCGAGTGGGCCGAGAGCAGGTTCTGCACCGCCTGGGAGACAAACCCCAGCACGGGCTCGAGCCGAACCAGCTTCACGCGGGATTTATCGGGGGAGGTATTGACCAGCAGGTGCTCGGCAGGGATGTCCAGGTTCAGCACGCCTACCGGAAACTGGCCGTGGGGCAGCAGTTCCTTGTAGGCGGCCAGTACGGCCTGTAACAGGGGCTCTGGCCACTCCACCGGGCGGCCATTCAGGGCCAGCAGCAGCCGGTCGCGGCGGGGGCGCGACAGCTCGGGCCGCGAGAGCAAGCCCGATACACGAAAAGGCCCATCAGCGGCCTCCAGGGGCAACAACCGGTTGGCCACCACCGAGCCCCACAGCAGTTTGGCAACTTCGCCAAAGCCACCCCCCGCATGGGCGATTTTCGCTTCGCCATCCACCACCAGTTGCAGGGCGATTTCCGGGCGGTGCAGCAGGTAGCGCGAGACCAGGTGCACCACTTTCCGCCCTTCGGCAGCCGGGGCCTCCAGGGCGTTTCGGCGGGCGGGCAGATGGCTGAAGAGGGTGCTGACCTCGACCTGGGTTCCGGCGGGGGCTGGGTGTTCCTGGAGCTCGAGCTCGTCTTGAAAGGCTACCAGGGTTGCGCCGCCCAGCTGCTGGGGGGGCCTCGAGGTGAGCCGCACCTTAGCGGCCTGGCGGATGGCCCACAGACCTTCGCCCCTGAAGCCCAGGGTGGTGATCTGTTGCAGGTCGGTGAGCTTGCTGGTGGTGTGGTGTTCCAGGGCCAGGGCCAGCTGGTCTTTGGGGATGCCGGTTCCGTTGTCGCTCACCACAATTTTGTCGAGCCCACCGCCCCATAGCTCGATGTAAAGCCGGGTTGCGCCTGCGTCGAGGGCGTTCTCAAGCAGCTCCCGCACCACATCGGCAGGGCCCGACACCACCTCCCCCGCCGCAATTTCGCGGATCAGGTCAGGGGGCAGTTTGCGAATCATGACGGTCAGGCACCAGGGGCCTCGAGGACCTCCGGAGAAAGGCCCTTGAGCATCTCTTGCAGTTTTCGCAAAAAGAGCAAGGCGTCCAGGGGGCTGGTGCGAACCAGGTCGAGCTCCAGGAGTTCTTCCAGCACTTCCCTGGACAACCCCTTCTGGCTGGCTTCCAGCCCGCTCATGACGGTTTTGGCCCGCAGCAAGACCTCTGCGGGGAGGCCCGCCAGCCGGGCCACTTCCAGCCCGTAGCTTTTGCTGGCCGGCCCCGGCAAAACCTGATGATAAAACACCAGCCCGCCCGCCTCCTCCCTGGCCGCTACATGGGCGTTGCGAGCAGCGCTCAAGCGCTCGGGCAGGGCGGTAAGTTCGAAGTAGTGGGTGGCAAACAGGGTGTAGGCCCGTACCCGGTCGTGCAGGTGTTCGCAGGCAGCCCAGGCCAGGGCCAGGCCGTCATAGGTGCTGGTGCCCCGCCCAATCTCGTCCAGCAGCACCAGGCTTTGGGCGGTTGCGTTGTGCAGAATGGTGGCCAGCTCTTCCATCTCCACCATGAAGGTGCTGCGCCCACCGGCGATGTCGTCCGAAGCCCCGATGCGGGTGTAGATGCGGTCAAAGAGGGGCAGCGTGGCCGACTCGGCAGGCACAAAGGAGCCAATCTGGGCCAGTAGGGCAATTAGGGCCGTCTGGCGCAGATAAGTAGACTTTCCGGCCATGTTGGGCCCGGTCAGAATCAGAAGCCGCGCCGAAGGGCTCATGGAAAGGTCGTTGGGGATGAACAGGCTGCTGCGCTCCACCACCGGGTGCCGACCCGCCCGGATGCTCAGGGTGCCATCGCGCGAGAAGCGGGGGCGGCTGTAGCCGTACTCCACCGCAGCCTCGGCCAGCGCGGCGTATACGTCCAGCTCGGCCAGCACCAGAGCGGTCTGGCGCACCTCGTCGGAGGCTTGAGCGACCTGCTCGCGTAACTCCAAAAACACCGCGTACTCGCGCTTGATGGCCTCGGTCTCGGCTTGCAGGATTTTGCGCTCCTGTTCTTTGAGTTCGGGGGTGCTGAAGCGCATCCGATCCTTGAGGGTCTGGAGGGCCCGCCAGTCCTCGGGAACCAGGGCGTAGTGCGGGCGGGTGACCTCGAGGTAATACCCAAACACCGCGTTGTAGCCCACCTTGAGGTTGGGAATGCGGGTCTTTTCGCGCTGCTCGGTTTCCAGCCGGGCTATCCAGGCCCGCCCTTCCTCGGCCCGGTGGCGCAGTTCGTCCAGCTCAGGGTCAAAGCCTTCCCGAATCAGGCCCCCCTCGGTGATTTTCAGGGGCGGGTCTTCGACCAGGGAGGCCGCAATCTGCTCGGCCACGTGGCTCAGGCTGGGCAACCGCTCAGACAGGCTCGAGAGGGGCCCCAAACCGCCCAGAAGCCCGGATAGCTCGGGTAAAAGCGACAAGCTACGCTGCAAGGCCGAAAGGTCGCGGGCGCTGGCCCTTCCGGCCAGCAAACGGGCTGCGAGGCGCTCGAGGTCGTGCATCCGGTACAGAATCTTGCGTACTTCGGTTCGCAGCACCCCGTCGCGCACCAGCGCCTCTACGGCGTCCAGCCGGGCCTGCAAGGGGGCTTCCTCCACCAGTGGATGCCGCAACCAGGCCCGCAGCAAGCGCCGTCCGGGTGCGGTACGGGTCAGGCCCAACACCCCCAGCAGGGTGCGCTCCTCGCTTCGGTCCCCCACAAAACTCGGCTCATAAATTTCCAGCGTTCGCAGGGTGGACTCGCTCAGTTGCATGAAAGCGCTGGGGTCGTAGCGCACAAAGCTCCGCACCTGAGGAAGCCCATTCTCCTGCACCCGCAGGGCGTAGGCCAGCACCGCTCCTGCCGAACGCAAGAGCGCCGGGTGTTCCAGACCAGGCGGCAGGGGGTCAAACTGCGCTTGTAGCGCGGCCCGCCCCACTTCCCCCTCGAAACCGGCCTCCGAGAGCATTACCGGAAAACGCTGCTGGAACTCTTGCAAAAACTCCGTTTGGTGGTACAGCTCAGGGGCCAGCAGCACCTCGGCAGGCCGGAAGCGAAAGAGTTCGTCGTAAAGGGCGCTCTTGCTATACAGCACACTGCCGCGAAACTCGCCGGTAGAGATATCCAGCAAGGTTAGCCCATAGCCATCGCCGGTGCTGATGGCGGCCAGGTAGTTGGCCTCCGGCTTCAGCAGGTTCTCGCGCATCACCGTGCCGGGCGTGAGCAGTTGGGTTACCTCGCGGCGCACCAGTTTGTCGGCCTCCTCGGCCAGCTCTGTCTGGTCGGCGACGGCCACCCGAAAGCCCTGTTTCAAGAGCCTTTCCAGATGCACATCCACCGAGCGAACCGGAATGCCGGCCATGGGGGTGGTGAAATCTCGCGCGGTCTTGTGGGTCAGAGTAAGGTTCAAGGCCCGTGAAAAGCGCTCGGCATCCTCGCCGAAGGTCTCGTAAAAGTCGCCTACCTGAAAGAGCAGCAAATAATCGGGATAGGCATCCCGCAGTTCGACGTACTGCTCGAGCAAAGGCGGTAAGGGGCCCGGCCCCTGGCCCTTGAGGGTCATGCATAACATGATACCCTCTGGCAATTCTGCGCCAAGGGTTACTGCGTCCAGCGCGAACCTCCAATTGCGGATCGGACTAGCGCGCAACTTCCCAGGCCAGATGCTCCAGCTCGGGCTTGATGAGCTTGGTCCAGGCCACCATCACGGCGTTGGGCGAGCCTGGAGTGGAAATCACAACCTTCTTCCGGTAGGTTCCGGCGGTGGCGCGGGAGAGCATGGCGGCGGCGCCCACCTCGTTGTAAGAGAGCATCCGAAACAGCTCGCCAAAACCGGGCATGGGCTTCTCGATCTTGCGGGCCAGCACGTCGTAGGTGGTGTCGCGGGGGGCGATGCCGGTGCCGCCGTTGAACAGGATAATTTGCGCCCCAGCATTCACCATGTCATCCAGCGCCTGCGCTACCTGGTCGGGCTCGTCCTTGATGATGCGGTAGCCCACGATCCGGTGGCCCAGGGCCTCAATTTCGGGCTTCAGGTAGTGGTAGTTGGTGTCGGTCTCGGGGGTGCGGGTGTCGGAGGCTGTAACGATGGCGATGTTTACCGGGCCTCTGGCCCTGGCAATTTCCTTGTGCTTCTGGGTACTCTCGGACATAATCGGAATTCTACGCCGTTGCAGGCTCAGATGAGCGTGGGACAGATGGGATTTTACCTCGGCTTCAAGGAACCGGAATAGCAATAGAGGAAGGGGGTGCCAGAAGCACCCAAGAAGGTAGGCGCCGAGAGGATACCTTCCCGGCGCTTCGTCTTTTGAGTTTAGTTTTTTTTATGGCACGGCTCTAATCCTGCGGGGCAATCACGAATGCCGAGGCAATTTCGTCCTTTTCGCTCAGGTTCATCACCTTCACGCCGCTGGTGGCCCGCCCGTACTGCGAGATGCTGGCAACCTTGGTGCGGATGGCAATACCCCGACGCGAGAGCACCAGCAGGTCTTCGCTGCCCTGTACGCGCATGAGGGCTGCCAGTTGTCCCACTTTTTCATTGGTGTTGAAGGTGATGACGCCCATACCGCCCCGACCTTGCAGGGGATATTCGGAGACCGGGGTGCGCTTGCCGTAGCCGTAGGTGCCCACCGCCAACACCTCCCCTTCCTCGCCTTTGGGCAGAATGACCAGCGAAACCACCCGGTCTTCGCGGCCTTCTTTGAAGCGGATGCCCGTCACACCCTGGCTGGCCCGCCCGGTGGCGCGTACATCGGAGAGCTCGAAGCGGATGGCCTGGCCGCTTTGCGTGGCGAGCATGACCTGGTCGCCCTCCTGGGCAATAGCCACCCCTACCAGTGCATCGTTTTCCACCAGATTTATGGCAATAAGCCCGGCGCTGCTCAGGTTCTGGTACTCCTTAATCTCAGTTTTCTTTACCAGGCCGTCCCTGGTGGCAAACACAAAGTAGCCTTCCTGGGTCAGGTCGCGTACGTTCAGGAGAGCTGCTACCTCTTCACCTTCCTGCAAGGGCAGCAGACTGACCACGTGGGTTCCACGGGCCTGGCGGCCGGCCTCGGGGAGCTCGTGAACCTTCTCACCGTAGACCCGGCCCCGGTTGGTAAAGATCAGCAGGGTGTCGTGCATGGAAGCCACAAACACCGAGATGGCCTCGTCTTCCTCCTTGGTTTTGCCGGCCTGAGCCCCCATGCCGCCACGCCCCTGCGCACGGTAGGCCTCGAGCGGGGTGCGCTTCATAAAGCCCTGGCTGGTCAGGGTGATCACCATTTCTTCGTCTTCGATCAGGTCTTCAATGCTGAAGCCCTCCTCGAACTCGGTAATCTGGGTGCGGCGCTGGTCGCCATACTTCTTTTTGATTTCCAGGAGTTCGTTCTTGACCACCCGCCACAGCCGCTTCTGGTCGCCCAGAATGGCCTCGAGGCGACCAATCTCCTCCATCAGTTCGCGGTACTCTTCTTGCAGCTTGTCGCGCTCCAAACCCACCAACCGCTGCAAGCGCATATCCAGGATGGCCTGGGCCTGAATCTCGGTCAGACTGAACCGACTCATCAAGCCGCTGCGAGCCTCGGCGGCATCCTGTGAGCCGCGGATCAGGGTGATGACCTCGTCAATGTGGTCGAGGGCAATCAGCAGCCCTTCCAGGATGTGGGCGCGCTCTTTGGCTTTGCGTAGCTCGTACTCGGTACGCTTACGCACCACTTCGCCCCGGTGCTCGAGGTACAGGCGCATCATCTCGAGCAAGGTCAGTACCTTGGGCTCGCCCTTCACGATGGCCAGCAGGTTTACGGTGAAGCTGGTTTGCAGCCGCGAGTGCTTGTACAGCTTGTTGAGCACCACCTGGGGATTGCTACCGCGCTTCAACTCGATGGCAATGCGGAGGCCCTGGCGGTCGGACTCATCGCGCAAGGCCGAGATTTCGTCAATCACCTTATTTCGTACCAGTCCTGCAATTTGTGCGATGAGGTCGGCTTTGTTGACCTGGTAAGGAATTTCGGTAAAGACCAGCATGGCCCGCCCGTTTTTGTCTTCGTTGCGAACCCGGGCCCGCACCTTGAGGCTGCCGCGCCCGGTGGCATAGGCCTCTTTGATACCACGGCGGGATAGCTTGGCGCCGGTTGGAAAATCGGGGCCAGGCAGTACCTTCATCACTTCTTCAAGCGAGACCTCGGGGTTTTCAATCATCAGCACCAGCACATCCACCACTTCGTTCAGGTTGTGGGGGGGAAGGCTGGTGGCCATCCCGACTGCAATCCCGGCGGAGCCGTTTACCAGCAGGTTGGGCAGTGCCGCAGGGAGCACCTCGGGCTGTTCCTGGGTGCCGTCGTAGTTGGGTACGAACGGTACGGTCTCTTTGTCGAGGTCTTGCAAAAGCTCGAGGCCGATGTTTGAGAGGCGTGCTTCGGTGTAGCGCTGGGCTGCAGGGGGGTCGCCGTCGAGCGAGCCAAAGTTGCCCTGGCCATCAATTAGCGGGTAGCGCAGGTTCCAGGGCTGGGCCAGGCGCACCAGGGTGTCGTAGATGGCGGCGTCGCCGTGGGGGTGAAACTTCCCCATCACCTCACCCACAATTTTGGCGCTCTTAACGTGTTTGCGGTTGGGGAGTACGCCGTCCTGGTAGGCTCCATACAGGATGCGCCGCTGCACCGGCTTGAGGCCATCGCGCACATCCGGCAAGGCCCGGTCTACGATGACCGACATGGCGTAGTTAATGAAGCTTTGTTTGACTTCGTCGGTGATTTCAATTGGTAGGACTTGGGACATTCAATATCTCCTGTTTCGTTTTCGGCACAAAAAAAGCGCCTTGGACGCGCTTTATATCCAACACTACATTATACCTTATCAGGGGCGTTATGTCAAAAACATAATTCAGGTATGTTTGGACTTTACCATCTGGCTAAATGTCTGGGCCAGAGCCTCCTCACCCGGCAACACCAGGTTGCTGCCGGTAAAGCTCCTGACCACAAAACGGGGATGCAAGCAACATCTGGTGTCGCCACCCTTTTCCGCTGTGGGGAAAGGGAAATCGGCTAAAGCCAGGCTGGGAAAACTATGCATCACTGCAAATAAGGCTCTATCCAGGGGCTTTATTCCAGGGGTCAGCGATTGAGTGGGTTTACAACAAAGCCATCGGGCTGAAATCTGCTCCCAGTACCTGGCGCGGGTTGGCGGCAATCCACTGCAAGGCTGTGGCGTAGACGTTGCGGAAGTCGGTCTTGTATTTGAGCGCGTTGAGCTCGAGGTCCTCCAGGTCGGGCTCGCTCCCGAACAGCCCGCCCTTTATACCCCCTCCGAGTACAAACATCAGCCCACCCTCCCCGTGGTCGGTGCCAAAGGAGGCGTTTTCGGCGACCTGCCGCCCAAACTCACTAAAGACCAGGATCATCACGTCTTTATCCCGTCCAATGGCCTTCATATCGGCCCGGAAGGCGGCAGTGGCCTGGGCCACATAGCCCAGGAGCTCGGCCTGACGCGGGGGCTGGCCGGCGTGGGTATCCCAGCCGCCCAGGGTGGTGTAGTAGACGCTGCTGCCCAGCCCCCCCGCTATCATGCGGGCGATGTCGCCCATGCTGCGGCCAAAGGCATTGTCGGGGTACTGGGCGCGGTTCCTGACCTCGCGCAGCTGCCCGATTTTGTCTAGGGCGCCGCGCAACGAGAGCATGGCCTGGCGAACCTCCTCGGCGGCGCCGCTGCGGGTCAGGCGGGCCTCCTTGTTGAAGGCTTCCTCGAACTGCCGGGGCAGCCGAATGCTGAAAGCATCTATGCTGCTGATGGCAGGTGCGCTGCGCCGTTCCCCCACCAGGGCCTGGGGGGTGGCTCCGCCCAGGAAGGTGTCGCAGAAGGGGTCGTCCTGGAGGTCGCCCCAGCGGCCTAGCCAGCCGGTTTCTTGCCTGCGGCTGGGGTCGGCGGTGTGCCAGATGGAAGTGGAGATGAAGTGGCTGCGGTTGGGGTTGGGGTAGCCTACTTGCGGGATGATGGCCAGTTCGCCGTTGTTCCATATTGGCATCAGCGGCCTTAGTTCGGGGTGAAGGCCCAGTTTTTGCCCATTGGCTCCCAAATCCAGCACTTCTTCGCGCTTGATGGCGATATTGGGGCGCAGGCGGTAGTAGAGTTCGTTGCGGTAGGGAACCAGGGTGTTGAGCTGATCGTTGCCGCCGAACAGGTTGACGACTACCAGGATTTTGTCTCTGGACTGCGCTGCCAGAGCAGTTTTGGAAAGCAACGAGGGCGCACCCTGCCCCAGGGCCAGCGTCAACAGGGATTTTTGGATGAAATCGCGTCGGTTCATGGAAACCTCGTTTGGCTAGAGTAGCTGGGCCTCTGGTTTGACCAGGGCCAGCGCGCCACTGGCGTCGTCCATAAAGACCTCTAAATCGAGGCGGCGCTCCCGGCCCGCAAAGCCCGCCAGCAGATTGAGGCGGTTCAGGAAGGGCGACTCGGCCAGCCAGGATAGGCCGCCATCCCAGCCCGCTACGGTGGGGGGGTCGAAGGGGATTTGGCCCATAGCGGCCAGGGCCTGGTAAAGCCCACGCCCGGGCCGCCCCTCGAAATCCAACGCCGTCACCCCGGCGGCGTACCAAAGCCCCACCAGGTATTCCAGGGGGCTTTTGATGATGGCGTTGCGGTATTGCGGGCTGTAGAACTCGTCGCGGGTGAAGAGCCAGCGCAAGAACTCGCGTGTGCCGCCGCTGCGGAAAACCCGTGCAGCTTCCTGTACCAGCGGCTCGGGCGGTTCGGGGCATAAATAGAACTTCAGCAGCTTTCGCCCGACAAACTCGTAGGTTTTGGGGTGGCTGATCAGGATTTCCAGCACCTCGTCGCCGGTTTTGATGCGCTTACCCAGGAAGGTCTTCTCGCCTGTGTCGTGCCAGTTGCGGTTGAAAACAAACTCGAAGGCTTCATTGGCGCTGGCCTCGCGGGGGCGCTGACCGCCGGGTAGGCGCACCGTCCAGCCGGTGAAAGCCCGGGCCGCTTCCAGGATGTCTTGCTCGGTGTAGTGGCCGGGGCCGATGGTGTAGAGCTCGAGCAGCTCCCGCGCCCAGTTCTGGTTGGGGTGTTCCTTGCGGCTCTGGGCGTTGTTGAGATAAAGGAGCATGACCGGGTTTCTGGCGATGGCCTTAAGGAGTTCGCCGTACGGCCCATAGCCCAACTGCCGGAAGGTGGCAAACTGGTTCCAGAAGTCAACCCCCTGGGCTCCCATGGTCTCGCGGAACTCCGAGGTCAGGTGGCCGTGCCAGAACAGCACCAGGCGCTCGGCAGCGGGGGTGGGGGTGGTGAGCCAGTGGTTCAGCCAGCGCTGGCTGATTTCGCGGTGCTGCTGGCCGCGCTCGTTGCGGGTGGCAGCGGTGGTGTAGGCAGGGGCGGGGGCCGGGTCGCGCAGCAAATAATCCACTGCGCCCTCGAGGCCCATCTCCACAAGCTGCTGGGCTTCCTCCTTGCGCCCCCGTGCGGCGGCGCGGCGCAGCAGGTGGGTGGCCTGGGAATAGGTCAGTGCTCGAGCCATGAAAAAACTCCTGGCTATGAACATAGCCTGCCAAGCTGAAACCAGCCTTAAGGGCGGGTTTTCATTGGGGTAATGTTTTGGAATTACCTCAAAAGTTTGCCTGATGGGCCTGACCTGGGGTGCTTTGCTCATCCGTTGCTCCCTGGCATAGAATCCCCTGCAAAGGAGCTCGCATGAAACAGTACCGCATCGAATCCAACGGTTCATTTCGCCTCGAGCATTTCGACCCCGATGACACCAGCGCCTTCAAAGGCGGCAAACAGGAAGCCCTGGTGGCGCTGGAAGCGCTGAACAAAAAGCTGGAAAAGCTGCAAGAGCTGCTCTTTGCCGAAGGCAAGCACAAGGTGCTGGTGGTGTTGCAGGCCATGGACGCGGGCGGCAAGGATGGCACCATCCGGGTGGTCTTCGACGGGGTAGACCCCAGCGGGGTGCGGGTGGCCAGCTTTGGCGTGCCCACCGAGCACGAGCTGGCCCGCGACTACCTGTGGCGGGTACACCAGCAGGTGCCGCGCAAGGGCGAGCTGGTTATTTTCAATCGCTCGCACTACGAAGATGTGCTGGTCGTGCGGGTCAAGAACCTGGTGCCCAAAGCGGTCTGGCAGAAGCGCTATCGCCACATCCGCGAGTTTGAGCGGATGCTGGCCGACGAGGGTACTACCATCCTCAAGTTCTTTTTACACATCTCCAAGGACGAGCAACGCGAGCGCTTGCAAGAGCGGCTGGACAACCCTGAGAAACGCTGGAAGTTCCGCAAGGGCGACCTCGAGGACCGCAAACTATGGGCCCAGTACCAGGAAGCCTTCGAGGACGCCATCCGCGAGACCAGCACCGAGTACGCCCCCTGGTACGTGATACCGGCCAATAAGAACTGGTATCGCAACTGGTTGGTGAGTAGTATCCTGGTCGAAACCCTGGAAAGCCTCAAGATGCAGTACCCCAGGCCGGAGATTGGCCTCGAGAAAATCGTGATCGAGTGAGCCCCTTACCAGGGGTTGGGGGCGCTCCAGACCCGCTTGCGCCACTGCTCCCGCGCCGCCTGGACCTGCGCGGGGTCGTCCTCGTTGAGCGGCATCAGGCCAATCTTGCGCCAGTAGGTCAGGCGGCGGCGCACTGCCTGGTCGAAATCGTCCTCGCTGACCGGGCCGATGGGCTGGTACTCGCGGCCATCGTAGCGCCACAGCCAGCCGTGCCAGTACACCGTGGCGTCATAGGGGGACACCCCGTAGCGGCTGGCCGCCTCATTGGTGAGGGGGTCATCTATCACCCAGTCGCGCCAAACAAACTTGGGGGGAATGGGTTTTTGCATAGGTTTGCCTCCTGGAGTGGTTCCCACGGATGCCCAGAACAGCAGGTTTTGCTGTTCTAACACTCCGCAGCGCATGTGGAGTGTTTTTGGGAAACGCGGTGGGAAAGCCGTGGCGGTTCGCCACTTCCGACCTCGGCCTCCGTGTTGGGGAGCTTAGCTGGGGCGCTTTTTCTGTCGAACGGAAATCGCTCGAGCGGCAAAATGAGCCTGTATGCCAAAGGCTTATCAGGTTTACCAGAGGGTGTTAGAGATGGGCCGGGACTATCTGGGCCGGCCCAAAGCCAGCGACCCGGAGACCGCAGAGGCCCTACTGGGGCTGGATCAGGCTTCCTTTGCAGCTTTTACGCACCGGCTCGGGCTGGGCAGCGCCAAGCACCTGCGCTATACGGTGCTGCCCCTGGCCTGTGCGAAGCCGCCCCTGGGCCCCATCCTGCGCGAGATGCTGGCTGTAGGGGCCAGCTTTGCAGAGCTACAAAAGCTGCAAAGCCGCTACCGCAGGCGCGAACTGGAACTGGCCCAACTCCAGGAAGCAGCCAAAGCACGCGCCTGGCGCAGCCTGCTGGTCAAGCGGCGGGCGCTGCCCAACTGGGCGACCAAGCCGGTCTGGATTTTTCCAACCGATGTGCGGCTGCGTGAGCTCGAGGGCCTGAACCCCACAATTGCCGAGGTGCTGGTGGAGCGGTACAGCGTGCCGGGGGAGTGGGTGGTAGACCCCATGGCCGGCAAGGGAACCGTGGTGCAAAAAGCCCTCGAGCTGGGCCGCCGGGCCTGGGGGAGCGACCTGAAGGGCGATAATGGTCTGGTTAAGCGGCTCGATATTGCCGACCTGGTCGAAGCCCTGGGTGAAGAAGTGGCCGATTTGCTGGTACTGCACCCCCCCACCTTTGCCTGGTTTGCGCAGAACGTCTTTGACCCGAAAACGCACGACCACCCCGAGACCGATTACGCCAACTGGCTTTCGGGTCACCTCGAGCACGCCCTGCCGGTGCTCAAACCGGGGGGGCGGCTGGTGCTGATCGTGCGGCCCGAACACAAACCGCGCGGGCTCATCCGCCAGGACGGGCTGCTTCGCTGGGCCTTTGTAGCTCCTGTGGAATATCTGCTGAGTGAGAAGGACCTCGAGCCCGTTCACTACCACCTGGCCGTTTCGGAAGATGGCGAGGAGGACTGGAGCATATTTGTAGGCAAAAAACCCAGGCTGGACGACTGACCCCAAACCCTTAGAAACGAATCAAGAAACCGAACCCCCAAAACGCCCTCTCCCAGCGGGAGAGGGGTTTTTGCCTACTATTCTCGACAATGTCCCGTGTGCCCCTCTAAGATGATGCAAATCCGCGCACAACGAGCTTTGTTATACCAAATCTGCTTAGAAGTGACCCAAAAGCGATATACAAGTTCCTCGGACGCGCCCCCTGCCGGGCAAGTGAGGGGCGCGTTTAGCGCCGCTCACGCGCAGAGTTGGTATTAGAAGTGAAAACCTGCTGCGACTGGGGCCCGCCGGGAAGTATGTCCGGCGCTGCCCAAAACCTATTTTCTGAAACCGTGCTATGTCCGAGTGTACCTTTTGCCCTTGCAGTTTAGCCTCTGAGCTGAACCTGGGCCTCGGTGATGGCGGTGTTTTCGGGAGTAGCCCGCAGGGACAGCTCGAGGCTCTCGACCTCGGGCAACTCCTCTACCAACCTCGAGACCCGTAGCAGAATGTCCTGCAAGCTTTCCAGGTGGGCCTTGCCAGACAAAGGCTCGAGCATTTCCAGCGCTTCGCTATCGGTGAGGGGGGCAATACGAATGCCCAGAGCCTGTTCGCCCAGCGGCAGCCCTGTGAGGGCCAGCGTCAGCACCGAGCCGAACAGCGGGTCGCCCTTGACCCGCAGGGCCAGGGCAATGCCCTCTGCTGTGAAGCCTGTCTCCAGGCCAAAATACCTCAGCAGTTGGGCGGTCTGGGCTTTGTTCAAAGCGCCCTTGAGGCTGGCTACCAGGGCTCGAGCCTCATCTTCTTGCACCCCGTGGTCGGGGATTTCCCCCGGCGGCTTTTTGCGCCACCGGGCGTAGGCGTAGGCGGCAGCCAGGGCCTTGCCCGCCGACTCGGGGAAGCGGTACGAGGGCACCTGTTCTTCGCCCAGCCGCACGCGGGGTCGCCCGGCGGTCATGAAACAGGTCAGGACGGGGATGTTCACCCCTTGTTCCCTGGCCTCGTGGAAGGCTGTGCGCAGGGCCTCGGCCACCTCGTCCAGGGTGGCATAGCCCAGCGGTACGAATAGGGCAATGGCTGCGTTGTAGCCGCCGGCCAGAAGCTTTCTGGCTGCTTGCAGGTAATCCTGGGCAGAGGCCCTCGAGCCCAGGTCGCGCACCTCGGCGGTCAGGCCCTCCGTCTCGAGGGCCTCCCTGGCCAGATTCGCCGGCCCCGAAGCATTGCTCAAGAGGGCAACGCGAGTGCCTTCCGGTAAGGGCTGGTGGGCCAGCACGGCGGCAATATCAAACATTTCCTCCAGATTTTCCGCCCGTACCACCCCGGTCTGTTTGAACAGGGCCTCTACCACCGGGTCGCGGCCTGGCCGCACGGCCAGAATGGGCTTTTTCCGCCCTATCCGCCTGGCCAGCCGCGCAAAACGCCGGGGGTTGCCGAACGACTCCACATACAAGAGGATCAGCCCGGTGGCAGGGTCTTCCTCCCAGTACTGGAGCAGGTCGTTGGAAGAGATATCTACCTTGGCCCCCAGCGAGACGAAGTTCGAGAACCCCAGGCCCATCTCGCGGGCGTACTCGAGCACGGCCAATCCCACTGCCCCGCTCTGGCTCGACATGGCCAGGCGGCCCCGAAGCGGCAACTTTGGGGCCAGCCCCGCACAAAGCTGCACCTCCGGACTGGTGCTCATCAGGGCCAGCGAACCCGGCCCCAAAAGGCGCATACCATAATGCCGACAGGTTGCTACCAGCGTTTTGATTTGCGGGGTATCCATGTCGGTGGTGACCACCATCAAAGCCCGCACCCCGCGCTGCCCGCAGGCCTCGGCGGCCTCCTGCACTTTTTCGCGCGGCGTAGTGATGATGGCGAGGTCTATGGGCCCCGGTACGGCCTTGATGGAGGTGTAGGCCAGCATCGAGCCCACCACCGGAACCTCGCCCGCCGCAGGGGTGGCGGCAGCGTTGACGGGATAGACCGGGCCCTGGAAGCGGTTGAGCACCAGGTGCTCCAGAACCTGATAGCCCACGCTGCTGGGGTCGCGGGAGGCGCCCACCACGGCCACTCCCTTCGGGCGCAAGACCGGCAGAAGCGAGGCCACCGTTGCCACCCGCTCACGCAGCTCAAACTTGGCGACCATTTCCGGGCTGGGTTCAATCTCAAAGCTGACCTCGACCTCGCCAGAGTCGGCGTGGGACTCCACCTTGAAGCCGCTGGCCTTGAACACATCCAGCATCTGCTTGTTTTCAGCCAGGGTGAAAGCATGGAAACGCCGGATACCCCGCTGAACCCCGATCAGGGCCAGCCGCTCGAGCAAGAGCGAACCCAGACCCTTGCCCTGATACCAGTCATCCACCAGGAAAGCTACCTCGGCGGAGGTAGAACCCGGCCCCTCCTGCACATACTCGCCGGTAGCAATGATGCGCTCGGGGTCGCCCGAGAGCACCACCAGGGTAACTTTGTCTTCGTCGGGAGGCTTGCGGAGCAGCAGGTCGGCGGCGGTTTCGGGGCGCACCTCGGAGAAAAACCGGAAGGTGCGGGCCTGAGGGGAGAGGCGCTCCAGGAACTCCACAAACAGCTCCCGGTCCTCGGGCCGGGCAGGCCGAAGGGTGGCGGTGCGCCCATCCTTGAGCAGGATGGGGCCGGACTCGAGGGCATATTGCGGGGTGGGGGGTGGAATGTAGCGTTGGGGCATAAAACCGTCCTGCCTAACAGGATAGCGGCATTCGCTTGGGAAGACTGTCCTGTGATGAGGACTTGTCGGATTTTCCACAAACATGCTGAACCGCGTAAAGCGCTGGGAATAGCGGTCATGGGTGGACAAAGCGATCCGATTGCTTTTTCAGAATGCAACCCAGCCCAGACCCAATAGCGTATGTTGGGAGTATGAAACTTCGAGATCAGGTCATGCGGCTGGGGGTACCGTGGCTTGTGGAAGGGCCAGCCTCACGCCGCAGCTATGTTCAACTGTACCGCGCGTTGGAACAGACCGGCTCACAAATCGCCGCTCGTATCTGTAGCGCTAAGTCTTCTCAGGTCGAGAAAACCATCCGCCACATCATCGGCATCGAACGCTGGGGACAAAGGCGTTTGCAAGTTGCGCTGGGCGAGCCTTTGTTGATGGACGGGCACCAAACCTATAAGCCACAAGAGGGCCTTACAAACGAAAGACTGGCCGAGGAATTTCAGGCCACCCGCCAGCAGACTTTGGCCCTGGTCAAGCGCCTGGAAAACGTTCCTAACAGTGAAAAAATCCCGCACAACAGTCTTGGGCCACTCTCGGTGAAGGGCTGGCTCTTTTATCTGAATGTCCACGCCGACCTGGAAAGCCGCCGACTGAGGTAGCCAGGGGCATTGTGCAAAGAGCCAGTTGGAATCGAGTTCTGGTTCGCGGTACCTTAGGGTATGCGGCTCAAGACGAAGTTCTGGCTCGAGTCCGATTCAGGCAACTTCCTGTTGGGACCGGGCACCTTGCATCTACTGGTGGCGGTTGCTGAGCAGGGCAGCCTCAAGGCAGGGGCCAAGGCCATCGGACTGAGCTATCGGGGTGCTTGGGACAGGCTCAAAATAGCCGAGGAAGGGCTGGGCTTTCCTCTTCTGGAGCGCCACTCAGGTGGTGAGAGGGGTGGCGGCAGCACCCTCACTTCAGAGGCGATGGAGCTTGTTGAACGGTATCGGCGTTTTGTGCAGGGTGTTCATGGGGAACTCGAGGCCCGCTTTGCAGAGGCTTTTGCCGACTGGCCGAGAGTAACCAAAGATTTGCAAATCGTAAAACAAAAAAAGGACTAATAGCAGTTTTTATAAGTGCACTTTACACTTTTATGGGTTTTACTTGTAAAACGTTGACATAAAATGCGCCATGTGTTACTCTACAGATGCCAGACGCTTCATGTACCACTCCCCGGTTGCCAGACCGGGGAGTCCTCCTGTTTGGAGCGCTTTTCACAAAGATGGAGCCATCGGGGGTTATGAATCCTCATGTCCAAGGTAAAACACTTGCCAGGATAGGCAAGTATTTTAGGAAGCCGCGATCAGATTTCAGGATTAAAGGCTGCTGGAGCTACTGCTTCGGGACGTTTGGTCTGAGCGATAATCTCACGCACGCGCTCACCCTGTACGATTTCAGACTCCAAGAGTTCCTCGGCTAGCCGGTGCATGGCCTCAGTGTTGCTGGACAACACCTGCTTGGCTTTTTCGTAGGCCCGATCCAGAATGGCCTGAATATCGGCGTCAATCAGGCGGCTGGTTTCTTCGGAGTGGTCTTGCTTTTTGGCGATTTCTTCTCCCAGGAAAATCGGCCCCTGGTTAGAACCCCAGGCCACGTTCTTGAAGTGATCTCCCATGCCCCAGTCCAGCACCATCTGCTTGGCCAGGCTGGTGGCCTGCTTGAAGTCGTTGGCGGCTCCGGTGGTGATGGTGCCCACAAACAGCTCCTCGGCAGCCCGGCCAGCCAGGGTCATGGCCAGGGTGTCCTCGAGGTGCTCCTTACTCATCAGAATGCGCTCCTCGGGCTTGCTCCAGCGCACCCCCAGGGCCATCCCGCGGGGCACAATCGAGACCTTCTCGGTCTTGTCAGCATAGGGCAGTACCTCACCGGCAATGGCATGACCCGCTTCGTGGTAGGCCACCGCCCGCTTTTCCTGCTCACTGAGTTTGAGGGTACCCCGCTCCAAACCCAGCATGATTTTGTCGAGCGCGGTCTGGAAGTGTACGTTGGCAATCTCGGTGGCGTTTTCGCGGGCCGCTTGCAGGGCGGCTTCGTTCACCAGGTTTTTCAGGTCGGCGCCGCTGAACTGCGGGGTGAGGCGGGCCAGGTTGTTCACATCCACATCAGGGGCGAACTTCTTGCCCCGCATGTGCACCTGCAAAATTTCTTTGCGCTCTTCCAGGGTGGGTAGCCCAATAACCACCTGGCGGTCAAAACGTCCGGGCCGCAACAGGGCCGGGTCCAGAATGTCCGGGCGGTTGGTCGCGGCTAGCACGATTACGCTGGTGTCCTTCTCGAAGCCATCCATCTCCGAGAGAATTTGGTTGAGGGTTTGCTCCCGCTCGTCGTGGCCGCCGCCAATACCGGCGCCACGCTTGCGCCCAATCGAGTCGAGCTCGTCAATAAAGATGATGGCCGGGGCGTTGCGGCGAGCCTCCTCGAACAGGGTGCGCACCCGGCTGGCCCCTACCCCCACAAACATCTCCATGAACTCCGAGGCCGAAACCGAGAAGAAGGGTACACCAGCCTCCCCGGCCACAGCGCGGGTCAGGAGGGTTTTGCCGGTTCCTGGCGGCCCAACCAGCAGCACGCCCTTGGGAATCTCGGCCCCAATGGCAATATATTTCTGCGGGTTCTTGAGGAAGTCCACCACCTCCATCAGTTCCCGCTTGGCCTCGGTGTGACCGGCCACATCCTTGAAGGTGGTGTTGACCCGTTTTTCCTTACCGTACTGGCGGGCCCGGCTCTGCCCAAACTGCATAACCTGTCCGGCCCCCCCTTGCGAACGCATGAAGAAGAACCACCAGAAGCCAATCAGAAGCAGAATCGGCAGGAGGGTAAACAGCAACTGTCCCCACATGCTGGGGGGGCGGTTGGTGATTTCGACCCCATTCTGGCGCAGCAGGTTGGTGAACTGCGGGTCACTGAAGCCCGAAGGGAGCGCAATCACCGTAAAGCGGTCGGTGGTTTCGGTGGCATTGCCAACCTGAATGCGCTCGGGGGCTTTGAAAAAGCCGTTGATACGGCCCTCTTGCAGTATCACCCGGGCTACCTTACCTTGCTCGACATAAGCGATGAAATCGCTATACGGGATTGTCGTACGGGCGTTGTTGCTGCCGCCAAATAGGGTAAAGAGCCAATAGGCCAGGATGACGACAATGACCAAGCTCCAGGGATTGATGCGCGTAGGCAAAACGTAACCTCCATTGGGTGCCCGCCAGGCGGGCGATGCATAATTCACCGATTCAACGGCGAACTGACGCACCTTAACTGAGTATATGGTACTCAATCCCGGTGTGAGGAATGAGTCCTAGGGTGTAAAGCGGTTGGGGGAGAAGGTTTATGCGGGGTATGGTTTAATTTTCAAATCTGCATAGCTCATTTCCAAAACCATACTGTGCTTCGCAATACCTGATGCTATGTCAGACTGAGTGCGCTGGACCATACATGCTGAGGGTGCTCTGTGAAGAGCGCGATAACCTGGAGATGGCTGGTGCTTTGCCTTTGGCAGCGAGTTCCATTGTTTTAAGTTCGTAGCTTGTTGCTTATCCTTCGGCACTCATTGCTTTCAGCTTTCCGCCTTATGATGGATGGCAATGCAAGCGGTTCTCGAGGCCCTCCACCAAGGCGACTACGATACGGCGTTTGAGACGCTGGTACGCACTCTTGCGCTGGCGCAGGGGCAGGATGCAGCCGAGGCGGCCTTGCTGCTGGCCGAGGCGTATTCGCTGTATGGGGAAGGGGGCATTGAGGGAGCCAACCGGGCCCTGGAGGAAGGCCTGGGCAGTGTACCCACCCTCGAGGCCCACCCCCGCTATCGCGCCATTCTGGGCGAGATGCGGGCCCTGGAGGGGGCCTCGGAAGAGGATGTGCGGCAAATTTTGCCCCAGACCCACGACCCCCGTGCGCTCTACCACCAGGCCCAGGCCCTGATGTACCTGGGCTTGCCCGAAGAGGCGCTGGAAATTTTGAACCGGCCCCTCGAGCTGCCCGCTTTCCTGGCCTGGCGGGCCCAAACCCTGCGGGGCAAGGCCCTGGAGCGCCTGGGCCAGGCCGCCGAGGCGGCGGCTGCTTACAGGGAGGCCGCACGGCTGGCCGTGGGGCTGGAACACTACTGGAACCTGATAGATGCAGCGGCGATGTTCGTGGAGGCCGGAATGGGCCAGGAAGCCCTGGAGGCCTTGCGGGAAGCAGAGCCCGACGCCCCCGAGCTCGAGGACCCCGAGGACGCGGCCACCCGCTACTACCTCGAGGCCCGCAGCCAGCTTTTGTTGGGCAATCCCAGCCTGGCCCTCGAGGCCATCCAGCGCGCTTTGGCCAAAGAGCGCGAAGGCGCCGAGGCAGCCCACGGCACTCCCCTGGTTCACGGACAGGCCCTCATGCAACTGGGCTACCCCCGCGAGGCCATCGAGGCTTTCCGCGAGGCCGTTCGGCGGGCCGAAGACTCCGACAAAAGCTATGCCCTGCACGAACTGGCGGTGGCCTACCTGGAAGCGGGCGAGCTGGCCGAGGCCGAGTCTACCTTGCGTGAGGTCTTGCGCGACCCCGACTATGGCTACCAGGGCGAGGCCTATGGCGACCTGGCCGAGATTCTCTACCGCCTGAGCCGCTACGAAGAAGCCTCCCAGGCTGCCCAGCAAGCCATTCGGCTGGGCAGTTTGAGCGCCGGGTATCTGATTCTGGGCAACCTGGCTTACGACCTGCTGCACCTGGAGGAGGCCCTCGAGCACTACACCAAAGCCTGCGAAGAAGCCCCCGAAGGCAGCCGCGACTGGGTTACGGCCCAGCAAATGGTGGTGGATACCCTGGCCCAGCTGGGGTTTCGACGCCCTGACGAAATAATTTCGCGTAGTGAAGCCGTGTTGCCGTATTTGCACCCGGCGGACGAATGGCACCAGACCCTCAACAATTACCTCGAGCGGGCCAGAAGCCTGATGGGTGGGAGTCGGACGCTGAACTAGTGGACTTGCAGTCCAACAATCGGTTAGGTCTCCCGTTGACCCCGGCTGTTATTGTTGGGTGTAGGCCGTGCGATGAGGATCTTGTACGGTGACAGAATTCTAAAGACACTACGCAACCCCAAACCCAACACCAGCCTCAAGTACCCCGAAACCCTTTTAGCTTGATGGGTTGGTTGAGCCGAGCGCTCTCGTAGGCGGCCAGCACCAGCCGGACGGCTTCCAGGCCGTCCTCGCCAGTACAAATTACCGGACGTTCGCCCCGAATGGCCGCCAGGAAGTTGGCGATGTGTCGGGTGTGGTTGGGCGCTCCGGCGAAGTCGTAGAGGGCTAAGTCCGGCTCGGCCCAGGCCGTGCTGGGAGAGGCGCGGAAGCTGTGGCGCAACACCGGCTTGCCGTAGCGGTTGGTGTACTCGAGGGCTCCCTCGGTTCCATAGATCCAGAAACCCTCTTCCCACCCCGTAGCCGACCAGGAGGCCTCCACCTCGCCCAGGGCTCCGCCGACAAAGCGCAGCGAGGCGTGGGCGGTGTCCTCGACCTCGATGGAGAACTTGAGGGTCGCAATCCGGGCGTAGATTTCCTCCACCGGGCCGCCAAAGTAACGGGCCAGGTCGAACATGTGGCAGCCGTTGTCGAGCAGCGTTCCACCGCCAGCCAGGGCTTTCTTGCCGAAAGAATCCCGTACCTGGGGGCTTCCGCCCCAGTCGTGGGCCTGGCGCAAGCGGATAAACGTGACGCGGCCCAGGGCACCGCTATCCAGGATTTGTCTGGCCTTGAAGGCGGCGCCGTTGGAGCGCAGGTGGTGGTTGATTTGTAGCGTCACCCCGGCTCTGGCTGTGGCCCGGATCATGGCGCTGGCCTCTCGAATGGACAGCGAGATGGGCTTTTCGCACAGGATGTGCTTGCCGGCCCTGGCTGCCGCGAGGGTAACCGGGTAGTGCAGCGCATTGGGGGTGCAGACCGAAACGGCCTCGATTTCCGCTAAGCTCAGCAGGTCGCGGTAATCGCTAAAAACATGGGGGATGTTCCACTCGCGTTGGCGGGCCTCGAGGGCAACGGGGTTGATGTCGGCCAGTGCCACTACCTCGGCACCACTGGCCACATAGCCCTTGTAGTGCGACAACGCTATGCCACCCGCCCCGATAATCCCGACCTTCATAGGGGCTCCAGAGGGGCCTGATTGGGGGCCTGGGTTACCTCCAGGTTGACTCGCTGCCGGGCCCAGACACAGGCGTTGGCCAGGATGCGCAGAATGTGCGGGTGGTGGTAGGTAGGAAAGGTTTCGTGGCCGGGGCGGAAGTAGAAGATGCGCCCGTGGCCCCGCGTCCAGGTACAAGCACTGCGGAACACCTCGCCCCCCTGAAACCAGGAGATCATCAGAAGCTCATCGGGCTCGGGGATGTCGAAGCGCTCGCCGTACATTTCTTCCTGTGGAAGCTCGAGGTACTCGGGAATGCCTTGCAGGATGGGATGGTCGGGGCGCAGGTTCCACAGGCGTTCGCGTTCCCCGGCCTCGCGCCACTTGAGGCTGCAAAAAGTGCCCATCAGGCGCTTGAATATCTTGGCGTAGTGGCCCGAGTGGAGCACGATCAGGCCCATGCCCGACAGCACCCGCAACTGCACCCGCTCCACCACGGCCTCGCTCACCTGGTCGTGGGCCAGATGCCCCCACCACAGCAACACCTCGGTATCGTCCAGTACCGCCTGGCTCAGCCCATGTTCGGGCTCCTCGAGGGTAGCCGTGCGCACCTTGAAGTCGCCCAGACCCTGCAAACCCTGCGCAATGGCGCCGTGAATTCCCTGAGGGTATATACGACGAACGGCTTCGCTCCTGCGCTCATGCAGGTATTCGTTCCAGATGGTTACTTTGGTCATAGTTGATTGACGGGTTGTCAGGGCCTGGGGTGGTTCGCAGTTGGACTCGAGGGGCCTTAGTGGAATCTCTTTTATCCGCCAAAAATCTGTTTCGTAGAAATACCTTATCGCTTCAGTTAATCGAATTTTATCGCAACTGTGCAGGCAGGATAGGCCACCGCTAAGGCAAGTTGGGCCAGAGCGTGAAATTGAAACATAGAATAAAGTCCATGAAGGTACTGGCCCTTATCGCTCACGATGGCAAAAAAACCGACATGGTGTCTTTTGCCAAAGACCACAAAGACCTGCTTTCGCGCTTTCCGCTGGTTGCTACCGGTACAACCGGAAGACTCTTGCAAGAAAAAGCCGGTCTGAACGTGACCCGTATGCTCTCGGGGCCGCTGGGTGGCGACCAGCAGATAGGGGCTATGATTGCTGAGGACAAGGTACTGGCAGTCATTTTCTTGCGTGACCCCCTTCAGGCTCAGCCCCATGAGCCCGATGTGCAAGCCCTGATGCGGGTCTGTGATGTTCACAACGTTCCACTAGCCACCAACCTGACCGCCGCCGAGGCTGTGCTGGCCTGGCTCCAGAGCGACCTATCGGCCAATGAGCGGCAGGTGGGTCGGTAGGAAAAAGGCCTCCACTAAACAGTATGTGCGGAAAATTGGGCAGGGGGCTTGTATCAGGATACCTGGGATAGTGTCAAAGACCCGAATGTTAGAAAAGTTGAGTGTTATATTAGCAAGTAGGTATGACGCCCGTTGAGTGGATTCAACAAATGGTTGAGGCCAACCGCGATGCCTTGCAGCAGATGCCCTTTCCACCCGGTCTGGCGGAATACATTGACGAACTGGTTAAGTCTGGCCAGACTGAGCAGATTATCGCCCTGATGAAGATGGGTTTCCTGATTGGCATCCAGCAAGGTGCACGAAGCGAAGAGACCCCTGCCCATCCCCCCAGCCGCATTCAGGCTTAGGCGAACAACTGCACAAGTAGTGTACCGGACGCTCGTGGATTGCTGATAAATACCCATACCGGACGGTTGAAAAAACCACGTAAGTTCAAGGGTCGTCGCTCAGTACACCGTCGTATAGATGCCAGTACAGTTACATCAATAGTGGCCCCATTGCAGGGTTATACCAAGCGCCCTACTGTTTCACCAACGAAAGCTTTTATGGTTCCTCCCCTACAGCGTAGGGGAGGTTAGGTGGGGTTGTTGATTTGCGCCTTCACCCAGCTTGCTGATTCAGGGCCTGGCTCAATACCCTCCCCCA
>FWPV01003412.1_pt1 | contig 36018 bp, 24 predicted proteins | sample 2228371 | NCBI WGS metagenome assembly FWPV01 (sample SAMEA103939776, study PRJEB20133) | metagenome | reverse complement strand
GCGGACCTGGTCTGCTTCAGCGGCGACAAGCTCCTGGGTGGGCCCCAGGCGGGGATAGTGCTCGGCCGGTCCGACCTGGTGGAGGCCATGACCCGCCATCCCCTCGCCCGCGCCCTGAGGGTGGACAAGCTCACGGTGGCCGCCCTCGAGGCCACCCTGCGGCAGTACCTCGACCCCTCCCGGGCGGTGAAGGAGATCCCCACCCTGGCCATGCTCACCGCGGACCCCGAGACGCTTCGCGAGCGGGCCCGCGCCCTGGCGAAGAGGATCTCCTCCGAGGGACCTTTCCAGGCCGAGGCGGTGGAGGATGTCTCGCGCGCCGGCGGAGGCGCGCTGCCCATGGAGGACCTCCCCACCTGGACGGTGGCGGTGACCTCGCCGGCCATGAAGACCGTCGCCATCGAGGAGGCCCTGCGCGGGGCCGAGCCGCCGGTGATCTGCCGCGTCAGGGACGATCGCGTCATCCTGGACATGCGCACGGTGAGCGACGAGGAGGCGGCGATGATCGCCGAGGCCTTCAGGGGAATGGCGGCTGACGCGGAGCGGTGACGACCCCTTACGGAAAGAGGCCATGAAGAACTTCATCATCGGCACCGCCGGACACATAGACCACGGCAAGACCGAGCTCGTAAAAGCCCTCACGGGCACCGACACCGACCGCCTCAAGGAGGAGAAAGAGCGCGGCATCTCCATCGAGCTCGGCTTCGCGGAGCTGGAGCTTCCCGGAGGAGTGACCGCCGGAGTGGTGGACGTCCCGGGACACGAGCACTTCGTCAAGAACATGCTCGCGGGCGCCACCGGCTTCGACCTGGTGCTGCTGGTGGTGGCGGCCGACGACGGTGTGATGCCCCAGACCCTCGAGCACCTGGCCATCGTGGACCTGCTGGGGGTCAACGACGGGGTGGTGGCCATCACCAAGGCCGACCTCGTGGACGAGGAGATGGTGGAGCTGGTGAAGGAGGACGTGGCGGGGGCCCTGGCGGGGACGGCCCTGGAGAAGGCCGAAATGGTAATCACTTCCAGCCGCACCGGGCTGGGGCTGGAGGAGCTGCGGGCTGCCCTGGCCAGAGCCTCGGAAAGGGTGAGGGACCGCGACTTCTCCGGGCCTTTCCGCCTTCCCGTGGACCGCGTCTTCACCCTCAAGGGCATAGGTACGGTGGTGACGGGAACCCTGTGGGAGGGCAGCGTCGCGGACGGCGACGAGGCGGTCATCCAGCCCTCGGGGAGGAGGGTGCGGGTGCGCAACGTGCAGGTGCACGGCAGGGAGGTGGAGAGGGCGCGCGCGGGACAGCGCGTGGCGCTGAACCTGCCGGGCATCTCCACGGACGAGATCGAGCGCGGGGACGTGGTGGGCACCCCGGGTTACCTCCACCCCACCCTCATGGCCGACGGCCTCCTCCACCTCATCGAGTCAGCGCCGCGGGGACTGAAAAACCGGGCGCGGGTGCGCTTCCATCACGGCACCAGGGAGGTCATGGCCCGGGTGGTGCTCCTGGGGGGGCGGGAGGAGCTCGCGCCGGGAGAGAGCGCCTACGTGCAGTTCCGCCTGGAGAAACCGGTGGTGGCGCTTTACGGCGACCGCTACATCCTGCGCAGCTACTCGCCCGTCACCACCATCGGGGGCGGGCGTATCCTGGACTCCCATCCTAAAAAGCACCGCCCCCACCAGCGCGAGGTCCTGACCTCCCTGGAGCGGAGAGAGCGGGGCGCTCCCCGCGACCTCGTGCTGCTGGTGGCGGAGGAGCGGGCCATACCCCTCACCCGCCGCGAGCTCCTCACCTGGAGCGAGATAAAGGAGGGCGATCTCGACAACGCCCTGCGCGAACTCCTTGCCGCCGGCGAGCTGGAGGAGCTGGCCGGGGACGGGGAGGCCATGTTCATCCCCCCCTCCATACTCTCCGACCTCCGCGAGCGCCTCACCTCGCTGGCGGCGGAGATGCACGCCGCCAATCCCCTGAAGGCGGGGGTGGAGAAGGAAGCCCTGCGCCGCCGCCTGGACGCCGGCATGGACGGCGAGGTTTTCGAGGCTTTGCTGCGCAGTGCCGTGGCCGCGGGCATGCTGGAGGTGGCGGGCGGCCGGGTGCGGGAGGCGGGCAAGGGCGCCCGCCTCGGGGAGAGGGAGCGGGAGCAGAAGGAGGCCCTGCTGCGGGCCATCCGGGAGGGAGGCTTCGCGCCCCCGCTCTTCAAGGAGCTCATGGAGATAACCGGCCTGGACAGGGGAAAGCTGCGCGACATGCTGAACCTCCTCATGGACGAGGGCGCCGTGGAGCAGGTGAACCCGGAATATTTCCTCGCCGCCGGAAGGATCGCCGAGGCCGAGGAGCGCATACGCTCCCACCTGGCGGAACACGGAAGGCTGGCGGTGCCCGAGGTCCGGGAGATGCTGGGCGCCAGCCGCAAGTACGCCATCCCCCTGCTGGAGTTCTTCGACCGCAGGCGGGTCACCCGTCGAGACGGCGACTTCCGCGTCCCCTACTGATGCGGCCGCGCTCTCAGGCCCGCGTCATATCCCCGCATGATATGGTAACTCTTGGTATCTTTCTGCCCGCGGTCATCGCGGCGGGTCGCCCGGCGCGACGGCGACTTCCGCGTCCCCCGCGAGGCGCCGCACATCCCCGGCGGCACCGCCTCGGATGCGAGGGCGGGGCGGTCAACCCCTGATATAATATCTCCGGAGGTGCATCCGTCCTGGTGGGCGGCGCGGTCTTCAAAACCGTTGCGGCGTCGTAACGGGCGCCGGGTAGGTTCGATTCCTACGCATCTCCGCCATCTTCCGCTTCTCCACCTGCCGGGCCCGGGGTTGCAGGAGGTCATGCGCCGGCCCCACTACTCCGGGGGTTTCCCCTCCCGGCAGCACCCTGCCGGGGAGCCGGGAAGCCGCCCGCGGCGCTCCTCAGCCGCCCCCCTCCCGCAGGCTCTCCACTTTCCCCTCAAGGCCGGGCGTGAGGTGAACGTCCCCCTCCCCGTCCACCATCAGCGCTCCCTCCACCCCCATCTCCTGCAACCACTCCAGCCCCCGCGGATATCCCAGGACAAAGGCGGCGGTGGACATGGCATCCGACCAGGCACCGCTCTCCCCGCCCAGTACGGTCACCGACATGGCGCCGCGCGCCGGGTATCCGCCGCGCGGGTCGAGAATGTGATGGTAGCGCACTCCCTGGTATTCGAAAAAGCGCTGGTAATCTCCGGAGGTGCTGATGTAGGTCCCGCCCTCCAGGAGAAGGGTCGCCAGAAAACCCTCTCCCCGCGGGTCCGTCACCGCGATCCTCCAGCGGTCCTCACCGCCTCCGCCCGGTTTCTCCCCCATGGTCAGGGAGGTGCTTATCATGTTGACCACCGCCGCCTCCACACCGCGTTCCCTCAGTATGCCCGCCGCAAGGTCCAGGGCGTAGCCCTTTGCCAGTCCCCCCAGATCGATGATCATGCCCTCCTGTGCGAAGGCCACCGTGTGCGCTTCGGGGTCGAGAAGGAGCTTGTCCGAACCGACCTTCTCCAGAGCCGCCGTCACCTCTTCCCGCGAGGGCGGCGGGTCTCCTCTCTCGCTCCTACCCGTCACGTCCCAGACGTCGATGAGAGGTCCCACGGTGATGTCGAAGAGGCCGCCGCTGGCCTCGTGAACCCGCATTCCGATATCGATCATCTCCCACAGCTCGTCCGAGACCGCCACCGGCCCGGCTGCGGCGCGCGCGTTGAGGCGAGAGAGCTCGCTATCCGGGTCGTAACGGTCCGCGATGGCCTGAAGGCGGAAGAGCTCCTCGAAGGCATCGCCCACCGCGCTCTCGACCAGGGCCTGGTCCCTGCCGTAGGCGGTGATGGTCACCAGGTCGTCGAGGACGTATTCCTGGCGCTCGAAGGGACGGCGGGAATATCCGGGGTTCAGGGTCCTGGCCAGCACCACCGCCACCAGGACCAGCACCAGGGTGACCCCGGCGACGATGAGAGTATCCCTGCGGTTCTTTCTCCCGATCTCCCGGTGTCCCGGGTCACCGCTCTTCTCCATGCGCCGTAGTATATCATCCCCGGCGGAAGCGCCGACACCTCCGGGCAGGTCGAGCTCCCGCGGGGCAGCCCCTGCAGCCCATCCCGGAGGAAGTGCCGACGCCTCCGGGAGGACGGGAGACGGGCGGATTCCGGAAGTCCGGAGAAGTGCAGTTCGCGCCCTCCTCCCTCGCCTTTCCAGGGAAGCGGCGGGGAGGCATCCCCTCTCCCCGGCATCTCCGCTCCCTCCCGGGCGCGGCTAGAGACTTCACCCTTTCCGGCTACCGCGGCCCGGCAGCGCGGGAAGGAGCCTCCGCCCCGCCGATATACCTCCGCATGTAACGTCCCGCCAGCTCCAGGAGGAGGGAGAAAACCGCCGCCACGCCGAGGGCCTGCAACAGGACGACCACTCGGGGCAGGTTGAGCTGGAAGAACTCGCGGAACCAGGGGATGGCGAGGACCCCCACGAAGGCGCCCGCCATGGCCGCCAGCAGCCCGCCCCGCCAGGAGATAAGCGGTCGCGAGAGATAACCCAACACCGCCAGGCCCACGATGGTGAGCACCACCACCGCCACGGTGCGGGATTCCTCCAGGCTGACGCCGTTGCTCCTGGCCATGGCGTTGCCGGTGAATGTGGCCGCCCCGGCGATGAAACCGGCGGGCACGGCGAAGAGCAGGACCCTCCTCAGCAGCCCCGGGCGGTAACGCTGCCTGCTGCGCGCGAAGGAGAGGACGAATGCGGGGATGCCTATGGTCAGCGAACCCACCAGGGAGATATGCCGGGGAAGGAAGGGATATTCCCACGCCAGGAGAGCCACGCCGATGGCCAGCATGGCGGCATACACCGTCTTGGTCAGGAAGAGGTTGGCGACCCGTTCCATGTTGGCCATCACCCTTCTCCCCTCCGCCACCACGCCGGGCAGGGTGGAGAACCTCCCGTCCAGGAGCACCAACTGGGCCACCGCCTTCGTGGAGGGCGCCCCCGACCCCATGGCGATACCCATGTCCGCGTCCTTCAGGGCCAGGGTGTCGTTGACCCCGTCCCCGGTCATGGCCACCACGTGACCGGTATGCTGCAGGGCATGCACCATGAGGCGTTTCTGCTCCGGCACCACGCGCCCGAAGACCGTCTTTTCCCGCAGTACCCCCGCCAGCGCCTCCTTCTCCTCCGGAAGCTCCCTCGCGTCCACGGGGTCGTCTGCTCCCGGCACCCCCACTCTCTCCGCAACCGCGCCCACGGTGCGGGGATTGTCGCCGGAGATCACCCTTATCCCCACCTCCTGCCTCCGGAAATATTCCAGGGTGTCGGCGGCATCCGGGCGCACCTTCTCCTCGAAGACCAGCAGAGCCGCGGGCTCCACCCCCTCGGGACTCGCTTCCCCCGACGCCGCCCGCCGCGCGCGCGCGAAGAGGAGCACTCTCTTGCCGGAGGCCGCGATCTCATCCGCACGCCCCCTGAGCTCCGCCTCGCGGGAGAGCCCCTGCAGGAGCACCTCCGGTGCCCCGAGCACCCAGGTGCCTCCTCCGGAAAAGGAAGCCGCGCTCCACTTCCAGGCCGAGGAGAACGGGACCGTCTCCTCCGCCCGCCACCCGTCTCCCTCCGGGGGAGGGAACGCCTCGGCCAGGGCGGCGATGGTGGCGTTCTCCGAGGGCGACGAGGCGGCAAAGGCTCCCAGCGCCTCCGCCAGGCCCTCCTCTCCGTCCAGCGGCAGGAGGCTGGAGAACTCCAGGGTTCCCTCGGTGAGGGTTCCCGTCTTGTCCAGACAGATCACGTCCACCTTCGCCAGTCCCTCCACCGCCGGCAGCTCCTGCACCAGCACCCTGCGGCGCGCCAGGGCCACCGCGCTCACCGCGAACACCAGGCTGGTGAGGAGCACCAGCCCCTCCGGAACCATGCCCACCAGGCCGGCCACCGTGGCCAGTATGGAGTCGTCGAAGTCGCTGTGGGTGAGCATCTGGCTCACGGCCAGCAGTATCGCCGCGGGGATCATCACGTAGGTTATATAGCGCAGGATGGTGTTGATGGCGTCGCGGAGATCCGACTGCACCAGGGCATATTTTTTCGCCTCCGCCGCCAGCCTCCTGGCGTAGGCGTTCTCCCCCACCGCCGTGGCCCTGAACCTGCCCGCGCCCGAGGAGACGAAGCTGCCCGAGAGCACGGTATCCCCGGGCCTCTTGGCCACGGGCACCGACTCCCCCGTGAGCAGCGATTCGTCGACCTCCAGGCCCTCGGAGGCCAGGACCACGCCGTCCACGAGCACCTGGTCGCCTGCCTGGAGCTCCAGGAGGTCGTCCAGCACCACCTCCTCCCGGGGCACTTCCAGGAGATCGCCCTCGCGCACCACCCTGGCCCTGGGCGCGCTGAGCAAGGTGAGCCTGTCCAGGGTCCACTTGGCGCGCAGCTCCTGCACTATCCCGATAAGGGTGTTGAACACCAGCACCATGCCGAAAAGCGCGTCGCGCCAAGGTCCGATGACCAGCACCACCACCGCCAGGATGCCCAGGATGGCGTTGAAGCGGTTGAAGACGTTCACGCGGATGATGGAGGCGAGGGAGCGACTGCTCTTCTCTTTCACGGCGTTGGTCTCGCCCCGCTCCTCGCGCTCCCTCACCCCGTCGAGGGTGAGCCCGCGCTCGGGATAGGATGGTCCCAGCTCGCCGGGCATGACCTGCGCCGGCGTAAAGAACACGGGCCCAGCGCCGGAATCGGGGCGGGTAGGTTCCCGTGAATCCAAAGAGCGTCCTCCCTGCGTTTCCGTGTCTTTCCCCGAACCCTTCCCCGCCGGCGGCCTCCCGCCGGTTACCGCCACGCGCCATTCATGGCCGGGGTGGGAACCGACCGCCTTCGGGCCGGGCCTGTGTTTCCCGCAACACCTCCACCCCGAGAGGAAGGGCCAGACTCCTTCCCGCGCGAAACCGCCGCCCTGTGCGGCGAAACCCGCCTTCAGGACCTCAGGCGATGATCTCGAGTAATGATAACACGAAAAGACCGCAATAAAAGCGGGCCGGGTTTCCCCGGCCCGCCTAACTCGGCTTGCAACCAGAGCAGCGCTAGGCCGCCGCCACCTCCCCGAACCTCTTGGGCTTGAAGACCGCGTCCAGCAGGGGGACGAAGGCGTTGCCGATGAGGATGGAGTAGGCTACCGCGCCCGCCGGGGCCAGGAACACGCGGATGATCACCACGCACACCCCGATGATCAGGCCGTAGACCACCTGTCCCCAGGTGTTCATGGGGCTGGTGACCCAGTCGGTGGCCATGAAGAAGGCCCCCAGCATGACCCCTCCGGCCAGGATGTTGTAGACCCCGTCCGAGCCCACGATGTAGGCGAGGACGAACACCGTGGCCAGGATGGTCACCGGGATGACCCAGCCGATGACCTTGCGGTAGAGGAGGTAGGCGCCGCCCAGCAGCACCCAGAAGGCCCCCACCTCGGAGATGGCCCCGCCGAAGTTGGCGAAGAGCAGGGCGAGGTAGGAAGGTCCGGAGCTCTCCAGGCCCTGCTTGATGTAGACCAGGGGGGTAGCGGACTGCACGCCGTCATAGCCCGCCTTGAGGAAGCCCAGGTTCCCGGTCCAGGAGGCCAGCAGCCCCGAGCAGGTGAGGACGAACACGAACCCGAAGAGGGCGGGATTGAAGAGGTTGCGACCCAGGCCCCCCATGAGCTCCTTGACCACCACGATGGCCACGAAGGAGGCGATGATGAGGTTGAGCCACTGGATACGCGCCGGGAAGAGCAGGGCCAGGAGCAGACCCGTTACCGCCGCGCTGCCGTCGGCCAGGTTGACCTTCTTCTTGCGCGCCTTGCGCACCGCCCACTCGAAGAACATGCAGGAGCCCACCGCCAGGGCCATGTTGAACAGCGCGTTGTAGGTGAAGGCCACCAGGGCGGCTATGGTCACCGGGGCCAGCGCTATGAGCACGTCGCGCATGGCCACCGCCGTCTGCTCCTTGCTCCTCAGGTGAGGGGGCGGGGTTACGACCAGGTTCTCAAGAGCCATAATCTATCGCCTCCTCTTCACTTCTTCTTCAGGGCCGCGATCTCGGCCTTGGCCTTGCGCACGTAGGACACGTGGGGGATGTAGGCGGGGCAGGAGAAGGAGCAGCAGCCGCACTCGAAGCAGTCCAGCGCTCCCCACATCTCCGCCTTGTCCCATTGCCCCCGCCTGGCCGCCTGCACGATGAAGTTGGGGGAGAGGAACATGGGGCAGGCCTCCACGCACTTGCCGCAACGCACGCACTCCCCCTCCTCGCCCAGGTCCACCACGTCGGAGGTGAGCACCACCACTCCCGAGGTCCCCTTCACCACCGCGGCGGAGGCGTCGGACTGCGCCCAGCCGGTCATGGGGCCTCCCATGATCAGCTTGACGGGGTTGCCCACCAGTCCCCCGCAGGCATCCAGGAGGGTGGAGATGGGGGTGCCGATGGCTGCCAGCAGGTTGGCGGGCTCCCTCACCCCGGGCCCGGTGACGGTGAGCACCCGCTCGTAGAGGGGTTTGCCCCAGGCCGCCGCCTCGAAGAGGGCCACCGCGGTGCCCACGTTCTGCACCAGGCAGCCCACCTCGGACGGCAGCTTGCCCGGGGGCACCTTGCGACCGGTGAGCGCGAAGATGAGCATCTTCTCCGCTCCTTCCGGGTACTTGACCTCCAGTATCTCCACCTCCACGTCGGCAAGGCCGGAGGTCTTGGAGCGCAGGGCATCGGCGGCGTCCATCTTGTTGGCCTCCACCCCGATGATCACCTTGGAGGCCCCCACCGCGGTCTTGAGCAGGCGGGCGCCGGCCACCAGGTCATCGGGGCGCTCCAGCATCAGTCGGTGGTCGCAGGTGAGGAAGGGCTCGCACTCGCAGGCGTTGATGATCACCGTGTCCACCGGCTTGTCCGCGGGCGGGGTGAGTTTAACGTGAGTGGGGAAGGCCGCGCCTCCCATGCCCACCAGACCCGCCTCGCGGGCGACCTCCCGGATCTCCTCGGCGGTGAGGGACTCGGGGTCCTTGCCGGGCTTCTTCTCGAACTCGGGCTGGGAGGGGTCGGCGGCGATGATCACGCTGCGCACCTTGGCGCCGGCGAAGTTTGCCACCTCGGCGATCTCTTTGACCGTCCCCGCCACCGATGAGTGCACGGGAGCGGAGACGAAGGCCTCGGAGGCCCCGATCTTCTGGCCTACCTCCACGCGGTCCCCCTCCTTGACCAGGGGCTCGTTGGGGGCCCCGATGTGCTGGGAGAGGGGGATCACCACCTCCGCGGGCACGGGAGCCTTCTTTATGGCTTTGCCCGAGGCCAGCTCCTTGTTGTAGGGGGGATGGATGCCGCCCTTGAAGGTCTTGAGTTCAGCCATGCTATTCACCCCCTCCTGCCTCTCGCTCCAAGCCTTCGTTGCGCTTGTTGATCACGTAACCCACGCCGGCCGCGGCCGCCAGGCCCACCAGGGCCAGGCCGCCCCAGGGGGCGCCGGGCTTGACCAGGGTCTCCCACACCGTGACCCCGGCGGGGACCGAGGGCTTGGCCGGGAGGCGGTAGAGGACGGGGTCGTCCTCGAGCACGTAGATGTAGTGCAGGCCGCCCACCTGGTCCAGGCCGTAGACCTGGGCTTTCTGGACCCCGCGTTCGCTCTTGAGGAAGGCGACACGCTCGTCGGCCTTTTTCACCATCTCCTCCCGGGTGCCGAAGTCCAGAGCTCCGGAGGTGCAGGTCTGCACGCAGGCGGGAAGGTTGCGCGATGGCACCGGGTCGGGGGCTTTGTCCAGGTCCGGTGAGGCCTGCTCCGGAGTGGGGAAAGCCCCGGCGTCCTGGGTGATGCGGTCGAAGCAGAGCACGCAGCGGGTTATGGCCTTCTCGGCCTCGTCGTAGCGGCAGGCCTGGAAGGGACAGGTGGCAACGCAGTAGTTGCAGCCGATGCATTGCTTGGGGTCGGTCTTGACCAGCCAAGGCTCGGGGTCGTCATCGGACACCTTGTGCTTCTTGGTGGCCCCGGATGGGCACACCTTCACGCAGGTGGCGTCGGTGCAGTGCATGCACTGGTACTTGGTGAAGTACCAGTAGAGCTCGTCGTCGGAGGCCGGGCGCTTCTCGGGCTCGTTGAAGAGGATGCGCATCCAGCACTGGGCGGTGAGCTCCAGGGGGTTCTCGTAGGTGCCGTCGCAGTCCGTCCTGGTGTAGGTGCGCTGGTTCCAGTTCTTGCAGGCCACCTGGCAGGCGCGGCACCCCGTGCACTTGCTGGCGTCGAAGAGGATCGCCTTATCCGTTTGGTTAGCCATGTCACTTCACCTTCCTCAAGTTCACGAGGAACGCCTTGTACTCCGGGATGGTGGTGTTGGGGTCGCCCACGTGGGGGGTGAGCTGGTTGGCGGCGTAGTTCTTCTTGGAGATGCCGTTCCGCTCCGGCCCGCCGGTGGCCAGGCCGATGAACCCGTAATGCCAGGTAATCCCCACCACATGAACCTTCTTCGCGCTTCCGTTGTCCCCGATCTCCAGGGGCTTCAGGCGGGTGGTGACCACCGCCACTCCCTGCACCTTGCCGCGCACGCTCTCCAGCTCCACCAGGTCGCCCTTCTTGATCCCCAGCTCATCGGCGAGCTCCACCGAGATCTCGATGAAGTTCTCGGGCATGGCCTCGCACAGCCAGGAGTTGTTGCGTGTCATCTGGCCAGCCTGCCAGTGCTCGGTGACCCGGTAGGTGGTGCACACATACGGGTACTTTGGGTCTCCCACTTCGGCGAAACCGAACTTCTCCGGCTCTTCCTTTGCAGAAGGCCATTCCAGCACGATGGTCGGGTTGTTCTGTACGCTGGAGAGCATGTTCTTGACCGGGCTCTCCCGGGGCTCGTAGTGCTCGGGGAAGGGACCCTCCGCCAGGGAGTTCGAGAACAGGCGCGCCACCAGAGCGCCCGGTTCCCGGTTCATGAAGAAGGAGTTGGCTCCCGAACGCGTGCGCATGGTGGCCTTGCCCACCAGGTCCTGGGGGAAGGCGGGGTCGGTGCTCGCCTGGGTGTAGAAGTCGGGCACGTCGTTCTTCATCCCCAGGGTGTCGTCGTCCTTGAAGGTGAAGAGGGCCTTGTCCGGGGCGAAGGGCTTGCCCGACCAGTCTATCGAGTTGCGATTGTAGATGATACGTCGGTTGAGTGGCCAGGCCCAGGCCCATACCGGGTAGGTGCCCACGTTTATCTTCCTGGCGTCCGCGGGAGCGCTGTCCTTGTCGGTGTAGATGGTCTCGCCGTCCTTGCCCAGCCAGTAAACGGGGGTCTTCTGGAAGTGCCACTGCCCCTTGTTGAAGGGGATACCGTTCCACTCCCTGGCCTGCTTGGAGCGAGGTATCTTGACCTTGCCGTCATCCCCCTTGGGAAGCTGGCCGTCGATGCCCAGAATCTTGGCGGCGGTCTCCACATCCGCGTCACTCGCCCACTGCCCGCAGTAGATCCAGTTGCCGCTGGCGGTGGTGCCGTCGTCCTTTAAGGACCCGAAGCCGAAGACCGGCTTCTCGAAGGCCTTGTCCCAACTGAACTCGCCCTCGGGCCAGGTGAAGCCGCTGATCTCCATCTGCACCTGGTCCAGGTCGGGCTCGCCGTGCTCGTCCTCGTCGTAGGCCCAGAAGAGCTCGGTGATGCTCTCCTTGCCCTTGCCGTCCTCGGCGCGGTAGAGCTCCTTAACCGCCTTCATGATCTGGTGCATCATCCATCCGTCCGGCATGGCGTCCCCGGGGGGCTCCACCGCCTTCCAGCGGTACTGGGCCATCCTGCCGGAGTTGGAGACCGATCCCGGCTTTTCAACCGAGGAGGCGGCGGGAAGCGCCCATACCTCGGTCTGTATGGACTTGGGATCGGCCCCGGGGCGCTGCCAGAAGTTCATGGTCTCGGTGTCCCAGAGGTCCGCGGCCACCAGCCAGTCCAGCTTGTCCATGGCGGCGCACTCCAGGTTGCCGTTGGGCCCGCCGACCCCCGGGTTCTGCCCCCAGGCGATGAGGCCTTTGATGATGCCCGCGTACATGTCCTCGAAGAGGGCGATGTGAGTGTAGTTCTTGCCCTTCTTCACCTTGGGGTGCAGTTCGTAGGCCTTGTCCAGCCCCTCCTTCTTGGCATAGGGGCCGTAGAAGGCCATGAGGTAGCTGTTGATAAAGCGGGGCTGCCAGCTCCAGATGCCCACCTTGGGGGTGGTCTTCTCCAGGTATTTGCCGCGGTCGGGGTGGTCGCCCGAGTTGGGCACGGTCATGTACCCGGTGAGGATGTGGGAGAGCAGACCGAAGTCCGTGGAGCCCTGCACGTTGGACTCACCGCGCAGGGCGTTGATGCCCCCTCCGGGCATGCCGGTGTTGCCGAGCAGCGCCTGCAGGATGGCGAAGGCGCGTATCTTCTCCGTCCCGAAGGTGAACTGCGTCAGCCCCATGGCGTACATGAGGTTGCCGCTCTTCTCCCGCTTGCAGGTGATGCCGCAGTAGCACTCGGCGATCTCCTTGAACTTGGCGGGATCCATGCCGCAGACTTTGGCCACCACGCTGTCGGGCCCGTCGTAGGTGTAGCGGGAGAAGTGCTCCTTGAGTTTGGCGAAGACGGAGCCCGCGATGGCCGCATCGTCGTTGGGGATGTAGTTCCCGTTGGAGTCCTTGGGACCGGTGGGCGCCCCCCTGCCCGGGAAGGCCGGGTCCTCGGCGATGGGGATGAGCTGCACCCGGACGGGATTGCCGTCGGGGCCGGTCTGGTAGGTCCAGGTCTTGGTGTCGTACTTCCTCTTCTCCTTGTCGTAGCCGCTGAAGTAGCCGTCAAGCTCACCAGGCCCCTTGTAGTCCGGGTTCACCAGTATGGGGGCGTTGGTGTAGTTCTGCACGTACTCCCAGTTGATGTAGTTCTTGTCGATGGCGTACTTGATCAGCGCCCCGAAGAAGGCGATGTCGGTGCCGGGGCGGATGAAAGAGAAGAGATCAGCGCGCGCCGCGGAGCGGGTGAAACGCGGGTCCACCACGATGATCTTGGCGTCGCGCTCTTCCCTGGCCTTCTCGATCCATTTCCAACTCACGGGATGGTTCTCGCTGGGATTGGCGCCGCAGATCATGAAGACGTCGGCGTTCTTGAGGTCGATGTAGTGGTTGGTCATGGCTCCCCGGCCGTACGTGCCGCCGAGACCGGCGACTGTGGCCGAGTGTCATATACGTGCCTGGTGCTCTATGTACACCAGGCCGAGGCCACGGGCGAACTTGGATGCCAGGTAGCATTCCTCGTTGTCCAGAGCCGCCCCTCCCAGCTGGGCGATGCCCTCGCAGCGGTTCACGGTGACCTTTTTCCCGTCCACCTCCTCCGTCTCCACGAAGGTGGCGTCGCGGGTGTCCTTGATGAGGCGGGCGATCCTGGGGATGGCCTCCTCCCAGGTCTTCTCCTCCCAGTCCGTGGCCCCGGGGGCGCGGTAGCGCACCTTGGTGAGCCGGCGGTCGTTGTTGGCGACCTGGTAGATGGACTGCCCCTTGGAGCAGAGGCTCGCCCGGTTCACGGGGCTGTCGGGAAGACCCTCCAGACCCACCACCTTGCCGTCCTTCACGCTTACGATGGCTGAGCAGCCCACGGAGCAGTAGGGGCATACCGTGGTGCTCTCGCTGGCCTCGCTGATGCGAAGCTCCTCGGCAGCGGCGAGGGCGGTGGCGGAGAACCCGAGCTGGGCGAGGGCGGTGACGCCTATGCCGGCGCCCGACAGCTTGAGGAAACCTCTTCGCGAAAGTTCCATACTTCCCCCCACTTTCCTAGGTCGAATCCTGTACCTCCGAAAAAGCGACAATACTGCATACCGTGCATTACGCATATATATAAAACCCGCACGGGATTTGATTTCCCCACATGCGCGCCGGAAGTCCACCAGATTTTCAAGGAACGGATAAGAGCGGCTTGTCACCGTCTGGAATGGCGTTTAACCTCTATGATCCACCCGCCAGGACATACATACATCGCTGGCTCGGCTTCACTGACCTCCCTTGCCGCTCAACCCCGGCCTCTCAAGGCCTTAAGCGTAGTTTCCCGCCAAAGACCTCAAACCGGGTTCATTATACTGTCTACTATCCAAACCGCGTGCATTATACTATCGAATTTCACCGTAAGGCAACTTGTTTCCAACTCACCAAGCACGGTTCGCGGGCATCGGCATGAGGTTGGACTCCGTGGACCTCATGGAACCTCAGGAAAACACCGTGCGGCAGCCGCGCTCGTAACCCTTTTCCTCCGCCGCCAGGTCGAGATGAGCGGTGGCGAGGTCCTCGAGGGGGACGACGAACTCCTCGTCCCGTTCTCCCGGCGCCGTGGACACCTTGAGGTACCTGCCGCACTTCTCGCAAAGGTATGCCCTTTTTCCGTCGTCTCCCTCCACGAAGATGTACTTCAGCTTTCCCTGGTCGACGTTCATGCAGAAGGGGCACATGATGCGCGGGATCCCCCAGCGCGACCCGCACAGGGAGCATTCCAGGACCCGCAGGCCGTCCTGCGAGCGCAGGAACCCCATGATGGGCAGGTCGCCGCAAACCGGGCACCGTCCCCTCGGCACCTGGTCGAGATCGGCCTTGCGGGCCATGGCGCCCGCGGCCTTCCAGAAAAACGGCGCCATGGTCATGTGCACCAGCATGTAGAGCACCGCGGGCTCCAGCGAATAGCCCTCCGCCAGACGCAGGAACTCCTCGTCGTCACGCTCCAGGAAGGCCTCTATGAGAGCGCGAAGCCCCTCGCCGTCCAGCTCGCGTGAGAGGAACGCGTCCAGGTTCTCGGGGGGGGACTCGCTCTTTTTCCTCAGCACCTCCGCCAGTTCCCTCATCAAATCCTCCGCCAGGGCGATATCCACGGCCATCTCCCCGGTCTCGATGAGCTGCTTGCCTTCCTCGACGAGCTTGTGCGCCTGCTGTTCCTCGAGATAGGGCAGCCGGTCGGGTATGCGCTGCGAGAGCCTGCGCTGCACGGAGAACACCTCGCGGTACAGTCCCATCACTCCCTTGAGCCGGGGATTGGACGCCACGTACGACCTGGCCGTGCGGGTCACCAGGCTCTTGTTGATCTTGCGCTGCTTCAGATTAAAGTCACCGATCTTGACCTACCTCCTTTATGTGCCGGTTTTCACGCCTCCTTAAAAAGACCGCTATAAAAGACTGCAGTTGCTGGCGCCCGCCACATCGCCCAGCAACTGCGAAGTCGCGGGGAGCTTCATTCCTCCTGCTCCGCCCCCAGAGCCTCTTTCCGTCTCTCGGCCCCCCTCCTTCCCAGCATGGCGAAGAGTATGCTCCCCTCGTAGAGGAAGAACATGGGCACCGCCACCAGCATCATGGTGATGGGGTTCCAGTCGGGAGTGATGAGCGCGGCGAAGGCGAGGATGATGACCACCGCGTAACGCCAGTTTTTGTGCAGCCTCTGCGGGGTGACGATTCCCAGGCGCACCACCAGCCATACCACCAGCGGAGTCTCGAAGGAGAGGCCCACCGCCACCATGAGCAGCGCCACCAGGCTGATGTACTGGCCCGCCATGAGCACCGGGCTTATCCTTCCTCCCGCCTGGCTTGTCAGCCACTTCAAGCCCACGGGCAGGATATATACGTAGCAGAAGGCCACGCCGCCCAGGAAGAAGACGATGATGAAGAAAAGGGCCGTGTACATAAAGCGCTTCTCGCGCTTGCGCAGTGCCGGTGCGATGTAGGCGATGACCTCGTAGAGGATGACGGGCAAAGCCAGCACGATGGCCGCGTACATGGCGATCCTGAAACGCACCATGAAGGGCTCGAGCACCGTCTGGTAATAAAGGTTCAGGGGTATATCGGCCCTGGCGGCCGGACGCTTGAGGAAATCGAGGATGTCCCAGGAAAACACGTAACCCACGCATACCGCCACTCCGAGGGACAGGAACACGACTATTATGCGCCTCCTGAGTTCCTCGAGGTGCTCGATGATGGTCATCTTGCGGTCGGCCAAAACAGCCTCCGGTGTGACGGGAGATGGGAATCAACGCGTGATGTGCAGGCTGAGAGCCAGCGCGGGCGAGATCGCCTATTCGTCCTCTTCCGCCTTCTTCTTGCTCTTCTTCTCCTCGTCGCCGCCTTCGATGCCTTCCTGTATGGCCTTCGATACCTCGGAGCTGGATTCCCTGAACTCCCGGATGGCTTTGCCCACGGAGCGCCCTATCTTGGGCAGCTGCGCCGGCCCGAAGATGATGAGCGCTATGAGAAGGATGACGCCCAGTTCGGGAAGGCCGAAGCTCTGAAACAGCGCGAGCATTTACCTCACCCTCCTTTCCTCTTTTATGGAGATCGGCCGCGGGCTCTGTAGCGCCGCGCCGTCAACCGCCTCAACGGCACGTTAAAACAGTTTAGACTCCGCCAGGTTGATAGTCAACGAAACCGGACCCCGGCCGGACGCGGGGCTCCCCCATGACCCGCCACCATACTTCATGCGATGCCCTTTGACGGCAGAGTTTGGCCGGCGCAAGGGAACATCAGATGCCGCTGTCTCGCCGTCTTTTTTCTCCATCAACACCCTTTTTCGCGGTGGGGAAAACAGCCTCCCTTACCGGGATACGGCCGAGCCGGCGGCCCCACCACCCTTGAGGAGTACCGAGGTGTCCACGTAAACGGAAACGAGGTTGGACTGCAGGATCACGCTTCCGTCCCTGACGGCGTACACGCGGTAGTTGTACGTGTAGCCCATGTACAGGTCATCATCAATATATTTATAGTCGCTGCTGCCGGCCGGGAAGCTCCAGGAGAGCATGTTCCCAAAGGGAGGATATTGCGGGTTCTGTTCCCCCAGCCCGCTGACCAACACGTAAGATTCCGCCCGCGGGTCTCCATCCACGTGCCAGGTCAGCTCGACTACCGGCCTTCCCCCTCCTCCGTCGATGACCCTGCCGCTCAGGGAGATCGCCGGCTTGACCTCGGGGATGGAGAGCTTTACGCCATTGCTGTAGACGATGCCGTCTCCGTGTCGCACGGCTATCCGGTAGGTATAGGTGACCCCGGGCTCCACCTGCGAGTCCAGGTAGCTCCTCACCCCGCCCTCCAGGCGGACCAGCACGTCCCCGGGATAAAGGGGCTCTCTATCCGCGGCGCGGAGGAGGATGAACTCCTGCGCCGTGCTGTCCCTGATCTCCCAGGAAAGGGCGACGCCGTAACCCTGCACCGTCCCCTGCAGGGAAAGGGTCGGCTTTTTCTCCTCTCCGTCCTGGCCTCCGTCCTGGCCGCCGTCACCGCCGTCCCCATCCGGCGTGGGAGCGGGAGGCGGTTGCTGTCCGCCATCCGGTGTCAGCTCCGCGATCTCAGGCCACCCCGCGGCCGAAACCTCCACGCTCGAGAGCACGCCCACGCTCCATCCCCTTTGCCGGTCGATGAGGCTGTTCCAGAGCAACCACTCGTCGAGCAGCCTTTCCGGCCCCATCTCCCCGACCATCGCCGCGGGATCCCCTTCCCCCGGGAGGTCGGGCAGGGTGAAGACCTCACCCTCCGCCACCGCCAGGCTGCCCGTCCCTCCCTGCAGGATCTCCACCGCCACCTCGTCCTCGAGCGCCAGCAGCACGGGGTCGGGACTCCTCAGGTCGAGATCGAATACGGTACCGTGCGCCTCCGCCTGCAACCCGCCCCCGAAAACCCTCAGGGGAGCACCCTCGGCGCGGAAATAGCCCCTGCCCTGGCGAAGCTGCACCGAGATCCCGCTCTCCGCCACCGCCACCACGTCGGCCTCGCTGCCGGACTCCAGGCGCGCCAGGTTGCGTCCCCCGAAGGCCACCTCCGCCCTAACGCCCCGGGGAGTTCGAAGGGAGCTCCCGGCCTGCATCACGAAGGGCGGCGCTACCCGGGACCATTCCCCGCCCGGCGGCCTCATCTCCACGTCGGCGGTGGCGAAGACCCATGCCTCGGCCTCTGCAAGCTCCAGGACGGGCGGGACCCTCACCACTCCCGGACCGGTCAGGAGCACCGAGGACACCACCAGGACCGCCGCCAGGACCGCCGCCGCCGCCAGCATCCCGTAGGACGCGCGCCAGGGCTCCGCGACCCGCACGCGACGGGCGGGGTCCCTCTCCCTGGCTCTCCTCTCCTCCATGACGCCGCGCCGACATTCCTCGACTCTCTCCCGCATTCGTGCAAGCGCCTCCCGCGACGGCTCCGGCTCGGCCCGGGAGACCACCGCGAGCAGAGCGGCCAGTCGCTCCAGCTCCCTTAGCTCGGGATCCAGGTATACCGCCTCGCTCGGCTCGCCCCGTTCCAGGGCGCCGGCGATGAGTTCCGCCTTGATCCTCGCCCTCAAGCCGCCTCACATCCCTTCCTCGAGCAGCCCCGCTTCCGCGGCCGCCTTACGCAACGCCTGCAGGCTGCGGTAGATCTTCATGCTCAGGGTCTTCCTGCTCACCCCGAGCACCTCGCACATCTCGTCGTGATCCAGACCCTGGTAGAACTTCAACGCCAGGACGTGCTGGTAGGAGAGGGGAAGCCGCCGCACCAGCTCCATGAGCAACGCCACCCTCTCCGTCTCCTCCTCTCCCGCCCCCACGGGAGACCTGAGCACCCCCTCCACGTCCTGCAGGGAGGTCTCGCGGCGCCTCCCCTCGCGGCGATAGTGATCCACCAGGCAGTTGGTGGCGATGCGGTAAAGCCAGGCAGAGAAGGACACCTGTTTCCACTGGAAGCCCTCCAGATGGCGCAGCGCTTTCTCGAAGGTGGTGGCGGTGAGGTCCTCCGCCGTCTCCGCGTTCCCCGTCCTTCTCAGGAGATAGCGGTAGATCAGGGGCATGTAGTGTTCGTAGAGCTCCGAGAAAGCCCCGGGGGAGGTGCGCGCTCTCTCCACCAGCTCCCGTTCCCTCTCCGGCTCCATGCGCTCCAGGGCAAGGGAAACAAGCAGCGCCAGCATACCCCTCTCTCTTTCCGCTTCCTCTGCCTTGCGCCCGGAACGGGCTTACGCCCCTTGCAGCCTCATCTCCCGGGACCCCTGCATGCCAGCAGGCCATGGACGAGGCATGCCCATATTCCGGATTATATATTCCCCGCGCTCCCCTCCGCATCAAGGAGGCCCGCGCTGCGGTACTGCAGCCCGGGTTGAGGCAATGCGCGTGCGGCATGCGGATACGCCGCCGGTCACCCGCCAGAGCCTCGTGCCGACATCCCTGCGACGGGGGCTGCGCGCATCCACGGGCTGCCGAGGCCCGCCCCGTCCCGCGGAGCCCTCCGGGCCTCGAAACCAGCGTGGGTGTTTCCATCTTCCTCCTCCTCGTCGCGCTCTCCCGCCATCGGGGCGCCGTGGCGCCGACTCACTCCCTCCGCCTCCACGCCGCTTCTTCCGTCTGCCCCGCCACTCCCCTCGCTCCCGGAAACCATTCCTCCACGCCCGCCGGGTGCGGGCCGGGATCCGTTGCCGTTGGCCGCCCCGCCCATGCTATCGTACAGGGCGCGCAGAACGGACGTGCGTCGGTAACGCGGATTGATGATGCAGCCATTCACTCTGCCCAGCTCTTCCATGCTGCTCGCTTCCTTTCCCTCTTCGTCCTTTGATTATCACAACGCCTGGAGGGCACGGGTCTCTACGCCCCGTCTTCCCGCTTCTTTTTCCGGTCACCTCTCTTGCTTCCGCTACCGCCCGCGAAATGGACCGGCGGACCCGGTCTCCCGCGCCCGGGGTACTGTGCGGCAGAGGGCTGGACGTGCCGCGTTCGCCAGGCCACGCCTTGTTCCGCGGCTCTTTCAGGCCGGCCGGGGACGACCCGCAGGAGAAACGGGCACATGCGCCGGCGTGAAGGGCGGAGGCTCGGCGACGAGCGGGGCACGGCAACGGATGGGGTCCCCACCCCCGGCTCCCATCCCGGGAACAACCGGTAGGTGTCACGGGTCCCAGATACGGGAGGTATGGCGACGGCGGCGGAGAAGATGTTCTGAGAAGGCCGCCGCGGTCTGGCCATGCGCGGGGGCGACGGCGGTACCGCTCGGGGAACGCAGAGGGTTAGCGTCATGAGAGCCGTGGTATTACTCCGCCGCGGTCTGGTCATGCGCAGAGCGATGGCGGTGCCGCCATGGGCGCGAAAGAGAGCATCGGGAGGTCGGAGAGGATGAAGATGAAAAAGGGCGTCATGGTGGTTTTCGCCACGCTCCTCCCGCCGGTCCTGGCGCTGGCCTGCGTGGCGGGGTGTGGCGGCGGGGAGCCGGAGAAAGACCGCATGGAAGCCGCGTCCCAGGCGGCGATGTCCTTCCTGGACGCCCTGGGGAACCAGGACCTCGAGGGCGTCCGCTCCATGCTCTCCCGTGATTACCTTGAGGAAAACCAGGTGCCCGACCCCCTCGACCGGGACCGGCTGACCGCCGCCCTCGGCTACCTCGTCTCCTACCGTTTCTCCCCCCGGGATGACCTGGCGCTGGAAGGCGACCGGGCCGTGGTGAGGGTGGAGGTGGAGGTGACCGGCAGGGGTACGCGCGAGGAGACCCTGGTGCTGATCTGGGAGGACGAGGCGTGGAAGGTCAATTCCTTCACCGCACTCGACTGGTCCAGCAAGCCCCGGGACAAGGGCGACGAGAAAACGGAGGTGGAACAGGCTCTGCGGGATTTTCTCGTCGCCTGCATCGATGGCCGCACCGATTACCTTTTCGAGCACCTGAGCCGCGATTACCGGGAGAAGCACCGCCTGGAGAAAGCCTGGACGGCGGCGGAGTTCTCCGGGATATTCGGGACCGCGCGGTCTTACGACTTCGATCCCGGCGACATAAAGCTCGAGGACGGGTCCGCCGAGGTGGATGTGACCATCGAGTTCGGGAGCAGGGGCAACCTCGAATCCGAGACCTCGCGCGTACGCCTGGTGAAGGAGGGCAGGGATTGGCGGGTGGATGCCTTTCCCTTCTTCATCTACTGACCGCGGGCGCCGAACCGCAGGTGCCAGGGGAACGTCCCTGGGCGGCGAGGTCGAAATAGCAGCGCGCGGTGGCGCCGACCCTGGCCCTCCTTCCCCCCATGACCAGGAGCTCCACCTCCCTTTCCACCCGCACCGTGACCCAGATATAGGACAGCCTCCCGCCGTAGCTGAGAGACACCAGACGGGCGCCATTGCGTGAGGCGTAATCCTGCGCCGCGGAGGTGGGGTCGCTACCGACCCCCAGGAGGGGGGAGAGCTCCAGTCCCGCCGCTTTGGCGGCGGCGTCCGCGGCGGTCTGGGCGATGCCGCGGGCGCCGTAGAGCGCGGTGACGTCGTGCAGCGCCGTACCTACCAGCAACATCACCACTACCAGAACGGCGGCCACCGGCGTCACTCCCGCCGCTTCCTCCTCCACCAGCCTCCTCACAAGGCCTCCTCCCGGTCGTTCTCTATGCGCATCTCCGCGCTGCCGCGCACGGTGACGGCGGGGAAGATGTCCTGCACCGCGGGAATGGACACGGGCACGTCGTATTCCACCTCCACCCTTATCCACTCGCCGCGGCGGCGCGGCCCGCTCTCCACCTTCACCCGCAGCCTCTCTCCATCCAGTCCCGCCGCTCTGGCGGCTGCGCCCTCGATCACCGCCACACTCCCCGTCTCCACCCCTTTCCTGGCCCCCTCCCTGGCCGCGGCGGTCACCGCGATCTGGGCACGCATCACCATCACCGCCTGGGCGAAGAGAAGGAAGACCAGGAGGAGCACCGGCAGCACCAGCGCGAACTCCGCGGTGGCCTGGGCGCCGTCGTCTCCCAGGAGAGGAAAACGCCGGGCAAGGCGTTCGCCCATGAAACCGTGCATACGCGACATCACGCTTCTCCTCCACGGGGGATCAACGCCGGACCCCGTCTCCGCATGTCACCGCCGAGCGATGCCGCCCCACCGCGGAGGGACCGGAACGCGTCGCGCGGATCGGTCTGCCGCCTCCGCGGCTATGGGATAGGTGATGCCCTGCCCGCGCATCCGGCCTCCGGGTCCTCGCGGCACGGCAGGGGTGAAGCGGCTCGCAGCTCCCGGCGCGAAGTGTGTTTCCCGCTTTTCCGTCCCCCTCCATCCCTGCCCGCCACAAGCGTACCCGAGGACAGAAACGCCTTGATCGGGTCAAGGTGGATTTTCGCGAACGCCCCGCCGGAATGCGTGGCCGGGGGCGGACTCCTCCCTGGTTCGTGCCCGTGAGGCTATTCCACCGTTTTGAAGGTCTCCTCCCGGCTGGCCTTCCTGGTGCCCAGCTTCTTCAGCAGGTCCGAGGGTATCTCCGGGGTGATATACCCCACGATGTCGTTGTAGTGCTGGATGAGGAAACGGTCCCCCCGGCGCAACCCGAGGACCATGTCTGCCGCCTTAGACCGCAGCTCCGTGGTGCTGATGATCCTTACCGCCATGATCTCTCCTTCTTATATCTTTAAAGTTATACATGTTATATTATATGAGGAGAATGCGGCCGTCAACCCCCCGCGGGGAAGAAGAGCGTCGCGGGTGTTTTCCGGGTTCCCGTATACCCCGCCATGCACTCCCTTGCCGGGGTCACAAGATCCAAGGCTCTCCCTCGATGGGGTCGCGATAAAGGGTATGATGCTCGGGGACGGGGCAGTTTATTACCGTATTTCCCGATCTGCTATCCTGGGCGTCGCGGCGAAGGGTATGATGCCCGGGGACGGGGAGCGGCATCCCCCGTCTCGACGGTGGAGTGGACCCTGGCGGAAAAGGGGCGGTAGCGGGCGGCTGTTCCCGTTCCCGGCCCTGCTCCCCGCCACCGGCTCCAGGAGGTATGCGCTCTCCGCCCGCGGGAACGCCGCTCTCCTACTCGGAGACCGCGACCCCGATGGACACCTCGCTGGCGGGGTGATCGCCCTCGCCCCAGAGGCGTGAATAACGCAGCTCTATGGAGGTCTCGCCTTCTCCCACCGCCTTGAACACCCATGTCTCCGCGCCCTTCCGGCTCGTGCCGGACCCTCCCTCAACGCCGGAGGCCACGGAGCGGGATACGAACCTCACTCTTGATTCGTCCAGAGGCGCAGCTATCATCCAGACATTTCCAGAAGAGGGGTCGGATGGCAGTTCGACGGCGAAACTCTCCCCCCTGGCGACCCTGATCGTCTTCCCGTTTTCTCCGGCCGCCCGCGCGTGCGCCCGAAACCTCTCCAGGCAGGACCCCGGCACGCCGATGGAGGCATGGGCGGCGCGCCTGGTCACCTTCCTCGTCCCGTCGTCCGCGCCTATATAGATCGCCCGCTCCGCTATCACCGGCCGGTCGGAGCGCACCACGGCGGACACCTGCACGGCCTCGGGGAGGGTATCCGCCACCCCTACGGTCTGCCGGCAGCCGGGGGCGAGCCGGAAGCGCGGGCCCTCCACCTCCCCCGCGGGGGTGAGGTAGGTGACCGCCACCTCCGCCTCTCTCTCGCCGGGGTTCATCACCAGGACCCAGGTCTCGAAGGATCCTCTCTCGTCGCTCCCCGTGGAGCCCTCCGCCAGGTACCAGGCAGTGGAGCCCTCTCCCGCTCCTATGGAGCAGGTGGCCGCTTCACGGAAAGAGTCCTTCCCGTTCCAGTACACCGCCCGTTCCGCCACCACCGGCAGGTCCGACTCCACCACCGTGGATACATGCCACTCCCCGGGCAGGGTATCCGCAACGCTCACGGTCTGCCGGCAGCCGGGGGAGAGCCGGAAGCGCGGGCCCTCCACCTCCCCCGCGGGGGTGAGGTAGGTGACCGCCACCTCCGCCGCCCTGTCGCCGGGGTTCATCACCAGGACCCAGGTCTCGAAGGAGCCGCTCTCGTCGCTCCCCGTGGAGCCCTCCGCCAGGTACCAGACAGAGGAGCCCTCGACGGCCCCGATGGAATCATGGGCCGCCTTCCGACCTCCCTCGGGGGCAAGCCAGTACACCGCCCGCTCCGCCACCACCGGCAGGTCCGACTCCACCACCGTGGAGACCTCCCAGGCGCCGGGAAGAGTGGCGGCGACGTTTATCGTCTGCCTGGTTCCCGGCGCAATCTCCAACGCCGGCCCCGCCACCTTGCCCTGGGGGGTGACGTAGGTGAGGCTGGCGGTGGCCTTGACCTCTCCCGGGTTCTGGAGCAGGATCCAGGTCTCGAAGGACCCGCGGGCCTCGCTCCCCGTGCACCCCTCGGCGAAATACCACCTGGCCGAGGTCTGCGAGGGACCCACCGGTCCCGGTCCCGGCTCGGGCTCGGGCTCCGGCTCGGGCTCCGGCTCCGGTTCGGGTTCCGGCTCCGGTTCGGGTTCCGGCGGGGGCTCCACATCGCCCTCGTAGGAGACCGAGACCTGGTTGGAGAGGGCGGAGAGGTTCCCGGCTTCGTCGCGGGCCTGCATGCGCATATAGACGGTGACCCCCCTGAGGCTCCCGTCCAAGGGAAAGCCTTCATAGACATATTCTTCCATGTTTCCGGGCTCTCCCGGCATGGGTTTCCCGCGCTCCAGGGGTATGGCCTCCCCCCAGTTATCCTCGGTGATGGGTCGGTTCAGGAAACGCACTTCGTAGCACATGGCCCGGCCGCGTCCGCCGTCGTCTCCCGGCGCCGTCCAGGTGAGCCTGATCCCGCGCGGCTCGCCGTCTCTGTCTATCCTCTCCAGGACGAGGTCCCTGACCGTCCCCGGCCTCAGGGCATCCGTCTCCAGGCACCCCGTCCCCCACGGGTCGTGCCCGTACTCGGGCCAGTCCGCCCTGTCCGCGATGGTGGAGGCGGTGCGCCAGGCCAGCAGCCATCCCTCGCGGGTCCCCGTCACCACCTCGCGCCTGCCGTCTCCGTCCCAGTCTCCCGCCGCCGGCGTCGGCACGCTCCACCCTCCGGTGAACTTGGGCCAGCCCGCGGGCTCCGCCCCCGAGGCGTTTACGGCATGGATATCGTAATAGGAGCTTGCGGCCAGCACCTCTTGAGACCCGTCGCCGTCGAGGTCGGCGGCTCCCGGGGTATGGAAGAACATCATGTCGTTCATACGGCGCGGAAAGGGCTCCAGGAAACGACCGTCGGACGCGCTCCAGGCCGAGAGCTGGTCGTCCGAGCGGGTCTGGCTCGCGGGGAGGAAGAGATCGATGGCCCGGCCGAACCCCATGGTGGGGGCGACGTAGCACAGACCGTGCCCCTGCAACTCAGCGAAGCAGCCGCCGCCCAGGGCGCACATCACCGGCAGGTCGCCGGATCCCGCCGCGGCGCCGGCCTCGTCGCACTCCAGGCTCAGGGGCAGACCGCTCCCGTCGCTCCCCAGGTATGAAGTCCCGTCCGCTTTCAGGATATAGCCGGGCCCGGCGGCGGACGATACCCCCACCTCCAGCCTTCCGTCCCCGTCCAGGTCGGCGAGGGCCGCGGGGCCGTTCACCCCCTCCACCACGTTGGGCAGCATACCCGTGGCCACCATGGCCAGGCGGGCGGGCCAGCCCGTGAGGTAGGCGTTGGCGGGCGGGCGGTCCGCGGGCGGATCGGCGCCGGGGTCAAGGCCGTGGGCGCAGCCGTCGGAATGTACCGCGTATACGCGGGTGTTTCCGGGGTTGAAGAGCGCGCCCGCCGCTCCTCCGATGAGGGGCTTGATGAAGGGCAGGAGCAGGGTTAGGGCGAAGCTCCGCGGTGACACGTTGAGCGCCTCGTCGGGATAGCCCTCGTTGGTGCCGCATACGACCTCGAGGGTTCCGTTCCCGTCCAGGTCGGCCACGGAGGGGTTGGTGACGATCTTGCTCCCCCTGGTAAGTCTTTCCTGGTCATGGAAGACGCAGGTATGGGTGAGGGGGTCCATGGAGGCTACCCTGGCCGTGTCCACCAGCTTCACCGGCCAGCCCCTCACAGGCGACCCGTCGGCGTGCCAGGCGTAGAGATGCTGGTCCAGGCAGGCCGCCACGATCTCCAGGGAACCGTCCGGGGAGGCGTCGAGGTTGCCGAGCACGGGACCGCGCAGGAAACCTTTGTCCAGGCAGTTCCATTTGTTGAGCCTATGTACCCTGTCCGGCACGAAGCGCGCGGCATGCCACTGCTCGGGAAGCGCTCCCGGCGTCCACCAGTCGGCGCGGTCGGGTATGGAGTAAAGGGGGTTGGAGCGCACCGGGAAGCCGGGCAGCAGCCTCCCGGCCCTGTCCCAGGCGTATATCCTTCCCTCCGTGTCCCCGGCCACCACCTCCAGCCTGCCGTCGCGGTCCAGGTCTCCCACCGCGGGGGCACCGATGACGGAGGCATAGACGCTCCCGGGGACCTCGCCGGACCGGAACGCCGCGGAGCCCTCGTGCAGCGGCAGAGGGGTGGCGTGTACCGGCCAGCCGGGAAGCTCGCTCAAGTCGGACCTGAAGGCGTGTACTAATCCTTCCCCGGTGGCCACGATGAGCTCGTCGACGCCGTCGTCGTCCAGGTCCGCGAAACGCGGGGAGGCCGACATGTCGCTGCCCATCCACGCGGGCGTTCCTCCCCAGGCATCGGGATCCCGGAAACAGAAAGCCGCCTTGCGGTCCTCTCCCCATATCCCGCGGCTGTCGCGCACCCTCACCCTCACGGTGAAGGCGTGGCGGTTGGGGTCTTCCGACCCCCCGCGCCCCTCCATGCTCTCCTGCACGGCGCGGTATACCTGGCCCAGATCCAGGGTGGCCAGGGTGCCCTGCAGCGGCTCGTAAAGGGGCCCCGCGCTGCGTACCGTCCTCCATTCGCTCTCCGCCGGGTCCCATCCCGGCGCCCATTCCACCGTGTAGTCGTACGCGTCGGCGCGCACCGCCGCCACCCTGCCCTCCACCGCAAGGGAGACCCTGCCGGGGTCGACGAGCTCGAACCAGCGTGGCGTGGAGATCTCCGCCTCGGGGGGGATGCGCCCCTCCTGCACCGCTTTCACCGCCTCGTAGGCGTTGACCCTCCCGTAGCCGAAATAGGGGTCCCACCCCGGCGTGGAGCGGAAGCGCTCGGAGGGGCCGATGATCGCGTCCAGGAGCCCGCTGGTGACCCCGTAGGACTCCGGCGAGAAGTCGATGTCGTCGGCGGTCATGGCCAGGACCTGCTTCACCTCGCATGCGGAAAGCGGCCGCTCAAGGCCGGGATAGCGCCAGAGTTCGCCGCGGCGTACCGCGTCCTCGGCGGCGGAGTACACCAGCGCCGCGATGCCCGCCAGCCTTCCCGTGGCTCCGGAGGAATGGCCGTCCGAGGGGGTGGATACGATGGTGTGCGCGCCGTAGTTGGTTATCCCTCCCAGGTACAGGTAGGACGGCGGGAACTGGTCCACCAGAAAGGAGCCCATGGAGCTGTATTTCTGCACCGCGTTGACCTGGATGGTGCGCTCGTAGGTGCAGGGAAAATTCTGGTGAGCCGATTCCTCGTCCGCCGCGGAGGCGATGACCGTCACTCCTCTGGAGCAGGCGTAGTCTATGGCCGCCTGGCCGAAGGGGGAGTTGTTGACCGATCCCAGTGCCTCCTGGATCAGCCAGGCCCCGGAGTCCACCGCGAAGATGACGCCCTGGGCGAAGCGGTTGATGTCCACGATGAAGGAATCCCCCACCCGCACCGGCAGGAGCATGGCGTTGGGGCAGCTGCCCGGGAAACCCGTGCCGTTGTCCGCCTCCCCCGCCGACCACAGGCACTCGGAGGTCCCGTGCCCGTAATCGAGTTCGTCCCAGGCGTCGTTGTCATCTTCCAGGAAATCCCATCCGCAGATGTCGTCCGCGTAGCCGTTTCCGTCACCGTCGATGCCGTCGGAGAAACACCAGATGAGGTCCTGGGGGTCCAGCATACCGTTGCCGTTGAGGTCAGTCACGCGCGGGTCGCCGGTGTAGTCGTCCACGTTGAACACCCCGTTGCCGTCGGCGTCCCAGGATGCGGCTCCCCGGGGCGGCGACAGCTCCCCGGGGTTGAGCCGGAACTTGCGCGCCAGGTCACCCATGGCCTCGGCATCATGCCATTTGACACCGGAATCGAGCTCGGCGATGATCACGTCCGGCCTGCCCGTGGTCACCGACCAGGCGCGGTCGATGCTCGCCCCCATCACCCCTCTCAGCTCCTTTTCGTAGAGGGCGGGGGCGAAAAGCCTGATCAGGGCATGGTAGAGGGAATCGCTCTCATGACTGGTATATTTCCAGAAATCGGGGTCGTCTGGCGAGTAATCGTCGGGCATCTCCCCGCTTCTGCAGTAATCCTCGTAGCGGTAAGGGTCTTGCCCCGGCGGAGGCTCGGGCCAGGGAGAGCCGGCAAACGCCGCGCTTCCCTGGAGAACGAGGACCGCCGTGAAAAGAACCGCACCGATCGCCTTCGCGAGTGCGCCTCTTGCCGTCCTTCGGCGCGCCGTCATTCATCCCCCTTTTGTTCCCCCATGACTTGGAATCTCATTATATATACTGTGCCTTCCGCTGTTCAAGGATATCCGTCGCGTCGGCGTCGCGTCTCTGATGAATATCCGGCGAGGGGCGAGGTCACGGCACTCCTTCCGGATAAGTCGTAGCGTAAGGGCAGGGATTCAGGAGCTCCTGTAATACTGGATGTTCCTGCGGATCATGGAACGGAAGCTCTCCTCGGAGCGCCGCCGCGCTTCCTCCGCCTGCACGCGGTCGGTTATCTCGCTCATGAGGCCTATGAGACCCGCCACCACCCCGTTCTCCTCGTAGGGGCGGCTGGAGGTCTGGACATAACGTACCTTGCCTTCTCCGTCGATGACCCTGAACTCGTAGGGCTCGAGGGCGCCGCCCAGGGTGCGGCGGAAGCTCCCCGCCACCCCGGGCAGGTCCTCGGGGTGCACGAACCTCATGAAGGGCTGCCCGACGAGCTCCTCGCACCTGAACCCGCTTATACGCTCGATGGCCGGGCTGATATAGGTGAGCGTACCCTCGGTGTCCACGGTGAAGACCACGTCGTTTAGGTTCTCCACCAGCAGGCGGTACCTCTCCTCCGACCTCCGCAACTCCTCCTCCACGCGGCGGAATGCGGTGACGTCCCGGATGTTCACCACAATGCCCTCCACGTAGGGGTCGTGGAGGAGGTTGGTGGTCACCGCCTCGGCCACGAACCAGGTGCCGTTCCGGTGGCGCGCCCGGTAGGTGACGCGCTCCACCTTCCCCGGCTCGTCAAGACCCGCGCGGAACCTTTCCAGCAGGACACCGACATCGTCCGGGTGCACGAACTCGAAGGGGTCCTTATGCATGAGTTCCTCGGGCTCGTACCCGGTGATGCGCCTCGCGGACGGGCTCACGTAACGTATGCTGCCGTCCTGGTTGAGCACCAGGATGAGATCGTAGGCGTTCTCTATGAGCTTGCGGAAGTAATGGTCTTCCCCGTGTCGTGGTTCCTCGGCGCGGCGGCCCCCGCGCGCCTCCTCCAGCTCGGCCACGCGCCGGCGCAGTTCCTCCAGCTCCGCCTCGATTCTGCCGTCGACCTTTTCAGCTTCCATGCCTTTGCTTCCGTCCGGAGAAGGGCACCCCACCGTTAAGTATTATATCGGCCGGCAAGCCGCCGGCTTGACAGCCTTTTCGTCCGGCCAGGGCGGATCCGGGATAACGGACGAGGCATGATCGCCGTTCCCGGCCCCTGGTTCATCCGGCACCGGGGTCAATAGAGGGTCACGTAACGGGTCGCGCTGGCGCTGTTCCCCTTGTCGTCGGTCACCGTCAGGGTGACCGGGATCCTCGCGGGGATGACGCTGCTCTCGAAGACGTGGTAGAGCCTCACCCCGCCGGCTCCACAGCTCCAGGAGTAGGCGATGATACGCCCGTCCGGATCGTGGCTGGCGGAGGCGTCCAGCAGCACCTGGAGAGGAGACCTCCCCTCGGCGGGGGTGAGGGTGAAGGCTGCCACTGGGGACGCACCGGGACCGCCCGCGGGGGATGAAGGGGTCGCCGCGGGCTTCTCCCCGCCATCCCCGGCGCCCTCCACCTCGTCCACCGTTGCATCCCGCGTGCTCCCAGCCGCCGCTCCCTCGAGCTCTGCCCCGCCTTTCGCCTCGACCTCCCCCTGCGTCGTCCGGAGACCGGAGGCGGCCTCGTCCACCGTAAGGCCCCTGGACCTGCCCAACAGTACGGCCGCCGCCGCTGCATCGCCGCCCGCGCAAGAACCCCCCGCCGTGCTGTCGGCGGGCGCCTTTCCTGTCCCACCCTGCAGGAGGAGAAAGGCGCTCGACCATCCCGCCAGGGCGAGACAGAGGAACGCCGCCAGCAACAGCGCGGTCGCCCGTCCTTTTCTTTCTCGCGATGACCAGGGCCGGGACCAGGTCTGAGACCCGCGGCCTCGAGCCTGTCCGCTCGCCTCCGCCCGCGCGCGGACCCTTGCCTCTCCCGCCGCGGGGGCCTCCCCTTCCACCACACATGTTCCGGACAGTCCCTGCCGCCCTGACGTCCCCAACAGGGGACGCATGGACCTCAGCGCAGCCAAGGGTCGGCCTCGTCCCCGCGTCGCGCCATGCCCGCAGCGCGCCGCGTGACCTCCCGGCTCCGGAACGCACTCCGAGGGGGAGGCTTCTTCCGCGCGGGGTGAGAAAAGGCCTCCGGCGAACTCTTCCTCCCTTCTCGTGACCCCTTCGGGGTCGGGTGCTCCCCCGCCGGAACCCGCCATGCGCCTGCCACTCCCCGCCGAGTCCATGGTAAATTCCGCCAGCAGGTCTCGAGCCGACACCGCGCTCCCGGCGATCCCCGCCTCCGTGCAGGCCTGAGCCAGTCCCGCGATCCAGGAGGCGCAGGGGGAGGAGTCCGCGTCCCCCGCCTCCTCCAGCAGGAGCTTCACCAGCCTGCCTAGCGCGAAGAGGTCTGCCTCCGGCCCCGGCGGGCCGCCGTCCATCACCGAGGGACTGAAATAGTGGAAATCGGGTGCCGCCACCTCCTCCAGGAACCTCGGGAAGAAGCAGCTCCGCAGCGCGGGGTCCTTTAGGGTCACGTGCCCCCCCGGACGGTAGAAGACGTTGCGCGGGTTGAGGAAGAGATGCACGAGCCCGGCGCCGTGCAGCCCCTCCAGAGCGCGCAGCATCCCCAGGGCCAAGGCCATTATCTCCTCGCAGCGGAGAAGTCCGCCCGTACGCATCCAGTCCTCGAGGGATGGTTCTCCCAGCTCGGGGAAGGCCATGTAATAGCCGCCTTCCTCCTCCAGCAGGCCTCCCTCCAGGGGCATGAGCAGGCCTGGGAGGTCCAGCTCCCTGGCGAGATTGTAGGTCTTGAGATACTCGAAGGCGAGGTCCTCCAGCCCCTCGCTGACCTTGACCACCGCCCTCTCTCCGAGCAGAGTGTCCTCCACCAGGTGGGTGACGGCGACGCCGTTGCCGCCGCGCGTCCTGAGGAGGGCGAACTTTTCGGCGATGATCTCGCCGCCCATATGCCCTCACCCCCGGGGTTACCGGCATCTCTCCAGACAACGAGCGCAAGCGGAGATATTATATACATGTGAGGATATAAGGTCAACATGTTTATTTTGTTGTAGTTAGCGATGTTTCACGATTGCGTGACTTACGGGGGTGTCGGATGCTCCGGCGGTCCCGGCAGGCTGACCCGGTACGGGCGCAATTATAACATCTCCGGCTTCCACGGATCCACGATACCGGAGGCTTCGGCGCGCCCGCTCCGCTTCTACGGCAGGGTGAAGCGGAAGGCGGTGCCTCCTCCCTCGCGGGGCTCGCACCAGATGCGCCCGCGATGGGCTTCCACGATCTCCCGCGCGATATACAGGCCCAGGCCCATGCCGCCCGTGGTGTGGTGAAGGGCGTCCTCCACCTGGTAGAAGCGCTCGAAGATGAGCTCGCGGTCCTTCTCCGGGACTCCCACCCCGCGGTCGAGCACCGATATCACCGCCACCTCACCCATATCCCCCGACTCCTCCAGCGAGACCTCCACGGGGAAGGCGGCGGGGGAGTGGGCCACCGCGTTGTCCAGCAGGATCACCAGCACGCGCAGGATCTTCTCGGCATCCACCTCGCGCGGCGAGCTGTAGAGCGGGAGGCGCAGCTCGAAGCGCCGGCCCCGGCTCTTCTCCTCCATCTCCCCCACCGCGCGCTCCAATATGGGCTCCAGGCGCTGGCGGACGCGGTGTATGGAGAAGCGCCCGCGCTCGATGCGCGAGACGTCCAGCAGCTCCCTGATGAGCATGTCCAGGCGGTTCGCCCCCTCGTCTATGATGCCCAGGTACTCCCTTCTCTCCTCCTCGCCAAGACTGTCCCCGAACCTGGCCAGGGTCGCGGCGTAGCCCTTCATGAGGGTGATGGGGTGGCGCAGCTCGTGGGAGGCCACGTCCACGAAATTCTTGAGGCCCAGCTCGTATGAGAGGCGCTCCTCCTCCACCGCGAGGGCGCGGGCCAGCATGCCCGCGAGCTCCTCTTCCTCGTGGGTATAGACACGGGGCCGGTGATCGAAGAGGCACAGCGCTCCCACGGCCCCGCCCTTCCCCGACACCGGGCACGCCAGGAAGGAGCGGAATCCGTGCCCGGACACCAGGTGGTCGTTGGCGAGGGCGGGATGCGCGGCGATATCCTCGACCGCCCAGGGCCCGCGCAGGTCGCGACGCACCATCTCCCCGGCGATGCTCTTCCCCGCCTCCTCCACCACCATGAAGCCCTCCTCCCCCGGCGCGGTGGAGAGGATGGAGAGTCTCGCGCCCTCCAGCCGACAGTAGGCCGCGAGCGGCGCGTCGAGGACGTCCCGGCAGCAGGAGACGATCTTCTCCATGTTCTCGAAGAGATCCGCCCCCAGGCTGAGGAAGAGGTGGTTTACCCGTTCCAGCTTGCGGTTGGCCGCCACATGGTCGGTGACGTCGCGCATGTTGACGATCACCCCCCGCACCGAGGGGTGGGCGAGGCAGTTGGTTGCCGTCACCTCCATCTCCCTGCGGGACCCGTCCCGGTGCATGACCCCGAGCCTCCGGCTCACCACCATGTCCGGGTTCTCGAGGCAGAAGCGCAGCGCTTCCCTGGCTTCCGCCGCGTCCTCCCCGGCGATGATGTCGTAAACGCTCGTGCACGCTCTGTCGTGCGTCCCGTACCCCAGTATCCTCTCCGCCGACGGGCTGAGGAAGGTCACCTTTCCCTCTCCGTCCATGACCACGATGACGTCGTGGGCCTTCTCGATGAGGGAGCGGAAGCGCTCCTCGCTCTCCGCGAGCTCCTCCTCCAGCCGCACGTGGGCGGTGATGTCCGTCACCGAGATCAGCACCGCGCGCCTTCCTTCGTAGACCACGGGTTTCGAGTACAGCTCCGCCCATTTCACCTCGCCCGAGGGGGTCTTCACGCGGAAGACGTAGCCCTGCACTTGGCCTTCCTCGCCGTGCTGCTTGCGGCGGGCCTGTTCCCGCACGAACCCGCGGTCCTCGGGAAGGATGATGTCCAGGAACCCCCACGGCCCCCATGAGAGGGCTTCCTCCACGGAATGGCCGAAGATATCCGAGGCGGCCTGGTTGACGTACTTGAGCACGTCGTCCTGGAGGATCATGATGCCCATCATGGACTGCTCGGAGATGAGGCGGAACTTCTCCTCGCTCTCCCGCAGAGCTCTCTCGGCCTCGACGCGGTCGGTGACGTCCCGGGTGTGCACCACCGCCCCTCGCACCGCCGGGTCTTGCAGCAGGTTCTTGCCCGCCGCCTCGCATATCCTCCACGAGCCGTCCCTGCTCCGCCAGCGGAAGCGCATCTGGGTGGTATATCCCTCGACGGTGAGGCCTTCGGCGATGGCGGCGGTGATGGCCGGGAGATCGTCGGGGTGTATGAAATCTAATGCATTCCTGCCCACCAGCTCCTCCGGGCGGTAGCCGAATATGTCATATACGGAGGGGCTGACGAACTGCAGGGTGCCGTCGGGACCCATGACGTTGATCACCCCGTAGGAGTTCTCGATGAGGGCCCGATAGTAGCGCTCCCGCCGCTGCAGCTCCTCCTCGGCCTGCCTGCGGCGCTCCACCTCCAGGCGCAGGTGCCGGTTGGTCCTTTCCAACTCCCGCGTGCGCTCCGCCACCAGCTCTTCCAGGTGGAGGCGGTACATGTTGAGGTCCTCATCGGCCTCCCTGCGCTCGGTGACGTCGCGGCAGACCACCAGCACCCACCTCTCCCCGTCCTCTCCGACCATCCCCTTGCCCGCGCCGTCCAGCACCCGCCAGCTCCCGTCCCTGCGGCGGTAACGGACCTCCAGGGAGATGGGAGTGTCCGGCTCGGCGAGCAGCCTCTCGAAGGCCTCCCTCACCCGCTCAAGGTCCCCGGGGTGTACGAGCTCCAGGGCGCTCCTGCCCAGCATCTCCTCCGCGTCATAGCCGAGGATGTCGGTGACCGACGGGCTGTGGTAGTGAACGGTGCCGGCGGCGTCCATGATGCTCACCAGGTCGGTGGTGCTCTCGATTATGGAGCGGAAGTAACGCTCGCTCAGGCGCAGTGCCCGCTCGACCCTGGCTTTCCTCGCCCTCTCCTCCTCGAGGTCGGCCAGGCGCCGCCTCAGGGTTTGGCCCTCGCCATCCTCTATGTCCTCGAGTCTCTTTTTCTCGTGCAAAGCGGACTTCCTTTCCCGTCCCATACCGTTAATCGGCCGGACCGGCACCGTTCTTCACCCCGCGCGAACGGTACCCTCTGCCGCCACGGAGAGATACGGTAGGCCGCATGGCGCCGCCGCTAACGGGATCAGCGCGCGCTGCCACCACCCGTCACCCGGCCCCCGTGACCGCAGGGATGCTCCGAGTGGCCTTTTGTAGATAGGGCCGACGGGCAGGACCGGGCGTAGCGATACCGGCCTTCTGCAGGCGATGCGTCACCCCGATGTTCAATGCGTACCGCGAGTGGGATATCCTGGTGGCTGGAAACCGGGGGTTTCCGGCATCGTGCAGGGAGATACGCCGCGGAAAGAGGCAGGCGCGGAAGCCGGGAGGGGTGAGGATTATCGCAATGATGTGTACACTTATGTCGGCGGCCGGGGTTCATCCTTTATCGTGGTGCAGTCTACGTGAGGATTATCGCAATGATATATAAGTTTATATCAGGGCACTTGATGGCGGTGACCGTAAGCGGCATGGCACGTACGGGAAAGACAAGGTGGGATCGCCAGCGGAATTCCGGTGCTGAGACGCGGGAGACCGGGGGATACAGGGAAAGGGGATGCTGACGGAGCCGGCAAGGCAGGAAGGAGCATGCCCGCGCAGCGGCGGCGGGAACAGAGCCGCGCTGATGCTTGTCCACGGCTGGATAGGGTCGTCGGCGCTCTGGGACCTCATGCTGCCGCTGCTCTCGCCCGCGTACCTGGTGCTGGCGCCGGACCTGCCCGGTCACGGCGGCGCGGAGACCCCGCCCGGCTTCTCCTTCACCCTGGACGGTTTCTCGTCCTTCATAGAAGAGGCCGCCCGGGAAGCGGGTGCCTCTTCCCTGATCCTGGTGGGCCATTCCATGGGAGGCGCGATCGCGCTGCACCACGCCTTCAAGCATCCGGAAAGCGTCCGGCGCCTGGTGCTCATGGACACGCCGTACCGCTCACGCTCTCTCGCCTGGCCCAACCGGCTTCCCTTCCTGGAGGCCGCGCTGCGCGCGGCATCTCCTTTCTGGGGCGAGAGGACCTATGCCCGATTCATCAAGTCCTCCGTCTGTAAACCGGAGAGGTTACCCGAGGAATTCCTGCGGCGGGCGGCGGCGCGTGCCTCCCTGGTGGAAAGGCGGGCGCTGATCGCCACCACTTACCTGATAAGGCACCTCGACCTCTCTCGCGAGGCGGTGGGAGTGGAGATGCCGGTGCTGGTGATCCACGGCGAGCAGGACAGATCGGTGAAGGCGTCCGAGGTCCGCCGACTGTGCGGCCTGCTGCGGGATGCCGACTTGCGCCTGGTGCCGGACTGCGGCCACTGCCCCAATTACGAATATCCGGAGTTGGTGGTAAGGATGCTCGAGGAATGGCTGGACGGAGCGTGAGTTAAGTGGTGAACCGCGCTCCCGCCTGCGAGAAGCCGTGTCGCAGGCGGTCCGGCGGGGAAAGGCACCCGGGCCGCAAGCAGGCGAACGGCGCGCCGGCGGGCGTTCCGGATGAGGTCAGGTATGGAGAGGTCGGGACATGAGCATATGTGAACATTGCGGCGGAGGGCTCCTAGAGGGGGCGGCCTTCTGCCATCTCTGCGGCGCGCCGGCGGGCGCAAGCGGGGCTTCTCCTCCGTGGAGGGACGAGTCTTCATGCGCGGAGGGATCCGCGGCGGCCGGCCCCGCCTCTTCCCCGCCGCCGGTCCCCTCCCCGCCGCCCGCGTCCCTCCCGCCCCCGGGGGGCG
>FWPV01003411.1_pt1 | contig 36019 bp, 34 predicted proteins | sample 2228371 | NCBI WGS metagenome assembly FWPV01 (sample SAMEA103939776, study PRJEB20133) | metagenome | reverse complement strand
CCCGCCGCCGCCTCCTCCCGGGCCGCCGCCCGGGCCTGCCCCGGCTCCTCCGCCGGAACCGGCCGAGCCTCCCCCGGCCCCGGAGGGCGAGGCGGCCGCGGCCGCGCCGTGCGGCGCCTGCCCGTGAGCCATCTCCTGCGCCAACGCCTGGACGGCGCTGGGGACGGATTGCGCGCGCGCCTGGTCGAGAAACGACTGGTGCGCGGCGGCTAGGGCCGCCGCCCCGCGTCCGCCGGCCAGCGCCTGGGAGACGATCTCGGCGGCGAGATCGGAGGAAACGCCGCATCGCGAGAGATCCCGCAACAACCGCAACGCGGCCGCGGCGAGCTCGGCGGTGGAATCCCCGCCTCGCCCGGCGGGGGCCTTTTTCAGGTTCTCGATCGTACGCACCGCGTCCGTCTCGCGCAGCCCGGCGGCGAGGCTCTCGGCCAGGATCTCCCCCAGCCCCCGGGCCGCGTTCGGCTCGGGGACGAGCGTTTGCGCGAGACCGTAGGCAAGGGCGTAGCGGGCGCGCACGGCCTCGAGGGCCTCGATCACGCGCCCGGGGGGCACGCGTTTGGAGAGACCTTCGAACGCCTTGAGGAGCAAGGGCCGGACAGGCAGCCCCTCGGATCGAGCCCGCTCCAGGATCGCGGCCACCGCCTCGCCCTGCTCGGCGGAGAATCCTGCGGAGCGCATCCCCGCGGCCAGCTGCTCGGCCTCCGCGAGCGGAAAGCCCAGCCGGGCGATCCGCCGCGCTGGGCCGTCCGGGGATCCCTCTTCCCCCTCTGCGGCGAAGGCCGGGCAGGCGAATGCGGCCAGCCCGAGGGCCGCCAGAAGGAGCCATCCCAAAACGTGACGTTTTTTCATCATGGTCGCACTCATCTCCAGTGCGCGGCGTGAGGATCAAAGACGCAATTCCAGGAGCCGAAATCGTCGCTCTCGCGCAACGGGCACTCCGGCAGCTCGATCCTTCCGTCAACCCGGAAACTGTAGCGAAACTCGTGCAGGCCCGCCCGGCGTGCCCGCCACAGGCCGAACCCCAGGGCCTCCGCGGGGATCTCTTCCACGGTTTCGGCCGCGACGAGGAGCGAGACCTCCCGGGCGCCCGGCGCCCGCAGGTAGAGCACCACGTCCTTTTCCCGCACGTCGAGAACATGCCGCGTGCAGCCGGCACTCATGGCCACGGCCGCCGCAAGCAGCCCGAGCACCGCCCGCCTCACGAGGAGAACGTCACCTCCAGGATCGAATTTTCCCCGCCGAAGTCGTCCCGTTCCCGCAGGGCGACCGTGGGGTCGGGGAGCCGCGTGCCCCCCTCGACGATGTAGCTGAAGCGGTGCTCCCCGGGCGGCAGATCGAGCGTGATCTCCCAGTAGCCTGCCCCCCCGGCCCGCCTCATCGGCAGGTTTCGCCAGCCGGTGAAGCTGCCGGTGATTTCCACCCGGGCCGCCTCCGGCCGGTAGAGGACGAAACGATGGGGCCTCAGCGCCTCTCCGGGCGGAGGGGGGATCAGGAAAGCCCAGAGGACGGCCGCCGCGGCCGCGCCCGCGGCGAAGGCCGCCAGGGGCGCCATCCAGCGTCGCAGACGGAACCGAAACGGCTCCGCGACGCGGATCTCCGGCGGGGCCGCCTCCTGCGGCTCGGCCCGCAGCCATTGTTCCTGCTCGATCAGCGCGAGCGCCTCCGCGGCATACTCGCGGCTTGCCTGCACGGCCCGGACAAATTGCGCTTTCTCGTCCAGGTCGAGCTCGTCGTCGATGAACTGGCTGATCCACGTGGGGTTCATGGCTTCTCCGAATCGAGGAGGCTCCTCAGCCGGCACCGGGCCCGGTGAATCTTGACCCGGACGTTGGCCTCGCTCCACCCCGTCAGGGCGGCGATCTCGCGGTAGGACAGGCCCCCGCTCGCCACGAGCGCGAGGAGGTCCCGGTCTTCCTCGTCCAGCCGCTGCAGGGCCGCGAGCACCCGACGGGTTTCGTCCCGGGCGAGGAGCCGCTCCTCGGCGTCGTCGGCCTGCGCCTCCTCCGGCGGCGGGTCGGCCTCGCGCTTGCGGCGGCGCCGGGCGTCGATCAGGAGGTTGCGGCCGATCGCGTAGAGCAGCCGGGCATTCCAGCGCTCGGCCGGATAGGAGGCATAGAGCCGGGTGAAGCTCTCCTGCAGGATGTCGCTCGCCAGGGACGGGTCGGCCGTCCTACGAACCAGGTAGGCGTAAAACGGCGTTCGCTCTCGGCGGTAAAAGTTTTGAAAGGGCTCCACGCATCCATACTAACGGATGATCGGCGCCGTTGTTACAAAAAAGGTGCTCCGTCCTCGATGGCGGGGAGGGGGGCGGCGACGACCACCCGGCAGGTCGTTTAGAGGCGGTAGAGTTCTTCCGCCGCGAGGGGATGGAGGCCCGCCGATCGCAGCGGCGCCGCGGCGGCGGCGAGGTCGGGGACCTCGATCACGAGAATCGCGCGCCGGTCGCGCGCAAACCCGTAGGCGTCCTCGACGTTGATCCCCTGCCGCGTGAGCACCGTGAGCACGGCGTGCAGGCCGCCCGGCTGGTCCTCCACGGCCACCGCGAGCACCGGCCGCTTGGAGGCGACGATCCCGGCCGCGGTGAGCGCCTGCAAGGCGGCGTCGGGGTCGTTCACGAGGAGCTTGACGACCCCGTGCTCGCCCAGGTCGGAAACCTTGACCGCCCGGATGTTGACCCCGGCCCGGGCGAGAACGCCGGTGATGGCCTCCAGGCGACCGGGACGGTTTTCGGCGAAGACGGAGAGATGCCAGGCCGTCATGACGGGCTCCTTCGTTTCCGTTCAGCTCCCGCGCCGCCGGTCCAGGACGCGCACGGCCTTGCCCTCGTTGCGGGGAAGCGAGCCGGGCTCGACGAGCCGGACCCGCGGGGTGAAGAGGATTTCGCTTTTGAGGGCGGCGAGGATTTTGTCCCGCAAGGCATTGAGGCTCTTCACGTCCCCCTGGAAGACCTCGCGCCGCACCTCCACCTCGACGGTCATCACGTCGAGGTCGCCCTCGCGGTCGAGCACGATGCGGTAGTCCCGGCCCACCTCGGGCATGCCCATGAGGAGGGTCTCCACCTGGATGGGGAAGACGTTCACCCCCTTGACGATGAACATGTCGTCGGAGCGGCCCTTGATGCGGTCGATGCGGCGGTGGGTCCGGCCGCAGGGGCAGGGCCCGGGCAGCACGGCCGTCAGGTCCCGCGTGCGGTAGCGGATGAGCGGCATGGCCTCGCGGTCGAGCGTCGTGAGCACGAGCTCGCCCTCCTCGCCCTCGGCGACCGGCGTGAGGGTCTTGGGGTCCAGGACCTCGACCAGGAAGGCATCCTCCCAGATGTGCATCCCGTTCTGCTCCGGGCATTCGAAGGCGACCCCCGGGCCGGACATCTCGGAGAGGCCGTAGGAGTTGAAGACGCGCACACCGAGCTCCCGCTCGACACGGCGCCGGGTCTCCTCCGAGTAGGGCTCGGCCCCGAGGTAGGCGGTCTTGAGGTTCAGCTCGCGCCGGGGGTCGATCCCCATCTCCTCGAGCACGGCGAGCAACCGGAAGGCGTAGCTCGGGATGGCGTGGATCACCGTCGTGCCGAAGTCCTGCATGAACTGGACCTGCCGCCGGCTGTTCCCGGGACCGGCCGGGACGGTCAGCATGCCGAGCCGCTCGGAGCCGTAGTGGAACCCCAGGCCGCCGGTGAACATCCCGTAGCCCGTCATGTTCTGGAAGACGTCGGAGGAACGCGCACCGGTCATGTACATGCAGCGCGCCATGCGCTCGGCCCAGGTTTCGAGATCCCGGGCGCTGTGCAGGACCACGGTGGCCCGGCCGGTCGTCCCCGAGGAGGAGTGCAGGCGCACCGCTTCCTCGCGGGCGACGGCGAGAAAGCCGAAGGGATACCCCTGCCGGAGGTGATCCTTGGTCGTGAGCGGCAGGCGCCCGAGGTCCTCGGGCCCCCGGATCGCCTCCACGGCGACGCCGGCCTCTCGGAAGAGGCGGCGGTAGAAGGGGGACCGGGCCGCGGCCGCCAGCGTCCGCCGCAGGCGATCCTCCTGGAGGGCGCGGAGGCGCTCCCGCGGAAGCGTTTCGATCTCGGGGTCCCAGTAGACCGGATGGCGTTCGCGGTTCATCGGGTCTCTTTGCAGGCGGCGGCCGGCAGAAGATCGAGCAGCCGCGGCAGGATCGCCCGGGCGTCCCCCACGACGCCCAGGTCGGCGAGGTCGAAGATCGGGGCTTGGGGGTCCGTGTTGATGGCCACGACGCGCTTGGCGGAGCTCATGCCGACGACGTGCTGGATCGCGCCGCTGATGCCGGCCGCGATGTAGAGGTCCGGGCCCACGGTCGTCCCCGACTGGCCGACCTGGAGGGTGTGCGGGATCCAGCCGAGCTCGACGATCGCCCGCGAGCCGGCGAGCGCCCCGCCGAGGCGCTGGGCGATGCGGCGCAGGGGCTCCAGGTGTGCCGGGTCCCCCATCCCGCGTCCGGCGGCGACGATGACCCGGGCCTCCTCGATTTTCGCCTCCCCGCAGGGGATCTCCACGGTCTCCACGACACGGGTGCGGATGACGGCCCGGGCGAGCTGGACGGGAAACTCCTCGATCCGGACCGGCCGGCGCTCGTCGGCGGGCAGGGCGGCAAAGACGTTGGGGCGCACGGTCGCGCACTGCGGCCGGGTGTAGGGGGCGACGATGCTCGCCATGATGTTCCCACCGAAGGCGGGCCGGGTCTGCACGAGCTGCCCGGCCTCGTCGATTTCGAGCCCGGTGCAGTCCGCGGTGAGCCCGAGGCGCAGGCGGGCGGCGACGCGGGGGGCGAGGTCGCGGCCGTTGGGGGTCGCGCCGAAGAGGAGGACCGCGGGCTTCTCCTTCGCCACGACGGCCGCGAGCACGGTGGCGAAGGCGTCGGTCGTGTACCGGTCGAGGAGCTCGTGGCGGCAGGCGAGCACGCGGTCCGCCCCGCGGCGGCAGAGGCGCTCGAGGCCGGCCAGGCGGTCATCGCCCAGGACGACGGCGGTGAGCGGCTGCCCCAGCCGGTCGGCCAGGGCCCGGCCGCGGCCGAGGAGCTCGTAGACCACGCGCCGGGGGTGGAGGAGGCCCTCGGCGGCCTCGCATTCGGCCCAGACGAAGACCCCCCGGTAGCGGGAAAGCTCCTCGGGGGAGGCCGGGCGGCGCGCGATGGATATCGCCGACCGCGGGCAGGCGTTGACGCAGGCGCCGCAGAGCGTGCAGCGCCCGTCGGGCGCGAGGCGCTCCCCCGCGAGCGAAAGCGCCCCGAAGGGGCAGGCCTTCTGGCACAGGCCGCAGCGGTTGCAGATCTCGTGGTCGATCGTGAGCATCGTTCTCAGCCCTCGATGAAGCCCTCCTCGCGGAGAAAGGAGGCGATCGCCCGTGCCGCCTCGGCGGGCTCGAGCCCCTCGACCCGGCGTCCCCCTTTTTTGGGAGGCGGCGGAAAGACCTTCACGACCTGGGTGAAGGAGCCGGCGAGGCCCAGCTCGGATTCCTGGAGGGGCAGCTCGGATGCGCCCAGGCGGCGGATTTCCCGCGTGCGCGCGGCGATCACCGCGGCCAGCGAGGGCATGCGGCGCACGGGCTCCCCCTTGCTCGCCGAGACGAGGGCCGGCAGCCTCGCCTCGACCACCTCGTAGCCGGTCTCGATCTCGCGCCGCACGCGGATCCGCTTGCCCTTCGCCGCCCACGACATCTCCACCCCGTACATGATCTGGGGGATCCCCAGGATCTCGGCCAGCTCGGGGCCCACCTGGGCCGTGTCGCCGTCGATCGCCTGCTTGCCCACGACGATGAGGTCGAAATCGGGGTGGGTCGCGCGGATCACGGAGGCCAGGGTCAGCGCCGTCGCCCAGGTGTCGGCGCCGGCAAAGCGGCGGTCCGAGGCGAGAACGGCCCGGTCCGCGCCCAGCTCGAGGCAGCGGAGGAGCGCCGCCTCGGCCTGGGGCGGACCCATGGTGAGGGCGACGATCTCCGTCCCCGGCAGCGCCTCCTTCAGCCGCGCGGCGTGGTCGAGCGCGTACTCGCAGAAGGGGTTCAAAATCGAGGCGACCCCTTCCCGGATCAGGGTCCCGGTTTCGGGATCGACCCGGACGTCGGTGATTTCGGGGACCTGTTTCACGCAGACGAGGATTTTCATGCGCCCTCCGTCCCTCGGATGCCGATCCGCCGGCGGTCGCCCAGGTCTTGCGGCGAAACCTTCCTCATCCCGCTCTCTTTTTGGGTTCGGCGCCGGCCGGCCTTCGGTAGGCGTGCCGGCCGTCCTTCCGCTCACCGCGAGGCGCAGGGGGGCGCCTCGAAGATGTTTCCCGGGTTGAGGAGCCCCTGGGGGTCGAGGGCGCGTTTCACGGCGCGCATCTCCTCGATCTCCTCCTCGCGGTACATCGTTTTCAGAAACTTCGCCTTGAGCTTGCCGATGCCGTGCTCGGCCGAAACCGTGCCCCCCAGGGCGACCGCCTGCTCGGCGAAGCGGCCGTAGAGGGAAAGCGCGGTTTCGAGGTCGGCCATGTCGCGCGGCAGGATGTTGATGTGCAGGTGGTTGTTGCCGATGTGGCCGAAGGCCGCCCACTCGAGGCCGGCCTCCTCGAGCGACTCGCGGTAGACCCGCCACATGGTTTCCAGGTGCTCGTCGGGGACGGCGAGGTCGGTGCCGAGCTTGTGGAGGGCGGGGTGCTGTTTTTTGCGCTCGGCGACGATCGCGTTGATCGTCTCGGGGAGAATGTGCCGAAAATGCTTGAGTCGCTCGAGCTCGCGCGGCTCGTAGGCGGCCCAGGTGTCCGCGGCGGAGCTCCCGCAGGAGGAGAGCACCTCCTCGAGGGCTTCCTTCGCCTGGGGCCCCGCCGCGGGGTCGAAGTCGAGCTCGAAGAAGAGGGCCGCCCCCGCCCCCGCCGGGATCGGCGGGGTGCCCACGGAGCGGGGGTCCCGCGCCTGGCGGGCGCGCAGCAGCGCGAGCGCGGTCGCGGAGTACATCTCGAGGAAATCGAGCCGCAGGCGCGGGTCCTCGCGCAGCGCGCGCACCAGGCGGAGCGCCTGTTCGTCGGAGGGGAGAAACTGCACGACCGAAATCTTCGGCGTGCGGGGGAGCAGCCCCACGGTCACCTCGGTGATGATTCCGAAGGAACCCTCGGAGCCGATGAAGAGATCGACGAGGTCCATCTCCGGCGCGCTGAAAAAGCCGGCCGTGTTCTTCGTGTGCGGGATCCGGTAGGAGGGGACCCGCACCCGCCGGTCCCGGCCGGAGGAGTCCCGGATGAGAAACTCGCCGGCGGGCGAAGCGAAAATCTTTCCCCGGGCAAGATCGATCACCTCGCCGTCGGCGAGCATCACGCGGATCCCGCGCACCCAGGCGCGCGTCGGCCCGTAGCGGAAGGTGCGCGCGCCCGAGGCGTTGGTCGCGACCGTGCCGCCCAGGGAGGCGCTCATCTCCGTCGGGTCCGGGGGGTAGACGTAGGCCCGCGGGTCGCGCCGGAAGGAGGCGAGCGCATCCCGGACCCGCGGGTCGTCCGAGCGCTCGAGATCGGGGAAGCGCTTCTCGGCGAGCTGCCGCGCGATCGCGCGCAGGCTCACGGCGCTCTGGGCCCGCAGGCGCCACTCGCCCGCCCACTCGTCCCAGGCGAGGTTCGTCACGCGGTCGAAGCCTTCGAGCGAGACGAGCGCCCCCCCCCAGGGCACGCAGCCCCCCACGAGTCCCGTGCGCGCCCCCGCGATCGTGACGCACACCCCGCGCCGCCCCATCTCCTTCAGGACGGCGCAGAGCTCGGCCTCGTTGCGCGGGAAAAAAAGGAAGTCGAAGGGTTTGCAGGAAAACTTGGACTCGTCGGTGAGGTAGGCGGGGTATTCCTCGCGGATGGCCGCAAAGCCTTCCACCCGCCGCACGGCGTCGAAATCGGCCGGCGGAACGTTCTGGCTGGTCACTTCATGCATGAAACCCGCCCCCTCCCTTGCGGGCGCCTTCCCGGCGGCCGCGGGCGAGGCCCAGGCGCCGGGCGGCGTTTTCGAGATGGGCCAGGCAGCTGCGCCGTGCCCCTTCCGCGTCGCCCGCGGCGACGGCCGCGAAAATCGCCTCGTGCTCCTTCTGCACGAGCGGCGGCAGGCCGCTCGTGCGGCTGGAGTGGGCGCGCGCGGTCTGGATGACCTGGAAGAGACGCGAATGGAGGTAGTCCATGAGGTCCCGAAGGTGGCGGTTGCCGCTCATCCGGGCGAGCGCGCGGTGGAACCGGACATCGTGCCGGGTCCCGTCGCTTTGCGCCTCCACCGCCCGGGCCATGCGCCCGAGGCAGGCGGAAAGTCCGCGGAGTTGGGCCGGGGTGCGCCGGAGGGCGGCGAGCGCGGCGGCCTCGGCTTCGAGGATCGCCCGCATCTCGTAGATCTCGGCCAGCTCGCGGGGCTTCAGCCGGCTGGCCTCGGCGACGCGGAAGGAGCGCCGGCCGGCGGAGCCGACCACGATCGCGCCGAACCCCTGGCGCGAGACGAGGAGCCCGTCGTACTTGAGCCGGGAGAGCGCCTCCCGCACCACGGAGCGGCTGACGCGGTAGCGCGCCGCCAGCGCCGTCTCGGAGGGAAGACGCGTTCCCGGGGGAATGGCCCCGGAGGCGATCTGCTGCGAAAGCAGCGCGGCCAGCTGCTCGGGATAGCCCCGCGGGGGCCGGAGGGCCTGGTTGTCAGACAACCTGACAGCCATGGCCCCCTTGTATCTCCCCGCCCGGAAAAGGTCAAGGGGAAACGACGCTCCCCCCCGCCCCTCCGGGTTGACAAGCCCGTCGGCCCTGCGGTCTAGTCGGGCCGCATCGCCCGCGGCCGCCGGCCGCCATCGCCGCCCCCCGTCCCGGAGGAGACGCCATGGAATGCAGCGAGATGGACAGCCTGGTCCGCAAGGCCGAGATCCTGATCGAGGCCCTGCCCTACATCCAGAAGCTCTACGGCAAGACCGTGGTCATCAAGTACGGCGGCAACGCCATGGTCAGCGAGCCGCTGAAGCACGGGGTCATGGAGGACATCACGCTCCTCAAGTTCATCGGCGTCAACCCGATCGTCGTGCACGGGGGGGGCCCCGAGATCTCCCGTATGCTCGACAAGCTCGACATCCCCTCCCGCTTCGTGAACGGCCTGCGCATCACCGACCCGGCCACCATGGAAATCGCCCAGATGGTGCTCGTCGGCAAAACCAACAAGGAGATCGTCTCGCTGCTCAACCAGAAGGGCAGCAAGGCCGTCGGCTTCTGCGGCATCGACGGCCGCCTGATCGAGTGCACCAAGCGCGAGGCGGTTTCGAGCGAGGGGGAAGCCGTCGATCTGGGCCAGGTCGGGCAGATCACCCGCATCAACACCGCGCTCCTCGCGCTCGTCGCCCGCGACGAGTACATCCCCGTGGTCGCCCCCATCGGCGTCGGGCCCGGCGGGGAGAGCTACAACTGCAACGCCGACGAGGTCGCCGGGGAGATCGCCGCGGCGATGAGGGCCGAGAAGCTGATGTTCCTGACCGACGTGGAAGGGGTCCAGGAGGAGGGCCGGGTTCTTTCCGCGCTGACCATCGCCCAGGTCCACGAACTGATCGAGCGCAAGGTGATCGTCGGGGGGATGATCCCCAAGGTCCAGGGCTGCATCGAGGCCCTGGAAAAGGGCGTGACCCGCACCCACATCATCGACGGCCGCATCCCGCACTGCATCCTGCTCGAGATCTTCACCTACAAGGGGATCGGCACGATGATCATGAAGGAGCGCAAGCTCTACGAGCACGAAAAGCTCTGAGGAAACGGCCGGCCGAACGCCCCGCCGGGCTTTACGCCTCCTTCAGGCCGAAGAGGGCGCCCGCAGCGGCAGGCGGAAAAGCCGGGCGCGGTCCGTGCGGCAGAAGCTCACCCGGTACTCGATGGGGCGGTCCCGGAAGCTCAGGGCGAGCATTTCGATTTTGAGCAGGGGAAACCCCGGCGGCACCGCGAGCGGGGGGCCGCTTTCCCCGTCGGAAAGGACGGCCGAAAACATCTCCTGGTAGCGCAGCGTGGGCAGGCGGTAGCGCTCCTCGACCAGCCGGTAGAGGGGCTTGGTTTCGAAGGCCTCCCGCGGCAGCCGCTCGAGTCCCGCAAACAGCCGCTGGGGCAGGAAGGAGGAGGTCCACACGACGGGGGTGGCGCCCATCGCGAAGACCCGGTCGACCCGGAACATCGGCTCCGCGGATTTCACGCGCAGCCAGCGCGCCGCCGCAAGGTCCCGCACGCCGGCGTGCAGGGCCAACAACCTCACCTGCAGGGGCGCATCCTCGTCGTCGAATCCCTCGACGAAGTGGTAAAGCCGGAGCTGGTCCCTTCCGATCAACGAGCCGGAAACGAAGCTGCCCTTGCCCTGGATGCGATGGAGCAGCCCCCGGTGGACCATCTGCAGGAGTGCGGTCTTGACCGTGCCGACGCTCACGCCGTAGAGCCGCGCAAGCTCCTTCTCCGTGGGGATCCGGTCCCCCGGGGCGTATTCGCCCTTCTCGATGCGGTTCGTCAGGCCGTCCTGGACGAGACGGTAGCGGGCGATCGCCCGCGGCGTGCGCCTGCCGGGTGCGCCCCGGCGGGCGAACGGTGACCGCGCCATGGAAGCCCCTCTTCCGGACCCCGAGCCCGGGATGTGCATGAAGCGCGTGTTCGGCGCGCGCCGCGGGGGGGCAGGAAAAGCCCCCCCCGCGGCCGGGGGTCATTGGATCACGATGTTTTCTTTCTTGGCAATCTCGCTTGCCCGCTTGAGCTCGCTTTCGATGAAGGCCTTGAGATCCGCCGGGCCGAGGTGCGCCGCGTTGAAGCCGAGCTTGCCCAGGGCCTCCACGACGGCGGGATCGGCCAGGGTCTTGGCGACGGCACGGTCCATTTTCTGGATCACGGCCGGGGGTGTTTTGGCCGGCGCGACAAAGGCGAACCAGCCGGACATGACGACGGCGGGGTACCCCTTCTCGGCGAAGGTGGGCACCGCGGCCATTTCGGGCAGCCGCCGCTCGGCGTAGGAGGCGAGAATGCGGAGATCGCCGGAGGCCACCTTGCCGGTGATCGCCGGCAGCGCGGTCACCAGGAAATCGATGTGCCCGCCGAGAAGCGCGGTCACCCCGGGCGCCGATCCCTGGAAGGGCACGTGCTTGAACTGGATGCGGGCTGCGCTCTTGAAGAGCTCGCCCGAAAAATGGCCGAGGCTCCCCACGCCGGGCGAGCCGAAGTTGAGCGTGTTCGGGTTCGCGCGGGCATGCGCGATCAGCTCTTCGATCGTCCGGAAACGCGAATCGCCCTTGACGGCGAGCACGATGGGCTGGGTGACGATGCGGCTGATCGGCGCAAAATCGGTGAGCACGTTGAAGGGGGTCTTTTCGTCGGCGGCCTGGCGCAGGACGTGGGAAAGGCTCAACACCAGCAGATTGTACCCGTCCGGCGGCGAGTTGGCGATCGTCTGCGCGGCGAGCAGCCCGCCCGAGCCGGGCTTGTTCAGGACCACGGTCTGGCCGCCCAAGTTCGCGGCGATCTTGTCGTTCAGCGCCCGCACCACGATGTCGGTCTCCCCGCCGGCCGCGAAGCCGACGACCAGGTTGACCGGCTTTTCCGGCCACTCGGCCGCCCCGGCCGCGAGGACCGCCGCGAGCAGCCCCGCGATTCCCCAGAACCCCACCCATGCGATCTTTTTCATCCGTTCCTCCTTTCCGGGCTTGCCCCTCGGATCATCGGGCTTCCCGCATCAGTCGTTGTCCGCGAGGTATTTTTTCCGGCTCCGCATCCAGGGCAAGAGGTTGGAGAGGAGCAGCAGCAACGAGCCGGCGAGAAAGGCGCCCGAAATCGGGCGGGTGAAGAACACCAGCGGGTTCCCGTTGAAGATGATCAGCGACTGCCGAAGCGCGTTTTCGAAGAGCGGCCCCAGGATCATGGCCAGGACGAGCGGGGCCATCTCGTAGTCGAGCTTGCGCAGGAGGTAGCCGAAGACGCCGAAGCCGAGCATCAGCCAGATGTCGAGAAGGCTGTAGTTCACGCCGAACACGCCGATCAGGCAGAAAAGCAGGATGTAGGGGAAAAGCAGCGTGTAGCGCACCTTGAGGATCTGGACCCACAGCCCGATGAAGGGCAGATTGAGCAGGAGCAGCATCCCGTTTCCGAGGTACATGCTGGCGATCGTCCCCCAGAACAGGGCCGGCTGCTCCTTCATGATCAGGGGCCCCGGCTGCAGCCCGTGGATCACGAGCGCTCCGAGCATCAGGGCCATCACGGCGTTGGTGGGGATCCCGATGGTGAGCAGCGGGATGAAGGCCCCGCCCGTGGCCGCGTTGTTCGCCGTCTCCGGCCCGGCGACACCGGCGATCGCGCCGCGGCCGAAGGCCTCCGGCCGCGGCGAAAGCTTTTTCTCCATCGCGTACGAGGCAAACGAGGAGAGGATCGCCCCGCCGCCGGGCAGGATGCCGAGAAAGAAGCCGAGAAAGGTGCCGCGGAAAATGGGGCCGAGGCTTTCCTTCCAGTCCTGCCGCGTGGGGAGCAACCCCTTGAGCTTCACCGCGGCGATGCTGCGCTCCATCTTCTTTTCCACGTTCAGGAGCACCTCGGAGACGCCGAAAAGCCCCATGACGACGGGGATGATGCCGATGCCGTCGTCGAGCTCGAAGAGGCCGAAGGTGAAGCGGCTGCGGCCGGAAATCGTGTCGGTGCCGACGATCCCGAGCACGATGCCCAGGGCGGCCATGATGAGCGCCTTGGAGATCGGCCCGTTGGCCAGGTAGACGAGAATGCACAGGCCGAGGACCATGAGCGAGAAGTATTCCGGGGGCCCGAACGTGAGCGCCAGCCTTGCCAGCGGCGGGGCGAGCAGGGCGAGCAGGAAGACGGTGATCGAGCCCCCGATGAAGGAGCCGAACGCCGCGATCCCCAGGGCGGCGCCCGCCCGCCCCTGCTTGGCCATCTGGTGGCCGTCGATGCAGGTGACCACGCTGGCCGCCTCCCCGGGGATGTTCACCAGGATGGAGGTGGTCGAGCCGCCGTACATCGCCCCGTAGTAGATCCCGGCGAGCAGGATCAGGGCCGACTCGGGCGGGATGTAGAAGGTGGTCGGCAACAGGAGGGCGATCGCGCCGAGCGGGCCGATCCCCGGGAGCACGCCGATCAGGGTGCCGACGAAGACGCCGACGAAGCAGAAGAAGAGATTCATCGGCTGGAGGGCGACCCCGAAGCCTTGAAGCAGGTTGCCGATCACCTCCATGTCAGAAGAGCCATCCTTTCAGGCGATGAACCTCCAGGAGGCCGCCGGGAAATTGCACCTGGAGGAGGTATTGAAAGACCACGAGGCAGATCACGGCCGAGGAAACGGCCAGGAGCAGCGTGAGCCGCCAGCGGTGGGGGTGAATCGCCCGGAAGAGATAGATCAGCAGAAGCAGGGCGGAGAGGAAGAATCCGAGGTGGTGGAGGAGCAGCGCAAAGCCGACCGGGCCGGCCAGCGTGAGGAGCACCCGCCGCCCGGCCCCCGGCTCCTCCCAGAGGGGGGCCAGCGGCGCCGGCCGCCGGCGGGCCATCGCGCCGGCAAGCGACCCCGCGGCGAAGAGGACGAGAAGCGCGCCCGCGAACACGGCGATGAACCCGGGCCCCGGCGCGGCAAAGGATCCGAACCCCAGCCGGAACCCCGCAAAGACGACGTAGGCCCCCAGCGCGATCCAGAACAGGCCGAGCCAGCCGTCTCCGCGCTTCATGGCCTCCTCGCCGCCGGATCGCCGACGCCGGCGTCCGTCTCTTCCTCGTCGGCAAGCCTCACGAGCGCGGTCGCAAGCAGCCGGAGACCCTTTTCGATGTCCTCCCAGTCGGTCCATTCCGAGGGGTGATGCCCGATCCCCTCCCGGCTGGGGAGAAAGATCATGCCCACGGGCGAATGCTCCGCGAGGTGCATCGCGTCGTGGCCGGTCCGGCTGGGCATCCGCAGGTAAGGGTAGCTCCAGGCCTCGGCACACGAGGCGATCGTCTCCAGGACGTGCGGGGAGACGGTGCGGGATTCGTCTTCCATCAGCGTTTCCACCGCCAAGGCGACCCCGCGCCGCCGGGCGATCTCCTCGAAGGCGGCGCGGATCTCCGCCACGGGGATGGATTTCGGGAAATGGGCCCTCCCGCGCACCTCCAGAATCATCTCGCATTCGCCCGGGATGACGTTGATCGCCCCCGGGAGCACGCGAAGCACCCCCACCGTCCCCACGATGTCGCGGGCGTGGTAGCCGCGGCAGATGCGCTCGACGGCCAAAACCCCCTCGGCGGCGGCCGCGAGCGCGTCGCGGCGGCGGTCCATCGGGGTTCCTCCGGCGTGGTCGGCCTGGCCCACGAAGCGCACGCGGTACCGGTAGGCGCCGACGATGTCGGTCACCAGCCCCAGGGGGACCTTGCGGTCGTAGAGCGTGCGGCCCTGTTCGACGTGCATCTCGACGAAGGCATGGTAGCGGAAATCCCCGGGCTTGACCGCGAGGAGCGATTCGGGCGCGACCCCCATGGACCGCAGGGCCTCGGCGAGCGTCCGGCCTTCGGGGTCGCGCCGCTCCTCGAGCAGGCCGCGGCTCAGCCTGCCGCAAAGGCCCCGGCTGCCGATGCAGCTCAGGCCGAAGCGGTTGGGCTCCTCGGCGAGGAAGGAGATCACCTCGAGGCCCCGCCGGGTGACGATGCCCGCCTCCCGCAGCGCGCGCAGCACCTCGAGGCCCCCGAGCAGCCCGATCGCCCCGTCGAAGTGGCCGCCGTTATCGACGCTGTCCGAGTGGGAGCCGGTGGCGACGCGCAGGCCCCCCTCCCTCCCCGGGCGGTAACCGTGGATGTTCCCGGCGGGGTCCTCGGAGACCTCGAGGCCGGCCGCCGCCATGCGCTCGCGGATGAAGGCGCGCCCCTGGCGATCGGCCTCGGAAAAGGCGAGCCTTCCGGACCCGCCGGCCGCGGTGCGGCCGATGGCCGCGAACGCCTCAAAATCCGCCTGCAGCCGGTCGAGGCGCACCGGGATCGATAGGGGCACGGGCCGCGCGGGCTCGGCGGAGCGGGAGGCGACGGGGAGGCCGGGGGCTGGGGAGGAAGGATTCATGATATACATATTATCTTTATATGAGTTAAAACAACAATTTGTATCAAGTTATCTATATCTTTCTGCGGGAGCTCATTAGCCTACTCCCCAACCCGTGTCAAGCACTTTCTCGACCGGCTCGTCGCCGGGGAGGAGCGCCTGCCGGGAGCCCGGGGCGGACCGACTCACATCGCTTCGAGAACCTCGAGCCCGAGAAGCTCCAGGCCCCGCTTGAGGACCAGCGCGGTCGCGCGGACGAGCGCGAGGCGGGCGGCGGCGAGGCTAGCCGTCTCGGCCTGCAGGACGGCGTGGCGGTTGTAGAACTGGTTGAAGGCGCGCGCCGTGTTGAAGACGTGCACCGCGAGGCGCGCGGGGCTGAACTCGGCGGCGGCGGCGGCGACCTCCTCGGGGAACTGCAGCAGATGGCGCAAGAGAAGCGTCTCCTCGGGATTCCCGAGCAGGCCGAAGTCGGCGCCCTCCTCGTCGAGGCCGCGCTCGGCCGCCTTTTCGAGGATCCCGAAGATCCGGGCGTAGGCGTACTGGCAATACGGGCCGGTGAAGCCGTCGAAGGAAATCGACTCGGCGGGGTCGAAATGGATGCTTTGCGAGGGGCGCACCCGCAGGAGGTAGAACTTGATCGCCCCCACGCCGATCGCCTCCGCCCGGCGGCGGATCTCCTCCGCGGCGAGCCCCCCCTCGGGGTCGCGGCGCCGGATTTCCTCCGCGGCGAGCTCGACCATGCCCTCGATCAGGTCGTCGGCGTCGACCACTTTCCCCTCGCGGGATTTCATCTTGCCCTCGGGAAGATAGACCATCCCGTAGGAGAGATGGCGGCAGGCCCGCGCCCAGGGGAACCCGAGCGCCTCGAGGATGGCGAAGAGGCACTGGAAATGGTGCTCCTGCTCGCTGCCCACGACGTAGACCGAGGAGTCGAGGCCGTGCTCGGTCACCTTGCGAATGGCGGTCCCGATGTCCTGGGTGATGTAGAGGCTGGTGCCGTCGGCGCGAAGCACCGTGACCCGCTTGAGCGTCCCGTCCTTCTCCCGGCCGAAGGGTTTCTCCGGCAGCACGAAGACGGTGTTGCCGCGTTCGTCGCGCGTGAAGACCCCGCGGGCCAGGCCGTCGGCGATCACGTCCTTGCCGAGCCGATAGGTCTCGGACTCGTAGTAGACGACCTCGAAGCGCATGCCGAAGCGGCGGCAGGTCTCCGCGAAACCCTCGTAGACCCAGCCGTTCATCGTTTTCCAGAGGGCGAGGATCTCGGGGTCGCCCGCCTCCCAGCGCTGAAGCATCTCCTGCACGGCCGGCTCGAGCGAAGGGTCCTTCTCGGCCTCGATCGCGTAACGGACGTACCACGTCCCGACGAAATGGTCGCCCTTCATCCCCGCGGTGGCGGGGGTGGCCCCGCCGGCGAAGCGCTCCCAGGCGAGCATGCTCTTGCAGATGTGCACCCCCCGGTCGTTGATCAACATGGCGGGGATCACCCGATGGCCGGTCGCCTCGAGCAGCCGGATGATCGCGATGCCGAGCGCGGCGTTTCGCAGGTGGCCGAGGTGGAGCGGCTTGTTCGTGTTGGGGGAGAGGTACTCGACCATGACCCGCCTGCCCGCGCCGGCGGCGGAATTGCCGAGGCGATCGCCCGCGGCGCGCAGGGCGGCGATCGAGTCGCCGAAGAAGGAGGCGGGCCGAAGGGCCACGTTGAGGTAAGGCCCCGCCGCGCGGATCGCGGCGAGCGGCGGCTCCGGGGAGGCCGCCGCGGCGATCCGCGCCGCGATCTCGGCCGGGCTCATGCGGAACTGCCGCGCGAGGGGAAAACAGGCGACCGCGAAATCGCCGAGGCCGACTTCCGGCGGAAAACCGGCCTCGAGTCCTTCCGGGTCGCGGTGGAAGGCCTCCCGGCAGGCGCGGGCGATCGCGGCAAGGACGGCTTCTTTCCATTCTGCGAGCGTCATGCGATATTCCTCGGACGGCGATGGCCGCCGGCGGCGGCGGTCCGGTTTATCGCAGAGATCCGCCTGCGGATCAACGCCCCCCCGCCGCCTTGCTTCCCCGCCTTTCGCTTCCGAAGGCGGCTTGACTTAGATCAATGCGCCATCCCCGGCCGGCGCGGTAGGCTGCGGGCCGAAATCGGTCGCCAGCAACCGGTCCCCGCGAACCTCGCAAACGAAAGGAGATCGCCATGTTCTGTTACCAGTGCGAGCAAACGGCCAAAGGCACGGGCTGCACGGTTCTCGGCGTCTGCGGCAAGCAGCCCGACGTCGCAGCCCTCCAGGATCTTCTCATCTACACCCTGATCGGCCTCTCGGAGGTCGCCGTCGAAGGCCGGCGGGTCAAGGTGTCGGACCCGGAGGTGAACGTCTTCACGGTCCAGGCCTCGTTTTCCACGCTCACCAACGTCGACTTCGATCCCGCGCGCTTCGTGGAGCTGATCCACCGGGCGGTTGCGCTCCGCGAACGCCTGAAAGCGAAGGTCAAGGCGGCCGGCGGCAACCCCGGCGCCGGAGGCGAAGCCGCATCGTTTCAGCCCGCGAAGACGGCCGGGGAGATGGTCCAGCAGGCCGAGTCCCGGGGCCTCCACTCCTACCCCGCGGACAACCCCGACATCCTCTCCCTCAAGCATACCGTGCTCTTCGGCGTGAAGGGCGTGTGCGCCTATGCGGATCACGCCCAGATCCTGGGGGAAGAGGACGAGGCCGTCTACGCCTTCGTCCACGAGACGCTCGCCGCGCTGCACCGCAAGGACCTGCCCCTGGAGCGCTGGGTCCAGATGGCCCTCGACTGCGGCAAGGCCGCCCTCCGGGCGATGGAGCTCCTCGACGCCGGCAACACCCGGACCTACGGGCACCCCGTTCCGACCCGGGTGCCGCTCGGCCACAAGAAGGGCAAGGCGATCGTCGTCTCCGGCCACGACCTCAAGGACATGGAGGAGCTGCTCAAGCAGTCGGCGGGCAAGGGCATTTTCGTCTACACCCACGGCGAGATGCTCCCCACCCACGGCTATCCCAAGCTCAAGGCCTTTCCGCACTTCTACGGCCACTACGGGACCGCCTGGCAGAACCAGATCCGCGAGTTCGCCGAGTTCCCGGGCGCGATCCTCATGACCACCAACTGCATCCAGCGGCCGAAGGAGGAATACAGGAAGAACATCTTCACCAGCGGGCTCGTCGGCTGGCCGGGGGTGACCCACATCGCCGACCGCAACTTCAAGCCCGTGATCGACCGCGCCCTCGAGCTCCCGGGGTTCGCCGAGGACCAACCGGGCAAGGAGGTCATGGTCGGCTTCGCCCGCAACGCCGTGCTCGGGGTCGCGGACAAGGTCATCGAGGCCGTGAAGAACAAGGCCATCCGGCACTTCTTCCTCGTGGGCGGCTGCGACGGGGCGAAACCCGGCCGCAGCTACTACGCCGAGTTCGTGGAAAAGGTGCCGCGGGACTGCGTCGTCCTCACGCTCGCCTGCGGAAAGTTCCGTTTCTTCGACAAGGAGCTGGGCGACATCGGCGGGATCCCGCGGCTGTTGGACATCGGGCAGTGCAACGACGCCTACTCGGCCGTGCAAATCGCCCTGGCCCTCGCCAAGGCCTTCAACGTCTCGGTGAACGAGCTGCCGCTTTCCCTGATCCTCTCCTGGTACGAGCAGAAGGCGGTCTGCGTGCTCCTTGCGCTCCTCTACCTCGGCATCAAAAACATCCGGCTGGGGCCTTCGCTTCCGGCCTTCGTCACGCCGAACGTGCTCGACGTCCTCGTCAAAAACTTCGGCATCCGGCCCATCGGCACGGCCGAGGGCGACCTCCAGGCGATACTCGGGTAACCCCTCGAAACACGCGTGGCCCGGTCCGAGGACCGGGCCACGCGATCGTTGTCCTCGCGTTTGGGGATCGCTCTGGGGTTCATCCGGCGCGCAGCCCGCGGCGGATGAGCCGACAGGCCTTGCTCTCGGGGGCGACCAGCATGGCGACCCCGATCACCAGAAGCGGCACGGCGAACACGAAGCCGACCACGGGCAGGATGACCAGGCCCACGATGAAGAGGAGCGCCGCGATCCCCAGGAACAGAAAGCCGATGCTCCGGCTCGAAAACCGCTCGCGATCACAGCTTGCAGCATCCATGGTTGTCTCCTCGCTTGCGCTCAGGTTCGGCAATTTCGGTTGACCCGACAGCTATAAGCTAAGCGCCCCAAGCCGCGCGTCAATGCACCCCGGCGCCCCGCGCCGGCCGGGGGCGCCGGCGCCCGGCGCCGCCCGGCAAGCCATCGAAGCCCCCCGTTTCTTGACACCCCCAGAGATTTTTGAAATCATCGCGCCGCGTTTCGCACGGCCCACAACCCTGGATGCCGGCCCCTCACCCGAACGGCCCGATCGAGGAAACCGATGGAGCGCTTCGCCGAAACCACGCGTCAAACCTACGAAGGCTGGGAGGAGTTCTACCGCAAGCCCGTCGACGAGAAGCTCGACTTCTTCCGCAAGGAGGGGCGTATTTTCGACGTGATCTTCGCCCAGCAGTTCGACCGCCGCTTCCTGGACGGGCTCTGCGGGCTCGCCGACAAGATCCGGCTTCTCGCCAAAACGCGGAGCGGGGCCTTGCGCTTGAGCCGGCTGCTGCCCCACAAGCGCGCCATGCTCTATTTCGTGCAGCCCTCGACGCGCACCTTTCTCTCGTTTCAGAACGCCTGCTATCTCCTCGGCCTGCGCGTCTCGGAGAGCCGGGGGACGAGCACGAGCTCCGAGGTCAAGGGCGAATCCCCCGAGGACACGATCCGCACCTTCGCCAGCTACGTCGACCTGATCGTCTGCCGGCACCCCGAGGCGGGGTTCGCCGAAAAGACGGCCTGGGTGCTCAACCAGACCGAGCGGCCGGTCCCCGTGCTGAACGGCGGCTCCGGGCCCGACCAGCACCCGACCCAGGCGCTGCTCGACATCTACACCCTGGAACGGGAATTCCAAGCGACCGGCGGCCTGGACGGCAAGCGGATCGCCATGGTGGGGGATCTCAAGCGGGGACGGACGGTACGCTCGCTCTCCTACCTCATGAAGAACTACCGCGGGGTGAGCCTCACCTTCGTCTCCCCCGAGGTCTTCCGCATGAAGGACGACATCAAGCAGTTTCTGCGCAAGCATGCGATCCCCTTCACCGAAACCGACGATTTCGAGAGCATTCTGCCCCACGTGGACGCGATCTACATGACCCGCATCCAGAACGAGTACGCCAGCGACCCTCGAAGCGAAACCGAAACCTACCCCGAATTCCACTTCCGCAAGGAGCACCTCGACCGGATCTCCCCCCACTGCGTCATCATGCATCCCCTGCCGCGGCGCTACGAGATCGAGGTCGCCGTCGACAAGGACCCGCGCGCGGCCTACTGGCGGCAGGAGCGAAACGGCATGTGGATCCGCGCCGCCCTGATCGCCCACATCTTCCGCGCCGAAGAGGAGATTCTTTCCGAGTTCGCCTGAATGGTCGCCCTCGACATCGGCCGCGCGACCCTTTCCGGCGTCCGCCTGGTCATCTTCGACAAGGACGGAACGCTGATCGAGCTCTACCCCTACATCTCGCAGACGGTGCTGCTGCGCGCCCGGCGGATCGGCCGGGCGCTCGGCCTCGCCCCGGAGGAAGAAACCGGCCTCGCCCGCGCCCTGGGCGTGGAGACGGCCGCCCGGCGCATCCGGCCGGAGGGCCCGGCCGGAATCCGGCCCCGGGAGGAGGTCCTCGCGGCGGCGGTCGGCTATCTCGAGGCGATCGGACGAGCGGGGACGGAGGCGGTCTGCCGCGAGGCCTTCGCGGCCGTGGACGAGATCTCCGCCCGCGACCCCGGCCGGTTCATCCGGCCCGCACCCGGGGCGATCGCCTTGGTCCGGTCGCTCCGGGCGCTGGGCTGTCGCGTCGCGGTCGCCACCCAGGACCTGACGGCGCGGGGCTGGTTTGCTCTCGGTGCCCTGGGCCTGAAGGAAGAGATCGACGCGCTGGCGGGCTCGGACCGGGTCTCCCGGCCCAAGCCGCACCCCGAGGCCATTGAGCTTCTGCTCGCGGAGCTCGGTATCCCCGCCGCGCAGGCGGTGATGGTGGGGGATGCACCGACCGATCTCGAGATGGCCCAACGGGCGGGGCTCCCCGCCGGCGTCGGGGTCCTCGGGGGGATCGCCGCGGAGGAAACCCTGCGGGCGCTCACCCCCTACGTGGTGCGCGATCTCACCGCCATCCGGGTGCGGCCGGCGGGGCAAGGGACGTGACACGATGGAACAGCGCTGCGCTCCCCATGTCCTCGAGGAGTTGCTTGCCCTTTTGGAACTCGAGCCGATCGAGGAGAATCTCTATCGCGGCCAAAGCCAGGACCTGGGGCTGGGCAGCGTCTACGGCGGGCAGGTCTTGGGCCAGGCCCTCGCGGCGGCCTACCGCACGGTCCCCGAGGGCCGCCGCGCCCACAGCCTGCACGCCTACTTCCTGCGTCCGGGGGACGTCCGGCGGCCGATCGTCTACCACGTGGACCGCATCCGCGACGGCAAGAGCTTCACCACGCGGCGGGTGGTCGCCGTGCAGCGGGGGGCGGCCATCCTGAACCTTTCCTGCTCCTTCCAGATCCCGGAGGCGGGTTTCGAGCACCAGGACCCGATGCCCGCGGTGCCCGGGCCCGAGGGGCTGGCCTCGGAGCTCGAGCTCGCGCGCGCCATCGCCGACCAGATCCCGGAGGGGCTGCGCGAGAAGCTGCTCTGCCGCCGGCCGATCGAGGTCCGCCCCGTGCATCCCATGAACCCCTTCGCCCCCGAGCGGCGGCCGCCCGTTCGCCACCACTGGATCCGGGCGATCGACCGGCTGCCGGACGACCCCGCCGTCCACCAGCATCTTCTCGCCTACGCCTCGGATTACGGCCTCGTCGTCACCTCGCTCTACCCCCACGGGCACAGCTTCTGGCAGCCCGCGATGCAGGTGGCAAGCCTCGACCACGCGATGTGGTTCCACCGCCCCTTTCGCATGGACGAATGGCTCCTTTACTCCATGGTCAGCCCGAACGCCTGCGGCGCCCGGGGCCTGGCCTACGGGAAGGTCTACGACCGCAGCGGCGCCCTCGTCGCCTCCGTGGCCCAGGAGGGGTTGATCCGCCTCCACGGGCCGAAGCCGGGGTAGCGCGCGGCGCGCGGCGTGTGGCGGGGCGTCAGAAATCCCGGGTCTCCCCTTCCCCCGAGGGGACGGGTGCCTTCGCCGGAGGCGTGACGGTCGCCTTGGTTTGCGGCACGCGCCCGGCATGGCCCGGCGGCACCGCGCCGGCACGCTGCGGCGGCTCCGGACGGCCTTTTCCTCCCTCCGGCCGCCCGCGGGAAGTCCCCCGGGCCGACCGGCCGCCCCCGATCATCGCCAAAAGAGCGTTCACCATGCTCTTCAGGGTTTCCGCCTGGGCGCTCATCTCCTCCGCCGCGGAGGCGGACTCCTCGGCGCTTGCGGCGTTCTGCTGCGTGACCTGATCCATCTGCGAAACGGCCTGATGGACCTGCTCGATCCCCTGGGCCTGCTCGGAGGAGGCGGCCGCGATCTCGGCCACGAGATCGGAGGCTTGCCGGGCGCCTTGGGCCACCTCGGCAAAGGCCCCCTCCGTCGCGGAAACCAGGCCGGCCCCTTCCTTCACGCGGCCGACCGTCTCGGCGATCAGGGCGGCCGTGGTGCGCGCGGCCTCGGCCGCCCGCAGGGCGAGGGTGCGCACCTCGTCGGCCACGACGGCGAACCCGGCCCCGGCCTCCCCGGCGCGGGCGGCCTCGACGGCGGCGTTCAGGGCAAGAAGATTGGTCTGGAACGCGATCTCGTCGATCGTCTTGACGATCTTGGAGGTCTCCTCGCTGGAGCGCGTGATCGCCTCCATGGACCGGCACACGCTTTCCATGGATTCTTTGGCCCGGCCGACGACGAGTGCGGTCTGTTTCATGAGCCGATCGGCCTCGCGCGCGTTGTCGGCGTTGCGCCGCGTCATCGCGGTGATCTCCTCGAGCGCGGCCGAGGTCTCCTCGATGGAGGCCGCCTGCTCCGAGGCCCCCTCGGCGAGCTGCTGGCTGCCCGAGGAGATCTGGGAGGCGGCGGAGGCCACCTGGTCGGCCCCCTCGTTCAACCCGGAAACGATGCGCGCCAGCGGACGGGTGATGCGGCGGCGGGCGAACGCGAGGCTTGCGGCCAGCGCCGTGCCGAGGAAGGCGAGGGAAAGCCCGACGATCCAGGCGAGCACGCTGCGGATGTTTTGGCGGGTCTCCTGCGCCGCGGCCTCGATTTCGCGTTTCATGAGCTCGGTTTCCTGGTGCAGCCGTTTTGCGAGCTCCTCGTTGCGGGCCGCCACGAGCGCCTCGACATCGTCGATGTACAGGCCGGTGCCGACGACCCAGCCCCGGTCGGCCACGAGCTTCACGTAGGAGAGCTTGGGCTGGGGCCGATCCGCACCGTATTTCGGCCAGAGGTAATCGACGAAGCCCTCGCCCGCCTCCCGCCCGACGCGGGCGAACTCGACGAACAGCGCCTTGCCGGTGGGATCCTTGAACGCGGAGAGATCCTGCCCCTCCAGCTCGGGCTTGTAGGGATGCATGACCATGCGCGGGTGGAGGTCGTTGATCCAGAAGTAGTCCTGGTTTTCGGGGCCGTAACGCAAGGCCTTGACCAGCGCGGCCGCCTTCTTCTCCTTTTCCTCGGCCGCGAGCGCGGGATCGGCCGCCACGGCCGCGATCAGGCTGACCGCCGTCTGCACCTGGGACTTGAGGTATTCCTTTTTGCCCGCAAGCAACTCCTCGCGAAACAGGAGGGTCTGACGCTCCCCTTCGGCCTGGATGCGCTGCAGATTGCCCGCCCCCAGGCGCTCGATGCGGGCGGCGGTTTCGGCCCCCGACCGGTCGATCTTCCACACCGCCACCAGGCCGGTGAAAGCCGAGGTGACCGTGAGGGCCGCCGCGATCAGCAGCACGATCTGGGCATTCAATTTCATGCCAACACCTCCGGGATCGGAAATGAGGCGTCCGGAGAGGACAGGAACAACCGGGAGAAACCGCGCCGGGAAACCATTCGACGCCAAAGAGCGGGAACGCCCTCCGACACCTGGAGCAAGCATCTGCGTTCTGCGGCGAAACTTGAGCGCCTTCCGGGGTGAGGGGAAAAACCCTGCGGCTTCGCCCTCCCCCGCGGAAACGAAATCAGGGTTCCTTGGGGATCAGGCTGCCGGCGCGGCGGCGGAAGGCGGAGACGATCGAGACGAGCAGAATGGCCGCCGTGACGAGCAGGCAGACGAGGCTGATCGGCCGGGTGACGAACACGGCGAAGCTGCCGCGCGAGAACATCAGGGCGGACTTGAAATAGTACTCGACCAGGGGGCCGAGGACGAAGGCGAGGATGAGCGGCGGGGCGTCGAACTTGAGCTTCTTCATCAGGTAGCCCACCACGCCGAAGGCCAGCATGAGATAGACGTCGGTCGTGCTGTTGGCGACCGAGTAGGAGCCGACGACGCAGAACAGGACGATCGCCGGCATGAGGAAGGGGTAGGGAATCTTCAAGAGCTGCACCCAGAGGCCGATGAGCGGCAGGTTCAGAACGAGGAGCATGACGTTTCCCACGTACATGCTCGCGATCACGCCCCAGAAGATCTCCGGGTTCTTCGTGAGGAGAAGCGGCCCCGGCGTCACCCCGTGCAGGATCAGCGCGCCCAGCAGCAGGGCCATGACCACGTTCGCCGGCAGCCCCAGGGTCAACAGCGGGATGAAGGCCGCCTGCGCGGCGGCGTTGTTCGCCGCCTCGGGGGAGGCGACCCCCTCGATGAGACCCGTGCCGAAGCGCTCGGGGTGGCGCGAGAACCGCTTCTCCACGGCATAGGCGACGAAGGAGGAGAGCACCGCGCCGCCACCCGGCAGGATGCCCAGGAAAAATCCGATCACCGTGCCCCGCAGAAGCGCCCACTTGGCCTGGATCCAGTCCTCGAGCGTGGGGAGAAGCCCCTTCACCTTGGTTTTGAAGATCTCGCGGTCGATGTGGCTCTCGAGGTTGAGGATGACCTCGGAGATGCCGAAGAGCCCCATGACGAGGGGAACGAGCCCGATGCCGTCCATGAGATCGACCAGGCCGAAGGTGAAGCGCACGGAGCCCGAGACGGTGTCCGTCCCCACCGTCCCGAGGAGAATGCCGAAGCAGGCCGCCGTGAGCGAGCGGATCATGGATTCGCCGGTGAGAAAGCTGAGCACCACGAGGCCCATGGTCATGAGCGAAAAGTACTCGGGCGGGCCGAACTTGAGCGCGAAGGTGGCCAGCGGCGGGGCCATCAGCGTCAGGCCCAGGACCCCCAGGGTCCCGGCGATGAAGGAGCCGAAGGCCGAGATGCCCAGGGCCCGCCCGGCCTTTCCCTGGCGGGCCATCTGGTAGCCGTCGAGGCAGGTCATGACCGAGGCCGCCTCGCCCGGGATGTTCACGAGAATCGAGGTGGTCGACCCGCCGTACATCGCCCCGTAGTAAATCCCGGCGAGCATGATGATCGCCGTGACCGGCGGGACATGGAAGGTGGCCGGCAGGAGCAGGGCCATGGCCGCGGTCGGCCCCAGGCCCGGCAGCACGCCGACCAGCGTGCCGATCAGGCAACCGAGGAAGCAGTAAAAGAGGTTCGTCGGCTCGAGGGCGACGGCGAACCCGGTCCCTAGTTGATAAAAGAGCTCCATAGTCGTCCGGCGGGCAGCCGCGCCCCGAGCAGCACCGCAAACAGGATGTGGGTCAGGACGAGGGTGAAGGCGGATCCCAGGAACACCGTCCGCCAGCGCAAGGGCTCGACGCAACGGAAGAGAAAAAGGAGCAGGGCGAAGGTGCAGGGCAGGAAGCCGAAGAGGTCCCAGCCCGCCACGTAGAGGAAGAGCACCCCGGCCACGATCCCGATGCGCAGGAGATCGGCGCCGCGGAAGGGGGGGGCGCCCGTGCCCTCCTCCCCCCGGCCGGCGGCCGCGCGGACGAGTCCGAGGAGGGCGAGCGCGCCCATCCCCGCCGCGGCGAGAAAGGGCAGGAACCCCGGCCCCGGGCGGCCGAAGGAGCCGAAACCGAGGCGCCCCGCCTCCGCCGCGGCGGCGAGCGCCAGCCCGCCCCAGACGAGGTAGGTGATGACCCAGACCCGCTTCATGCCGCGAGGGCCGCCCCGCCTACGGCTTGAGGAACTTCTTCACCTGTTCGCCCGCCTCCACGTAGGCCTCGGCCCAGTACTTCGCGAAATCGGCCGTGTTCTGGTACAGGACGGGCATCTCGTAGCTCGCCATGGCCTTGAGGAAGCCGGGGTCGGAGAGGGCCTTCTGGAAGGCGTCGTGCAGCACCTTGACCCGATCAGGGGCCATCCCCTTGGGGCCGACGATCCCGATCGGCGAGTTGTGCACCACCTTGTAGCCGGCCTCCTTGACCGTGGGGACGTCGGGGAAGCGCTTCACCCGCTCCTCGCCGTAGGTGGCAAGCAGCTTGAGTTTGCCGGCCTCGACCAGCGGGATCCAGCCGGAGGTGGTGGAGATGAAATCGACGTGCCCGCCGAGAAGCGCGGCCGAGGACTCCTGGTCGCCCTTCGAAGGCAGGTGGTTGAACTTGACGCCGGCGTTGGCGGCCATTTCCTCGGCGGCGATGTGGCCGCCGGTTCCGATGCCCGAGGCCATGTAGCTCACCTGGCCGGGGTTGGCGCGCGCCTGCTCGATCAGGTCCTTGAGGGTCTTGTACTTGGAATCCGGCTGCACGAGGACGCCGTAGAGGTAGCCGCCCACGCGCAGGATGGGGCTGACGTCCTTCACGGTGTCGAAGGCGAGCTTGTTGAGATGGGCGACCCGGTGGAGGCTGGTCACGACCACGGAGAGGAGATAGCCGTCGGGCTCCTTGCCGATGATCGCGCCCACGCCCACGGCGCCGCCGCCGCCGCCCTTGTTTTCCACGAGCACGGGTTGGCCGAGGATCTTTCCGGCCGCCTCGGCGAGCGGGCGGATGACGACGTCGGTCGCACCGCCGGCCGGATAGGGGACGATCAGCGTGATCGGCTTGTCGGGAAAGGCGAAGGCCGCCACGGGGACGGAAACCGCCACGAGAAGAACGAGGAATACCTTCACGACGCTGCGGGACATTGCGGATCCTCCTTTCCTTCCGGGAATGTGCTCGCTTCCCCTATGCGATCGATGGGAAGGTGTCAAGCCATGCCGGCGACATGACGTCGGGCGTCCCTTGTGCTATGGGCGAATGACGGACTTCCGATTCCCGCAATCTCCAGGCGAGGGGGTTTGCTCATGGACTTCCGGCCCGTCACTGCCGAAGACCTCCGGGAACTGGCGACCATTCTGCCGGCTGACCGCATCTCGACGGGGGAGTCGCAACTCGATCTGCACGCCCGCGACCAGTCGGCCCATCCCGCCTGCCGGCCGGAGGTCGTCCTCTGGCCGGAGACGGCCGAGGAAACCGCGCGCCTGCTCCGCTTCGCCGACCGCCGGCGGATCCCCGTCGTCGGCTGGGGGGCGGGCTCGAGCCTCGAGGGCAACCCCATCCCCGTCTGCCGCGGACTCGTCCTCGACTTCAGCCGCATGAACCGCATCCTCGCCGTGCGCGAGGAGGATTTCCAGGTCGACGTCCAGCCGGGCGTGGTCTACCAGGACCTGAACGAGCGGCTGCGGCACACCGGCCTCTTTTTTCCCCCCGACCCCGGCGCGCGGGCGACGATCGGCGGCATGATCGCCAACAACGCCAGCGGCACCCGCACCGTGCTCTACGGCTCCACGCGGGACTACGTGCTCCGGCTCGTCGTCGCGCTCGCCTCGGGGGAGCTCCTCGAGCTCGGAACCCGCGCGAACAAGAGCTCCTCGGGCTACGCGCTCCTTCACCTCTTCGTCGGCTCGGAGGGGACCCTAGGCCTGGTCGTCGAGGCGACGCTGCGGCTCGTCGGCGCCCCGGCCGAGGTCTCGGCCGCGGTGGCGACCTTCCCCACGATCGCGGCCGCGGCGCGCGCGGTCTTCGAGATCAAGCGCGCCGGGCTCAACCCGGCCGCCCTGGAGCTGCTCGGCCCCGAGTGCGTCGCCCTCATGAACCGCGAGGAAGGCCTCGACCTCGCCCTTGCGCCCACCCTCTTTCTCGAGTTCCACGGCACCGGCGCCGGCCGGCTCGCCGAGGACCTGGAGGCCGCCTCCGAGGTCTGCGCCGCGGCGGGCGGCCTCGACTTCCGGCCCGGGCTGGGCCGCGCCGAGCGTGACCGGATCTTCAAAGCGCGCCACGGGTTGGGCGAGATGATCCAGCGCCACCACCCCGAGCACCGCGTCCTCGTCATGGACGTCGCCGTCCCGCTCACGGCCTACGGCGAGCTTCTCGCCGCCATGGAGGAGGAAGTCCGCGCCCACGGGCTCACGGCCTACACGCTCAGCCATGCCGGAAACGGCAACGTCCATCTCAACATCGCCGGCCGCAAGGACGACCCGGCGGAGTGGGACCTCGTGCAGCGGGTCTCGGGCCGGATCGTGCATCGCGCGATCGCCCTCGGCGGAACCGCGACCGGCGAGCACGGCGTCGGCCTGGGCAAACGGCGCTACATGCCGCTGCAACACGGCGCAAGCCTCTCCTGGATGCGCCGCGTCAAGGAGCTCTTCGACCCCCGGGGGATCCTCAACCCGGGGAAAATCTTTCCCGGGGAGGAGTGAGGCCATGCCGCATGCGCTGCTGCGCCACCTCACGCGACACAACCCCCGCATGGTGCGGGGCGAGGGGGTCTATCTCTTCGACGCCGAGGGCAAACGCTACCTCGACGGCTCCAGCGGCTCCTCGCTCGTCTGCAACCTCGGCCACGGGGAGGCCGCCGTGGCCGAGGCGATCGCCCGCCAGGCGGCCCTGCTGGCCTACAACCCCTTCCACTGCTCGCACTCCGAGGCCTACCTCGAGCTCGCCGAGAGGCTCGTGGCCATCGCCCCGCCGGGCTTCGGGCGGGTCTTCGCCGTGAGCTCGGGCTCCGAGGCCGTGGAAAACTGCCTCAAGTTCAGCCGCCAGGCGCACCTCGCCTGCGGCGAGCCGGGACGCCACCTCGTGATCGGGCGCTGGCAGTCCTACCACGGCAACACCCTGGGCGCGCTCGCCTGCGGCGGCCACACCGGAAGGCGGGAAAAACACGTGCCGCAGCTCGCGGCCGCGGTGCACCTCCCGCCCGCGTTCTGCTACCGCTGCCCCTACGAGAAGACCCATCCCTCCTGCAACCTTCTCTGCGCCCGCGCCCTCGAAACCGCCATTCACCGGGTCGGCCCCCAAAACGTCGCCGCCTTCATCGCCGAGCCCGTGGTCGGGGCGGCCCTCGGCGCCGTGCCCGCCCCGCCGGGGTACTTCGAGCTCGTCCGCGCGATCTGCACCCGTCACGGGGTCCACTTCATCGCCGACGAGGTGATGTGCGGGCTCGGCCGCACGGGCCGGCATTTCGCGATCGACCACTGGGGGGTCTCGCCGGACCTGATCGCCACCGGCAAGGGGCTGGGGGCGGGCTATTTCCCCATGGCCGCCTGCCTGATCGCCGAGGAGCTCGCCCTCGCCGTGGAGCGCCGCGGCGCCACCTTCGAAGGGGTCCACACCTGCTGCGGCCATCTGCTCGGAAGCCGCGTGGGCGGCCTGGCGCTCGAGCGGCTCGTCGAGCGTGGGCTCGCCGAGAACGCATCCCGGCAGGGCGCGCGGCTCTTGGCGGGGCTCCGGGAGATCGCGGGCCGGCGGCCCGCCGTCGGCGACGTGCGCGGGCTGGGGCTGATGGCGGGGGTCGAGTTCGTGCGCGACCGGGAAACGCGCGCGCCCTACCCCCCCGGGCTTAGATTCGCCGAGCGCGTGACGGAGGCCTGCCTCGAGCGCGGGCTCATCGTGTACCCGGGCCACGGGACCGTGGAGGGGGTCGCGGGGGATCACCTGCTCCTCGGGCCGCCGCTCATCATCGGGGAGGGCGAGATCGACGAGCTGCTTGCGATCCTCGAGGAGGCGATCGCCGCGGTGGAGCGCGACCCGGAGGTGGCCGCCCTCAGCCGATGAAGGCGGCGGCGAAGACGCCGATCATGGCGAAGACGAGCCCCGCCTTGATGCCGATGGCGAGCAGGAACCCGACCCAGGCCGCGGCGCCGGCGCGCCCCGCCTGTGCGAGATTCCGGCGGGCGAGGAACTCGCCTACGACCGCGCCGGCGAAGGGGCCGATCAGGATGCCGGGCAAACCGAAAAAGAGACCGGCGAACATGCCGAGCATGGCCCCGACGGCGGCCGCGCGGCCTGCGCCGGCGCGCTTCACCCCCCAGCCGGCGGCCAGGACGTCCACGAGAAAGGAAAGGGCCGTCATGCCGGCCAGGACAAGGATCGTCCCCGTCCCCGCGTGGGTGAAGCCGTCCGCCCAGGCGGCAAGCACCAGCCCCGCGAGAACGAGCGGCGTCCCCGGAAGCCCCGGCACCACGACCCCCACGAGCCCGGCGGCGACGAAAAGCGCCCCGAGCACCCAGCCCAGAATTTCCATGGCCCGGATATAGCCGATCCCGGCTCCTGCCCGCAACCGCCCCGCCGTGCCGTCGCTTTTCTTTCCTCCCCGCTTCCTCTACGATCCGCCGCATCATGAAAACGCGCCCTGAGAGGACCGTCGTCCATCCGGCGGCCAGTCCGGGTCGAATCGTCGCCGGGATGTGTCTCGCCGAGGTGCTCAGCATGACGGGATTTGCCGCCTATCCCGCCTTTCTCGCCCCCCTTCGCGATCTTTGGGGGCTTTCGAACTCCGAGGCCGGGTTCATCGGCGGGGCGTTCTTCGCCGGGTACATGACGGCCGTGTTTTTCCTTTCGGCCGCCACCGACCGTGTCGACGCCCGCCGGGTCTACGTCGGCTCCTGCCTTCTCTCCGCCGCCGCCCTCGCCGGGTTCGCCGCCCTCGCCTCGGGCGTCGCCAGCGCCTCCTTCTTCCAGATGCTGGGCGGGGCGGGGCTCGCCGGCACTTACATGCCGGGGCTGAAAGCCCTCACCGACCGCGTGGGCGGGCCGCGGCAAAGCCGCTACATTTCCTTCTACACCTCGGCCTTCGGCATCGGGACGAGCCTTTCGCTCCTGCTCGCCGGCTGGGCAGGCCGCCTCCTTCCCTGGCCGGCGGTCTTCGCCCTGCTCGCCGCGGGCCCGCTCGCGGCCGCGGTCCTGGTCCGGGGAACCATCGCGCCGCTCTCCCCCGCGCAGGATGCCCGCAGAGCCTCCCTGCTCTTTCCCCGCCCGGCGGTCCTGCGCCTGCCGGGGGTGGCGCCCTTCGTGGTGCGCTACGCGGCGCACTGCTGGGAGCTCTTCGGCCTGCGCTCCTGGATGGTCGCCTTCCTGCTCTTCGGCTACGGGATGTCCCCGGGGAATCCGGCCCCGCTCGGCGCCACGGAAGCGGCCGCGCTGATCAACCTCTTGGGGATTCCCGCCAGCATCGCGGGCAACGAGACCGCGATGCGCCTGGGCCGGGGCCGCGTCATCCCGCTCGCCATGGCCGCATCCGGCGGGCTCGCCTGGGCCGCCGGCTTTTCGGCCTCCCTTCCCGCCGCGGCGATGCTCGCGGTGCTCGCCGTCTACTACGTCGCCGTGATGTCCGATTCCGCCGCCCTCACCGCGGGCCTGGTCGAGGCGACCCCGGCCGCGGTCCGCGGGGCCGCCATGGCCTTCTACTCGTTCGCGGGCTTCGGGGCCGGCTTTCTTGCGCCGGTCGCCTTCGGCCTCGTCCTCGACCTGGCCGGCGGCCAAGCGTCGGCCCGGGCCTGGGGGCTCGCCTTCGGCAGCCTGGGCGCCGGGTGCCTCCTCGCGGCGATCCTCCCCCTCGCCGCGGTCCGCAGGGGGGGCCGGCCCGTCCCGCCGTCTTGACCTCGCAGGCGAGGGCGTTACCTTCCCCCCGGAGATTCCACCCCGGCGAAGGAGAATCGCACCATGAACCTGCGCAAAACCGTCTCTCTCACAGCGCTCACCTCCTTTCTCCTGCTGCTGGTCACCAGCATCGTGGTTTACCTCGCCCCCCAGGGCAGGGTCGCCTACTGGGCCGACTGGAGTCTTTGGGGGCTCTCCAAGACCTTCTGGGGAAACCTCCACATCACCGGGGGCACCCTGTTTCTCCTGAGCATCCTGCTGCACGTCTATTACAAATGGAACGCGATCCTCGCCTACCTCAAGAAACGGGGCGGCCTCCGCATCCTCACCCCCGAGTTCGGCTTCGCCCTGGCCGTGACCGGCCTCACCGCAGCGGGGACCTGGGCCGAGGCGCCCCCCTTCCGCTGGCTGATCGACCTGAACGAAGCCCTGAAGGAACGGGCGGCGCGGATTCACGGGGAGCCGCCCTACGGCCATGCCGAGCTCTCGACGCTGCGATCGTTTTTCGGCAAGGCGAACCTGGATGAGGCCAAGGCCCTGGCCCTCTTGCGCGCGGCCGGCCTCCGCTTCGAGGAGCAAGACACGCTCCTCGAGGTCGCCCGCAAAAACGGACTCTCCCCCCGGGACGTCTACCGGATCGTGCAGCCCTCGGAGAAGAAACCCGCGGCCGAGGGGGCTTCGCTCCCGCCCCTTCCCCCGCCGGGGACCGGCCAGAAAACGATCGCCGCGCTCTGCGAGCGCTAAGGCCTGCAGGCCGATCGGGTGATCGCCGCGCTCTCCGCCCGCGGCATCCGGGCCGGCGCCGAGGAGACGCTGAAGGCGACCGCCTCGAACAACGCGCTGACTGCCGATGCCCTCTACGAGATCTTGCGCGAAATCGCGGCCGCGCACTGAAGGCACCGCCCCATCCCCGCCGAACGGCCCGGGCTCGGGAGGATCGCGCGCTTGAAAGGACGATCGATTTCTGTTACGGAAGCCGACCGCGTCCCGCGCGCCGAACGCCCCCGGGAAACGGCGGGGACATAGGGAAGGAGTGCCCGGTGAACGAGACCTGGACCCGCGAGCGGCTCGACCGCCTGGCGGCGGAATTCCGCTACGTCGTGACCGACGCCATCTGCCGCTCCGGCGTGGGCCACATCGGCGGCGTGATGAGCCTGGTCGAAATCGTGATCACCCTCTATTTCCGCATCCTCAACCTCCGTCCCGAGGAGCCCGACTGGCCGGACCGCGACCGGCTGATCCTCTCCAAGGGGCACGCCGGGCCGGTCGTCTACACGGCGCTCGCCTACAAGGGCTTCTTCCCCAAGTCCTGGCTCTGCACGATCAACCAAAACGGCACCCGCCTTCCCAGCCACATGGACCAGATCCTCACCCCGGGGGTCGAGATCACGGCCGGGTCCCTGGGGCAGGGGCTCTCCTGCGCCTGCGGCATGGCCCTCGCCGCCAAGCGCGACGGAAAAACCCACCGGGTCTACTGCATCATCGGCGACGGCGAGAGCAACGAGGGCCAGATCTGGGAGGCCGCCCTGTTCGCCGCCCACCAGCGCCTGGATAACCTGATCGTCGTCTGCGACTACAACAAGATGCAGATCGACGGCCGCACCGACGAGGTGCTCGCCCTCGAGCCGCTCGCCGACAAGTGGCGCGCCTTCGGCTGGGAAACCTTCGAGATGGACGGGCACGACTGGGACGACATTTACGCCACCCTGCTCCGGGCCCGGGAGGTCGCCGGCCGGCCGGCGATGATCATCGCCCACACCGTCAAGGGCAAGGGCAACCGCGAAACCGAGGGCCTGGTCGACTGCCACAACGTGAAAATCCCCGACGAGGCGACCTACCGCCGCCTGATGGAGGGCCTGGAGTGCCGCTTCGAGCTGCCCTACTGAGGCCGCCTCCGCACCCGGATCCCGCGACCCCCCGCACCCCCGTTGGAGCGCCATGACGCAGCCCGCCGCACCGAACTTCGCCGACATGGAAATGCGCCTGGTCTATGCGCACACGCTCAACGAGCTGATCGACCGGGACCCGAACGTCTTCTGCCTGGAGGCCGATCTCGCCAAGGCCGACGCCACGATCCCGATCGTCTCGACCCGGCACCCCGCGAACTTCATCAACTGCGGCGTCCAGGAGGCGAACATGATCGGAGTCGCCGCGGGGCTGGCGCGCGAGGGGAAAATCCCCTTCTGCTCGAGCTTCACCGCCTTCGCCACGCGGCGCTGTTACGACCAGATCACGATCAGCGTCGCCTACGCGAACAACAACGTGAAGATCGTCGGCACTTCGCCCGGCATCACCCAGGGCCCCAACGGCGGGACCCACATGTGTTTCCAGGACCTCGCCATCATGCGGGCGATGCCCAACATGCACGTCTACAGCCCCGCGGACGCCCATGAGCTGCGCGCGGTCCTGTTCCACATGGCCGCGACCCGCCAGCCGACCTACCTGCAACTCATCCGGCTCAAGGTGCCGCCGCTCTCCCCGGGCCCCGTCGCCTTCGACCCCCTGCGCGCCCGCCGCCTCCACGAGGGGGACGACGTGACCCTGGTCGCGACGGGCTACATGACCCGCTTCGCCCTCGATGCGGAGCGGCAGCTCGCGGCCGAGGGCATCGGGGTCGACCTGCTCCACTACCCGTCGGTCAAGCCCTTCGACGCCGAAAGCCTCGTCGCCTCGGCGCGTCGCACGGGGGCGGTCGTCACCGTCGAAAACCAGAGCATCCTCGGGGGCCTGGGCGGCGCGGTGTGCGAGGTCCTGAGCGAGCGCCACCCCGTGCGCGTGCGGCGGCTCGGCGTCCCCGACCGCTTCGGGGAGGTGGCCGACCAGGACTACCTCTTCGAAAAGCACGGCTTCGGCCCGCGCCACATCGCCCAGGCCTGCCGCGAACTCGCCCGCGGATCTTTCTGAGCCGAAGCGGCTCACGAGGGACCCGGGCAAGACTCCGGCCCGCGGACTTCCCGTGCCGCCCGCGCCCGCTCGTCCCAAAGGCGGATCAGCTCCTCTTTCTGGTTTTCGAAGAGCAACGCCTGCTCCTCGACCAGCGCCTCGGCCTCCTCGGAGGACAACGTCCAGCTCTCGCGCACGAAGGAGGCGACGCGGGCGAAGTAGAGGGGGGTCAGCATGTCGAGGAGCTTGCCGCGGTTCACGGTCCAGGCGTGGAAGGTGGCCGCGATCTCGTAGAGGATGCGCACCCAGGCCTCGGTGGGCAGGTGAAAGTCCGCCGCGGAGCGGCAGGCGGCGGCGGTGATCTCCCCGAAGCTCTCCGCGTCGAAGATCTCGCGCCAGAGGGCCGAGAACTGCTGGTAGCCGGTCTTGAAGAGCTCGACGAGGAGCTCGAGGTTCACCTGGACGGGCTCCGGCTCGATCGTCCCCTCGAAGCCGAAGGTCGCCACCGGCTCGCTTCCCCGGACCGCGCGCCAGTGGCTCTCGTAGCGCTCCATCAGCGAGAAAAGCGCCGAGAGGACCTGCCGGAACATGGGCCCGAGGTGCTGCCCGGGGTCTTTCCCGTCGTGGATCTTGACCCCGAGGTTCGACTGGCAGACGCGGAAGCCGTGGGTGACCGCCGTCGTCGTCATCCAGATGTCGATCCCGAAGCGGGCGACATCGGTCAGCCAGACGTCCTGCTCGGCGTAAAAGCGCGCCAGATCGCGGGAGATGGCGAAATCGCCGCCGATCGGCTGGCGGATGCGCTTGCCGTAGAGCGCGCGGGTGAGGTTGTAGACGATGTTGTTCGTGATCGTTCCGTCGTACTTGTGCCGGAGGTAGACCGGGGCGACGAACTGGAAGCCGCCCTCGAGCACGGGGTCGATCAGGTATTTCACCCAGTCGGGCGTGATGCTGCGCAGGTCGGAATCCACCATGGCGCAGACCTCGACCTTGAGCCGGCTGGCCGCTTCGAAGACCGAGCGCAGCGCCGTCCCCTTGCCCGCCGGGCCGCGGTAGATGGAGACGATCTTCTCCTGCCAGGGCTTGAGCTGGAATTCCTTCGCCGCCTCGCGGGTGTCGTCGGTCGAGCCGCCGTCGGCCACGAAAATGACGGCCCGCTTGCCGCCGTAATGGCGCGAGAGCCCGTGGCTCACCATCTGGATCACGTGGGCGATGGTCTTCTCGTTGTTGTAGCAGGGGATCCCGACCAGGATGTCGGCCGAGTCGATCTCCTCGATCCGCTTGGCGGTGTAGCCCCGAAGCGCGGTGTCGTAGTGCATGGCATCCTTCCTTTCCGG
>FWPV01003408.1_pt1 | contig 36041 bp, 31 predicted proteins | sample 2228371 | NCBI WGS metagenome assembly FWPV01 (sample SAMEA103939776, study PRJEB20133) | metagenome | reverse complement strand
CAACTACAAGTCGGTGGGATCATGAGAGGAGGGTCGAGGGGACCCTGTGCAATTATGGATGTCTGTTCCAGTGCCCCCACACCGAGACGACGAGAATATTGAACGAAGACACGAATTCAGGGGGAGAAGGAGTCACTGAGTTGCCCCTGCCGCCGCCTTCGCTGGCCTCAAGTAAGCGACCCAGTAGCTCATCCCCACAAATACCGCTCCCCCGATAATATTTCCAATGGTGACGGGGAAAAGGTTCTTCCAAAGGAAGTTGTCCCAGGTGAGAAGGCTGGGATCGACTCCTTGGATTCCTGACAACCCGGCCCATTTGGCCAGCAATATCCCTGTGGAAATGAAATACATATTTGCGACGCTATGCTCAAACCCGATGGCGACAAAAGCCATGATCGGAAAGAAGATGGCGAAGATCTTCCCGATTGTTTGAGGAGCTGCCAGGGCCATCCAGACGGCAAGGCAGACCAACCAGTTGCATCCAATTCCTCGCCAGAGGGCTTCGCCAAAGGTGAGATTAACCTTCGCAAAGGCAAGTCTTCATAGCCGCCGCCCCCAGAGCTCCATCCGCAGTCTTCCAAAGACCTGAGTAATAGAAAAGAATTGTTACAAGAACCGAGCCGATGAAATTGGCAAGGTAGACGATCCCCCACCGTTTGGCCATGGTCCCGAAGGTGATCTCCCTCGATAAGACACTCGAAACCATCAGATTATTACCAGTAAATAATTCGGCGCCCGCAATCACCACGCGCATGAGGCCGACGCTCAAAGCCGCCCCGCCCAAAATCTTCGTTACACCGAGACCCCACCTTGCGGCCGCATCGAATGTCACCGTCGTCGAGAGCAGACCCCCGAAGCCTATGTACGCTCCCGCCAAAATTCCTAAGACAAAAACGGTGAACCACGGCGAGGTGGCTTTGGCTACGCCCACGCTTTGAGCCACGGTTTCGGCGATGGTCTTTGGGGCCTTATCCTCTAGGGTCGGCACTTGAAACTGCCACGATCTCATAATCTTCTCGACCCTTCCGATGACCTTCTTCTCCTCCGTAACTTTTCGTCTCACCGCCTTTTTGACCACTTCGATGATTTCCTCTGGTCTGAAGGGTTTCGCCACATAGTCCATGGCCCCCCCTTCATCGCTTCCGTAGACCGAAAGCGACTCACCTCGAGGTTATCATGCCGGAGGATCTTCCAGACGTAAAAGACGACCCGGAGAGAATCGGGGAGCTGTTTCACAGCCTTCTCCCCCAATCCCCCCGAGCGAGGGAAGGATGATCTTCAAGGTACAGAAAAGTGAGGCCTTGGGGATAAAGGGTGGAATCTTTCATCCGAGGTCTGATATCATAAGGGGTGAAGAGGAGGAGATTCCATGAAGGATCAGGCGAACGTGGAGAGGTTCAGGAAAGCCTACTCAGAGAAATTCAAACCTGAGGAATATGTTTTCGGACAGATTCGTCGAGGAAATCGAATCTTCATTGGAACCGGTTGCGGAGAGCCCCAGCATCTGGTGCGCGCTCTCGTACGATACGTCGAGACCGCCTTTACCGCCTTTTTCGATGCGGAGGCCTTCATGTGTGGACACTCGGCATCGCCCCCTACACCCACGAGAAGTTCAAACGAAATTTCCGCCACAATTCCTTCTTCATCGCGAAGAATACCAGGGAGGCGGTGAATAAAGGGCTGGCAGATTACACGCCGATCTTTCTATCCAAAGTCCCCGATCTTTTGAGAAGAGGGCTTGTCCCAATCGACGTCGCTCTCATCCAAACCTCTCCGCCCGATCCCCATGGGTATATGAGTTTAGGGGTAAGTGTCGACATCGTCAAAGCAGCTGTGGAGAGGGCCACTTTGGTCATCGCTCAGATCAACTCCTTCATGCCTCGCGTCCATGGGGATGGCTTCATTCACATAAAGGATGTCGATTTCATCATCCCCCATGACGAACCCATCTTGGAATATGTCTCGGAAGCTGATAGCGAGATCGCCCAGCAGATTGGAAAGTACGTCTCTCGTCTCGTTCAAGATGGCGAAACCATTCAGGTAGGATATGGAAGCATTCCCAATGCAATCCTTTCTAATCTCCACGATAAACAACACCTCGGTATCCATTCGGAACTTCTAACGGACGGGGTGGTTGAATTAATGAAAAAGGGCGTGATCGACAATACCCGAAAGACCTTTCTTGCGAAACGGCAGGGCCTTTTAGGATTCCGTGCCGAAGTGCTTGTGGAAAACCGGCCAATGCTTCACCTCTTTGAGAAAATGGGCTTCGACATCAAGCGAAGGAGAGAGGAAGGGGTCTACGAGATGGAGATCACTTTTCGATAGACGAGTTCGATCCTGAAGGCCAGAAGATCAAGGTCAAGGAGATCTCGCCTCCAGTAGCGATGCGTCTGCGAAGCGCGGGAAGATCGGGTCATCGGACAGGGATACCTTCGAAAAACTTCCGAAGCGGACGATCTAAAATGATCGTTTGGCAAGGGTCACTTCGCCCGGCTGTCCGATTCCATTGAATTTCCACGGGAGACCGAGCCATTAGCTTCAGTAGACCTGGTCAGGAAAGGTATTCACCTTGAAATCCTTTCCGACCATCTTATACATAATGGGACTCTCCCACTCTTCGTCGAAGACATCTGCGTAAAGGCCATCGTAGATCGCCCAACTCCTTCCTCGAATGGTCTTTTCCATCCCTTTCATTCGGAAGGGTGTGGATCCGTTGAGGCCTTCGTAGAGCAATCCGCCGGGTTGAAATTCATTGTGAATTTTTTCCATCACCCTCTTCCCTCGAAAGTAGGTAAACCCATATTTTTCCCATAGGATGGCATTGTGATAGAAAAAGGCGTTGGTCGTAATCGTCTTCAGGCCTAAGGTGTCCATGAAGACGTCTAAACACTTGACAAATTCTTTCATTAGTCGAAGCCCTCGCCTCACCATTCCAGGGGCGAGACCAGCCTTCATGGCTCGGATCTCTTCAGGGATATTTCTCGATCGCATTCCAAAGAGCGTGTCTCTTCCAAGCTCATCCACATCGATATTGAACCGTTCCGAGAACGGGTCGTTGATGATCAAGAAGTCGAGATGGAGACTTTGCATGAAGGTTTCGAGAGAGACCTGACATGAAAAGATACAGTCTCTGTCTCCTTTTCGATGTTGGACCTCAATGCAGGCGAAATTCTCGTCGGGTGGAAAGATGCCTTTCACCACCCTTTCTCCATAGGGGTTGAGGAGGGTTCGGGGATCAATCTGATAATTCTCAAAGATGGAACGGGGAATGAGTTCGAGGTAGATTCGGTCCCTCTGTTCCTTGGGAAGGCGGTTCAATTTTGCAATCGAAAACGTCATGTCGTGCCGCTCGGATCACGGAGAGCTCGTGACCTAAAACCCGCCTTTCTAGGGGATCCCTTTCTGAACTCAGGAGTCGACAAGAGAGAAATTTTCTTCGGCTACAATTTCTCGCCCGCCAATTGAATGACCACCCCGGGATCGGTCAGCGTGGAGGTGTCGCCCAGTTCCTCGAGCTTGCCTTCGGCAATCTTTCTCAAAATCCTTCTCATGATCTTGCCACTCCGGGTCTTGGGAAGGGCATCGGCAAATTGAAGTTTGTCCGGTGTGGCGATCGGCCCGATCACCTTCCGGACGTGGGCCAAGAGTTCTTTGCGCAATTCCTCACTGCTCTTCACTCCTGCCTTTAATGTCACAAATGCATAAATCCCCTGTCCCTTGACTTCGTGAGGGATGCCGATCACGGCCGCCTCTGCCACGGAAGGATGGGAGACCAGTGCGCTTTCCACTTCGGCCGTTCCGATCCGATGGCCCGACACATTGATCACATCATCGATCCTTCCCATCAGCCAAAAATAACCATCCTCATCCTTCTTGGCTCCATCCCCGGTAAAGTAATAACCCGGAAAGACCGTGAAATAAGTCTCCTTAAATCGTCTCCGGTCCGGATCGTTCCAGAATCCCCTCAGCATTCCGGGCCAGGGCTTTTCAATGACCAATGAGCCCCCTTCCTCCACATCGCATTCGCTCCCATCTTCTCGAAGAATCTTCGGGGCAATTCCCGGAAGAGGAAACGTGGCGGACCCGGGCTTCAGGGGAGTCACAGGAAGGGGACTGATCAGAAACCCTCCGGTCTCCGTCTGCCACCATGTATCCATTACGGGACACCTCTCCTGACCCACATGCTTGTAATACCATCTCCACGCCTCCGGATTAATGGGCTCCCCGACCGATCCGAGTATCCTTAAGCTGGAGATCCCTCTCCTCTTCACCCATTCTTCCCCCTCTCGCATTAACGCCCGAATCGCGGTCGGAGCCGTGTAGAAGATGGTCACCTTATAACGCTCTATGATCTCCCAAAATCGATCCGGCCTGGGATAGGTGGGAACCCCTTCGAACATCAGACTCGTCGCCCCGAGGGCAAGAGGACCGTAGACGACGTAACTGTGACCCGTCACCCATCCGATGTCGGCAGTGCAGAAGAAAACGTCCTCGTCCTTGATGTCAAAAACCCATTTCAGGGTCTGGAGGACGAAGAGCAGGTAGCCCCCCGTCGTATGGATCACCCCCTTCGGCTTCCCTGTACTGCCGCTCGTGTAGAGAATAAAGAGGGTGTCTTCCGCGTCCATGGCCACAGGTTCAGACCCAAGCCGCACATCGTCCTTCGCCATCTCCTCATGCCACCAGACATCCCTTTCTTTCGTGAAGGGGACATCGATTCCCAACCTTCTCACGACGATCACCTTCTCCACGCCGGGACACTCTTTCAGGGCTTCCTCCGCATTCATTTTGTTCTGAACAATCCTTCCGCTCCGATAATAACCATCGGCGGTGATCAGAATCTTCGATCCGCAGTCGTTAATCCGGTCCCGAAGGGCTTCCGAGCTGAACCCGCCGAAAACGACACTGTGGATGGCTCCAATCCTTGCACAGGCCAGCATGGCGATCGGAAGCTCCGGAATCATCGGCAGGTAGATCGAAACTCGATCCCCCTTCTTCACGCCGAATTTCCTTAGCACATTTGCAAATTTGCAAACATGATAATGAAGTTGTTGGTAGGTAAAGATCCTGTTCTCCTCCAGAGGCTCCCCCTGCCAGATCAAGGCGACCTTATTGCTCCGCCAGCTATTGAGATGCCGGTCCAAACAGTTGTAGCTGGCGTTCAACTTCCCGCCCATGAACCATTTGATCTCTGCCTTCTTGAAATCCCACTCCAGCACCTTATCCCATTTTTTGTACCAATCGAGCTGCTCCGCGCACTCGGCCCAAAATCCCTCCTGATCCTCCATCGACCGCTGATACAATCTTCGGTACTCCTCCAAGCTCTTGATGTGGGCCTTGAGCTTCACCTCATCCGAGGGTTCATAAACTTGCTTGTCCTCCAGCATCGAAACAATCGCCTTCTTTTTCATTGCCGAATGCCTCCTTCCTGCTCTTCGGAGAGCCCCTTCCCTTCCTGGATAGGCAGTGGACCCTTCTTCCGAAGGGCCTCCAGCAAATGTATACTGTATACACTTCCTTTTGTCAAAAAACGTGGCTCGATTCCATAAACGACGAAAGACAGAAGGGGGCGGCCTCTCATCCGCAGGCCCTTGAATAGGGGTAGAGACCTCTAACGCAAGGTGAGAAATCTTCACGATCCCTTGGGCGAGGAGATGGGCAGGAGAATGGTGAAGGTCGTGCCTCTATCGACTTGGCTTTCCACCTTGATCTCTCCTCCGTGGCTCTTAATAATCCCGTAACAGACGGAGAGGCCGAGCCCTACCCCCTTTACCTTCTGCTTCGTCGTAAAGAAAGCCTCAAAGATCCTGCCCTTGAGCTCCTCAGGAATCCCTACACCTGTGTCGCGGATATGAATGGTGACGTAATCGCCTTCTCTCCCCGTTGCAATAGTCAGGGTTCCGCCTTTGGGCATAGCCTCCTTCGCATTCTTAACCATATTGAGGATGACTTGCCTCATCTGGTTCGTTGAGGCCATCACTTCGGGAATCCTCTGATCAAAGTACGTCTTGACCTTGATGTTCGCCTCTTGCATCTGTTTGTCCACAATTAACAAAATCCCTTCCAATAACTCGTTCAGATTGACGGGGCGCCTTTGTTCTTCCTCGGGTTTCGAAAAACTGAGCATATTTCGGAGCATCTCGGCGAGCCGGTAGGTTTCCGAAAGAGAGAGCTCAAGAATTCTGCGGCGTTTGCTCTCGGGGGGAATCTCTGTCTTAAGGAGCTCAAGCGTATTCATGATCCCATAGATGGGATTGTTCAATTCATGGGCGATCTGAGAGGTGAGCCTTCCCATGGCAGCAAGCTTCTCCGACTCCAGGAGTGCCTGTTGGATGTCCCGGAGTTCCTTCTCCATCTTCAGACGGGGTCTGAGATCGGTAAAGATCCCAACGCTGGCGATCTCCTTACCCGTCCCATCGTAAATCAGAGCGGCAGAGAGCTGGATGGGGATTTCCTCACCGTATTTATTCACGATATTGAGCTGAGAGGGGATCAGCTTGCCGACGCCCCCGTAATCGGGGCTTCGGAGTTTCCTCATGATCTCCCTGGCCACCCCTTCGGGATAGATTTCGGTAATATGAATCTTTCCGATGACCTCCTCGGCCGTATATCCGGTCAGTGCTTCAGCTCCCTTGTTAAAAATGATGATGTTACCCTTCATATCGGCCGCAATGATCCCGTCGACGGAGCTCTCGATCAGGTTCATCAAAAATTCATTCGCCTCTCTCAACTCCCTCTCCATCCTTTTTCGCTCGGAGATGTCGATGTTCAGACCCTCGTAGCCAATGATCTCTCCTTTTTCGTCCCTCTTGGTGTGAGCCGTCAGCAGGACAGTGATCCTCTCTCCATTCTTCTTTTTGAACTCGACCTCCAGATCCTTGACATAGCCCTGCTGCTCAACGAGTCTTTGGAATTTCTTCCGGTCCTCGGGGTTCACATAAAGCTCCTTGGCGATATCGATCTTCAGGAACTCCTCCTTATCTTGGTATCCAGCCATCTCGAGCAACGCCTGGTTGCAATCGAGGAATCGCCCCTCCTTCGTGCTGATAAAAAGCCCATGGCGGACCCTCTCGAAGAGGTTACGGTATTTCTCCTCTGATTCCCTCAGTTGCTTTTCGAATTTCTTTCTCTCCGTGATATCCCGAATATAGGCGTACATCTTCATCCGACCGTCGTCCGAAGGGGCCGGTGCAAGACAGACTTCGACCTCCTTGGTCTGCCCTTGGGGGATGGACAGGGTCAACTCCGTACAGACCTTTTCCCCCAAACCCTCCCCTCGCATCACCATCTCTTCCAAAAACTCCTCATCCCTCTTCCCGATTAAGGAAAAAAACTCTCGACCGAGGATCTCCTGCTTCGGAAGACCCAGGATTTCTGTCACCCTTTGATTGGCAAATTCGATTCTTGAATCTTCGTCGAAGACGATGATGCCATCCTCCCCCAATTCAGCAATCTTCTCAAACCGCTTGGTCGCCTCGCGGATCTCACGTTCCATCCGCTTCCGTTCGGTAATATCCCTGAGGTACGCGTAGGTCTTCCTCCTGCCTGTCTCCGTCTTGGCGATCGTGATGCAGACCTCGGCATCTCTCTTCGAACCGTTCTTTCGCAAGACCTCCATCTCGGTACAAACACGTTTGCTCTCGTCCGCTCCCACTTCGGAATGCATTTGGGCCAAATAGCCCATATCTCTCTCCCTCAAAAGCCCTCGAAAATCCATCCCCAATAACTCGCTCTTCGCATACCCGGTCAACTCGGTGGCAATGGTGTTTGCAAATTCGATTCGATAGTCCTCGTCAAAGACGACGATCCCATCGTCCCCCATCTCAACGATTTTCTCCAAATCTATCGAAACCTCTTGGATTCGTGGCTCTCCCCCCCGCCGCTCGTATTCGCTGAGCTTTCTCTCTAAGTGAGCCACCCGCTCTTTCAATTCCTCATAACTGGGAGCCTGTGCCATAAGTCACCTCCCTCGTGTTCACTCAAGGAATGGACCCGAATCCCCACCGCCTCTCTTGACCACCGTCCAGCCTTTCCCTTAGGGCTCGGACATAAAAGGATAACGGTAATCTCTCGGCGGGTTGAGATTCTCTTTCACTGCCCGGGCACTTGTCCATCGGAGAAGGTTCAAGATCGAGCCCGCTTTGTCATTCGTCCCAGAAAGCCTTCCACCTCCGAAAGGCTGCTGGGCGACAACGGCTCCGGTTGGCTTGTCATTGATATAGAAGTTCCCAGCGGCGTGGCGCAAACGAGACAAAGCCCGATCGATTGCCCTTCGGTCATGCGCGAGAATGCTTCCTGTCAGACCGAAGGGGGAGGTTTCGTTGCATACCTCGAGGGTCTCCTCAAACGCTTTTTCGGGATAGACATAAAGTGTCAATACAGGACCGAAGATCTCCTCCACCATTAGCCGGTTCTTAGGATTCTTCGTCAGAATCAAAGTGGGCTCAATGAAATAACCTCTCGATTGGTCGCACCCCCCTCCACAAAGGATTTCCGTCTCTCCCGAACTTCGGGCATATTCAATATAGCCAGCAATCTTCGAAAAGGCCGTTTGGTCAATCACAGCTCCCATAAAATTGCTGAAGTCGGTAATATCTCCTATCCGTATCGTTTTAACCTCATCGACAAGCCTCTGCCTCAGGTCGGGCCAGAGGTTGGATGGAATATAGGCCCGACTTGCCGCCGAACATTTCTGCCCCTGATATTCGAAGGCCCCACGGATCAGAGCCGTCGTTGCAACCTCGACATCTGCCGAAGGATGAAGAAAAACAAAATCCTTCCCTCCGGTCTCTCCAACAATTCGAGGATAGGCGCGGTAGCGTTCGATATTGGTTCCGATGATCCTCCACATCTCGAGGAAGGTGGAGGTACTCCCCGTGAAATGAAGCCCGGAGAGATCGGGATGCGTCAAGACATGGCTTCCTATCATTCCCCCTGGGCCAGGAATGAAATTGATCACCCCGTCGGGAAGTCCTGCCTCCTGCCACAACTTCGTGAGGAAGTAGGCCGAATAGACCGCCGTGGAGGCGGGCTTCCAGACCACTGTATTCCCCATCATGGCTGGAGAGGTGGGAAGGTTCCCTGCGATGGCCGTGAAATTGAAAGGGGAGACGGCGAAGACAAATCCCTCGAGAGGACGAAAATCCAAGTAGTTCAGGGCATCGGGAAGGGATTCGGGTTGGAGGGTGTAGATTTGACTCATGTAGTAGGGATTGAAACGGTACAGGTCTGCCAACTCGCAGGTCGAATCGATCTCGGCCTGGTGAACCGTCTTCGACTGCCCCAGCATGGTGGCTGCATTCAAAATATATCGATATTTTGTCGTAATGAGCTCAGCGGCTTTGAGAAAGATCGAGGCCCGAGAAGACCAGTCCATCTCCGACCAATCGTGCCAAGCCTTTTTAGCCTCCTCAATAGCCGACGCTATCTCTTTGGGACCTGCCTGATGAAAACATCCCAAAAGATGACGATGGTTGTGCGGACATCGACATTCTCCAAGAGAACCCGTTCGAATCTCTTTGCCTCCGATCAAAACCGGAATTTCAACCTCCTCCTTCAACATCTGTTCGAGGTGGGCCTTAAGCCTTCTCCTCTCAGGGGTTCCCGGGGCATACGAAAGCACAGGTTCGTTAAGGGGTTTCTCAATCTTGAAAATCGTGTTCATACTTTCTCCTTTTTCTCAAACCAAAAACGGTATGTGCCTAAAGCCCCGCGAAGCGCACCGGACGGCCTTGCCTGGCCTAATCTCCGAACTTGATTCCCTGGGCGAGGGGAAGTTCGGGAGACCAGTTAATGGTATTGGTCTGACGACGCATGTAGGCCTTCCAAGCATCGGAGCCCGATTCCCGACCACCGCCCGTCTCCTTTTCCCCTCCAAAGGCCCCACCGATCTCCGCTCCAGATGTTCCGACGTTGACATTGGCAATTCCGCAATCCGAACCTTCGTGGGAGAGGAATCGTTCCGCCGTCCTCAAATTCAGAGTGAAGATGGCGCTCGAAAGACCTTGAGGAACTTCATTATGAATCCGTATTGCCTCATCGAGATCCTCGTATTCGAGAACGTAGAGGATTGGCGCAAACGTTTCACGCTGCACGATATCACTCTGGCGCGGCATCCTAACGATCGTCGGTTCGACGAAACGCTTTCCCAGCTGAGGAAGACGGTTTCCGCCAAAAACGATCTCCCCGCCTTCCTCCTTTGCCTTCTCGAGAGCCTCCATCATCTCCTCGACCGCTTCTGGCGTTACAAGGGGACCCATCAATACGCCTTCCATCATGGGGTTACCAATGCGAACTTGGCGATAGGCATGAGAAAGCCTCTCCAGAAGTTCTTTGGCGATGGAACGATGGACGATGATCCTCCGGGTGGTCGTACACCGCTGACCCGCTGTCCCGACGGCTCCGAAGACGATGCTCCGCACCGCTAAGTCCAGATCGGCATCCTCGGCCACAATGATTGCATTGTTCCCTCCCAATTCGAGGATCGCACGGCCCAAACGCCTGGCCACCCCCTCCGCCACTTGACGTCCCATCTTCGTCGAACCGGTAAAAGAGATCAATGGAATCCTGCGATCCTCGACCATCCTCCTGCCGATGACCCGACCAGAGCCCACGAGCAGGTTAAAGACCCCTCGAAGTCCATGGTCACCCATAATGCGGTTGGCAATATGTTGCACCGCCACTGCGCACAACGGCGCCTCCGAAGAGGGCTTCCAGACAATGGAGTCCCCGCAGACCGCTGCAATGGCAGCGTTCCAGGACCAGACGGCTACTGGAAAATTGAAAGCCGTAATGACCCCAATGACTCCCAGGGGATGCCATTGTTCATACATCCGATGTTTCGGACGCTCCGATGCCATGGTCAGGCCGTAAAGCTGCCGCGACAACCCAACGGCAAAATCGCAGATGTCGATCATCTCTTGGACTTCCCCCATGCCTTCGACCTTGATCTTCCCCGTCTCAAGGGTGACCAGTTCTCCCAAGGGTTCCTTCAGTTCGCGCAAAGCCTGGGCAAAGTCCCGAATCACAAGGCCCCGTTTGGGTGCTGGAACCATCCGCCAAGCCCTGAAAGACTCCACTGCTCTGGAAAGGACCAGTTCATAAGTCCTCTCCGCGGCTTGGATGACGGTAGCGATCGGCTCCTCTGTAGCGGGATTGTAGGAAACAAGCCGTTCCCCCTGAGGATCTTCGAACCAGTCCTCAGGGCCGGAACAAGCTCCTGGGTTGATCTCTCCGATCTTCAGTTTTTCGAGCAGTGCTTTCATGGCTGAACCCTCTTTCTCAATCGTAGTGAATGGAGAGCGTTTGAACTCTTCCGCAGATCTTCAGACCACTTCTTCTTCGATCACCAATTTTCCGGTAAGAACTCTTTCGAAGTTGAGGGGGCTGACATCGATCGTTTCGTACCGACCCAGACGGATCAGCTCAGACAGTGCCTTCCCCACCGCAGGGGCCTGTTGAAACCCGTGACCGCTGAAGCCGATGGCCATATAAAACCCCTCAAGCCCCGGGTGTTTTCCGAGGAGGGCATTGCTGTCAAGGCGGTTCACCTCGTAGAGACCCGCCCATCCCTTGATCAACTTGAGTCGGTCAAAGACGGGGACTCGATCAGCAAGAATGGGCCAGATGGTATCGTGAAAGAAGGACGTATCTACATTGAAATTGAAACCTACAGGTTCTCCCAGAATGGACTTTCCCGTCATGATGATCTTTCCGGTCTCGTGACGGAAATAGAGACCCGTGACATCGATGACAAGAGGAAGGTCATAGTCAAAAATCTCGGCAGGTTTAAAGACAAACACCATTCTTCGAACGGGATCCACCGGAAGATCCAGGCCTGCCATTTTCCCGACCTCGGCTGCCCATGGACCCGCCGCATTCACCACGGCCGCTCCTGCGTACGTGTCCCCCTTCCGAGTTACGACGCCGGCAACCCTTGATCCCTCCATCACCACTTCGACGACTTCATCGTGAATATAACGGACACCTAAGCTTCTGGCCTTCCTGATAAATCCCTGAAGTGTCCCATAAGGGTCCAGGTAACCATCTTTTCGTCCGAAGGAGGCTCCTACGAGCCCTTTGGGGTTCAAATGCGGAAAAAGCTTCAAGGTCTCTTCGACAGAAAGAAGTTCAACAGTGGCTCCCAGACTCTTTTGAAAATGATAGTGCTTCTCAAGGAGGGGCCAATTCCTTTCGTTCCCCAAAAAGAGATAACCCCGCTGGCGGAACTCACAGTGGGCCTTCTCTCCATCGACGGCCATGAGGTCATCGAATCGCTCGTAAAAATCGATGCTGTAGGTGGAGATCCGGATGTTGACCTCCGTACTAAATTGCTGCCTTACACCACCCGCACTCAGCGTGGTCGAAGAGAACTGGTAGGTGGGGTCCTTTTCGAAAACAGCAATCTCCCCTCCGAATCCATCCTGGGCTAAGTGATAGGCAATACTCGACCCAACGATGCCGCCTCCGATGATGATGACATCAACGATTCTCGAACTCTTTTGTTGCGACATAGGACAATTCCCAAAAAGGGCTACTTGTTAAGGAGATTATTCTTCATGATCTCGCCCAAGGCTTTTGCCCTTTGGGTGGCCACTTCAACAGCATTGATGAGGGTGGTCCTCAAACCACCTTCCTCCAGGGTATGGAGACCCGCGATGGCAGTTCCTCCGGGAGAGGTGACCATATCTTTGAGTTTCCCTGGATGCTCTCCGGTTTCGATCAACATCTTCGCGGCACCCAATACGGTTTGAGAGGCGAGCATCAGGGCGTCGTCCCTGGAAAGTCCGACCTTGACCCCTGCGTCCGCCAGTGCGTCGACAATGAGAAAGATGTAAGCAGGCCCGCTACCGCTCAATCCGGTCACCGCGTCAAGCAGAGACTCCTCGATGAAGAGGGATTTCCCCACGGAATCGAAAATGGCCTTCGCTGTCATTAAATCATCCTTCAGGGCATGTTTCCCGGCGGCGATCGCCGACACCCCTTCGCGCACGGAGACGCAAATGTTTGGCATGACACGGATGAGTTTCAGGTCCTTCCGGGCGCAGGCCTCGATGGCATCGAGCGGAACCCCCGCCGCAATCGAAATGATCAATTTGGAGAGGTCCAAGTATTTCGAGATTTCCTCCACCACGGGCTTCATGATTTGGGGCTTCACCGAGAGGATCACGATATCGGATTGTTTCACCACATCCGCATTGTGCGACGTTGTCTTGACGCCGTATTTTTCCCGAATCGCCTTAAGCCTCTCAGGTCGCACGTCCGAGCAGAAAACCTGTTCGGGTCGGCAGAGGTGCCCATGCAAAAGACCGTGGATGAGTGCCTCCCCCATGTTTCCCGTTCCTAAGATGCCCACCTGTTTGTTTCTTAACATCGACCTTCCTCCCAAAACGATTTCTTCCTTGATGCCTTCCCTCTTTCCGAGAGGGTTTATCGGAACCGGACAGGGATGGACGAAAAAATCTTACAGCGGAAACCTAAGCTCGTTCCTGCCTCGAAGAACCCACTTAGAAGTTGAGAGGACTCTCCTGTCCGATCGCCCGATTTTCCTCACGCTCCAGTGAGGGGTTCCTTTCCACTCAAGATTTTTGTAGAAATTTACAGAGCCTTGTGCTAATTTTCGATGTAACCATAAATCCGAATCAATGGCCTGTCAAGAGCAAAGAAGGAGGTTGAGGATCGGACGTACTTCGACTTAGACAAGAAAGGAGGTCTCTGAGATGTTTAAGAAGATTCTCTTCTGCACCGATTTTTCCGAGGATTCCCATTGTGCCTTCACCTATGCGCTCCATCTTTCAAAAAAGTTTAATTCCAGGCTCCTGATCCTCCATGTGACACCTGAGCCCGTTCACCCGGATCAGCTCTCGATCTACCTCCCCGAAGAGAAACTGCAGGAACTCAGAAAGGCGCAGAAAAAGGAGATCGATCAACAATTGGAGACGCACTATATCAAAAAAATGAGAGGGTTCAAGAACTATAAGGTCATCGTGAAAGAGGGGGAACCCTTCGTTGAGATTCTCACACTGGCGAAAGAAGAGTCCGTGAAACTTATCGTCATGGGGACCCACGGGAGGACGGGTTTGGATCACCTTCTCTTCGGGAGCACGGCAGAAAAGGTGGTGAGAAAATCACCCGTTCCAGTCCTGACCATCAGGCTTCCTGGAAGAAAATTCAAAATGCTTTCATAGGCTTGTAGGGGATCAAGTCACCGCTGCGCCGCCAAGAGCCGGTCGTCGTCATTGTTCCAGAGAGAGCCATGTTCAATTATATCGTCGTCGAGGGTCCAATCGGAGTAGGCAAAACAAGTTTAGCCAGGTTGTTAGCGAAAGAGTTCGGTGCTCGATTGATCTTGGAAAAACCCGAGGAGAACCCTTTTCTCCCCTCCTTCTATCGAGATCGAAAAAAGTATGCATTTCAAACTCAGATCTTCTTCCTCATGAGCCGTTTCCAGCAGCTCAGGTAGATGATCCAACTCGAGCTGTTCAACCAGGTCACGCTCTGCGATTACCTCTTTGCCAAGGACAAAATCTTCGCCACCTTGAACCTCGAGGACCATGAGCTAAGCCTCTACGAACAGCTCTTCAGCCTTCTCAGCCCCCGGATTCCTTCCCCTGACTTGGTCATCTTTCTCCAGGCCAAACCGGAGGTCTTACTCCATCGCATTAGAACCAGAAACGTGCCCTATGAGAAAGAGATCGATTTGGAATACCTCAGGGCCCTAACGGAGGCTTACAATTACTACTTCTTCCACTATGACCAAACCCCGCTCTTGGTGGTCGACACGAGCGAGATCGATTTTGTCAATCGAAAAGAGGATCTGGACCAGCTGTTAAGGGAAATCAAACAGATGAAGAAAGGGACTTGGTATTTCATCCCCAGAAGATCCAAATAAACCCGAATCCCAAATTCCAAAAAGGAAGCGAATCTCAATATCCAATGACCAGAACCATTTGGTTTGAAACTTCGCGATTTGGTTGTCCGAAATTATCTAGATATGGGCGCCTGGGATCTGGGGTCTCCTTCGGTTAGCTTTCGGGTGTCGAGGGCTCCGTCCCTTCCTTAGGCCCTTCTGGCTTTGGGGGTTCCGGAGACGTTTCCTTGGGTACTGGCTTCTCCGGCCTTTTTCTTAGCACTTCCTTCGGGGGCTCTGGTTTCGTCTCCGCCTTCACCGATTCCACCGGAGGGGGAAGCAGGCCCTTCGCACGGAGTTTCTTTCTCTTCTCCCTCCTCTTTCTTCTTCGCGCAAGTTCCCGATCTCTCTCGCGCCTTGGCATCCTTCCCTCCTTTCCCCCTCATCCTAATCCCTCTCCTCCTCGGGGAGAGGGTGAGGGGCCCAATTCCACAATCTTTGTTGAACATCGGGGCATTCGGCATAGACGGCCGATCTCCTCCATCACCCGATCGGTCAGAGAAAGAACTTCTTGCTCCGCTTCCGCATAGAGGGGATGGCCGATATTTACCTCAACCCTTCTTCGCCATCCTTTCTTCCTCTCATACCGAATCCCTACCGGGACGAAAGGAATCTGGCGCTGGAGCTGGCTTTGGAATCGAAGGATCAGTTGAAGCAATCGACTCTTGCCCAAACCCACCACGTCTCTAAAATAGGTTCCTTCAGGAAAGATCACGATCTTTTCGCCATCCCTCAGCAAAGCCAGAAGATTCTTGAAGGAGTCCAACGTTCGGATCGACTGTTTCCGATCGATGGGAAGACCTCCCAGAAGCGAGAGAAAATGCCGGATCAATGGGTACCGAAAGAGTTCTTTTTTCGCTACAAAGTAGAGCATCGGTTTGAAGGAGAGGCTCACGATAGGGACATCCGTCCAATATTGATGTTTGGGCAGGATGATCACCGGTCCGCGATCCGGAAAAACTTCCTTTCTCTTAACCTCGAGATCGTAGACGAGGGAGAAGACCCAACGGGCCACCTTCCTGGTACACCGGTAAAGGACAGGGCTCCTTCGCATGCCGAACCCCTCATGTGGAATGCCAGAATCCAACGTTCAAACCGGTCGCCCATTTCAAATCGAAACAGGATTGGCAGATCCATCGCTTTGGTAGCCCCCATCAGCTCATCCCGTGGCCAGCATTCGATAGGGATTCGTTGGGGGTTGGCTTTGGGCTGGATGATTTACCCTCTGAGCTTCTTCCCTTGAAAATCAATAAGAATCCAACAGGTCTTCTTCGGAGACCTTCGGTGGGGGCTCTTCCTTTTTCCACTGCTTCTTCACCCGTCTGGCCGCCGCCATCCCCGCCCTGAGGGCATCCCGATTCAGTTTCTCCGTCCCTTTCGGGACCCGAGCCAGGACAGCCGCCTCAATCGCCTTTGAGGAACAGACGGAACTCAGTTGAACAAGCGCGCCGAGGGCAACGATATTGGCAACCACCTCCCGCTTCAACTGTTCTCGAGCGATGCGCGTGAAAGGGATTTCAAAGGCTCGTTGAGTGGGAACCTGGGTGACAAAGGTGGAATCGACGATCAGCATCCCTTCCGGTTTGAGATCAGAGTAATATTCGTCGCACGATCTCTGATTCATGGCCAGGAGAAGGTCAGGCTTCATGGCTTTTGGGTAATCAATCTCCTCGTCGCTCACGATCACCTCCGATTTGCTCGACCCCCCCCTTGCCTCGGGACCGTAGCTCTGTGTCTGAGCCACGTACTTCCCCCCGTAGACACCGATCGCCTCCGCCAAGATGATCCCCATGAGGATGATCCCCTGACCTCCTGAACCGCTCAAACGAATTTCGTATCGGTACCCCAATGCCGCCCCTAAAAACGATGAACATCGAACGACGGAAGAGGAGCTGGTGCTCTTGATTCTTGTTCGCCGTTCATCGTATCCTGCATCTACCTTCCTGCCGCTTCCTTGGCCCTCAATCGAATTTTCTCGTACTCTTCCTGATAAGCAGGGAGCTCCTTGTCGATCAAGACACCGATAAGAATCTTGTCCTTCAACTCTTCCGGTTTCATTCGCAGGGCTTTCTCCACGGGTATGCCGTGATCTCGTTGCCACTGCATCATCTCCACCGCCGAGCCCAGGCGATTCTGTCTCCCATACTGCGTATGGCAGTGGGAAATCACCTCAACCACCGAGAACCCCTTCTTAAGAAGGGCCTGCTCAATCAAGCGATCCAGAAGTTTCGCATGGTAAACCGTTCCTCGCCCCACAAAGACAGCCCCCGCCGTCACTGCCAATTCCGAAATCTTGAAATCCTGTTCGATATTTGAGTAGGTGGTGGTCGTGGATCTCATCCCGTAAGGCGTCGTGGGCGAATATTGTCCTCCCGTCATCCCATAGACTTGATTATTGACGATGATCGCGGTGAGATCGATGTTCCTCCGAGCTGCATGAATAAAGTGATTTCCTCCGATGGCCACAGCATCACCGTCTCCCATGATGACGATGACCTTGAGCCTGGGCTTGGCCAGCTTCACTCCGGTCGCAAAAGTAAGTGCCCGCCCATGGGTCGTATGGAGGGTATTGAAGTCCACGTAAACTGGGAGCCTGCCCGAACACCCGATCCCTGAGACCATCACGATGTCGTCCTTTTCGAAGCCCGTGCGATCGATCGCCCGAATGAGGGCCCCTAACATGATTCCAATCCCACATCCAGGACACCAGACATGGGGAAACTTCTTGTCGTGTCGAAGGTATTTATGGATCAGTTTCGTGACCTCTGACATCCGTCACGCTCCCGCTTCCATCGGTTCTGTCACCAAAAGTGTGCAGGGTCGAGCAAAGCGCTCTACGCCACAGCTTCTTGAATCCGGTTGAGTATCTCCTCAGGGGTGATGATGGTCCCATCGACCTTATTCAGGGTCAACACCCGAGCCACTCCCCGGTTGACTCTTTTCACCTCCCGTGAGATCTGACCCATATTCATCTCGGGGACCAGAAGGACCTTTGAGGTCTGAAGGACCTTCTCAACGGCCGATCTCATAAAAGGCCAAAGCGTCAGGAGCTTCACTAACCCCACCTTCAGCCCTTTCTCTCTTGCCATGATCACCGCCCTCTTGGCCGAGCGCGCCACACAGCCATAAGCTATGATCGTGATCTCCGCCCCTTCCGTCTCGTAGAATTCAGCCATCTGGATCTCCGAAAAATGCTGGCTGATCTTTCGATGAAGCCTCAGGATAAACGGGCCGATCTCGTCTGGTCGAGAGGTTGGAAATCCTCGAACGTCGTGGGTCAGGCCAGTCACGTGGTATCGATAACCATCTCCGAAATTCGCCATCGGGGGGACACCGCTGGGATTATCTTCAAAAGGAATATACCATTCCGGCGGCATGGTGGGTTTGACCCGGTTGAAAACCTCGATCTCACCCTCCTCGGGAACGACCATCTTCTCCCGCATATGCCCTACCACTTCATCGATCAAAAGGATCACAGGCGTCCTAAATCTCTCAGAAAGATTGAACGCTTTGACGGTCATGTCGAAACATTCGCGGACCGTCGAGGCCGAGAGAACGATAATGGGGTGATCGCCGTGGGTTCCCCACCGGGACTGCATGACGTCACTCTGAGAGGGCATGGTTGGAAGGCCCGTGCTCGGCCCTCCCCGCATCACGTCGACAATGACACAGGGAACTTCTGCAATGATGGCAAACCCCAGATTCTCCTGCATCAGGGAGAACCCCGGACCGCTGGTGGCCGTCATGGCTTTCACGCCCGCCAGAGAGGCTCCGATGACTGCACCGAGACTCGCGATCTCATCCTCCATCTGGATGAAGGTTCCGTCCACTTGAGGCAATCGGACGGAAAGGGCTTCCGAGATCTCCGTCGCCGGGGTGATAGGATAGCCTGCGAAGAAACGGCAACCGGCTAGGAGAGCACCCTCCACAATCGCCTCATTTCCCTGTAGCAACAATTCTCTCTGGCGAGATTTCTTCCTCTCTCTCTGGCTCTTTCTCTCCAATTCGCTCCTCAACCCTTTTCTTCCCCTTGAGCTGGCTCTCAACGGTGATCGCAAAATCGGGGCATCGGATCTCGCACCAGCCGCAGTTGATGCACTTCTCGATCTCCTTCACATAGGGTACCCCTGCTTCGTCCTTCGCAAGAACCCCTGTTGGACAGAAGGCAACACAGATCCCGCAGGCCTTGCACCAGGCCTTGAAGATATCGATTCTCGGAACCTCTTTCTTCCGCCTTGGTTCCGTTTTCTCCGGTGATTGAGATGTCACGTGAACTTTCCTCTTCTGTTCAGAAAAATTCCATCTTTCCGGTTACATATAAATCAAATAGAACAAGTTTGTCAAATATTCTCAATAATTGCAGAGGCGAATTCGGAGCATTTCACTCTCTTCGCCTTCTTCATCTGTCGGGCAAGGTCATAGGTGACGATCCTCTGAGAGATCGTCTTCTCGAGGGCCGTTGTGATAGCCTCGCTGGCCTCCCTCCATCCCATATGATCAAACATCATCGCTCCTGAGAGGATCAGAGAGGAAGGGTTGATCGCGTCTTGGTTCGCATATTTCGGTGCAGACCCATGGGTAGCCTCAAATACGGCTGCCTGATCCCCGATGTTGGCCCCCGGAGCCATGCCCAGACCTCCCACCTGAGCCGCCAGCGCATCCGAGAAGTAATCGCCATTAAGATTGGGCATGGCCAAGACATCGTACTCCTCCGGTCTCAGAAGAATCTGTTGAAACATCGCATCAGCGATTCTGTTTTTGATCAGAATCTTCCCAGGAGGCACACCACTCCCGACCGCACCTCCCAAGTCATTCTCAAACACGACCTTCTCGCTGAACTCCTCCTTCGCCACCTCATAGGCCCAATCTCGAAAGGCGCCTTCGGTAAATTTCATGATATTGCCTTTATGAACAAAGGTAACGCTTTTTCTCCCATGGGCCAACGCATATCGGAGGGCCATTCGGATAAGACGCTTCGTCCCGAAGCAGCTCATCACTTTTATCCCAATTCCGGAATCCTCGCGAATTTTCTTCCCCATCTCCTTCTCAAGAAAGTCTCTCAATTTCAAGGCTTCCATTGAACCTGCCCTCCACTCAATGCCGGCGTAGAGATCCTCCGTGTTTTCACGGAAAACCACCATATTCACCCTTTCGGGGTGCTTCAGAGGGCTCGGCGTTTTCGGAATGTATCTCACCGGTCGGATGCAAGCATAGAGGTCGAGCCTCTGTCGCAGTAGGACGTTAATGCTTCGGATCCCCTCTCCCACAGGAGTAGTGAGCGGCCCTTTGATCCCGATCTTATGCTCTCGGATGGTCTCGATCGTCTCTTCCGGAGCCCACTCCCCTTTCATCTGAAAAGCTTTCTCCCCAGCGTAGACCTCTAGCCACTCGATCTTCCTTCTCCCTCCGTAGGCCTTCCTTACCGCAGCATCGAAGACGCGAACGGCTGCTCTCCAGATATCCGGACCGACCCCATCTCCTTCAATATAGGGAATAATAGGATGATCCGGGACGATTCGATTTCCTTCCGAATCGTATCTTATCCTCTCTCCAACCATATGGGTTCCATCCCCCTCTCCTAATCTCTTTCTGCCACCGGTAGGCAGACCCTCCCTTCGCTAAGGAAGGGGGGACCGATTAAGAACCTATACCACTTTTGGCCTGGATGTCGCAAGAACGAAACTCCTTCAGTATTAATGCGGCCCTGAAGCGTGGGGAAGATCGGGGGATGGGACAGGAATATCTCCGAAAATCTTACCAAGCGGACGATTTGGGAGGATCCTTTGGCGAAGGTCACTTCACCTATGACAGGAGAGCCCCCAATTTCTAATTGGATTGTTCGAGCCCGGGGACAGGCTGGAGTTTCCGCTATAAGATTTTCTCCGACATCCCTTTCGGGCGGGAGGCTATGGATATTTTCAAAGGCAGATTGCGGATTCGCTCGAGATTGATTATGATTTGTAATAGTCTGTGAAGCGGTCGGAAAGAGAGAGGTCATGAAGAAAAACATCTTAAGCGCTGGCCTTTAGGGTCTGACTTTTGCTGATTTCAGGGGATCGGTCACCGATAGGAAGGGGAGGCAACGTGTCAAGACCGGGCTTTTTGATAGGTGTATTAATCTTATTTATCTCCATCTACACGTCAGCATCTGCCGAAGAGCGGATACAGATATTCTTTGAGGAAAAGTTAGATCGTGACGGTGTTCCTCAGGGATGGAGACTCAAGGAGAAGACAGGGGAGGCGGAGTTCAAGATTCTAAAAGAAGACGGTGAGACGGTTGCATTTTTTAGAAGTGTGGCTTCCTCCTTTTCTCTCGAGAGGCCTCTCAGTGTGGATCCAAAGAGATATCCCTATCTTTCATGGAGGTGGAAGGTTCTCAGGCTTCCCTTAGGTGGGGACGTGAGATTGAAGAAAAAAAACGATCAGGCTGCCCAGCTCCTGATTGCTTTTGAAGGAAGAAAGATCATCAGTTACATTTGGGATACGGCGGCTCCTGAAGGCTTCATCCATGATGAATCGATCGGGTGGCCAGTCAATCTCAAGATAAGGAGTATAACGGTGAAGTCAGGAGCCTCTGATCTCAATCGTTGGGTTTCATTCAGAAGAAATATCGTTGAAGATTATCAAAATCTCTTCACCGAGGACCCACCGTTGATCAAAGGCCTGAGGTTCCAGATAAACTCTCAGAACACGGGGACCGTTGCGGAGACCCTCTTCAGCGGAATCGTTCTATTCTCTGCCCTCCAAGAAACTCAGTTGATGAAGGACATCGGGGTCAAAGATAAGCCATAGACGTTCCATCCAATCGATGGAGTGGCCTGAACCTTCATCGTTAGGGCTCCCGCAGAAGAAAGACAATCCAAGAAAAAGCGCTGAGGATGTGCCGGTACGGACGGAGGTGAGGAGGGTTGACCGCCACTGAACTTCTTAATATCCGGTCCTTTGGAAGGGTTCGGAATTTGGCCTGCGTCTCCCGCTTGAGCGAAAGCTTCGGCGAAGGCCCACCCTTTCAGTTGCGTGGCCCCGGGAACCCCCTTAAATCCTTCATGGGCTCAGTTCATAGCAGTCCTTGGTCGGCCAAGCTGACATAGCTCTCGCCTGCCAGGATGATATGGTCGTAGACTTTGATTCCCAGGAGTCGGCCCGCTTCCACCAGTTGCTTGGTGATCCGCAGATCCTCGTCGCTTGGGCTCGGATTTCCGCTCGGATGGTTGTGGATCAAGATGATCCCTGCCGCAGGCTCGAGGAGGGCCTCCTTGAAAACGTCACGAGGGTGAACCACACTCGAATCGAGTGTCCCTTCAGAGACGAGAACTTCCCTCAGAAATCGATTGGCCCGGTTGAGGAGGAGAACCTTGAAAACCTCCTTTCTCATATCCCTTAGAAGCGGAAGGTAGTAGGTGGCCACGTCGGACGATCTTTTGAAAACCGGTTTCTCCCCGATGCCTCGCGACTGGATCCGTCTCACTAACTCAAAGGCAGCGGATAGAATCGCAGCCTTTGCAGAGCCAATGCCTTTGAGGGTCGTCAATTCAGAGGGTGAACGAGAGAAGAGGTTCTGGAGGGATTCGTATCGGTCCAGGAGCTCCCTGGCAAGGTCGATCGCCGTCTTCTTTTTTGTCCCTTTCCCCAGGAGGATCCCTAAAAGCTCTGCTTCTGTGAGATGTTGGGGGCCATCTCGAAGCAACCGTTCCCTCGGTCTTTCGCTCCGTGGCCATCGGGGTATTTTATAAGAGGACTCCGCCATTGCCGCTCACGATACAGGTTGGCCCTGCAAAGACTTCTTTCCAAAAATTCTTGACAGAAGAATGCTCAGCTCATAGAGCCCCACCAACGGAAGGGCGAGGATCACTTGCGAAATAACATCCGGAGGAGTGAGAATGGCCGCGAAGATGAAAATCAGCAAGATGGCATATTTCCTTTGCCTGGCGAGGGTCTTGGCATCAACAATACCCATTCTCGCTAAGAGGACCAAGGCCACTGGAAATTCGAAAACAAGACCGAAAGCGAACAAGAACTTGATGCTGAAGGAGAAGTATTCCCTCATGTCCGGCAATGGCTTGATGAAGTCAGTGGCAAAGCCTAAAAGAAACTTGAAGCCCACAGGAAGGGCGACGAAGTAGCCAAAAAGGATTCCCAGGGCAAAGAAAAAAGAGCCAGCAAAAATGAAAGGGACGGCATATCGCTTCTCATGACGGTAAAGGCCTGGAGCTACAAAGGCCCAAATTTGGTAGAGGACATACGGCGAAGCCAGAATGAGGCCCGCGAGAAAGGCGACCTTCATGTAAGTGAAGAACGCCTCTGCCACGCTCGTGAAGACAAGCGATCCACCCGGTGGCATCGCCCGGAGAAGGGGGATGGAAAGGAGACCGAAGATTCTTTCAGCGAAAAGATAGCAGACGACAAACCCTATCCCTACAGCGAGGAAGGAAAGGATCAGACGCTTTCTCAGCTCCTGGAGATGAGCGGTCAGAGGAAGCTTCTTCTCATCCATGGGGAGGGGTTCCTCCCTTCCCTCCTTCAACTTCCTCCGCCTTCTTTTTGACAATCTCTTTATCTTGGGCAGGCGTTGAATCGTTGGGGTAAGTCGGGCCTTCGGAGGGGACTGGGAAAGCCCCTTCCTCCTCCTTCAGAGGGGTCACGGACCCTGATTCTGTCGAATCTGCAACCTCTTCGCCCAAATCGGCCAGAAGGCTTTCCTGACTCAGTGTCTCCCTCAACTCCTCTAAGTCCCTCGTCTCCGCCTCAAAACTCTCTTTGACCTCTTCGGTCGCCTTTTTAAACTCCCTCATCGCCCTTCCGAAGGCCTTCGCCAATTCCGGGAGCTTATTAGGTCCGAAGACGATTAAGGCAATCGCCGCAATGATCAAAAGTTCTGGTAACCCGATGTTAAACATTTCAAACCCTTGACTGCTTTATATCATAACTCTCCAATTCATTTCAATGGGGAGAAGCGCCCCCCTGTCATGCCCACAGAAGCGCAGGGAAGAAAGAGGAGGGGCCTCGGTTGTCGTTTCCCGAAATTCTCTTTATAATAGGTCGAGGATGCCGTTGGAATTTCTGAAAACCCTGGTCGTCACTTTCGGAGTTTCTGCAACCGTCGTCTTCGTCCTCCATAAGCTTCGAATTCCCTCCATCGTAGGATTCCTCGTGGCCGGAGTTCTCCTCGGGCCTCATGGATTACGACTGGTCGCTGAGATCCGCGAGGTGGAGCTCCTTGCCGAGATAGGGGTGATTCTTCTTCTGTTCACGATCGGCCTCGAACTCTCTCTAAAAAACCTCAAACGGATCCGCTCCGCAGTCTTAGGAGGAGGATTTTCCCAAGTCCTGCTCACCGCCTTGGTCACCTCAGGGATAGCGTTTCTCTTCCTCCATCAGTGGAACCGATCCATCTTCGCTGGCTTTCTTGTCAGTTTGAGCAGCACGGCCATCGTCATGAAGATGCTCTTCGATCGGGCCGAGATCGACTCTCCCCATGGACGCCTTTCCATGGGAATTCTGATTTTTCAGGACCTCTGCGTGGTCCCATTGATGCTCCTCATCCCTATCCTCGCTGGATACGAAGGGGACCTCGCCAACTTTCTGGGGACGATGCTCAAATCCGCAACCATCCTCTTCATCGCCATCGTTGGAGCGCGATGGGTCGTTCCCAACATCCTCCATCAAATCGTCCACACTCGAAGTCGGGAGCTCTTCGTCATCACAATCATTCTTCTCTGTTTGGGAACTGCTCTCATGACCTCATGGCTGGGCCTCTCCCTTGCCCTTGGAGCGTTCCTTGCCGGCTTGATCATCTCCGAATCGGAGTATGCGTTCCAGGCGATCTCGGATATCCTCCCCTTTAAGGAAAGCTTTAATGGCCTCTTTTTCATCTCCGTGGGGATGCTCATGGATTTGGGCTTTCTCAAAGCGAACCTTCCTATCACTCTGATTGCGTTACCCCTCATTCTCGTTATCAAAACCTCGATGGGTTTTTTATCCGTTCATCTCTTAGGCCATCCCTTTAGGATCTCTCTGCAAACTGGGCTGTCCCTATCTCAAGTCGGTGAATTCTCTTTTGTTTTGGCCATGTCGGGGAAATCGGCGGGGTTGATCGACGAGACCGTTTACCAACTCTTTCTCTCCTCCTCTGTCCTCACCATGTTGCTCACCCCTCTCGTCATTCAGGCCTCCCCCCGTCTTTCGACATGGCTCAGTTCCAAGAAGATCACGGAGCGATTAGACCGGATGCGCAAGAGAGCGGCCCGAGAGGGCTTTCCGTCAAGACGAGAAGGCCATGTGATCATCATTGGCTTCGGCTTGAACGGAAAGAACTTAGCCTCTGTTCTGAAAGAAACGTCTATCCCTTACGTGGTGCTCGAATTGAATAACGAGACGGTGCTCGAGATGAAGAAACAGGGAGAGCCGATTTTTTACGGGGATGGAACCAGCCCTGAAATTCTTCATAAAGTCGGGATTGAAACGGCGAGGCTTCTCGTCATTGTCATCTCCGATCCCTCTTCCACCCGAAGGATTGTCCAAATTGCAAGAAGGTTGAACCCGAAGCTCTACACCATCGTCCGAACTCGATATCTGGCGGAGGTTGAAGACCTCATTCGACTGGGCGCCAATGAAGTGATCCCTGAGGAATTCGAGACCTCGATCGAGATCTTTGCCAAAGTGCTCCATCACTATCAAGTTCCCGCCAATCTCATCACCCAGCAGATTGAGAAGATCAGGAGCGGAAGCTACGAGGCTCTGAGGCAAGCGAGGCGCCCCATCCGGGGCTTACGGGATCGGTGTGAGATCCACGCCGATTTCGAGATCGAAACTTATCAAGTTCTTGAGAAATCCCTGGTTTCTGGCCAATCGCTGAAAGACCTAAGGATCCACGCCGATTCGGATGCCCCCGTCATTGCCATCCGGCGAGGGGATCAGATTCTTCCAAACCCAGCTCCCGATCTGATTCTCCATCCGGGAGACATCCTCTACTTCGTCGGTCGAAGAGAGAAGGTCTGTCAGATCATGGAATTCCTTGATTCAAAACGAACGGATTGAGTTTTGCTAAGCAGGATGGTATGAATTGAATATGAAGACTCCGAGTCAAGCCGAGGCCACGATGATTCACGTGAACGTCCCCTATTCCATGCTTCTCGAGCGGGTCGACTTCGCAATCAAGAACGGGATCCATCCCGAGATCTATTTCAGCGCGGAAGACCTCGATACTTGTCGAGAGAAGGAAGCCATGGATTTGGCCGAGACACTTCGTCGGAATGGACTCCACGTAAGTCTCCACGGGCCCTTCATGGATCTGAGTCCCGGAGGGGTGGATCGAAGAGTGAAGGCGGTCACGATGGATCGATTCTCGAGAACGATCGAACTGGCTCTCATCTTTAGGCCCAAGACGGTCGTCTTTCATGCGGGCTACGAGAGGTGGAAATTTGATGGGGATGTGGATCAATGGCTCAAGAGTAGCCTACACACTTGGAGGCCCCTCCTGAGGAGGGCGGAAGAGGCGACCCTCACCCTCGTCATGGAGAATGTTTTTGAAGAGAGCCCCGATCCCCTGTGTAAATTGTTCGAAACGATCGATTCCCCCTATTTTCGATTCTGCTTCGACACGGGTCACTATCACGCTTTCAGCTTCGGCAGGGTACCCCTGCACCGCTGGTTCGAAGCCCTCGGGCGGTATCTGGTGGAGGTTCACCTTCACGACAATCATCGGGAGATGGATGAGCATCTCCCCGTAGGGGAAGGAAATTTTGACTTTGATCACTTCTTCCGACTCCTCTCCCAATACGGTTTGAGGCCGCTCTACACGATCGAACCTCATAAGGAGGAACATCTCTGGCGAGGCTTAGAAGCCGTAAAGAGGTATATTCACCGAGCACCAAATTACGAATGAACTCGAGGAAGCGAAATTTAATAAGGTCTCAATCCGTTGACGTCTGTCCGCGCGGAGAGGGTGGATTGCCCTCTGCGGCTAAGGGTGGAAGGAGGTTCCATTGGCTCATCGTATCGAAGTGGGTCTAAAGAGAGAGCTTCGCGATCCCCAGGGTGAGAAAGTGAAGAAGAGAATCGAGAATGATCTCGGGCTCCGCGTGACCTCGGTCAGGACCGTCTCCGTTTTCACCCTTGATGTCGAACTCTCATCCGAGGAACTGGAGATGGTCGCCACTGGCCCTTTCCTCGATCCCATCGTTCAGGACTACGCCATTCATCGCCCTTTGGCCAGAGATTTCGATTGGCTCGTGGAGGTCAGTTTCAAGCCCGGAGTGACGGACAACGTGGGGAAGACAGCCAAAGAGGCGATCGAATGGAGACTCGGAAGGAAACTGAAAGAGAATGAAAAGGTTTATACCTCCACCCAATATCTTATTCGCGGGGAGCTCTCGAGGGAGGAGGTCGAGAAGATCTGCAAGGATCTTCTGGGGAACTCGCTCATCCAGAGATTCGACATCTGGAGTGCCAAGGAGTGGACCGGATACATCGAACCCAGGGTCCCAAAGGTGCGTGACCTGCAGGGGGGGGAGGTGGAAGAGATCGATCTAACGATTCCAGACGAGGCGCTTCTCCAATTGAGCCAAGAACGCCTTCTCGCCTTGGATCTCAGGGAGATGAAAGCGATTCAGAAATACCTCCAGAATCCCTCCGTCTTGGAAGCCAGGCGGAAGATGAATTTGGGGGAAGCGATCACGGATGTCGAGATCGAAGCCATCGCACAGACCTGGTCTGAACATTGCAAACACAAGATCTTCAATGCTCGGATCGAGTATGAGGATGAGGAGGGGATCGAGGGACCTCTGGTGGTGGACAGCCTCTTCAAGACCTTCATCAAAGGGACGACTGAGGAAATCCGTTCCGCCCTTGGAAAGAAAGATTTTTGCGTCTCTGTCTTTGACGACAATGCCGGTGTCATCCGTTTCAATAGAAACTACAACCTCGTCTTCAAGGTGGAGACCCACAACACCCCCTGTGCTTTGGATCCCTACGGGGGCGCCTTGACGGGCATTGTTGGCGTCAACCGTGACCCCTTCGGCACGGGAAAGGGGGCGAAGCTTATCTTCAATGTCGATGTTTTCTGCTTTGCCTCCCCCTATTACGACAAACCACTCCCCCCGCGGCTCTTTCACCCAAAAAGAGTTTACGAAGGGGTGAGAGAGGGGGTGGAACACGGGGGGAACAAGAGCGGCATCCCCACCGTCAATGGAGGAGTCGTGTTCGATGATCGATATCTTGGGAAACCCCTGGTCTATTGCGGTACAGGAGGAATCATGCCCAGAAAGATTCTGGGCAGCCCCTCTCATATTAAGAAAGTGGAGCCGGGTGATCTGATCGTCATGACCGGGGGGCGCATCGGCAAAGACGGGATCCATGGGGCCACTTTTTCCTCTGAGGAACTGCGCGAGGATTCACCGGTGACCGCCGTCCAGATTGGCGATCCCATTACCCAGAAAAAAATGACGGACTTTCTGCTCCTGGCGAGAGACCAGGGGCTCTACAAGGCAATCACGGACAACGGCGCAGGAGGCCTTTCCTCCTCCGTAGGCGAAATGGCGAAAGAGATTGGCTGTGAGCTCCACCTCGACCGCGCCCCTCTGAAGTACCATGGACTCCATCCGTGGGAAATCCTCCTTTCAGAAGCGCAGGAAAGAATGACCTTGGCCGTTTCTCCCTCTCAGATCGAACCCTTTCTTCGGTTGGCAAAAAAGATGGATGTGGAAGCCACGGTCCTCGGGAGATTCACCGACACGAAAAAATTTCACGTCCTCTATCAGAATAGAACGGTGGCCTACCTCGATATGGATTTCTTGCATCACGGACTTCCAAAAATGGAGCTCCGCGCAAAGTGGAAGAAACCCATCCATCCTGAGCCCGAATTCAACGAGCCGGAGGACCTTGCGCTCATGCTCAAAGAGATGCTTTCCCGCCTCAACATCTGTAGCAAGGAGTCGATGATTCGACAATACGATCACGAGGTCCAAGGAGGGAGCGTCGTCAAACCTCTGGTGGGGCGGTTCAACGATGGGCCAGCGGACGCAGCGGTATGGAGGCCCATCCTCGGCTCTTTCGAAGGAATCGCCATCTCGAATGGGATCTGCCCCAGATATAGCGACATCGATACGTACTGGATGACCGCCTGTGCCATCGACGAGGCAATCCGAAACAATGTGGCCGTGGGAGGAGATCCTGACCGCATCGCCGTGCTCGATAATTTCTGTTGGCCCGATCCAATTCAATCGGAAAAGACACCGGACGGTGAATATAAACTGGCCCAACTCGTCCGTGCCAATCGAGCTCTTTCCGATTATTGCAAGGCCTTCCGGGTTCCCTTGATCTCAGGGAAAGACAGTATGAAGAATGACTACCTGATCGGTGGGATAAAAATCTCCATCCCTCCCACGATCTTGATCTCCGCCCTGGGGAGGGTCAGCGATATCAGGAAGGCGGTGACGATGGACGCGAAGAAACCGGGGGATTTGGTTTACGTCCTCGGTCGGACCTTCAATGAATTGGGAGGATCGGAATACTATGCTTCGAAAGGCTTCATCGGCAATCGGGTGCCAAAGGTGGATGCCGAGAGTGCAAGGAGACTCTACCGCAAGTTGCACGGGGCAATCCAGAGAGGACTGATTCAGTCCTGTCATGACTGCTCCGATGGGGGATTAGGTGTTGCCCTGGCCGAGACAGCCTTTGCCGGAGGCCTTGGCATGAGCTTGGATCTCAGGAATATCCCTCAATCGGGCCTCGATCGAAACGACTTCCTCCTCTTCTCGGAATCGCAGAGTCGTTTCGTCGTCACCATCGATCCAAGAAACAGGGAGGCCTTCGAAAAATTCTTGGGTCGCGTCGTCTTCGGAAGAATCGGCATCGTCACCGAAGCGCCGATCTTTCAGGCCGTCGGCCTTCAGGGAAGGACAGTGATTGAGGCATCGATCTGGGATCTTAAAGAGGAATGGCAGAGGCCCTTGAGGTTTTGAAATTGTAAAGATCGCTTCGACTCTTTCTACATCTCACCCAGGTAGGCCTTTCGCACCATCTCGTTCTTCCACAAATTCTCAGCCGAATCGCTCAACACGATCAACCCTGTCTGTAGCACATAGCCGCGGCTGGAGACCTGGAGGGCCATTCTTGCATTCTGTTCCACAAGGAGAATGGTCGTCCCAGATGCATGGAGGCGCCGGATGGTTTCAAAAATGTTATCCACCAGAACCGGGGCGAGACCCATCGAGGGCTCATCCATCAGGAGAACACGCGGGTTAGCCATCAAGCCTCGACCGGTCGCCAGCATCTGCTGCTCCCCGCCGCTCAACGTCCCCGCCACCTGGTTTCTCCGTTCCTTCAATCTCGGGAAGAGCGAAAAAACACGCTCCAAATTTTCTTTGACCACCCGCGGATCGGCGATGGCAAAGGCGCCCATCTCCAGATTCTCAAGGACCGTCAGTCGACCAAAGACCCGTCGTCCCTCAGGAACCTGCACGACCCCTTTGGCGACAATGGCGTGGGGGGGATAACGGGTCAGATCCTCACCGTCCAGCCGGATCGATCCTTCCCGGGGACGCAACAAACCGCTCATCGTCTTGAGGGTCGTGCTTTTCCCAGCTCCATTCGCCCCTATGAGGGTGACGATCTCGCCCTTCTCCACCGTAAGGGAAACCCCCTTCAGGGCATGAATATTTCCATAATAAGCGTGTACGTTCTCGAGTTCAAGCAGCGCCATTGTCAGAATTCCAACTCAGTGCGATGCCCAGAGGCATCAAAACCCAAATTGCAAATCTCAAATGTCCGGACAGAATCTATTTTGAATTTCGGCGATTGGAGCTCATTTGGAATTTGGCCCTTGGGATTTGGTGTCTTGAATATCTCTACGCCCTCCGTCCATTACGCCCGCTGCCCCATTCGCATCTCCCCGGCGCTCCCCCTGCCGAGGTAGGCCTCGATGACCTTGGGATCTCGCTGGATTTCAGCTGGCGTCCCCTCGGCAATTTTGGCCCCATAGTCCAATACGGTCACGATCTCCGAGATGCCCATCACCACCCTCATCTGATGTTCGATGAGGAGAATCGTTATTCCCAGCTCGTCACGAAGATGGCGGATAAAATTCATCATGTCCTGTGTTTCCTTCGGATTCATCCCCGCGGTTGGCTCATCGAGGAGCAAAAGCTTCGGACGAGAGGCCAAGGCACGGGCAATCTCGAGTCTCCGCTGGTCACCATAGGGAAGGTTCTTTGCCAAAAAATCACCCCTCCCCGAGAGATTCACAAATTTGAGAAGCCGGAGCGCCTCTTCATGGGCTTCCTTCTCCTCTTGACGAGTGGCCGGTGATTTGAAGATGATACCCATGTACCCCGCTTTCAGCCGGCTGTGAAGGCCCACCAAGACATTCTCAATGGCCGTCAGGTTGGGGAAAAGGCGAATATTCTGGTACGTCCGGGAAATGCCAAGGCGCACAATCCGATCGGGGAGCATCCCCACCAGGGAATGATTGTTGAAAAGAATCTCTCCGTCTTCCGGCTTGTAGAATCCCGTGACACAATTGAAAAAGGTCGTCTTGCCAGCCCCGTTCGGCCCAATGATGCTATGGATGCTGTGCTCCTTCACTTCCAGGTCCAATGCATCCACAGCGACGAGACCGCCGAATCGTTTCGTTGCTTTCTTTGCCGTCAGAATAGCCATCGAAGCCTCAGCGCCCTTTCCTTCCTCCTCCCAGGGAAGGCTCCCGTATCACTTCCCACCCGATTCCTCCCCTGTCGGCGATTCTCTTGCCACCTCGGCCGATTCTCCCTCGTGCAGCTCCCGACGACGCACCGCCTCGGGCCAAAGGCCCTCCGGTTTGAGGAGCATCATCGCCACCAAAGCAGCCCCATAAACCAAGAGCCGATATTCAGCGAACTCTCGGAGGAGTTCAGGGAGACCGACCAGAGCCATCGACCCTACCAGCACTCCTGGAAGGCTTCCCATACCTCCGACAATGATCAGACAGAGGATGTTAATTGAGATCATCACGTTAAAGCTGTGAGGATAAACCGAACTCAATTTGGTGGCGAAGATGGCCCCGCTCAGGGCAGAAAAAGCTGCACCTGTCGCGAAGGCCAACAATTTCGTAGCGACCAGATTGATCCCCATCGCCTGGGCAACATCTTCGTCCTCCCGTACAGCCATCCAGGCGCGCCCTAACCTGGAATCCCTGAGGCGATAGGAAATAAATCCGACAAGCAAGCAGCCAACAAGGATGAGGTAGTAGATCTGTTGGGGGCCGGCAAACTCGTAGCCAGCGATGGAGGCCTTCGGGATCTTACCAATCCCTTGAGCCCCGCCCAGCCAGGGTCTTAGAAAGTCGGAAAGGACGAGGATCCGAATGATCTCCCCGAAACCAAGCGTAGCGATCGCAAGGTAATCTCCCCTCATTTTCAGAACGGGGATTCCCAGAAGCACCCCCGAGATGATTCCCATCACGATCGCAAAGGGAAGGGCACTCCAAAAGGATAGACCAAAGAAACCCAGTTCCGGGGAGGTCAAGACAGCCGTTGTATAGGCACCAATGGCGAAGAAGGCAACATAACCGAGGTCCAGAAGACCAGCGAAGCCGACTACGATGTTGAGCCCCCAACCCAAAAGGACATAGAGTCCCACGATCGTCAGCACTTCGCTCAAAAAGAGTCCGAGCACTTGGGGCAAGGCAAGCAAGATGAAAATGAGAATCACGAAGCTCGTGATCTTTAGGAGGCGCTGACTCCTTGGAGGGAGGGCTCGAAGCCCTGAGCGGATGGAGCCCCCTTTCTTTGTCCAAAAATAGGACGAGGCAGCAATCACCACCGTGAGTCCGATGGCACCTTTTAGGGTGAGTCCATTGGCGGTATAGAGCCAATCGTTAATGACCGCAAAGGGTCCCCAGAGGGCAAACGTGGGGCGCAGTAAATCTTGCAAGACACCCGCCACAACCACGCTTCCCAGGGAATTTATTAGAACTCTTCTCGCAACGGCTGGGCAAAGACGGAAGAGGACGACCAGCAGGCCACCCAGAGCTCCTCCCCCGAGGAGAAGAAAGATTCCCGTCTTCGTTCCTTGTTTGAAGGTCAGAAGTTCGTAAAGAACAGGGGAGGCGTTAACGAATACTTTGCGAAGATTGACCAGACTCCCGATAATCACAAGGCATGCCAGCAGTCCCCCTAAGACCAACCCGCATACCACAGCATTTGCAAAGGCTAACCCCTTGTTCCTTTCGCCCGTTCGCTTTACTGCCAGGTAGCACATAAAAACGGCCACTAAGAGCAAAAGGGTATGCCCCATGGAGATCACATTACTGATAATCTCACGGGCGCTAAAAGCCTCGACCATTCCGACGAGGGAGACAACGATCTCAACGACCCCGCCGATCAGACCAATCCTTATTCCTTGTTGCCACAAAGACCGAAGTTGCGCCATCTCGTTATACTTCTCAATAAGAAGGACGCTGCCTCTTAGGCTTTCTTCACTGCCAATCGCTCTCCAAGAATCCCGGTGGGCCGAAAGATCAGCACGAGCACCAGCATGACAAAGGCGATCGCGTCCTTTAACTGATACGGAGCTACAATTCCCAAACCATCCAGAAAAAGGCTCGGGCCAACCGATTCGACCAAGCCAAGAAAAATCCCACCCAGCATGGCTCCAGGAATATTCCCGATACCCCCTAACACAGCGGCAGTAAACGCCTTGATTCCAGGGATAAAGCCCATAAAGAAGTGCACCTGTTTGAACATCAACGCATAGAGCACCCCTGCTGCTCCAGCCGACATGCCGCCGATAATGAACGTCGTCACAATCATCCTGTCAATATCAATCCCCATAAGGGACGACGTCTCTTTGTCCTCGGACACGGCACGGATCGCCTTCCCGACCTTGGTTCGCTGAACAAATGCATACAGAGCAGCCATCATCACTGCCGAGGCCGCGATAACCAAACCCTGAATCTTCAAAATCCTGAACCCCCCTACCACCCATTCACCGACGAAGAGCTTCACAACCGGATAAGCCTGGAAACCCGATCCATAGAATCCCCGAAAAGTATACTGGAGGAAGAAAGAGGCTCCGATGGCGGTGATGAGGGGGATCAAACGGGGCGCTGTCCGAAGGGGACGGTAAGCCACTCGCTCCAGAAGCACGGCAACCAAGGTGGACGTCGCCATGGACACGATAAAGATGACGAGAAGGCTGAGGATCGGGTGATGATCAAGAAATCCGGACGAATAAAAAGCCGCTGCAACATAGTAGGCGGTATAGGGACCGCTCATGAAGACCTCGCTGTGGGCAAAATTGATCATTCGTAAAATTCCATAGACCATCGTGTAGCCCATGGCGATGAGAGCGTAAATGCTCCCTTGCGCAAAGCCGAAAACGATGAAATCAAACCAGTGGTGCCTACTATAGGTTCCAGCAGTTAACGTGGCAGTGGATCCCCAGAGGATAACCGCCAGAATGATTCCTCCAATGAACCACATGATGATGTCGGTTGGGGTGATCCTCTCCTTCCACCGCCTCCATGGCTGTACCATAGGGTCCTCCACCCTTTGAGATGGGAACTGCCCGCCTCTAACTCTCCCTCATCCTGACAGCGCATCCCTCAGGAAGAGCAGGTACGACAAACAGATTCCCTCCCCTTCCCTCTCCCTTTTGAAACCATCTCGCATGGAGCGGGAAGAGGGAGGGATATCTCATCAAGACAAAAAAGTACGAACTTACTTCTTTACCGGTGCTTTCGCTGGGGCTGGCTTTGCTGGAGCTGGTGCCGCAGGTGTCCAGAAGGGTTTATCCGGCATCACCAGTTTCTTGACGTTTTCCTCCGTCGTCTTATAGACGGCAATCCTCGGATCTGCGCAGTCACCGTACTCGTCGCAGGTGATCGTCCCTGTTAACCCTTTCAAACCCTTCGTTGCGTAGAGTGCATCTCTCAATTTCCCCCGATCAATCGTAAGGGACCCATCGGCTTCCTTTTTGGCAACCTTCTCAATGGCTGCAAAAATCATCAATGCCGCATCATAGGCATGGGCATGGAAGGGAGCTAAGGGTTTCTCTCCATATTTCTTCTGATGCTTCTCTAAGAAGCTCTTGTAACCTGCAGCAAAAGCCGAGAAATCGGGACTTGAGTGATACATGCCAATCGCTGCTTCCCCTGCAGCCTTGTAAAAATCGGGGGAGAAAATACCGTCTGCCCCCATCAGAGCAACTTTCTCTAATCCCTTCACTTCCTTCACCTGCCGGGTGATGTGTCCCCCTGCTGCGATGAAAATGGGGTAATAGATGAACTCCGGTTTTCCCGTGGCAATCTTTGTCAGCACCGGTCGCATGTCTGTATCTGTCGGAGCAACGGCTTCCTGGGCTGTGATCGTACCACCAAGCTTCTTGAAGGTCTCCGCGAAAACAGCCTGAAGCTGCTCGGCATAGGGGCTACCATCGTGGATGGTGGCCGCCCTTTTGACCTTCAACTGCTTCCATGCAAATTCAGCCGCCACGGCACCTTGTACTTTGTCGTTGTGAGCAGTTCTCAAGTAACCATCGTATTCCGGCCCCCGTTTGGGATCGGTGAGGAAGGGAGCAGTGTTCGAAGGCGACACCGTAGGAATGCCTGCCTTCCAGAGGATCGGGGCCCCGGGTCGCGCTTCACTTGAGCAGTTTGAACCGATCGCTGCTACAATGGTCGGGTCGGCAGCAAGTTTGGTTGCAGCAGCTTGTCCACCCTCCGCATTGCATCCAGTATCCTGGACCGTTAGCTTGATCGGATGGCCAAGAAGCTTGCCACCCTTGTCCTCGATTGCGATTTCTACGCCCCTTTTGGTATCTGTCCCCAAGGAGGCATCCGGCCCTGCAACCACCATCCACGCAGCAATATGGATAGGCTCCCCAGGTTTGATCTTCACCACACCTAACTTACCTTCATACTTGACCTGTGCTACGCTCATCGCGACGGTGAGGCATAGCGCCATAGTAAATACAACGAAAAAGATAGGAACACGTTTCATATTTTCCTCCTTTCCCTCCGAAACTTTTTAGGTGACGTTGGAAAACCGGCGCCTGTCCGCTCCTTAGGCATCTCACCCCCTTTGGACCAGAAGTAAAATCGCTGAAATTCTCCTCTTAAATGACCAACCCTGTTGGGAGGTAGCCAATCTTATTA
>FWPV01003407.1_pt1 | contig 36053 bp, 28 predicted proteins | sample 2228371 | NCBI WGS metagenome assembly FWPV01 (sample SAMEA103939776, study PRJEB20133) | metagenome | reverse complement strand
ACCGACGCTGCGAGCACGAGGAGCTCTTCGGGCGACGGACCGAACGCCTCGATTCGACGCACCTCCGGCCTGCCAGAGGTGAGGGTGCCTGTCTTGTCGAACGCCACGGCGCCCACCTTCGCGGCTGTTTCGAGGAACACGCCTCCTTTGACGAGGACGCCGTCACGGCTCGCTCTCGTGATCGCGCTGACGATGGCGACGGGTGTCGAGATCACCAAGGCGCAGGGACACGCGACGACGAGGACGACGAGCGCGCGCCTGACCCATTCACTCCACGGAGCGAGGCCGATGCCGAAGACGGATCCGGCAAGCGGCGGCACGACCGCGATCGCCGACGCGAGCGCGATGACTGCAGGCGTGTACGCCTCGCTGAAGCGGTCGACGAACCGCTGCACGGGCGCTCTGGACGCTTGGGCCTCCTCGACGAGATGAACCACGCGAGCGAGCGTCGAGTCGGATGCCGGAGCAGTCACGCTGACCTCGATGAGGCCGGTGGTGTTGAGCGTGCCCCCGAACACCCTGTCGCCGGCGCGCTTGCTGGCGGGCACGAACTCGCCGGTGATCGTCGACTCGTCGACCGCCGTGGACCCCGCGGTCACCTCGCCGTCCAACGGGATCCGCTCCCCGGGGCGTACCACGATCGTCTCCCCTGGACTCACGTCGCTCACGGCCACTTCCACGAACGTGTCGTCGCGCTTCACGCGCGCCGTCTCAGGAGCGAGCTCCATGAGTGCCTGGATAGAGCGGCGGGTGCGCTCGAGCGCGCGAGACTCGAGTAGACCCCCTACGGAGAACAGGAAGAACACCGTCGCGCCTTCGCCCCACTCCCCGAGTGCCGCTGCCCCCAGGACTGCGATACTCATGAGCACGTTCATGTCGAGCAGACGTGCCCGCAGCGACGCGAGCGCGCGCCGCCACACGAGCAGACCTCCGAAGAGTATCGCGATCGCAAACGACACGATCACGGCAAACCCGGGTCCTTCGAGCTGTCCTATGACTGCGCCGGCAGCGGCGAACACCCCGCTTCCCGCAGCCGCCACCTCCGGAAGGTGCCGCTCGACCCAGGGCCGGTCGGGGACTGCAACCTCTTCCCCCCGTTCGTCGAGGGGTTCGAGGCCGTGACCCATCGACTCCACCATGGCGACCACCGCCGCCCTCGGGTCGATATCGGGGTCGTACTCGATGAGCAGCGTCGCGCTCGCGAAGTTCAGATCCGCGTACACGACACCGTCGATGCGCGATACCGACGCGCTCACGGTCCGCGCGCAGTCAGGGCAGTCGAGACCGGTCAGTCGCCACGACGCATGGCACGGCGGCCGTTCGCACCCAGCATCCTCCAAGGCCCCCTCGACACGGCCGGCCTTCGTAGACGACCTCGTCTCATCCCGGCGCGACCGGGCCATCACTGACCGCCGAAGCCGTATTCCTCCATGAGGGGATCGAACGCCTGGACGTTCCAGTCGATCCCGAGAGAGCGCAGCATCTCGTAGTAGCCCTCTTCCGTGTACTCCTTGTTCAGGATGTGGAAGCGAGCACCGTTGAGACCCACACAGTACGCGCAATCACGGCAGTCGATACACTGCACGCACTCGATGATGCTGTCGGAGTTATGACAGTTGATGCAGTTGCGCGAGTTGTAGACGTAGTTGCAGTTCCGGCACGCCTCGACGTTGAAGCAGCCGTAGTTGTTCGCGGCGTCACGGTCGAGCGTGTGCTCGTTCTTCAGACGCGCCCACTCACGCTGGAACTCAGCAATGTCCATACGCAGGAACCCCCGTCGGGATACGTGCATGCGCACATAAGCGTACCATGTGCGAGACGCCGTCAACGCCTGCGCCTGCGCACGCCGTGCGCGCTGCCCTTGCGCGCCCCGCGCTTGAGGCGGTCGAGGACCTCCTCTGCCTCGCTGCCCTCTATCTCGGCACGCAGCTTGACGACCTGGTCGCGCAGCCTTGCCGCTTGCTCGAAGTCGAGGGCCTCCGCCGCTGCGGCCATCTCGTCCTCCATGCTCGCAAGCAACCGCAGCGCTTCAGCCTTCGGCAGCATGCTGAGCTCACGGGCCGCCTCAGCGGCGCTCGTCGCCACAGCCTCGCCCTCACGGACGTACTGCACGATGTCGGCGATGGCTTTGCGGATGGTCTGCGGCTCGATCCCGTGCTCCGCATTGAATGCGAGCTGGATTTCGCGGCGCCGGTTCGTCTCGTCGATAGCCAGCTTCATCGAGTCCGTGAGCCGGTCCGCGTACATGATCACCTGGCCTGACACATTGCGAGCCGCACGTCCGATCGTCTGGATGAGCGAACGGTGGTTGCGCAGGAAGCCCTCTTTGTCAGCGTCCAGGATGGCTACGAGCGAGACTTCTGGCAGGTCCAGTCCCTCGCGGAGCAGATTGATGCCGACGACCACGTCGATGACGCCCTGCCTGAGCTCTCGAAGGATATCGACACGTTCGAGTGTGCCGATGTCCGAGTGGAGGTAGCGAACCTTGATCCCCTGTTCGAACAGGTAGTCCGTCAGGTCTTCCGCCATCTTCTTCGTGAGCGTCGTGACGAGCACCCGTTCCTCGCGGTCGACACGCGCCTTGATCTCGTCGAGAAGGTCATCGACCTGGCCTTTGACGGGACGGACCACGACCTCAGGGTCGACGAGGCCCGTCGGACGGATGATCTGCTCGACGACCTGCTCGCTCACCGCGAGCTCGTAGTCGCCGGGGGTCGCTGAGACGTAGACGAACTGCGGGACGCGCCGCTCGAACTCGTCGAAGCGCAGCGGACGGTTGTCGAGTGCGCTCGGGAGGCGGAAACCGTGCTCGACGAGCGTGATCTTCCGGCTCCTGTCACCTTCATGCATGCCTCGGATCTGAGGCACCGTGACATGGCTCTCGTCGATGATGCAGAGGAAGTCATCGGGGAAGTAGTCGATGAGCGTGTTCGGCGGCTCCCCGGCCTTGCGGCCGTCCAGGTGACGCGAGTAGTTCTCGATCCCGCTCGTGAACCCCATCGTCTCGAGCATCTCGAGGTCGTAGTTCGTGCGCATCTCGAGCCGTTGAGCCTCAAGGAGCTTGCCTTCGGACCGCAACTGGGCGAGTCGTTCCTCAAGCTCTTCAGCGATGGTGTGCAGCGCTTGTTGGAGCTTCTTCTGCTCTGTCACATAGTGGGTGGCGGGCCACACCGGGATCGACCGGAAGCGGTTGAGCACTTCGCCCGTGGTCTGGTCGACTTCGGCGATCTGCTCGATCACGTCACCGAAGAACTCCACGCGCACGGGATGGTCGGCGTACGGCGGGAAGATGTCGACGACGTCTCCTCTCACACGGAACGTGCCGCGGGTCAGGTCGAAATCGTTGCGGTCGTACTGGATCTCGATGAGGTCACGCATGAGTTGGTCGCGGTCGTACCCCCGCTCGACATCCAGGAATGCCGCCATCCCTGCGTAGTCCTCAGGAGACCCGATACCGTAGATGCAACTCACCGACGCCACCACGACCACGTCGCGCCGTGAGAGCAGCGCCGCAGTGGCGGCGTGCCGGAGTTTCTCGACCTCTTCGTTGATGGATGCGTCCTTCTCGATGAAGGTGTCGGTCGCGGGAACGTAGGCTTCGGGCTGGTAGTAGTCGTAGTAGCTCACGAAGTAGACCACGGCGTTATCCGGCATGAACTCCTTGAGTTCGCTCGCGAGCTGAGCGGCGAGCGTCTTGTTCGGCGCCATGACGAGCGTAGGCCGCTGCACCCCTTCGATGAGCTTGGCCATCGTGAATGTCTTACCGCTGCCGGTGACCCCGAGAAGCGTCTGGTGTCGAAGTCCCCGCCCGACGCCATCGACGAGCTGCGTGATCGCCTTGGGCTGGTCGCCTGCCGGCTCGAAAGGAGCCACGACGCGAAAGGGCCGGCCCGCCAGCGCGTCGCTTCGCGCCACGTCCGCCGCTCTGTCGCTCGTCATGCCCGTCACCATCCTTCGAAGGCATCAGGATACAGCGCGCGGTACCTGTCCTTCGCACGCGAGACCTTGAGGACGAAGTGGCGCGTCTCGGGGAACGCGATCCGGTCGCGGATGTCGCCGCCTTGCTCGGCCCACGCATCAGCGTTCGCGAGCCCCGCATTGTATGCGGCCAGCGCCGTCTCCACCTCATGGTAGCGTTCGATGAGGTAGCGCAGGTACGCCGCTCCGTACTCGAGGTTGACTGCGGGGTCCTGCAGACGCGCAGGCGAGAAACGTTTTGGGTCTACGAGCCCCCGCTCCGAGAGCTCCTGAGCGGTGGACGGCATCACTTGCATGAGCCCCACCGCTCCGACCGCCGACTGCGCGTCGGGATCCCAGTCGCTCTCGGCCTCGACCACCGCGGCTATGAGGTACGGGCTCACACGATGACGGGCCGAAGACGCTGCGATCTCGCGCTCGTACCTCAACTGGTAGTACCGCCGCTGCCACGCCTCTGGTCCCCGAAGGAACAAGAACGCGGTCAGCGCGAGAACCGATACGACCGCGAGGATCGCCCAGCGGTACAGCGCGCGTGGACTCATGAACCTCATCGGCTCATCGGCGCCCAGGATCGCCGAGCGCCACGCGCTCATCGTAGTACCGCTCGAGCTTCGCGTAGAAGTCAGGCAGTGGCCCATCGTTCACGATCACGTCGTCGGCGAGTTCCGCCCGTTGTGCGTCCGTGGCCTGGCAGGCGATCCGCGCGCGCGCATCGGACTCGCTCATCCCCCGTGCAACGGCTCGTTGCACCCTCAACTCGACAGGAGCCTCGATCGCGAGCACCTGGTCTGCAAGCTCGCGGAAGACAGGCGCCTCGACGATGAGCGGCACCTCGAGCACGACCACCTCCGGCCTCATCGGCAGCATGTCGAGCTCGCGCAACGCCGGGCCCACCTCGCGCGCGAGCGCCGGATGCACGATCTCGTCGAGCCTTCGGGCTCGCTCAGGCGATGAGAAGGCGAGCGACGCGAGAGCGGACCGGTCCAACCTTCCCCCGGCATCGAGGACCCCCGGCCCGAACTCGTCGCGTACCGCGTCCAGGACGGCGCTGCCAGGACGGAGCACGTCGCGCGCGACGTCGTCGAGGGAGATCACGGTCGCACCGCGTGACCTGAGATATGCGGCCGCGGTCGACTTGCCTGAGCCCAGACCGCCTGTGAGGACGAGTATCAGCATAGGTAGTGGGTACCACAGTATCGCCGATGGTGCACCAATCCCCTTTGGATCGAGAGAGGGCCTCGGCGCTCGACCGAGGCCCTCCGGACTCCCGCTTATGTACGTCGGAGACGTCGAGCGCACACCGAAACCGCTCAGGGCGAGACCCATCCGTCCGACAGCGTCTTCAAAAACGCCACGATGGCCTTCTCCTCGGATGGCGTCAGCCCGAGGTTCCCAAGCTCATCGGTGTTCACGTTCGCCGCGACCTCGGGCGCCGGCCACGGTTCGCCCATCCACCCCGCACCTGCGACGTCCCGCGTATTGTAGAAGTGGACGATCTGCTCGAGGGACTTGAAGTAGCCGTTGTGGCCGTAGGCCTTGACGAATCCGGGATAGGGCCGCTTGTCAACGTTGCGCAACGTCGGGACCTTGTGCTTCCCGAGATTCGCAGGGGCGAACGGCGCGAAGTCGGCACGAGACGCCAGGAACCCACCGAGACCGGGATCCACGAAGTCGTCACCCTCGGTGTTGAGGGGGCTGTCATAGAACGCAAGGTCGGGATTTCGCGGAATCCCGAGATTGTCGAACGTGAAGTCCGTGAACAGCGCCGGCGTGCCCTTGTCGCCACGTGAGATGTGGCACTTGGAGCACTTGCCCTTCCCGTTGAAGAGGGCCCACCCGCGAGCCTCCTCCTTGGACAGCTTCGTCTTGCCCGCCTTCCAGGCGTCGAACTTCGAGGAGAACGCATCCGACTCCGACGACGCCTCATAGGCCGCGATCGAGAAGGCGATGTTGTCGTACGCCTGCGCCACCTCGATCGGGTCGGACAGGTCGACAGGGCCCCATACGGCGACGTAGCTCACGGGGTAGCTCGCAGCGATGACGCGCGATACGACGTCGTACGGCGTGAGCAGGGCCTGTTCGGCCGGGTTGAGGAACGGACCCTGCGCCTGCTCGGCCAGCGGGCTTCCCAAGCGCTCCCCGGTCGCGCGACCGTCCCAGAAGCTGCCACCGGTGAACAGGCCGGACTTGTCCATGTGGAGGATGGGGGAGAATCCCGCATATGCGGATGACGGCGGCTTGCGGTTCCCGAACGCGCCCGGAACCGATCCTTCGTACACCACGCCGCCTTCGTTCACCGACGAACTCGGGCCGGTCCAGCCGGCCTCAGGCGCGTGGCACGATGCGCACGACTGATTCCCGTTCAGACTGAGACCCACGTCGAAGAAGATCGCCTTGCCCAGACGCGCCTGCGGTGTGAGCTCCGCAGCACCCGCCGCCGACACGACTGTCGCGAACGCCAACACAGACGCCAACACGGTGAAGAACGCACGCTTTCGGTGCATGTGACGCACCCCCCCTTTTTTTTGATTTCGCCCGCGAATTGTGACGTACATCACATACCCAACCTGAAGGGGTGCGCAACGTGACCCCTCGGCGGACGAGGAGAGGTTCGCGTCGAGCGGGGCCGACCTGCGCGTGCGAGTCACCATCGGACACGACATCGAGCAGCTGGAATAGAACGAAGCCCGAGCGGCTCGCGGCCACCCGGGCTTCTCATGTATTCCGGTGACGGCCGCCGGCTACTCGGTGGCACTCTCCTCAGCCGCGGCTTCGGTATCCACGGCCGGGGCCTCCTCGGTCTCAGCCTCGACGGGCTCGGTTTCGACAGTGTCGGCAGACTCCTCGTCGGCCACAGCGACGGCCTCGACGACGGATTCGGACTCGCCGTCGCCATCGGCGTCGGCCTCGGCAGCGGGCTCCTCGGCAGCGGGCGCTTCGGCGTCGGCCTCGGCTGCGGGCTCCTCGGCTGCGGGCTCCTCGGTCGCCTCGGACTCGACGGCACCCTGCTCAGCAAACTCGCCGCCGGCAGCCGGCTCGTCGACCTCTTCTCCGCCTTCCGCCTCTTCGGTCGCGCCGGTGATCTCGATCTCAAAGCCGAGCGTCTCGGCGGCCGAACGCATCGAAAGCGAGATGCGGCGGCGCTCCGTATCGATGTCCATGACCTTGACGTGGACCTTCTGGCCGACGGCGGTCACCTGGTCCGGGGTCTCGACATGACCCTTGGCCATCTCAGAGATGTGCACGAGCCCTTCGACGCCGTCACCAAGCTCGACGAACACACCGAAGGGCACGAGCTTCGTCACGGTGCCCTCGACGATGGAGCCGATCGGGAAGTTCTTCACGAGCTGCTTCCACGGGTCCTCCGTGGTCTGCTTGAGGCCCAGCGAGATGCGCTCGCGCGACAGGTCGACGTCGAGCACCTGCACGTTGACGGGGTCGCCGACCTTGACGACCTCAGAGGGATGGTTGACGTGGCTCCAGGAGAGCTCGGAGATGTGGACAAGACCATCGATGCCGCCAAGGTCGACGAAGGCGCCGAAATCGACGATGGAGCTGACGGTGCCCGGCAGGATCATGCCCTTCTGGAGCTTGCTCAGGATCTCCGCGCGCTCGTGTTTGCGGCCTTCTTCCAGGACCACGCGGCGTGACAAGACGACGTTGTTGCGGTTGCGGTCCATCTCGATGACGCGCGCTTCGAGCCGGGTGCCGAGGTAGGTCGAGAGATCCTTGACGCGGCGCAGATCGACGAGCGAGGCAGGCAGGAATCCCCGAAGGCCTATGTCGAGGATGAGACCTCCCTTGACGACCTCGATGACCTCTCCTTCGACGTCCTCGCCGGACTCGAACTTCTCCTCGACCTTGTGCCAGGCACGCTCGTACTCAGCGCGTTTCTTGGACAGGATCAGGCGGCCGTCCTTGTCCTCCTTCTGGAGAACGAGGGCTTCGATCTCGTCGCCCACCGCGACGATCTCGGACGGATTCGCATCCTTGCGGATCGACAGCTCGCGTGCAGGTATGACGCCCTCGGACTTGTAGCCGATATCGAGCAGCACCTCGTCACGCTCGACACGCACGACCTTGCCGTGCACCAAATCGCCGTCATCGAACTCGGTGAGAGTGCCGTCGATGAGCGCTTCCATCTCCTCAGCGGTATACTCGGTCTGTTCGATGATCGTGCCGTTCTGCTCTTGGTCACTCACTTCGGTGGACCCCTTTCGAACTCGGGGCCCCAACGTTCATGTCCGTCGCCTACAGGGTGTCGTCGCCTACGTAGCAGTCCGTCGCCTACAGGTGCCTACATGTCCTTCGGGGCCTACAGTGTCCGAGCGCCAGCGGATTCTGACGCACCGGCTAGGGAGTATAGCGTGCCCGCACGGGGAATGCCAGCTCCCACGCTCCCGGGCGTAGCCATACTTCTCGGCAACCGTACCGCCCGATCCGCGCAGCCCCTCAGTCGTCGAAGACGGTGAGCAGTTCAGCGTAGTCCCGGTTGAGTCGCTCGAGGGTGAACGGCTCACGTGGGCAGTGGTAGTCGAAGTCCCACCGCGCAACCGTCAGGTTCTCGAAGTTCTCGCGTACGAACCGGTATGACGTCTCGAACTCGAGCAGTGGATCGCGTACGGACATGCCGAAGAAGCACGGCTGTGAGTACGGCCCGGCCAGGTCCTCTGCCTTGATGGACAGGACCTCGCGAACTTGCGTCGCAAGTGTGTCGAAAGCCGAATCCGAAAAGCCGAGGACACGTGCACGCAGGTCCGCGGTCGTCTCGTACCTGCCTACCGTCGTCGCGAACCAGACGAATGAGTCGACCGCGCGGGGATCCCGCATGACCTTGAGCCAAGCCGCCCTGCCCAGCCGGTGGCTCGCTGACCGCACGGCGACTCTCACCGCCCCTAGTTCGACCGGGCTGTGCTTGAGGCTCGCGTGCGAGATGAACGGGGAGAGCAGCACGACGCGTGCGATCCTGTGTCCTGATCGACGAAGCGTCTTGAGCGCTAGGACCCCACCGAAAGAGAACGCCATGAGCGTCACATCTGTGAGATGGAGAGCGTCGATGAAGTGCCCGACCGTCTCAGCGACCAAGTCGCTCGAGTACCCACTGTCGAACGCAGTGCTGTCACCGTGACCGGGAAGCTCGAAGAAGTAGACGGTGTACCGCTGCCCGACGAAGTGTATGAAAGGAAGCCAGTCGTCGATGCGCGAGATCGTCGCCGGGACGATGATCAAGGGTTCGCCGTGACCGCACGTAGCGTACGAGAGGTTCGTGAGCGGAAGCTGTATGCGATGCCTGGTCTCGCTCGGGATGGAGCGCGCGCGCATCGGCGCCATCATGAGGGGTGGGTTCACGGATCGCTCTCGTCAGCGGGATCAGCGTCAGGGCCGTCGCCAAGGATACTACTTCGCGCTCGCCCAGTCCGGCCCGCTCGCGACGCCCACTTCGAGAGGTACGGACAGGTCGACGACGCCACTCATCGCCTCGGACACCATGGCAGAGAGCTGTTCGACCTCGCCAGGTGGCGCCTCGAACACCAGCTCGTCGTGCACCTGCAAGACCATCCGGCTCTCGAAACCTTCTGCGCGCAGGCGCCGGTCGACCTCGATCATCGCGAGCTTGATGATGTCGGCGGCACTACCCTGCATGGGGTGGTTCATGGCGGTCCGTTCGCCGAATGCGCGCAGGTTGTGGTTCGATGACCGGAGCTCCGGGATCCGGCGTTTCCGCCCGAAGATCGTCGTCGCGAACCCGTCGCGGTGTGCCGCCGCGACCGTCTGGTCCAGGTACGCTCGCACCCGGGGGTACGCCGCGTAGTAGCGGTCGATCATCGCCTGCGCCTCAGCGTTGCTTATTCTGAGTGACTCAGCCAGCCCGTGCGCGGTCTGGCCATACACGATACCGAAGTTGACCGCTTTGGCCTTTGCGCGCATGCCCGGCTCGACGCGGTCCACCGGCACGCCGAACACACGAGCAGCGGTAGCCGCATGGAAGTCAGCACCGCTCGTGAACGCTTCGATGAGACCCTCATCAGCAGAGAGGTGCGCGAGTATGCGTAGCTCGATCTGGCTGTAGTCCGCGCTGAGTATGACGTCCCCCGCCCGGGCTGGTATGAACGCAGCCCGTATCTTGCGGCCCAACTCGGTCCGCACTGGGATGTTCTGGAGGTTCGGATTGCTCGATGAGAGGCGTCCGGTCGCCGCAACCGTCTGGTTGAAGGTCGTGTGCAGGCGACCATCGCCTCCGATGAGACGCGGAAGCGCGTCGAGGTACGTGCTCTTGAGCTTGGCAAGCTCGCGGTAGGCGATGACCTTCTCAGCGATGGGATGCAGTGGCGCGAGCGTCGCGAGCACACCCGCATCGGTCGAGTACCCGGTCTTCGTCTTCTTCTGTGCCGGAAGACCCAACCGCTCGAAGAGCACCTCGGCGAGCTGCTTTGGCGAGTCGATCACGAACTCACACCCGGCGAGTCCGTGGATCTCGGCACGGAGCTCATCGATACGCGCCTGCGCTTCACAAGACAGTGCGGCGAGGACCGCCGTGTCCAAGCCGACACCCGTGCGCTCCATCCGGGCGAGCACAGGGACGAGCGGCATCTCGATCGCCCGCATCACACGTTGTGAACCGTCTTCTACGAGACGGTTCTCGAGCTCATCCGCGAGCCGCAGCGTCGTGTCCGCCACACGTGTGGCGTCGAGACCCTCCTCGCCGGCGACGAGCGGCGTCCCGAGGTAGTCGGCTGCAAGACTCGCGACACCATAGTCCGAACGGTTCGATTCGAGCAGGTACGCCGCGATGCCCACGTCGAAGAGCCGAGCGGGGTCGACGTCCAGCGCGGCGTGTGCGCACGGCTGCGATTCATCTGGTGGACACACCGTATGAATCAGGGCTTTCGCGTCACAGACAGCGATCGGCAGCTTCTCCAGCAACCGGACGAGCACAGCATCCACGCCGCGGCCGGTGAAGACCGCCGCGCCATCCGGTCCCGACACGGCGACGTCCTGCACCTCGTCGAACAGTGTGTCGCACGCCCCGCCGAGCGCCAACCCGATACGCGGTGGCGCAGAAGCGTCGAGCCAGCGAGCGAGCAGCGCCTCGGCGGCCTCGCCGGTGTGAATGGGCGCCACGTGCGTCATGCCAACGGCACCAGGCGCGGCTCCCTCCATGCGGACCTCAGAGGATCCTGCCGGCGAGGTGGCGCCTGCGACGGAAAGCACCCTGTCGAGCAGCGTCGTGAACCGCAGGCGGCCGAAGGCCTCAGCGACGCGGGCTGGGTCGAAACCCCCGAATCTGACCGTCGCAAGGTCGAGGTCGACGTCGACATCCCGCACGATCGTCGCGACGGTCCGGCTCGCGAGCGCAGCGTCCCGGTAGGCGACGAGATTCTCGCCGACCTTGCCCTTGATCCTGCCAGCGGCGGCGGCCTCGAGAACCGCTTCCAGCGACCCGTACTCCTGGATAAGCTTGGCCGCAGTCTTCTCGCCCACCCCCGGCACACCGGGGATGTTGTCGCTCGCGTCCCCCTTGAGACCGAGGTAGTCCGGCACCTGCGCAGGCGTGACGCCGTATCGTTCGACGACGTCTTCTTCCCCCATGACCGTGATGTCGGTCATGCCTTTTCGCGTCGTGACCACTCTGACATGGTCCGATACGAGCTGGAACGCATCCCGGTCTCCCGTGACGAGGAAGACATCCAGTCCGGCGCGCTCCCCCCGGGCGGCAAGCGTCCCGAGGATGTCGTCTCCCTCCCAACCGTCGACCTCGACGATCGGCACGTCGAGCGCCGCGAGGAGCTCCTTGACCATGGGGAACTGGACCTTGAGCGATTCGGCCGTCGGAGGACGGTTGACCTTGTACTCGGCGAGCGCCTCGGCGCGGAACGCCGGCTTGCCACGGTCGAACGCGACGACGACCCCGTCGGGCCGAAGGTCCGCGACGAGTCTGACGAGCATCGACATGAAGCCGAAGGCTGCGTTCGTGGGCCGCCCATCAGGTGCCGTCATCGTCTCCGGCAGGGCGTGGAACGCACGGTGAAGCAGACTGTTGCCGTCGACGACGGCGACCGTGTTCTGGGGCATCGTCGGCCTTTCGAGATGATCTCCGCGTGCCGCGCCGGCCGCCTTGCGCCGAGAATGCGCGACGAATCGAGTGTACCCGAGCCGAGCGACGAACATGTGCGCGCGTGGTCCCCGCAGGCGCAGGGCACGCGAGCGCGCGTGGCGCCCGCAGCAACAGGGCACCAGATCATGCCTGCACGACCGCCGCGCAGGGTCGTCGAGTCACGCGTTCCAGAGATAGCCGACGTTGCGCACAGTCTCGAGTCTCCTGGCGAACTCGGGACCGAGCTTGGCCCGGATCCGGCGGACATGCACGTCTACGGTGCGCGAACCGCCGTAGTAGTCGCTGCCCCACACGCGCCGCAGCAGCACCTCGCGCGAATACGTCCGGCCCGGATGCGTGACAAGGAAAGCGAAGAGGGCGTATTCGAGGTACGTGAAGTCGATGGGCTTCCCGTCAACGTGCGCCTGGTACGTGGCGAGGTTCAGCGTGAGGTTGTCGATACGGATGAGTTCCTGTTTGGCCACCTCCTCGCCTGGCCACAGCAGGTTGCGCACGCGGACGGCGAGCTCCTCGGACGAGGCGCCGCGCACGAAGAAGTCGCTCGGCACGCGCACCGGCAGACGCAAGTTGACGAGCGCGTCAGGCTCCACGACGACGAGCAACCGGGCCTCCACGCCCTCGGCTGCCGCGTCCTCGACCGCGTGGGTGAGCGGCTCGGGATTCCTGCCTCCGTCGAGGATCACCAATTCGACACCGCCGTCCAGCACACGCTTGGGCAGCTCGGCGAGCGGACATTCCGAAACGATGACGTCGAGACCATCGAGGGGAGAGCGGATCCATGCCCTCGTCAGGTCGTCGTCGGATACGATGAGTACGTGCCGCATGTGCACGATTCTAGCGCTCCTGTCCGTCATGTGAACGACGAGCGCCGGACGGGTCTCCCCGCCCGGCGCCGTTGCCGTTCCGGTCAAGCGTGCGTCGCCTCGGGGTGCTAGATGACGCTGAGGTAGCGATCCAACTCCCACTGAGTGACGTGCTTGATGTAGTCCTCCCACTCGGCCTTCTTGTTCTCGGCGTAGAACGTGTGGATGTGCTCGCCGAGTATGTCCTTCATGGCCTCGGACTGCTCGAAGAGCTCGATCGCCTCGCCGAGGTTCTTCGGCAGCGTCTTGATGCCAGCGGCAGCGAGTTCGTCGGCGCTCATGTGGAAGATGTCGTTGGTGGCCTCGGGCATGAGCTCGAGCTCTTCCTCGATGCCCTTCAGGCCGGCGCCGAGCATGCAGGCGAAAGCGAGGTACGGGTTGCACGAGGGATCGGGGCTGCGCAGCTCGATGCGGGTCGCGGCTTCTTTGCCCGGCTTGTAGAGCGGCACGCGGACCATCGCCGAACGGTTGCGCTGCGCCCATGAGACGTAGGTCGGAGCCTCGAAGCCGGGCACGAGCCGCTTGTAGGAGTTGACGAGGGGGTTCGTGACGGCGCAGAACTCCGGCGCGTACTTGAGCAGACCTGCGATGTAGTGCTTGGCCACCTTCGAGAGGTGTGCCGGGTCGCTGGCGTCGTAGAACGCGTTTCCGTCCTTGGTCCACAGGGACTGGTGGGTGTGCATGCCCGATCCGTTCTGGCCCTCGATGGGCTTGGGCATGAACGTCGCGTAGACGCCGTTCGCGTACGCGATCTCCTTGACCACGAGACGGTACGTCATGACGTTGTCAGCCATCGTGAGCGCATCGGCGTACCGGAGGTCGATCTCGTGCTGGGACGGCGCCACCTCGTGGTGCGAGTACTCGACCGGGATGCCCATCTTCTCGAGCGTGAGCACCGTCTCCCTGCGCAGGTCACTCGCGATGTCGAGCGGGGTCAGGTCGAAGTAGCCGCCCTTGTCGAGGATCTCGGTGCCCTGGTCGTCCTCGAAGTAGAAGAACTCGAGCTCGGGTCCCACGTACATCGTGTAGCCCATGTCCGCAGCCTTCTTGACCATGCGCTTGAGCGCGTAGCGCGGGTCGCCCTCGAAGGGGGTGCCGTCAGGCTTGACCACGTCGGCGAACAGGCGGGCGACGCCCTGCTCCTCGGGACGCCACGGTATGATCTGGAACGTGCTCGCATCCGGGAAGGCGACCATGTCGGACTCCTGGATGCGGGTGTATCCGTCGATGGACGAGCCATCGAAGCCCATGCCTTCTGCGAACGCGCCTTCGAGCTCGCTATCGGTCACGGCGAAGGACTTCAGCACACCCAGGACGTCGGTGAACCAGAAGCGGATGAACTTGATGCCCCGCTCCTCCACCGTCTTGAGGACGTAGTCCTTGTCGAATGACATCGGCATGCGCGCAACCTCCCTTTCTCACGGCACGCCCATCGCGTGCCTGCTGCTGACGTCTTCTGATACGTCGTGTGCAGCACGATACAGGGCCAATGTTTCGGAGATGTTTCGATTTCCGCAGACAGGGTGCGGAGAAGATGAAGGCCCGCTCGAGCGGGCCTTCCGGTACGCTGCGACCGCAGTCGCTACAGGTACGTGTAGAGCTTGCCGTACGGCCGGTGGCTGATCGGCACAAGCCGCGTGAACGGTACGCTCATGACCTCATCGACATCGAAGCCGACCGCCGCGCAGTACTCTTCGAGCAGCGGACGCAGCGCCGTCATCTCTTCGTCGGTCGCAGTGAAGATGCCGCACTCCTTGCCTACCTGCCAGTGCTCGACCTCGCCCCGCAGGAAGATCTCGCCGCCGTGCATGCCCGTGCCGACGTAGCCGCCGACGAGCGGACCCTCCAAGCGTGAGTACATCCCGAGCAGCACGAGCAGGCCACCCGCCATGTACTCACCGAAGAAGTCGCGCGCCTTGCCGCCGCACACCATCGTCGGGCGCAGGTCCTCGTACGCTTTCATGTGGATGCCGACGCGGTACCCGACGTCCCCTTTGATGAACACGCGCCCACCGCGCATGCCATAGCCGAGCACGTCGCCGGCCGACCCGTGCACGATGACCGTCCCCGCGTTCATCGTGTTGCCGACTCCGTCCTGGGCATTCCCGAAGACCTCGACGGTCGGGCCGTCCATGAGCATCGCGAGGTCCTGCCCCGGCGTACCGTGGACCTCGATGCGAAGGTCTTTGCCCTTTATGCCGGTGCCGATGTAGCGCTGGCCGTTCACGTTCGTGAGCTTGACCGTCTTGACGCCGTCTGCGAAACAGCGCCTGACGGCCTCGTTCACGTACTTGTAGTACACGCTCTGGCAGTCGATCGTCGCCGTGTCTCCCTCGACCGTGACGACGGGCTCGACCTGCAGGTAGCCCTCGATCGGACCCTTCACTGTTGCGGTGCTCACTGTGGACCCCCTACATCCCAGCCGGCTTGACGCCGATGATCTCACAGGTCTGCGCGTCGAGTCCGACGGCCCGAAGGCGCTCGCGGCTCCCTCGGAGCGACTCGACCGCGTTGACGCCTAGCGCGCCCAAGATCTCCTGGAGCTCGTGACTCCAAGCGTGGACGAGGTTCGTCAGACGCTCAGCGCCCCACTCCGGGTCGACGCGTCGCGTGAGCTCAGGCTTCTGTGTAGTGAGACCCCAGCTGCAGCACCCTGTATGGCAGCCCTGACACATGTGGCAGCCCAGCGCCATGAGCGCGGCGGAACCGATCGCCACCACGTCGGCGCCGAGCGCGATCGCCTTGGCCATGTCAGCCGAGGAGCGTATCGAGCCGGCGGCCACGATCGACGCCTGGTTGCGGATTCCCTCGTCGCGAAGGCGCTGGTCTACGACGGCCACAGCGATCTCGATCGGTATGCCGATGTGGTCACGGATGATTTGCGGGGCTGCGCCGGTGCCGCCTTTGAAGCCGTCGAGGTAGACGTAATCGGCTCCGGCGCGCACGATGCCGCTCGCAATCGCCGCGACGTTGTGCACGGCTGCGATCTTGACCCCGACCGGCTTGTAGCCGCTCGCCTCCTTGAGCGAATAGATGAGCTGGCGCAGGTCCTCGATCGAGTAGATGTCGTGGTGAGGCGCCGGCGAGATCGCGTCAGACCCCTGCGGGATCATGCGGGTGGTCGAGACCTCCTTGTTGATCTTCTCGCCGGGGAGGTGACCGCCGATGCCGGGCTTGGCGCCCTGGCCGACCTTGATCTCGATCGCGGCGCCGCGCTGCAGGTACTCCGGATTGACACCGAAGCGCCCGGACGCGACCTGGACGATGACGTGGTCCTGGTAGGGGTACAGGTCGGCGTGCAGACCGCCTTCGCCCGTGTTCATCAGGATGCCGCAGCGCTCGGCAGCCATCGCGAGCGACTTGTGGACGTTGAGAGACACGGAGCCGTAGCTCATCGGGGAGAAGATGATCGGCGTGTCGAGCCTGATGTTCTTGCTCACCCCGGCGCCCTCCGCTAGCCGGTAGCCGCCCTTGCCGTCCGGCTCCACTTCGACGCTGTCGGGTTTGCGGCCCAGGTAGGTGCGCAACTCCATCGGCTCGCGGAGCGGGTCGATGGATGGGTTCGTCACCTGGCACGCATCGAGGACGAGGTGGTCGAAGATACTCTGGTACGGCTTGTCGTTGCCCATACCGGTGAGCATGACGCCACCGGTCTCAGCCTGGCGCCACACGGCCTTGCGCAGGCCGGGCGTCCAGTTGGCGTTCTCACGCAACGCGAGCTCGTTCTTCTTGATCGTGATGCAGTGCGCCGGACAGTACGTGACGCAGCGGTGACACGCGCGGCACTTGCTGTCGTCTGGGATGGGACGCTCGTTGAAGTTGTAGACTCCCCAGCCGCACTGCTGCACACAGCGGCCGCACTTGTGACACTTGTTGTAGTCGATCTCGACCCGGAACTCCGGCTGGATCAGGCTCGTAGGCATGCTCAGCTCACCTCGACAGTCTCGGTCTCACACGCGTCGACACCTGTCACGGCGCACGACACCTCGCTGGCGGACAGGTGGAGGTCACCGTGGATCGGCCAGTCCATGCCCTCGATCCGCGCGATGACCGGCTCACCCGCCTTCGGCGCCCAGACCTCGTCCGGAGCGCTCAGGACCTCGCGCATCGCGCTCTCCTCGGATGCCACCATGAGAACCGAACCCTGGCGAGCGGCCACGAGCGGGCGAAGCTTGATGCGGTCGTTCAGGGCCACCATGCCGCCGTTGAAGCCGAGCACGATGGCGAACGGGCCGTTCAGCATACCTGGGCCGTACACCGCGCGCAGCGAGCGCATGACCGCTTGCTCCTCCTCAGGCATCCGGTCGATCTCGCTCCACAGCGGGCTCGCGAGCGCCTTGCATGCGAGCGAGAGCGGGAGACGGTGACGGCGCAGCATGAGGTCGAAGAGGTAGGCCGCCACCTCGGTGTCGGTACCGAGCGTGCACTTGTAGCCGAACTGCTCGAGGTAGCGCGAGTTGATGCCGTAGCTCGAGATCTCACCGTTGTGGACGATCGACCAGTCGAGCAATGTGAAGGGGTGCGCCCCGCCCCACCAGCCGGGGGTGTTCGTGGGGAAGCGGTTGTGGCCCACCCACGTGTGTCCCTCGTACTCCTCGAGCTGGTAGTAGTGCCCGATCTCCTCGGGGAAGCCGACGCCTTTGAACGCGCCCATGTTCTTGCCGCTGCTCGCTACGAACGCGCCGTCCACGCTCGAGTTGACGAGCATCACGAGGTGGACGACGTAGTCCTCGGGCGTCATCTCGGAGTCTGTCAGCTTGTGCGGGTCGGGCTGGAGGAAGTAGCGCCACAGGAGCGGCGCGTCGCTGATGCCCCTGACGGGGCGCGTAGGCATCGGCTCGGCAAGGTCGACCGTGAAGTAGCGATCGAAGACGGCCTCCGCCTCCTCCTTCGCCTTCACGTCGTGGTACATCATGTGGAAGCAGAAGTGGTCCGGGAACTCCGGGTAGATGCCGTAGCCCGCGTACCCGCCGCCAAGGCCGTTACCGCGGTCGCGCTGGACGGCCATCGCCTTGATGGCGTGCTCGCCGCTCATCAGCGCGCCGGACTGATCACAGATCCCCATGAGACCGCAGCCGCCATGTATCTTGAACGGCGCCTCTTCGCGGTAGGCAGGACGCTCGCACGGCAGAACGCCTTCACGGTCGGCGAGTGCTGGCATCCTCGTCGTGGGCATCCGCTCGAGAAGCGGTTCGTACCCCATCACTCTTCCTCTCCTTCGCCGTCGCAGGCCGCGATGACCGCATCGCACCCCATGAGCTTCTTCACGGCGTCACCGCCAGAGGGCGGCAGCGGGCCCAGACCGAGCTTCTTGCGCGCACCCTCCTTGGGTTTGCCGAGCGTGCCAGTCGTCATGAACATCTCGTAGCTTTGCGGGACAGAGTCCGGTCGCGACCCGCGCTCGATGGCGAGCTCCTTGAGCTTGCGGAACGTCTCGGCCATGCCGATGTCTGAGTGGCACATCTCGAGGCACGTGTAACACTCGAGACACTTCCAGACGTTCGGGTCATCGAGCACCTCGTCGATCTCGCCGTTCACCAGCCGGCCGATCATGTCACACGGGTCGAACGTCGGGTCGATCTTGCACACCGGGCAGTCGTCTTTGCACGCGCGGCACGATGCGCACTTGTTGAGCAGCGCCACATCGAAGTCTTGCGAGAGCCGTTCCTTGTCTTGCGTGCGCGCTGCCCACTTGTCGAGGAACGGCTGGACGCTCACCCGGTGCATGTCCAGACCGAGCTCTTCGGGAGCGTGGCCGTACGCGAGCGCGATGAGCTCGGACAGGTAGAGCACCGGTACGTTGATCGGCTCGTTCGCGCGCTGCAGCGCCGCTTGGTTCAAGTCGAACTGCTGGAAGCAGCTCGGGCACACGGTGATGAGCGCGTCGACACCATGGTTCTGAAGGTCGTAGAGCTTGCGGCGGTTGAAGGCGAGCGACCCCTCACGCTCGCCGACGCGGTCGAGGTAGCCGCCGCAACACTGCATCTTCGTTGGGTAGTCGACCACGCGCGCGCCGAGCGCGGCGACGATCGCCTCGACCTTGGTGGGGTGCAACGGGTCGTCCCACTTCACCGCCGGCTGCGGACGCAGGAGGTGGCAGCCATAGTGGACAGCGATGTTCATGCCCCAGAACGGCTTTGTGGCCTTGCTGCCGATGAGTCCTGGACCCATGTGCTCGGCCAGCCACTCTGCGAAGTGCACGACATGGAGCGAACCCTCGTAGTGCAGCTCCTCGGTCGCGAGCCGTCCGTTGATCCTGTCGCGCTCGCGCCAGTATGTGGTCAGATGACTCTGGCACTCCTTGAACGTCGAGTAGCAGCCGTTGCAGGGCGTCACGACATCCAGTCCGGCCTTCTCGACGATCGCGAGGTTGCGTGCCGCAGCGGTGAAGAACGAATCAGGGTCGTTCGCTTTGACCAGCGTTCCCTCAGGGCAGCAGGTGTGCCCCGGCAGCTCGTGGATCTGAGCACCCAGGTCATCGAAGACGATCCGCACCGACTTCTCGATGAATGGGAACCGCGCGGGGATCGTGCACCCCCAAAAGACCGCGAACTCCTTCATGTGATGGTCGCCCTTCTCGTCACATAATCGAAAGCCGAAGAAACGAAGAACGCCCGCCGCGACTCCTCGGACAAGGAGCCGGGCGAGCGCCGATGCTCATCACTTCGGTTCGGCACGCCGTTGTGCCGGAGCCGCAGTGTATCACGTCTTGAGTGATGTTTCCATCATGTGTCGCCAGCGGTCAGGGGCGCGTCGGGCACGGCTCACCCGGCGGCCTCCTCGGCGAGCACGACCGCCTCTGCCACTTCGCGAAGCGTCTTGCGCTTGTCCATCGCGAGCTTCTGGAGCCGCCTGAAGGCGTCGGGTTCACTCATTCCTCTCGCCATGAGGAGCCCCTTCGCCCGTTCAACGACCTTGCGCGTCTCGAGCCGGTCGCTGAGGTCTGCCACCTCGTCGGCGAGCGCGGCAGCCTCAGCGAAGCGCGAGACCGCCACGTGCATCGCCGGGATGACGTCGGCTTTCGAGAACGGCTTGACCACGTAGGCCATCGCTCCAGCCTCGACGGCCTGCTCCACGTAGCCCGCCTGCGAGAACGCGGTCACCATCACGACAGGCGCCACGCGCTCTTCGCCGAGCGCCTCCGCGGCCTCGATCCCGCTCACTCCCGGCATGTTGATGTCCATGAAGACCACATCCGGCGCCAGGCGCTTCGCCATCTCGATGGCCTCGGCTCCGTCGCGCGCCTCTCCGACGACCTCGTGACCCTCCTCTTCGAGCATCTCACGCAGGTCCATACGGATGATGGCCTCGTCTTCGGCGATGAGCACACGCATGGACTCGCCCACTCCTCTCCTACCCATCCCGCACGGGCACCGTGACCTTGACGGTCGTACCGCGCACGCCCGAGTAGCTTATGGTGCCATGGAGGTCGTCGGCCACCACGGTGCGCACGATGGCAAGACCCAGGTTCGCGGACGACTCGGGGTCGAAGCCGGGCGGGAGACCGACACCGTCATCGCGCACCGCGAGCACGAGCTCTCCTTCCCCGCGTCGCAGCGTCACCTCGACGCTCCCTGTGCGTTCGTCGGGAAAGCCGTGCTCTATCGCATTGTGGACGAGCTCAGCCAGCACGAGCGCAAGCGACGTCGCGATCGGCGCCTCGAGCGGGCCGGTCGCACCGCTGACTGACACCCGCACGCGCGGCTCACCGCCGGAAAGGCCGCGTCCGACGAGGTCGACTATCGTGCGCGCCGCCTCGGCGAAGTCCACCCGCTCCTCATCACTTCCGGCGAGCAGGTCGTGCACGACGACCATCGACGAGACGCGCTCGATGGCCTCGCCCAGAGCATGCCGCGCATCCTCGCTCGGTGTGCGCCGGGCTTGGATCCTCAGCAGCGACGCGATGGTCTGCAGGTTGTTCTTCACCCGGTGGTGGACCTCCCGGATGGTCGCGTCCTTGACCTTCAACTCCGCCTCACGGCGCTTGGCCTCGGTCAGGTCCTCGACCAACACGAGCGCGCCGTCGGCGAGCGCGATCGTCCGGTAGCCGAGCACGCGGTCCGCAACCTCGGCCTCCACTGCAATCGCACCGCTTGTGCCGAGGACCGGCGAGATGCCGAAGCCGCCACCTGGAAGAGCCGCGGCCTGCATGCCGGTCACGCGGCCGTCGACACCCGCCAAGCGCATGATGTTGACCGCGTTGGGCGAGGCGTACGCGATGCGCCCCGTCGCGCTCACGCGCATGACGCCGTCGCCCGCGCGCCGCACCGTCGAGAACGCCGAACCGTCGCGGACATCCACAAGCGGGCCCGCTCGCAGCGTGTCGATGAGTTCCTCGGCAGCGTCCATGAAGGCGGTCTCCATGCGTCCCGGAGACAGCGTCACCTGCTCGGCGATACTGCGCACGAGCACCGCTGATGGGCGCTCACCGGCCCCGATGGGGAATGCGGCGGTCGTGAACGTGATGCCGCGCGCCACTCGCCGCCTGCCGGTGTCGGCGGGTTGCGCCGTCCGGAAGGCTTCGTACGCCTCGGGCTCGTCCGCCTCGGCAAGGACCGCCCCGACCCGGGACGACGCGCTCGGCGCCAAAGCGGTCGCAGGTCGCGCATCGGCTGCCACGACGAGCCTGCCCTGCGGATCCGGCACAGCCAGCGCGACGTCCGCGTAGGCGAGGTCGGCCACCAGCTGGAGGTTGGCCGCCACGTTCTCGAGGTGCGCGTCAAGCCGCTCGGGCGCAATGTCACCGCTCATGTGGCCAGTATAGCCGCACACCCCGGGACGGCCCCTGAGAGCGGGTTGTGACCGTTCGGCTCAGTAGTGCACCGCTGCTCTGTCGGCGTGACGATCCGAGCACGCTGGGATGAAAGGCTGCGTGTAGACGGACCAAGCGGTCGATTCGACATACCACGCTGAGCTTTCGGTATACTCCTCGTCGCACGATCCGCCCGGGTGGTGGAATGGCAGACACGGAGGTCTCAAAAACCTCTGGGGGAAACCCCGTGTGGGTTCGACTCCCACCCCGGGCACCACACCCTCACTCGCCTGTCGGCTCCTCGCCGCGCACGGCCCGCGCCGCACGGCCGGCCACCGCGTAGAGCGGCACACCGGCCAGAAGCCCGAGCGACCCCACGCTCCACGCGACCGGGATCGACGCGCGGTCGCTCAGCCACCCGAGCGCCGGCTGGCCCACGGCCCCGCCCGCGTCCGCGAACAGGGCGTCGATCGAGAGAACCGTGGCGCGCTCGGCGGACGGGATGTGCTCGTTGAGGAACGCCGCTCGCACGGGTCCGTAGGCGCCGAACACGGCACCCCATGCGATCCACAGCGCGAGCGCGAGACCGGCCGGCACCACCCCGGGCTCCACGGACACGAGCCCGACGCCCGCCATCGCCACGGCGATCCCGAAGTCGGCGACGGCCGCCACGGCGCACACCTTCGCCGGGTCGCGCCGGTCCTCACCATCACCCATGATGCGCCCCACGAGTGTGTTGCCCACGATGCTCGCGGCGGAGAACGCCGCCTGTGCGAGTCCCAGTAGCCAGACGTAGTCGCGCCCGAGCAGGTCGAGCACGTACGGCTGCCATGCGTAGAACGCGTACATGTAGAACAGCCCGCCGAGACCCGAGATCGCGAAGAGCGGACGCACGACACGGTTGTGCCACCCGAAGCGGACGCCCGCGGCCAGGATGCGGCGTGACTCCTCGCCGAAGGTGCGCACCGACAGGGTGCGCGGCTCGAATCCCACGTCGTGCACGAGCGCCCACACGACGCCGAACACCCCGACGAGCAGCATCGCGCGCAACACGAAGGGCAGCGCGAGGTCGACCTGCCCCAAGACGCCCCCGAGCACCGAGCCCACGAGCATGCCGCTGCCGAAGGCGATCTGCCCGCGCGCGAAGACCTGCTCGGTAGGCATCGCGGACCCCGTGGCGGCGAGCGCGTCGACGACCCACGCCTCGACCGCGCCGGTCTGGAAGGTGAAGCCGAGTCCCAGCAGGACGCTCGCGCCGACGAAACCGCCCAAGCCCCAGCCGAGCGGAGGCGTCACGACGTAGAGCGCCGTCGAGACGGCGAGTGTGCCCGAAGCCAGCAGGATCGATGCGCGCCGGCCGATGGTGTCGGCGACGACACCGGTCGGGACCTCGAAGACGAGCTGCGCCAGAGTGAACGACCCGTTGACGAGCATGACCTGGAAGATGGAGAGCCCGCCCTCGCGGATGAGGAAGACGGTGTTGATCGCCCAGATGAGCGAAGCCGCGAGCGAGAACAGTCCTCCGGACCACAGGTAGGCCGCGACGACGGTGCGCGGCGTCTGGTCGTGAGCGCGCGGCTCGCGATCGGTCAGAGCCGCCGTCACGGAGCTTGCACTCTCGGAGCCCCGGTCACGTCCTCGGTCCACTCCCACAGGCGCGCCCACGCGCGTGCGTCACGGCTGACCTGCGAGGAGCGGTGAGGCCGGCGCCGGTACCAGTAGCGCCCCGTGACTCCGGCGGCCTCAGCAGACGTGGCGAGGAACAGGAGCGTCTCAGCACCCTGCTCGGGCGTGAGCTTGGGCACGAGCCTATCCCAAAGGAGGCCTTGCATACCCCAGCCATCGCGCCCGAATCCCGTGGACACGGCCCCGGGGTGCATGACGTTCGACGTGACGCGTGTCCCCTCCAGGCGCCGGGCGAGTTCGTAGGCGAACATGATGTTGGCGAGCTTCGAGTACGCGTACGCCCGGAACGGCGTCCATCGACGCTCCATCTCGAGGTCGTCGAAGTCGAGCCCGCGCCACGCAGCGAAGTGGGCGTCGCTCGACACGGTGACGACCCTGCCGCCGGCAGCGGCGACGAGCGGCATCAGCTCGGCCGTGAGCAGGTGGTGCGACAGGTGGTTGACCTGCATCGTCAGCTCGTGGCCATCGGTCGTGACGCGGCGATCCGGCGCGATCAGTCCCGCGTTGTTGGCGAGCACGTCGATACGGTCGACGGTATCACGGACCGACTCGGCCGCCGCACGGACGCTTTCGAATGACGCGAGATCACACGGCACGACCTGAAGCCGTTCCAGGTCTTCGACGTGTGCGGCCGTATCCTCGCGAAGCCTCTCCCCGCGCACAGGGTCTCGGACGAGCGCAAGTACGCGTGTCCCCTCGCGCGCCAAGCGCAGTGCGGCGGCGCGTCCGATGCCCGACGTCGCGCCGGTGATGACGACGGTCCGAAGGGCCGGATGCCCCGCGTCAGTCACGCGTCACCACCATCGTGCCCAACGGGACTTGCGGCCACAGCTCAAGTATGTCGCGGTTGTACATGCGGATGCAGCCGTGCGAGGCGCGCGTGCCGATGACCCACTCCTGGTTCGTGCCGTGTATGCCGTAGGCGGTGTAGACGTAGCGGTACCCCCGGGAGGTGCGCACCTGCTTGAAGAGGCGCATCTTGCGAGGTCCGAACACGCCCGACGAGTAATACTTCGCGTCGATACGCCAGATGCGGTTCGGCGTCGTCCAACCCACCTTGCCGTGCGCGACCGGGTAGACCTTCTTGAGCTCGCCGCCACGCACCCAGTAGAGCTTGAACTCCGACTTGTCGATGACGATGTAGGTGCTCCACGGGTAGTCGAACGGCGGCGGCGTCACCGCGCGCAGCGGTGTGCCGGACACGTAGAACGCATCCACATCGACGGCAGCACCGGTGCCCGAAGAGAAGCTCCTCTGGCCGAGCGACCGGATCGTGACCACGTGGGCCGTGTTCGCAAGACCCGAGGCCGCCCAGAGAACCCGGCGCTCAGCATCGCCGGTCTGTACGCCGCCCACGACGGCGACACGTCTCCCGTCGAGACGCACCTCGGCTTTACCCGTGCCCGCGTACTTGCGACCGGTCCACGTGACAGCCGTGCCCTTGAACCTGAGCAGGTACTCAGCCCCTCGCGACGTCGTGGAGCGCGCGCTCCCACCGCTCGCGCCCGCTGCGCCGCGATGAGACCAGGTCCCGGTCCGCTTCAGGCGAGCGTCGGACTCCTGGAGTGAGGCGCCGGGCTCGCCGAGACGATCAAGCGGCCTGCCAGCGATGTCGAAAGCGTCGACCGAGAACCAGGTGCCCTTCGAGCCGCGCTCTCGCTGACCGGTCAAGATCAGCTTCAGGGTGTGCTCGCCCGCTGGCAGCTCGCCGCTCGACCAGACGATCATCTGGCTTGCGGCGCGCGGAGCGTACGTCGACACCGTCGCAACCACGGAGCCGTCGATCTCGACACGGGCGATGCCCCGGTCCTGCGCGACGGGCGCGACAAGAGCGATGCCGGTACCGTTGAAGCGCACCGTGACCGATGAGCCGGCCTTGGTCGCCGAACGATGACTCGCTCCCGACGACGGCGCGTTCCAGCGGTATGTCCACACGCCGGCGAAGGCCACGCGCAGGTCATCGTCCTCGAGCCTGACAGACTGCGTCTCGTCATGAGCGCCGATGGACGGCTTGACCGCCGACGCACGCTCAACACCCCCCGCCGCTGCGCACACAGCGACCAGCAGCCCCATCGACACTCGCCACACCCGACGACGCATCCCGTCCTCCCCCCTTTTTGCAGGTCTCACTCGATCCGCAGGTCTCACGCGATGCGCGCCACCTCGTCGGGATTATCCCACGAGTCAAGACGTGGAGCGGCGCACAGCGCGATCAGAGCCCTCCACGCTCGCAACCGCGCGGATGGGCTCGGATATAGGCGCACGCCTCGTCCACGTTGTCAGCGAAGTGGATGAGTCGCACGTCTTCTGGGTCGATCGTCCCGGCGCGGACGAGCACCTTGTCGAAGAAGCCGCGCATCTGACGCCAGAACTCCCCTCCCACGCACACCACGGGAAAGCTGTCGATCTTGCCGGTCTGCATGAGCGTGATGGTCTCGAACACCTCGTCGAGCGTGCCGAAGCCGCCCGGCATCACCGCGAACGCACACGAGTACTTCACGAGCATGACCTTGCGCACGAAGAAGTGCTCGAACTCCATGTACCGGTCCAGGTACGGGTTCGGGAGCTGCTCGTGCGGCAACATGATGTTGCAGCCGATCGAGAGTCCCCCCGCCTCCTTGCACCCGCGGTTCGCGGCCTCCATGATGCCGGGGCCTCCCCCGGTCATGACGGCGTACCCGTGCCCGGCCAAGTGCGCACCCAGCTCGCGAGCCTGCTCGTAGTACGGGTGTCCCTCAGGGAAGCGCGCGGAGCCGAAGATCGTCACGCACGGGCGGTCCATCTGCATGAACTCGAACCCGCGCAGGAACTCGAGGAAGTAGCGCACCGCGCTCTCGAGGTCATCGTGGTGCGCCTGCTCGCCCCGCAGAAAGGCCGACTCGATGCCGGACACCTGTTCTAGCAAGGAGGGCCGGCGGCGGGACGGGTCGTGATGGCGCGAGGCGGTAGCAGGCGCGACAGGCCGGCGCGGGTCGTGCCGTTGATCGTGTGCGCGCTCGTGGAACGCGCCGTCATGAGACGCGCCGTCGTCTGGGTCCCTGTGCGGATCGATCCGCGAACCGGAGCCGTGCGCATCGCCTGCCTCTCGAGCATGTTCGTCGCTCACATCAGCTCCTTCGGCACCATCCGCGCTGGGACGCGCTCACATCTCGATGATGACCTTGACGGACTCGGACGCCTCGGCCACGAGGCGGAAACCCTCAGCGATGCGCTCGAGCGGCAGCCTGTGGGTCACGAGGTCGTCGATGTCGACGCGGCCCGTCGCGATGAGGTCGAGCGCGGTCCTGAGGTCGTTCGGGGCGGCTCCGTACGCTGTGCGCAGCGTCACCTCGCGTCGCCACAGCTCGTTCAACGGCATCGGGTGGTCGTGTCCCGGTTCGGGCACCGCGAACACCACGAACGTCGCGCCGTTCTCAAGACATGCGAGCCCTTGATCGATGGCGGACGGCGCACCGGTGCAGAGTATGACGAGGTCGGCGAGGCTGCCGCCGTTCGCCGCGCGTACGAGCTCGGGCAGCGCATCGCCTGCAGCTGCGGCATCGAACGCCTCGGCCGCCCCGCTCCTCCTCGCCCACTCGAGCCGGTACGCGCTCACGTCGGTCGCCAGCACGCGGCCGGCGCCGAGCGCAAGCGCGAGACGGATGTGCAACAGGCCGGAGATACCGCTGCCGACGACGAGCACTGTGGACCCAGGCCGCACCCCCGCCCTCAGTTGCGCCCGCACGACGCACCCGAGCGGCTCGACGAAGGTCCCGGCCTCATAGCTCACAGACCCCGGCAGGCGGAGTATGCCCCGGTCGGTCTGCAACGCCGGGACGCGCACGTACTCGGCGAACCCGCCCGGATCGAAGTTGGTCGTGTGGAGCGTGTGGCACGCCGTGTGGAAACCGGCCAGACAGTGCCCACACGTGTTGCACGGCACGTGGTGCGTAACCACGACCCGGTCGCCGACGCTGACCCGGTCGACGCCCTCCCCGACAGCCACGACATCGCCCGCGACCTCGTGGCCGAGCACGATCGGCGCCTTAGGGGCGCGGTACCACTCCAGCACATCGGAGCCGCAGATACCGGAGGCGCGAACACGCAGGAGCACCTCGCCCGGTCCGATCGCGGGCACGGGCCGCTCCTCGACCCGCACGTCGGCGTTCGTGAAGTAGACGCCAGCGCGCATCGTGGCAGGAACACGCTGCCCTTGCAGCTCTTCCCGCTGCGAGTCCATACGGTCAGACCTTGCGCGAATCATCTGCGGTGACCGTCGAGCCCACGCCGGGCCCGGTCACTCCGGTAGCGGCCTTCTCGTCCATGTAGACCGCGAACGCGTCGTCGACCGATGCCCCTCCGTGCACGATGGCATTGACGGCCTTGATCATCCCGACCGGGGAGTCCGACTGGAAGATGTTGCGTCCCATGTCGACGCCCGCAGCCCCGCCCTGCATGGCCTTGTGCGTCATCTCGAGCGCCTCCCGCTCAGGCAGCTTCTTTCCGCCCGCCATGACGATCGGCACCGGACACGTGCCCGTGACCCGCTCGAAATCCTCGCAGTAGTACGTCTTGACGATGTGTGCGCCGGTCTCGGCGATGATGCGGCTCGCGAGCGCCAGGTAGCGCGCGTCACGGACCATGTCTTTGCCGACAGCCGTGACACCCACGACCGGGATGCCGTACCGCTCGCCGTCGTTGACGAGGCGCCCGAGATTCGCAATCGTCTGCGCCTGGTGCGGCGCGCCGATGAAGACCTGGCACGCCATGCCACACGCGTTGAGGCGTATGCACTCCTCGATGCCGGTGAGGATCGTCTCGTTCGACAGGTCGTCTTCAAGCACGCTGCTCCCACCCGAGACGCGCAGCACGATGGGCGTGTCGACACTGCTCGGGATGTCGTTGCGCAGCACGCCGCGCGTGAGCATGAGCGAGTCGGCGTATGGCACGAGGGGCACGACCGTCTTGCAGCACTGCTCCAGACCGGTCGTCGGGCCTAGGAAGTAACCATGGTCGACGGCGAGCATGACCGTCTTGCCGTCTGCAGGCTTCAGGATCCGTGACAGGCGGTTCTCAAGACCCCAGGACATAGCGAACGTCCTTTCCGTAGCGCTTGACGTGATGCGTTGCCATGCTAGCAGACCGCTCGGGTGCGACAACGCATCCACGCGCAGCGGACGCGCGCTCCGCGAGGTCCGTCCGCGACCTAGTCGCACACCGGCTCGTCGTGCTCGAGCTGCTGGTACTCGAGCGCGCGGGCGAGCCGGTAGAAATCGCTGTCCTTGTGGATGAAGCGTATGCGGGTCTTGAATGTCTCCGGGTCGATGAGCTCGTCAAACGGCACGTACGTGAGGTCGAGCTGGTCGCGCACACTCACCATCACACCGGTGAGACCCTCCTCGACGAGCGCGCGGTACGCCCCGACCCCGAGCTGACAGCCGAGCATCACATCGAACGCGCCGGGCTCGGCGCAGCGGGTCTCGTACCCGATCTGCTTCGCGCGCACCTTGCGCCTCACACCGCTTCTCCGCTCCCACTCGCGCTCTATCGCACTCGCGAGCACCTCGCCGATGCGGGCACTGCCGAGCACCGCATTGCCGTGCTCGTCGACGGAGCGCGGGCGCTGGCCCTCGGGCAGGAGGTCGGCGAGCCCTTCGGCGATGCAGATGACGCCGTACTCCCTCCCGTCTCTCGCACGCGCCTCGATGAGGTCGACCATCTCGCGCGCCACCTCGTCTGCGTCGAACTCGCCGTCACAGTCCTCGACCGACAGCATGCGCGTCGCCTCACCCGCGATCCCCGCCGCGTACGTGAGCCACCCAGCCTTGCGACCCATCATCTCGAGCACGTACCACGACTTCGTGGAACGTGCGTCGGCTCCGATATTGCGGATGGCCATGGCCGCGAAGTGTGCGGCGGACGTGAAGCCGAAGGTCCAGTCGATGCCGTAGTAGTCGTTGTCGATCGTCTTGGGCAGGTGGACGATGCGGACGCGAGGCAGTCCCTCGATGAGCTCTTGCATCTGCAGCAGGTAGTTCGCCGTCTTCAGAGTGTCGTCGCCGCCGATCGAGACGAGCGCATCGATGCGGTGGTGCCGGAACGCTTCGTATACGGCGAGCAGCTTGCCGTTCTTCGCGGGGTCGGCCAGGTCGTCTCTCGTGCTGATGGCCTTCCCGGGGTTGGCCCTCGAGGTCCGCAAGATGATGTCCTTGCGAGTGCGGATGCCCGACACGAGGTCACGAGTCAGGCACAGGTAGTCTTCTCCCTCGACGAGCGGACAATCCGGACAGAACCGCTCGAGCGACTCGTAGCCGTCGAGGAAACCGACGACGTTGATGCCAGCGTTCAGGAACGACATCGCCGCCGCTGAGATCACGGCGTTCGCAGCAGGAGCCGGCCCGCCGGAGAAGAGCATGCCGACGCGACGCACGGACGAAGAATCACTGCTCATCTGGTCTCTGCCTTTCGGTGCCCGGTCGTGGATTCCTCAGGAGCCGTATTCCCCTATCGACCGCAGACGAGCGTACCGAAGCTCGACCAGTTCGTTGCCGTCGCGTGACACCAGTTCGTCGAGGGCCCTCGTGACAGCGGCGCCGACCGCGACGAAGACGCGTTCCGGTTCGCGATGCGCGCCGCCGAGCGGTTCAGGCACCACCTCGTCGGCTATGCCGGCGTCCAGGAGGTCCGCTGCGGTCATCTTCAGACACTCCGCAGCCTGTCGAGCCTGGGCCGGGTCCTTGTAGAGGATGTTGCTGCACATCTCCGGGCTGATCACCGAGTAGTACGAGTTCTCAAGCATGATGAGCCGGTCACCGAAGCCTATCGCGAGCGCCCCGCCGCTTCCGCCCTCACCGATGCCGACGACCACGACGGGCACGCGCACCCCCGCCAGAGTGGCGAGGGACTCCGCGATCGCGAGCGCCTGTCCTCGCTCCTCGGCCTCGATGCCTGGGTACGCACCGGCCGTGTCGAGGAAGGTCACTATCGGAAGTCCGAACTTGTCCGCAAGCCGCATCGCGCGCATCGCCTTGCGGTATCCCTCGGGGTGTGGCGACCCGAAGTTGCGGCGGACGTTGCTCCTCGTATCGGTGCCCTTGCGGTGCCCGATGACCACGACCTTGTGTTCACCGCGCGTCGCGAACCCGGCGAAGATCGCCTCGTCGTCGCCGAAGAGACGGTCGCCATGGATTTCGACCACTCCCGTGAACAGCGCGGCCACATACTCCTCGGTCTTGGGCCGCTCGGGGTGCCGCGAGATCTGTACACGCGCCCATGGATCGAGGTTCTCGTAGGTCGTGACGCGCAGCCGCTCGAGCTCCTCCGCAAGCGCCGACACTTCGAGCAGGAGCTGCGGGTCTCCCGAGAGGTCCAGACGGCGCAACTCCTCGAACTTGCTCTCGAGCTCGAACAGGGGGCGCTCGAACTCCATGACGTGCCGGCGCGCCATCAGCTCACCTCGCTCTCGCGCGGGGTCAGGTAGCCGAGCAGTGTCGAGATGCGTTCGCGCAACTCCGCACGCGGCACCACCTCGTCGACCATGCCGTGCTCGAGCATGAACTCGGCTGTCTGGAAGTCCTTCGGCAGCTTCCGGCGGATCGTCTGCTCCACGAGACGCGGGCCCGCGAACCCTATCATGGCCTTCGGCTCTGCGATGAGCACGTCCGCGAGCACGGCGAAGCTCGCCGTGACCCCCCCGTACGTCGGATCGGTGAGAACCGAGATGTACGCGAGACCGGCCTCGGAGTGACGGCGAGCGGCCGCGCTCGTCTTGGCCATCTGCATGAGCGAGAACATGCCCTCCTGCATGCGGGCGCCACCCGAGGCCGTGACGATGACGACAGGGAGGCGCTCGGCCACCCCGAGTTCGAAGGCCCTCGCGATCTTCTCACCGACGACCGAACCCATCGACGCGCCGATGAAGCGGAAGTCCATGACCGCGAGCACGACAGGGCTGCCCCCGATCGACGCCCGCCCCGTGACGACCGCTTCTTCGAGCCCCGACTTCTCCCGCGCCGAGGCGATGGATTCGACGTATGGCTTCGCCGCCGAGAAGGACAGCGGGTCGCCGGGCAGCAGTCCCCGCTCGGTCTCGACGAACGTGCCCTCGTCGACAAGCATCTCGATGCGTTGCGCGGCCGTCATCGCCAAGTGGTGACCGCAGTGCCTGCACACACGGAGGTCTGCGATGAGCTCGCCTTCGTACAGGACCTTGCCGCACCCGTCGCACTTCACCCATACGCCATCGGGCACATCGGGCTGCGCGGCGGCATCACCGACGCGCACGTAGCGCCGCCGTTCGCGTGCTGTGAACCAGTCAGAGATCGACATGCGCGCTCGCGTTCAGGCCCAAGCGCCCGCTCAGACCGTGAAGTCCTTCTCGCCGTTGAAGACGGCCACCGCGTCACCGACGCTCCAGTCTCCCAGGGTGATCGCGCTGATCGCCTTGGTTAGCCGCACCGCCTCGTCGAGCGAGCGCTGGTGGATGTTGCGCCCCGTCGCGTTGCCCTTCGCGCCGCCGACGTGTATCTGGTCCCACAGCTGCTGCAGGAAGACCTCGGCTTCGACCGTCGAACCCCCCGCGCACACGAGACCGCAACGCCCGGCGGCGAGTGACGCCTCTTTGAGCTTCTCGGCGGAGGTGGCAGTGTCATCGCCCTTGGGAGGGTTGACCTTCACGAAGTCCGCGCCGAGACACAGCGCAGTCCCAGCCGCGCCGGCGATGAGGTGGGCGTCCTTCTCATCTTTGACGGCCTTGCCGCGCGGGTACATCCACAGCACGACGATGAGGCCCAGCTGGTGCGCATCGGCGATGAGCTGGCCTGCCTCCGACATCATCTGCGACTCGTACTCCGAGCCCAGGTAGACGGTGTATCCGACGCCTACGACGTTGACGCCGTTGTTGATGAGGTCGACGACCGTCTCGATGCCGTAGAGCTGCGGCGAGTACGGGTCGTCCTGGTGCTTGGCGGGGTCCTGCGACGTCTTGACCAGGTGCGTCTTGCTGTTGACCTTGACGAGGTAGTTGATGTCCGGGTAGTCGTTCGCGTAGGCGGCGATCAGTCCGCGCTGGCCCGCGAGCACACCGCACACCCCCTGGCTCCCGATGCGGAACAGGTGCTCCGGCTCGTTGTCGGCCGGGTCGATGCCTTCACCGAAGAAGTCGTCGTTCAGGTGCTCGATCTTCTGGTCGCACGCGAACAGCATGAGGCGCCCTGTGTTGCGCGTGGCTTTGAGATAGTTGTCGATGTAGGTTTCGCGTGCGTCGGCCGGGACGTCGGCCGGGACACGGACTTGATCGCGGGTGATACTCGGCATAGCTCATGACCCTCCCTCTGGAATCGGGGCGCGCGCGGTGATACGCATCTCCCTCGCACCGCGTGACGCCAGGACACTCGTGCCGTCTAGGGTAGGGCATCACGTGTTCAGGTGCCACCGTCGAACGCAGAAGCCGGCCCGTGTCGCAGGATGGCGAGCGCGCGGCGGAAGTCGTGCGGCGCCAGGTCAGGCGGCACCGCACCGAAGCCGCGGTGCCTGGCTACCGCGAGCCTCGCACACGTCTCAGACGCCCCCTCGCAGAAGCGAGCAGTGTCGCAGGTACATACGGACGCCGGCACCGAGGAGGTGCCCAGGAAGAATGCGCAATCCTTCTGCCGCTCGCAACGAGACACGTCAACGCTCCCCCCGGTCGGCGACGAGCCTATTGGCGTATTAATCGGCGTTCAGAATCTGAGACTGAGTGACACAGCGCACATCCGGACGAGAATGTGGGGTATCCCAGACCTCGCGGCAGCGACTCCTCTTCGCGCCCGCGGCTCATGGCGTCACATCCCGACACGAACGCCACGAGGGAGGGTGTGACGACCTCAACCGCGGTAGCGGTTCGTGACCGGCATGCGACGGTCCCGCCCGAACGCCTTGGGCGTGATCTTGACGCCCATCGGACCTTGCCGGCGCTTGTACTCGGCACGGTCTGTCATACGCACGACACGCTCGACGAGTTCAGGGTCGAACCCGGCGGCGACGAGCGAGCCGACACTCTCGTCCATCTCGACGTAGCGCTCCAAGATTCCATCGAGCACGTCGTACGGCGGCAACGAGTCCTGATCGGTCTGCCCCGGCCTGAGTTCGGCGCTCGGCGGTTTCGTCAGTATCGACTCCGGGATGACGGGTGCCGGCCCCTGCTCGTTGCGCCATCGTGCAAGCTCGTAGACCCGGGTCTTGAACACGTCCTTGAGAGGCGCGAAACCACCGACCATATCCCCGTACAGCGTCGAGTATCCGACGGAGAGCTCACTTTTGTTGCCCGTGGCGAGAACAAGCCAGCCGAACTTGTTGGACAGCGCCATCAGGAGCGTACCGCGCACTCGAGCCTGCAGGTTCTCTTCCGTGACGTCGGAGGCGCGCCCTTCGAAGGATGGCGCGAGCGTCTCGAGCAGTGCGCTGAACGCCGGTTCGATCGAGAGTTCACGGACATCGATGCCGAGAGCCTCGCCGAGGGCGCGCGAATCCTCGACGCTGCCAACCGACGAGTAGCGCCCGGGCATCATGACTCCGTGGACGCGCCCAGCTCCCAGTGCATCTGTGGCGAGGACCGCGGTGAGCGCGGAGTCGATCCCTCCTGAGAGTCCCACGACGACGTCGGTGAAGCCGTTCTTGGCCACGTAGTCCCTCAGACCTGTCGTGAGCGCTGCGTAGACCTCAGCACCCCCTTCGAGCACGGGGGCGAGGTCACCGGAGGCTCCCAGCTTGCCAGCGGGCGCGAAGTCGGCGATGATGAGGTCTTCATCGAACGCCGCACCGCGAGCGATGACATCACCCTCAGGCGAGACCACGACGCTGCGGCCATCGAAGACGAGCTCATCCTGACCGCCCACGAGGTTCACGTACGCGAGCCACAGGCCGTTGTCCCGGGCCCTCGCCCGCAGCATCTCTTCCCGTTGAGTGCCCTTCCCCGCGTGGAACGGCGAAGCGGAGACGTTGAGCAAGAGCCCCGCACCTGCGTCTGCGGCTTCCGCCGCGAGCTCCGGAACCCAGATGTCCTCGCAGATCGTGGTCGCGACGAGAGCTCCCCCGATCTCGAACAGCCCGGGATGCTCACCCGGGGTGAAGTAGCGCCGCTCGTCGAAGACGCCGTAGTTCGGGAGCCGGCGCTTGTGGTAGACCTGCTGCACACGGTTGTTGCCGCACAGAGCGACCGCGTTCATGAGGGCGCCGTCGACACGATCGACGAATCCGACGAGCGCGAAGTGTCCGCAGACGGTCGAGACGCGTTCCAGCGCGAGCAGGTTCTCCTCGACGAAGTGCTCCTTGAAGACGAGGTCCTCCGGCGGGTATCCGGTGAGCACGAGTTCCGGCAGCAACGTGAGACCGGCTCCCTGCGCCTCTGCCGCAGCGACCGCACGGATCGCTTTCTCGGCGTTGCCCTCGATGTCGCCGACCGTCGAGTCGATCTGAGCGAGTGCGACCCTCATCAGGCTCCTTCGTCCGTGGCCGGCGCGCGCCGGCCCGTCCATCGATCCGGTGCCGGCCCGCTCGTGCGTCCTGCGCCGGTCAGCCCGGTGCTGTCCTGTCTGTCACAGAGTCTACCCGACACAGTTCGACCGATCGGCACCCTCATCGTTCAGCACCCCATCTGAGCTGCACATTCCCCTGAAGTGGCACTGTACTCGCTAGGCATCCCCCCCCGGCGCCGCCCGCGCACGAACACCGGATCGGCTCGGCAGACCGTGCGAGGTGGCGCGCCGTCGAGGCTCCGGCCGGGCGCAACGAGTCCCGGATACGGCTCCCGACGGCAGCACCGTCGCCGGCGAAAGGCACCGTGTGAAGGTAGCGAAGGTCCGTCCAGCAGGCCGTACTCTCGCGAGTACAGCCCTCGCTGTCGCACTCCTCGCGACAGCTCTCCTCGCTTCGCCTGCTCCCGCGCAGGCTCTCACCCGCAGTCAGGTCATCGCGCGCGCGAAGACGTGGATCGCCAAGCGGGTCCCGTACAGCCAGCACCGCCACCGGGGTGGATATCGCCAGGACTGCTCTGGCTTCGTCTCGATGGCGTGGGGCCTCAAGCGCCAGATCACGTCGCGTACGATCTCGTCAGCAGCCCGGCGCATCCCGGTGTCGAACCTCATGCCCGGCGACGCCGTCTGGAAACCCGGCCACGTCTCGATCTTCGAACGGTGGAAGGACAGGTCGAAGCGCCAGTACTACGCGCTCGAGCAGACCACCTGGGGCGGCTACGCGATGAGACGAGTCCGCACCGTCCCGGGCAACGGAAGAGCGTACCGCTACAAGCGCCTCACGAGTCGCCCCAGAAGAGCGGCACCAGCCCGACCCGCGATCGCTGCAGCAGCGCCGGCCGTGGAAGCGAGCCCGAGCACCGGATCGGCAGCAGCTGCGGGCGCGAGCCCGTGACGGCGAGCGGCACAGGTTCGCTCAGCGAGGCTCGTGCACGGCGGTAGCGATCTTCGCGACGAACGCCTCGAGCTCGCGCGGGTCTGCCTGCCGCCTCACGAACGCGGAGCCGACGACGACCCCGTCGGCCACACGTGCGACCGCCCGGGCCTGTGCCGCGTCAGAGACACCGAACCCGACGGCGACCGGAAGGGATGTGTGGTCCTTGACCCGCGAAACCGTGCTCTCGAGCGTCCGGGGAAGCTCGGGGCGCTCGCCGGTGATGCCCGTCGTC
>FWPV01003406.1_pt1 | contig 36056 bp, 26 predicted proteins | sample 2228371 | NCBI WGS metagenome assembly FWPV01 (sample SAMEA103939776, study PRJEB20133) | metagenome | reverse complement strand
TACTCGGGCGCGACGTGTTCAAGGAGCTGCACGGCAGGGTCGCATTCATGAGCTTTGACGAACTGGCCGCGGCCCACTCGCGCCACAGCGCCCTGTCGCGGTGGGAACTGCCGGCGCCGGCGTGAACAGAAAGGAGTCCACGTGGGAAATAAGGGGACACTTCCCGCATTTCCGTAATGGTGTCAATGTAGTTCTGGCGATACTCTCGGGGACCAAGCAAGGCCGGGAGCCAGTTCAATCGGCCGTGCGCTTTGGTGATGGAATCAGAAGTCGTACCCAAGGCGCAGGCGCGCACAACCGGAGTGGGCCGAACGAAAACCCCACATCTCTACGTCAACCGTCAGTCCAACGCCACGGTGGAAGAAACCGAGCGCGACATGACCGCCAGGCCCCATTGCTTTGTGCCAGCCAGGCGTGAGATTCAGGTGCAGCAGCTCTATCGGCCGCAAGTCTAGTCGGGCCGCAACGAGGGGCGGCTTCGGGAAGAATGGCTCGGACCAGAGCTGGGCGTTCGCCATAACCCCGCAGCGGAAGACGGTCCTGGGCTGGTACGAGAGCCCGGCCGCGAGCACGCCGGGCACCGTGGTCCAGAAGACGTCCGAGGCGTCGAAGGTGTTGGTCTTAATAAGGAAGGAATCGAGGCTGGGCCTGACCCTGTATCGTGCCGCATCGAGTGAGTCAAGCTGGACGGTGAAGCGACGCGTCCCAGCGTTCGAGTGCCAGCAGACAAGCGCCGGCAGGTCGCGCAGGCTCAACCCCAGCCGCCATCTGTCGCCCAGCTGCGCAATCCCGCCCAGGCACAGAGCCAGCCCGTCGCCGCCAGTGGCCTGTTGCCGCTCTTGGGAGACGAAGCCGGTGACGGCGTAGCGGGTGGTGAGCACTGCACCGGTTGAGGCGGTCGTGAGAACGTACTTGAAGCCGTGCAGCCACGAGACGCCGGCACCGACCGCGATTCGGCAGCCGAGGCCGAAGGCTGTTGCCATGGTCGCGCGCAACAGACTGAGGCTGTCGGTCGCCAGTCCGCTCAGGTCGTAGGTCCGCTCAAGTTCGTTGCCGCACAGAACCAATTCGAACAGGTCCGGCGGCAGAGTCTGTCTGAGTACCGAGGAATAGTCAAGGGCCGCACCGAATTGCCGGAAGTGGCCGTGCAGTACCTCGAGGTCAACGCGCGCCTCAACCTGCTGGTTCCGGCCGCCGACATGGCCGAGAATCGCCTGCTTGTCTTCATCGGTGATGAACCTGGGTTGTCCGAAGTAGCTGACAATCTCGCGCAGAGTTAGACCCGAACTGGCCAGTTGCAGGCGGGCGCTGAACCAGTTGAGTGAAGCGTCCGGTCCGTTGCGGAGCATCAATGCCGCCGGGTTCTGGGTTACCGCTTCGTAGCCAGCGCACATCACCGGGTCGGTCATCGTCTGCCCGCCAAGGCCCGAGAGCCACGCGCCGACTGCGACGCCGGCCAGACCGAGCAGGGCCGCAATGCGCCGTCTCATTTTGATTCTCGCCTGACGGTCAGCCGGGCGAATGAATGCTCAATCCTTAGGTAGTCCCAGGCTCGAAGAGTGATGAGGTCAGTCTGTGGGATGAACAATCGGAACTGCACGTCGAACGTGTCGGTGAAGACTCGAAGTTGTCCGGGCCCAAGAGACCTCAGGATGGTGGAATCGCTGGCGGCGGCGACGACGCCGGAGCTAGGCTCAATCTCGGGTTGCGGCAGCGCCAGGGCAACCGCTGCGGTTTCACCCTGCGGGGACAGACACAGCAACTGGCCGGACATCGCGACCGGGATGTGGTTGACCAGGCGGACTTCGATTTCGGCCTCTCTGATGTCGTCGTACAAGGTCGGTACTTTGGTCGGGTCCACGCCGACCCGCCACGGGCCGAAGGTGAACGTGTCGGATTCGAGCGCGATTCTGAGGGGCGCGCGGATGTGGACGTCGCCGGCGAACCAGGAACAGTTCCAGGCCCGGCCCGGACCGGTGATGCCGGCCCTGGCTCTTGCTCTGATTCGACAGGGGCCGACGTTCACCAGCGGTGCGATGTCAATTGCTGCGGTGCTGGACGACGGCTGTTCCGGGGTGCCGGCAGTGACCGGCACCGTGTCGCACACAATCGCGCTCTCTCCCGCGGCGCTGTAGGCGGTCGCCTCGACCGCGAGCAGACCGGTAAACCCGACCGCGCTGATTGCGTTGCTCTGCAACCAGACAGACAGGAAATCCATCCTCGACAACAGCTCGGGCGAGGATGCTTCGACGGAGTACTCGAATTGCGGGCTCCAGACCGTATCGAACACCACGCCCTCGATGTACTCAAGCGCCGACGCCTGCCCGGTCAGGAGTACGGTTACGGTCTCGGTCGAGTCCAGTTCGATGGTTTGGCTACCGTGACGGACGACGACGCGTGACGCAACCGTCAGTTGGCTCGAATCAGGAGAGGGGTTGCGATAGCCCCGGCCCGCGAGGTCAAGGCTGAAACGAACCTGCCCGGCCGGTTCGATGGCGAGCGTCGTGTCGAACCTGACCTCCGGCACCGACAGCAGGACATCTAGCGCCACCGGAAACCGGTTGTCTACCGTGAACTCAGCCATGCCGCTGCTAACGAGCAGGCTGTCAATGCGGACGTGGTACTCGGAACGCAGGTAGGACTCGCTGGTGCGTTCCGAGGACATCTCGGTCGGGGCAAGCAGGGTGAACCGTCCGTGTCGGAGCTGGAGCGAGTCAACCAGCCAGGCCAGCACGACCGAGTCGCGCGGATGCACCCAGACCGACTCGCCGCTAGTGCCGGTGCTGGCGAGCTGGAGTCGGCCCAACATCACCGAGTCCAGCACCGTGCCGGCAAGGTCCATGCGGCGCTGTGCGGTCTCCCACGCAGACAGCGGACCGAAGTCAATCGTACCGATGCCGTCAATGGTAAGAACGGCCCGGTCCAGGTCAACCGGCGTCAGGTTGGCAAGACTGAGTTCAAGCTTGCCGCTGGCGAGCACGAGGCATTCAATCCCAGGCAAGCGGCAGTCGTTGGCCAGCTCGAAGTCGAAGCCGGGCAGGGGTACGAACAGTGATTCGGAAGGAACGACGCCGGTCAGGTCGCCGATGCCGGCCCCGGTCCGGACCGAGGCAACCGGAGTGAGCACGAAGTCGAGCGGAGTAAGCGCCAGCGTATCGTCGCTGGTGACCGGGCCGAAATGTTCGGTTGCACGGACCGTATCCAACGTCCAATCGAGGAAGAGTTCCATTACCGAGTCCGGACCGGCACGAAACAGACCGGAGTCGAGAATCTCGGCAACCCTGAACGTCCGCTGCAGAATCGGCACATTCACCTCGGTCTCCCATCCGGGCAGGTGAAAGCACGCGACGCCCAGAATTAGGACGACTGCCGAGACGGCGGCAATGAGGAGCCCGCATCGGCCCCAAGGATTCCGGGGGCCTAAACCATTGGCGTCATGATTTCCTCGGATAAGTGATGTTAATCCCAGCATTGGCTTGGCGGCCATCGTGTCATCCTAGCCAGTGCCGAGGCAAAATCAAGTGCCGTACCGGCCTTCGGAAGTACGAGGGTGAGGGCAGGAGGGCACTGCTGAATCCGAGGTGGGAGCACGCCGGAGCGAGCACGGAAGGGCAAGCGCGGAACGCGGCGGCGGAGAGGAAAGAGGAGATGCAATCGGCGTGCAGTGGCGTTCGCGGTTCGGAGCGCAGGTGTTCTTTGGGGCGTTGGCGGTGTTACATTCCTAAGGCCGGCAGCAAGCGGCCGCGAATCATGGCGGTCGTGCCTGTGCCACAAGTCATAGTATCCCAAGCCTGGGCCGACAATGTACCTGACCCGGCCGCGAACCTAGGCGTTTGGCCTACCTGGTTACAACGAGCTTACGGATGGCGGGCGGCCCGGGATGCTGGCTGCCGAATACTGGTTGCTCTCTGACGAAGTAGACGCCGGGGGCTGGTCGTCCTGCGGTCCTGCGGCCCTGCGCGTCGAACAGGACCGCCCGGCCGATGATGTGGCCTAAGTCGGCGTCGGAGCGCACGAGCGTGGGAGTTGCGGGTGAGCCGAACCGGGGTACGGTGTTGCCGGCCGAGAGCTCAGTAAGGTTGTCGAGCAGGGTGAGGGTCGAGCTGTTGCGGTTGGCGACGCAGACCGTCGCGCCGGCCTGTTCGAGCGCACAGCCGTACTCGCCGATGGGCAGGGTGGCGATGACCGAGTCGGTTACGCCGTCAATCACCGACACACTCTGCGTGCTGCCGTTGACGCAGAAGATGAGGCTGGGGTTTGCGGTCCACAGCAGTACCTGAGGCCCGCCGCCGACCGTGATGGTCCGGCTTACCTGATTCGTGGCGCAGTCAATAACTGAGACCGTTCCCTGCATCAGGTTGGTGACGTAGACCTTGTTCTGTTGCTGGTTGCAGCAGGCAGCCCAGGGAAAGACGCCGACCGGTACGGTAGCCAGCACCGAATCGGCGCTGCCGTCAATCACGGTCACGTCGTTCGACAGGTCGTTGACCACGTACGCCCGATGGTAGGTGTCTGACCAGGCGATGGAATGGGGGCGTAGGCCGACCTGAACCGTTGCCCGGACCGAGTCGCCTTCGCCGTCAATGACACTCACGGTTCCGGGCATGGCCGCGCGGTTGACGACATAGACCTTGCCGAGCTTTGCCACCATCGGCTCCGGGCTGAAGCCGACCCGCAGGGTGGCGATGACCGAATCCTGCCCAGGCTTGATGACCGACACGCTGGAATCGCCACTGTTGGCGCAATAGACCTTGTCGTGCGACTCGAGATAGGAGAGCCAGGACGGGTTCTGCCCAACGTTGAAGGTCTTGACCAGCGAGTCGGTCGCGAGGTCAATCACACCCACCCGGCCGGAGTCTCTCAGGCTGACGTAGAGACGGTTGCCGGGAACGCGGGTCAGCATGCCGGGCCCGCCCGGCGTGTCAATCAGGCGGAGCGGTTGTCCGCGGACCGGGTCGAGCACGGCCACGACGTCGCTCTGCGGACAGGCGCAGTAGAGCTTCTCTTCGAAGCCGGGCCAGAGCAGGTGCCAGGGTGAGAGCCCGACAAACGTCTGCCCGGTCACTTGGTTGGTGGCACAGTCAATCTCGACCAGCCGGCTGTCGTTCTGACCCGCAGACACGACCCGATTGTGGCGCGACAGGTAGCTCATTGCCAGCGGCACGCTGCCGACCGGCACCGTGGCAACGACCTGGTGGTTCCGGCAGTCAATGACGCTGACCGTGCCGGACGTGCGGTTGGTGCAGAAGATGGTGCTTTCCCGCGGCACGGCGACCATGGTAATCGGGTTGACACCGACCGCAATCGTGGCGACCACACTGTCCCTCCGGGTGTCAATGACCGATACCGAGCTGTCCTGCCAGTTCGATGAGTAGACACAGCTGTCGGCCTCGCTGAAGCAGAGGTACTGTGGTGTCTGCCTGACCGGTATGCGGGCGATGAGCGAGTCGGTCGCGGCGTCGAGCACGCAGACCTGGTGTGCAACCCGGCAGGCGCAGTAGAGCCGGTTCCGTTCCGGCACCGGCAACAGAAAGCAGGGCCCACGGGTGACCGGCAGGCGCCTTAGAACAGCGTTGGTGCTGTCGTCAATCACACAGACCGTGTCGCGGTTTGAGCTTGAGACATAGACCTTGCGTGCAACCGGGTTGACCGCGACCGCGTCCTGCTGTCGAAGCAGGCGCACGAAGCGGATAACCTGCAGGCTCGCGGCGTCAATCACCGTCAGGCTGTCGGAGAACTGTGAGGCGACGTACATCCGGTCAGTGCGGGAGCTGAATGCGATGGCTGAGGGCGCTGAGGCGACGCGAATCCGGCTGATGATGCTGTCCTGAACCGCGTCAATGACGAGTACGACGCTGGAATCGAACACCGGCACGTAGACTCGGCTGCGCGCCGGGTCGAGGGCCATGGTTCTCACGGCCGCGGGCAGACTCAGGCGCTTGTATCGTGCCAGCCCGTCCGCGGCGAGCACGGCGAGGGATCGGCCCATGGTGCCGGCGACGAACAGCTTGTCGGCCGTTGAGTCGTACAGCAAACATTGGGGGTCGAGCACGCCGGACAGGCTGTCGGGCAAGTACATGGTCCTGATCCTGACCTGCGCGTGGGCGGCGCAGAACAGAAGCGCAAGTAGGAGCGCGGTGAGGCGCTTCATACGAATCTCCTTTGGTTGTCGTATTCTAGGCCTACATAAGCCGAGGTCAAGGCGAAAAGTCGTAACACCGGACTTGACAAGTCGGCTGCGCACGGGGAAAGTATAGGCGACCATGTCTTCGACAACCGCCGAAGCCCGGCCCAGTCGCGTCCACTGGCTTGCGCTTGTCGTGCTTGGTCTGGCTCTGGTCTACGCGGTGGTTGTTCACTTCACGGCTCCGGTCTATCCAGAGGACGATGCCTTTATCATCTACCGCTACGTTGACAACTTGGTCACGGGCAAGGGGCTGGTGTACAACCAGGGGCAGAAGGTCTTCGGCGCATCAACACCGTTCTATGTCGCGTACCTGGCCATGCTCAAGGTGCTGTTCCGGTCGGTTCCCACGCCTGACCTTGCGGTGCGGCTGAACTTCGTCCACTACGTTGCATTCGGCATCGGGCTGTTTCTGCTCCTGCGCCGACTCCTCGCACGCGCCGGACTCGCGGCATTGCTTGTCGCATTGTTCCTCGTGCGCGATGACATGCTGCGAGTCTCGACCGGCGGGATGGAGGCTTTTCCGTTCAGCGCGATGATGGTCTTCAGCCTCTGGGCGCTTACCAACCGGCGTTTCGTTCTCGCGGCTGTTCTCGCCGGCCTCTCGGTGCTCGCCCGCATCGAGGGCGTGCTATTGTGCGGCGTTGTGCTGGTCGCGTGGCTGGTCAGCCTGCGTTCGGGAGGGCTTATGCCCCGCGCCGGAGGCCGTCTGGCAGTTCCGGCCGGGCTGTTGCTGCCCGGGATGGTGTGGATTGTTTTCGGGCTCGCTTACTACAACACACCGGTGTACCACTCGATTGTCGCCAAGGCTAGGCCGGTCTATCCGCTGGGATTTGGCGATGCCCTTTTCCGCATTTTCAGGGAACTGGAATGGCGCATCCTTGGGAATCTCGCGCCATGGCCGGCAAACGGCGACCCGGTGAGGTGGCGCTTCTCGATTCTGACGGCGGTGCTGATTTTCATTGTCGTCTTGGCCGTCTGGGGCCATCTCCGTCGGAGCGGGCGGGTGCAGCCACCTGTTCCGCCGGGCCGAGAAAGCGTGATAGTTCCGGCGACTCGCTCATGGCCCCCGCCTGTCTTGCTGGGTTTGTTTCTGCTGCTTTATCTTGTGACCAACCCGTTGATGTTCCCGTGGTACTATCCGCCGGTAGTCGCCTTGTTCTATGTGGCAGTCGTCACCGGCGTCGTTCGACGGGCCTGGTCTAGTGTCCAACGTCCAGTGTCCAAGGTCATCGGCAGAGTTGTTACGGCCTTGCTCGTGCTCTTCTTTGGGGTTACATTCTTGCGCCAGCCCGCCGCGCGGATGCTGACCGGCCGTGCCTTGGTGGATATTGGCGTTGCCTCTGACCCCGTGCGCACGCGCATCGTTGCCTACCGAGAGGCGGCTGAGTGGCTGAACCAGACCCTGCCTGAAGGCGTCGCCATTGTCGGGCCAGAAGTCGGCTCGCTCGGGTATTATTACAAGGGCCCGCTCGTTGATGCCTGCGGATTGGTCAGTCCTGAGGCGTTGCCCTTTCTCCCCGTGCCGCAGTCCGAGCGGTTCAGCGCCGACTGCGGTGCAATCTCGGTTGCGCTGGTGCAGAGCCTGCGCCCGGATGTGGTCGTGACTATGGGCACGTTTGCCGGTAAGAGCCTTTACAGCGACCCGTGGTATCGTCGGTCGTATGTCAAGGTAAGGATGTTCGAGCTGCCCGAACCGGCCTGGAACACGCCGACCGTTGACGTCTTCTTCCGCGCCGACCACGTCACCCCCCAGTGAAGAACCGGCACCGGCCCCTGCTGCTTGTCGTTTTCGCCAGTATGGTCTTCGGCTCGGTCTCGCTCATCTATCCGCATGGTCGGGACCAGGGCATCCATGCCTTCATTGCCGACTTGGCGCTTTCGGGCAAGGCCGTCTATCGCGACGTGTTCAACATCAAGCCACCGCTGACCACTTTCGTCCACGCGCTGGCCCTGCTGCTGTTCGGTCATACTATGACGGCCATCCGGTTGCTGGATATGCTCTGGACTCTTGCCACTGCCCTGCTCGTCTACCTGCTTGTGCGCCGGTTGTTCGGAGAGCCTTGGTTGGCAGCGCTTTCCGGTGTGCTCTACGCTCTCATCTACTACCCTCTCGGGTTCTGGTACACGGCCCAGACCGACGGCTGGCTCAATATGCCGTTCTTGGCTGCACTCCTGCTTGCTCTGCCTGCGTTGGGGTATGACTGGGAGAACACGGGAGCATGGAAATGTGGGAAGTGTCCCTCTTTTCTTGTTGGTGTGCTTATCGGTCTTGCCGCTTTGTTCAAATACACGGCGGTGGCTCTGATGCCGCTGCTGGCTGTGCTCTTGTTCTACTGGCAGCGAAGGCACGTCGCCGACGCGGTTCGGACATTACTGTGGATGATGGCCGGCTTGGTCCTAGTACTGGCCGGCGCAGCGCTCTGGCTACTTCTGTCAGGTGCGATGCCTGCGTTCGTCGAGATTCAGTTCGGACTCGTGCCGGCCTATGCGCGACTGAGCCCGGGCAGCGGGCTGATAGGTCGTTTCACTGCCTTGGTGGCGAAGATGGTCGAGGAGCCGGCACTCCGTCTGCCCGCAATACTGGGTGCGGCCGGGCTAGCAGCAGCTGCCGTTTCCTTTGTCCTACTGAGGCCGTGGCGGCTGGGTCTCGGTGTGGTCGCCGTGCTGCTTGTCGCTGGGTTTGCTTCGACCTTTTCTCAGGGCAAGTTCTTCACCTATCATTACCTGCCCCTGTTCCCGGCTGTCGCCGTTCTGGGTGCGCTTGCCTTGTTTGTCTTGCTGAGACCACTTGGGCGGATGCGCCCGGTTGCGGCAGTCGTCGGTGTCGCCGGGCTGGTTCTGCTCGCGCTCGGCGGCGGCTACACGATCCTGTTCCGCAACCTCGGCAACGTCGTGTCCGGCAAGGAGAGCCTGCGCGACTATTGGACAGGTCCGCGCCACAACATGGGCTCAGACTACGTGCTTAGGGATAATATCGCGTTGGCCGACTATCTGCGGGAGACGACCGAGCCGACCGACCGAGTCTTCATTTGGGGTTTTGAGCCGGGCGTCAACTTCCTCGCACGTCGTGGCACCGTCTCACGGTTCATATACAATTTCCCGTTGGTTGCCGACTGGCAGCAGGACCGGTTTCGGGCTGAGCTGCTTCAGGCGTACTTCAACGACCCGGCCGAGGTTTTCGTCGTCGAGCACGGCGATGCGGTACCCTGGGCCACCGGGCACGGCAAGGACTCGTTCCAGTCGCTGATGGAGTTTGCCGAACTACGTGACTTCATTCCCACCTGCTATGTCCGTGACCGGCAGGTTGGCCGGTTTGGGGTCTTCCGGCTCGCGGTCCAGCCTTGACAGAAGTAACAGCCCGACCTAGACTCGCAGCCTGATGAGCATCCGTTACAGCGTTGTGATTCCAGTCTACAACGAGGCGGAGTCGGTGACGGAGCTCCACGCTGAGCTTATGCCGGTGCTGGAGAAGCTTTCCGGCGCGTGCGAGGTGCTGTTTGTGGACGACGGCTCGTTTGATGAGACGCCGGCCCGGCTGGCGGCGATTGCCGCTCAGGATGCGCGGGTGCGAGTCATTTCGTTCCGGCGCAACTTTGGCAAGTCGTCGGCCTACATGGCCGGATTTGAGGCCGCGCAGGGTGAAGTCATCATCACGATGGACTCAGACCTGCAAGACGACCCGAAGGAACTGCCTAAGTTGCTGGCTGCGATGGGCCATGGCGGTTCGGTTGACCTCGTCATCGGCTGGAAACAGGGCCGGCTTGAGAATGAGCCGACTAAGACGGTGCCGTCGCGGCTGTTCAACTGGCTGGTGCACCTGTTCTTCGGACTTCGTCTGCACGACTCCAACTCCGGGTTCCGGGTCATGCGCCGGGCCGTGGCCGCGAGTCTTGAGCTGTATGGCGACCTGTACCGGTTCATCCCTGAGCTTGCTTTCCTTAAGGGCTTCCGCGTGGTCGAGATCGGGGTGCAACACCGCCGCCGCAAGCATGGTCGAAGCAAGTACGGTGTCACCCGATTTTGGACCGGTGTGCTCGACCTCATCACGGTTCGGTTTATCACTAGGTTCACCCAGAAGCCGCTCCACTTCTTTGGCACGCTCGGTCTTTTTCCGCTGGTCGCCGGGTTCGGGCTTGAACTCTACGTGCTCGTGCGCAAGTTCATGGGCGATGAGTTCCGCACGCACCTGGCAGCCCTGATTGTCGGTGTGCTGCTCGTTGTCGTCGGAATCCAACTCATCGCCACCGGTCTCATCGGCGAGATGATAACCGCTTCGTCCCGTCGCCATCACTATATCATTCGCTAGGCCACTGATTTCACTTGATCGCCAAGCACACTGTCTGGGCTGATGCGCTACGAAGGCAACATCTTCCGGCCGCCATCTGAGGCTGAGTCGCTGCTGGTTCAGGCGACAGTCGGTTGCTCGCACAACCGTTGCTCTTTCTGCGCCATGTACCGGGACAAGAGGTTCCGGGTGCGGCCGGTCGAGGACGTGCTCGAGGACATCCGACTCGCCCGCGACTACCACGGCCCGGGAGTGCGACGCGTGTTCCTCTGTGACGGCAACGCACTCATCCTGCCGATGAACTACTTGCTCAAGGTGCTTTCGAGCCTCAAGGAGCATTTTCCCGAGCTTCAACGGGTCGGGGTGTATGCCAATGCGCGTGACATCTTGCACAAGTCCGAGGCAGAGCTACAGACTCTGGTCGAGCATCGCCTGACCATCTTCTATTTAGGGCTGGAGTCGGGCTCGGATAGAATCCTTGAGTCAATCAACAAGGGCGCGACCGCGGACGAGATGATCGCGGCGGTCCGGAAGGCGATGGCGGCCGGCATGAAGTCATCGGTCATCTACCTGCTGGGTATGGGCGGCAGAAAACACTGGCAGGAGAACGCGGTCGAGTCAGCGCGAGCGGTATCGGCGATGAACCCTAACTACCTCTCGGCGCTCACGGTCACAATTGTGCCCGGCACTCCTTTGGCGCAGCAGCACCGGGCGGGCGAGTTCGAACTGCCGTCACCTGAGGAGTTCGCGGCCGAGCTGCGGCTGTTCCTCGAGCGGGTTGACGTCAAGGCGACGGTCTTCCGCTCCAACCATGCCTCGAACTACGTCCCGCTGGCCGGACGGTTGCCCAAAGACAAACCGCGCCTCATCGCCGAACTCGACTCGGCAATCAAGCACCACCGCTTCAAGCCCGAATACCTGCGGGGACTCTAGGCCATGACTTCCGAGCCACCCTTTATCCCGCCGCCGTCTGAGCAGCCTGCGGACGTTCCGCCGCCTGCGTCAACGGTCCCGCTTACCCGTTGGGACAAGGTCGAACAATGGCTAGGAGGACACGCCTGGGCGATAGCGCTCGTCCTCGTGGGCGCGGGAATGGCAGTACGACTGCAGCCGGCTGTCCAGCTTAGTCTCAATGCCGACGAGGCCTACAACTACTTGGCAATTGATGAACCAACGCTCGGTGCGGCGCTTCGCTCGGCCATGACTGACAACCCTCATCCGCCGCTCTACTACGTCCTTCTCTATCTCTGGCGTCAGTTTGGAGATTCGGACTTTTGGCTGCGGCTACTTTCTCTTCTGGCTGGCACGGCAACTATCTGGGTCGTGTACCATTGGCTTGCCCGAGCCATCAACCGAACCACAGCAATCGGTGGGGCATTTCTTCTTGCTTTTGCGACCCAGCACATCAATCTGTCTGCCGAGCTGCGTGCGTACACGGTTCTACTACTGCTGTTGGCAAGCGCGTTCTACTTCATGGAACGGGCGCTGGCCGAGAGGTCGGCATTGATGATGGTGCTGTTCAGCCTAGCCCTGGCTCTTGCCATACTCGATGACTACTCGGCTGCCTGGGCAGCCGTGGCGGCTGGGGTGTACGTTATCTTCCGGCTTGTCCGGGCGCGGATGCCGGCCAGTGTTGTCGCGGTCTGGGCTGTGGGGCAGGCGTTGTGTGCCGGCACTGCACTGTTGCTTTACCGTGCTTCTGTTGCTTCGCTGCGCGGTACCGACTTTGAACGTTGGGTCCGTGAGGTGATGCTCAAGGACTCCTACCGGCAGCCGGGCGAGCACCTGCTCGCATTCCTTACAAAGACGACGAGCTCCTTCTTTCACTACTTGGCGTCAACTCGAATTGGGGGCTGGATTGGCCTTGCCCTGTTTGCCGCGGGCATTGCTCTGCTCGCGCTGCGCGGGGTGGCCGGCCGAAGGTTCCGGGCGCTCTCGCTATTTCTGGTGCTATCGTTCGTTTTTGCGGCTGGTGCGGCCGCAACGCGCATGTCTCCATTCGGAGGAACACGGCACAGTATGTTTCTGTTCCTGCCCGCGGTTGCCGGAATCGGATTCACTCTGTCTTTCGTCACCGGACATCGGCTGCGTGTGCTCCTTCCGCTGCTGGTGGTGATGCTGCCGCTGTGGAAGTGGCTGGGAGGGCCGGACCCTACCTGGTTTACCAACCGGCACAACCAGCGCCGGGAGTACCTGCTTGAAGGAGTCCGGATTCTGCGAAACGTAACCAGGCCGGGCGACCTCATCTTTTCCGACCAGCAGTCTCATCTGCTGCTGCGACGGTACTTCTGTCCGCCGCGGGTTGGTCTGCCGAAGGGGAGTCCGAGCGGCTTTACCGAATGCTCTTGTAACAACATAATGCTCGTGGGCATGGGAGCATGGGGGCCGACGCCGGACAGTTTCGTGAAGGAATGCCGGCGCATGCAACGAGTCTATGGGTTGCGGCGCTACGATACTGTTTGGGTGTTCTCAGCCGGCTGGGGACGGAATATGGCAGAGCGGCTCAAGAACGAACTCGGCCTAATCCTTCCACGGGCACAAATCGTCCATAACAACGTGGCGGTGTTTTCGGTAGTTGCCGCAGTTACATTCCAAACCGAAGCCGACGAGGCCAAAGATGCTGAAGTCAGACGGACGCTGGAGATGCTTGCCGGATTTGTCCGGTACCGCTGGGCTGGTAGGTTTCGCTTCGGGCTGTGGCCGGGACGCTACCAGCCAGACCTCTCCTCGCCCGAATGGCGGAGCTTTCCTGCAGCTAGCTTGACCTATGCTGAGCTGTACCGGCTGCTGGCGATCGGCCGACAGGGGATGGCCGACTTTCTGCCTGCAGTTGCGTTCTGGGTCTTCGGCGATGAGGAGCGTCATCCCGGTTACATGCGTCTGATGGAGGGAGCTCATGACTACTCAGCCGGTGGCCTGCGGTTTACCCTGCTCGCGTTGGCACGTGACGCGGTTGCCGGAGTTTACCTGGTCGAAGCCGAAGACTGACTCGGAAGCTTAGGTCGCTGCTATTCAGTCGAGACTAGGGGGTAACCGCCTTGAGCCTGATTGGCTCGCGGTGGTTCTTGAACCGGACGGTGACCAGGTACAGACCAGCCCCCAGCTGAGTCAGGTCCATCGATTCTGCTCCTGGAGACGGTGTCGTAGACAGCCCGGCTAGTTCAATCCGCCGGCGTCCAAGGACGTCGTGGACTGAGATACTGCTTACCTGACTGCTCCTCGGGGTCACCACAAGCGTCCCTTTGCCCGGAAACGGATTTGGGGCGAGCGCACACCGAACGAACTGGCGGCTCGGTACTTCCTGGATTCCGCCGGATGAGGTCCGAAGCCGCGCGGTGAACATACTCGACCAGTTACCCGCGGAATCAACCCGGTCGCATTCGCCGGCGAGGCAGATGTGGTCGGTATCGGTGACGCACAGGCACGCGCCCCAGTCGGTCAGGTTGTCGGGCAGGCCGTAGGCGAAGGCCCAGAGCGTCTCACCGCCGGCCACGTTGCGGTCCGAGTAGCAAATCAGCCGGACGTCATCCGACACCGTCCCGGCAACGTAGGCGCGGCATTTGTTGAACGCAATGTCATAGCCGAAGTCGTCTCCGGCCCAGCCGAACTTCGCTCCGTCCTGCCCCCAGAACGGGATAAGGTCATGGCTCAGTTTCTGAGTCATCACCTGGAAACCGCGCACCGCGTGCTCGCTTGCGCCCGTGACGTAGACGTTCTGCGGCGTGGCGTCGTCGAGCACCAGCCGAGTGGCGAAGTCGTCTCCGCCCGGGATTCCGTTGTGGGTGTAGACGTTCAGCACGCCGCCGGTGTCTGCCAGTCTGAGCACGAGGAGGTCGTAGCCGTTGTCCTCGGACTCGGTGAGACCGCAGACATAGATGCTTTGGTCGTGGGCGATTGCGACGTCAAACACGACGTCGTCAAACGGCCCGCCGTTCAGGTAGGTCGTCGCCCACAGCCGGTTGCCTGCCGAGTCGAACCCCATCACCCAGACGTCCCGCTCGGTCAACCCGTTCAGGCCGAACCCGGCAACGACAACGTTCCCCTGCTGCGTCAACGCCAGGCACGTGGCGCAGTTCTCCCAGCGCGGCCAGTCAGAGTAGAACCGCGGGTCAACGTCCCGTCTCCGAGGTGTGGCTTGTTTGTCGAGCATTAGACTGCGGGACCAGACAACGTGCGTGTCGGCAGTACTCACCCGCATCACCGTCAGTGCCGACAGCTCAGGGAGCCCGGTGTCGCGGTGGTCTGCGCCGCAGATGTAGAGGTCGTTATTGCGGCCGACAACGACGTCGAATGCGCGGTCGATTCCGGGCCAGAATGTCTTGCCCACCCAATCAAGGGCGAGGGTGTCACTGTCCATGAAGAACCGAGCCCAGGTTATGTCGTCGCCACGTGCCTCGGGGAAGTTGTTCGTGAAGCCGGCAATGAAGATGCCGCCTGACTGGTCAAAGGCAAGGGCCTGGGCAACGTCGTCGGTCCGCTCGGTGTTGTGCCAGCCGCCGACAGACCTGATGTTAAGGAATCGCCCGTCACGAGTATAGGCGGCAAGGGTCATGTCGCTGTTGCAGATCCAGTCCACCTCACCGACACCGCAGACGTACACATTGCCGTCCGGGCCTACCGCAATGTCGGCCGCACCGTTCCGGCATTCGACGGTCACTCCGCTGTACAGACGGACCCATACCGTGTCCGCAGCCCTGAGCGGCTCCGCAAACAGCAGGCAGACCGCCAACAGGCACTGTACACCGGCACCGCGGTTCGTCATGATGGGTTGCACGGTACTGTCCATGACAAGAGACTAAAGCCGCCAGTCGCCCGGGTCAAGCCGTGCGCCGAGTTTGACTCGGATGCCACTGTTGGTCTATACTAGCGTCGAGTCATGACTCCAACTGAAGCCAACAGACCAGCACGCCCCCTTGTATCAGTTGTCATCCCGCTCTTCAATGAAGAGGAGAACCTGCCTGAAGTGCATCGTCGGGTTAGCAATGTGCTTGCCCAACTCGGGGTGAACTATGAGCTGCTGCTGGTCAATGACGGCAGCACCGACCGTTCGGCCGAGATGATTGTGGAGCTGGCGCGAGCCGACGGTCACGTCCGGTACGTTACGTTTTCACGAAACTTCGGTCATGAGGCCGCCTGTACCGCGGGACTGGAGCGCTGCCGGGGCGATGTCGCGGTTCTGATGGACGCGGACCTGCAGGACCCGCCGGAGTTGATTCCAGCTTTCCTTGAGAAGTGGCGCGCCGGCTACGATATTGTCTACGCCCGGCGCTCGCGCCGAATCGGAGAATCGTTACTCAAACGTGGCTCAGCCTGGCTCTTTTACCGATTGCTCAACGCCACGGCCGAGGTTTCGGTGCCGCGTGACGTGGGCAACTTCCGTCTGATGGACCGGAGAGCGGTCGAGGCTTACCGGGCGCTGCCCGAACGCAACCGATTCACCCGGGGGATGGTCGCCTGGCTTGGATTCAACCAGGTAGGGGTCAGCTACGACCGTCCGGCCCGCTTCAAGGGAAGGCCCAAGTACAACTACCTGAAGAGCTTCTACCTTGCTCTCGATGCGCTGACCGGGTTCTCGACGGCCCTGCTCAGGTTGTCGAGCGTGCTCGGCTTCCTTAGTAGTCTGGTGAGCTTCGTCCTGCTGTTGATAGTACTGGTTAAGAAAATCTTCTACGGCATACCGGTTGAGGGTTTCTCGATGCTTGCCAGCGGGCTGTTCTTTCTCGGTGGAGTCATTCTGCTGTCGCTGGGCGTGTTGGGTGAGTACGTCGCCAAGACCTATCGTCAGGTTCAAGGAAGACCACTTTACATCGTGAAGGAAGAAGGCGGCCAGCATCCCTGAGAGCGTCCATCAGGCGTTTTTTCGCGTTGAGAGGTCTCACTGGTGGTTTGTGGCGCGGCGGGACGTCGTCCTGGCGCTGTTGCGGAGAGTACTCAACTCGGCAGCATCGGACTCCCGGAATCTTGCCGTCGCCGACATCGGTACCGGTTGCGGTGCGACCCTGGCGGAGCTGAGTCGGCGCTATCAGGCGGTTGGGATGGACTCATCGGCCGAAGCGGTGGCATTTGCCCGAACTCACGGCAGCCGAGTAGTACAGGGTAGCCTGCCGGATGACGTGCCGTTTGACCCCGGTCAGTTCGATGCTGTGCTGGCTCTCGACGTGATTGAGCACATTAGCGACGACCGAGCTGCGGTATCGGCGCTTGTTCGCCTGCTCAAGCCGGGCGGAATCCTGCTAGTGACCGTGCCAGCGTATCCTTGGCTTTGGACCAAGCGCGACGAGTACCACGGTCATAAGCGGCGCTACAACGCGGGAGAGTTCAAGCAAGTGCTAGAAGCGGCCGGGCTTTCCGTCGAGGTGTTGACCTACTTCAATACGCTCCTCTTCCCGTTGGCGGCAGTTGAGCGCATCTTCAAGAGACTTCTGCGGCTCGACCGTGCAGAACCGGATGTCACAATTCCACCTGCTCCGGTCAATGCGGTCATGCGCTGGGTGTTCAGGCTGGAGCGTTTCTTGGTTCCACACTTTCGTCTTCCGTTTGGTCTGTCGTTACTGGCCGTCGCTCGCCGGCGCTAGCCAACATGGCTGACGTGCGGTCGGTGCTCGCAGTGCCCAGACTTTATCGCCTGTATCAGAACCTGGTCAGAGGAGGTCGTTTCTACTCCTCTTTCGCCCGCGAGTACGTCCGGGCAGTGCCCGGGCAACGGGTGCTGGATATAGGCTGCGGGCCAGCCGACATACTCTCTTATCTTCCGGCGGTGGACTACGTTGGGGTGGATATGAGCGAAAAGTACCTAGTCGCTGCTCGAAGGCGATTCGGCACTCAAGGTACGTTCATTAGAATGAAGGTTGATGAGACCCGTGTTGGGCAACTGGCTGGATTTGACATCGTCCTAGCGCAGGGTTTGTTGCATCACCTTGATGATTCTGAAGCGATTCACCTCTTGCGCGTGGCGCGGGCAGCACTGAGACCGGACGGCAGACTGGTCACCATGGACGGTGTCTACGTGCCCGGACAGCCCCGCGTCGCCCGATGGCTGATTTCTCACGACCGAGGCAAGTATGTCCGGACCGGAGCAGAGTACCGGGCCTTGACCGCCGGAGTGTTTGAGCACGTCAGGCTCTCGATTCGGCACGACCTCTTCCGGATTCCATATTCACTTGCCATCCTGGAGTGCGCCAAATCGCAGGGAAGGGGTCGTGAACCGAGTTAGTCGGGTTGGGCCGTATCCGGCGGGCGGCGGGCGACGGCGATGAGTGCGGAGCCAAGCCAGCAGTCCATCCCGGCGAGCAGCCGACGTTCGACCGACATTACCACGCCGAAGGCCAGATTGAGTAGACCGGGCGGAGGCTTGACGTCGTAGTCGGTCTTGTGTCTGCCGGTGAGTGCAGCCACAAGCCGGCTGGCGCCGCGCTGCAGGACAAGAGCTGGAAGCAGTAGGCTGGTGTAGTAGGAAACCCGCACAACTGACAGGTCAGCCTCACTGAGTTTGGTTTTGAGTCCGCGCAGGGTGTAGCGCCGGAAGTGGTGCAACACACGGTCGTGGTCGCTCCAGAGCCACGGCAGGGCCGGCACAGTGCAGAGCAGCAGGCCACCGGGCTTCAGTAGGTCGCGAGCTGCGCGCAGGCTGGCCGAGTCGTCTTCGATATGCTCAAGGACGTCGCACATGGTGATGACGTCGAACGGACCCGCTGTCGGCATGTCATTGGGGAAGGTTCCTGTCCTCACGTCCAGCCCGAGTCGTTCACGGGCAAAGTTGGCGGTGGCCGCGTCGGCTTCGATGACTATGACCGAGCCCCAGCGTTGCAATTCCACGGGAATGAGCGAGCAGGCGCCGCCAACGTCGAGCAGTTTCAGGTCGCCGGGAGGCGGGCCGTGCCGACCCAGCCAATCGAGCACCAGTTGGCGCTTGGCGATACGCCAGAAGTGCCTCTCTTCCAATTGGAAGAACCGGTCGTAGGCGGTGCGGTTCAATGTTGACAAATCGTACTCCTGCCTCAGCCGCAGTCAAGGCGGCTTGTCGTCCAAAGTTCCGAGATTGGCCGCTCGGGCTTCGCTTAGTCTCGCTTGGGAGGCTTGACAAGCGTCGGATTTGGCCTAACCTTGCTATCGTGTGAGGGCTGGAGGCAGGCGGGTGGATGTTGACACGATTAAGGAGAAAGGTGCGCATGGTGAATAGCATTGCCGGGAGGCGCCGATGCCGTTCCTAGTCGGGATATTGGTCGGAGCGGCTGCCTCAGGAGTTGTGTTTTTTCTGCTCGGCCAACGTCGGGCCGCACGCCGGGTGCTTGAATGCGAAGTGCGGTTGGCGCGCATCGAGGAACAGGGCGCGAACCGCTATCGGGAACCGCTAACGTCAATCAGCAGCCGGCTCGGAGTGTTCTATCTTGACGGGCTTCATACGGTTCGTGACCGAGGATTGGCCGGCAGTTTCGAAGCCGGAGTTAGATTCGCCGCCGAAGGGAAATGGGGTCAGGCCTTGTCGCGCTGGCAATCGGCGAAGTCTCAAGCCCGCGGAGCTGAGCTGGCCGCGCTCGGTCTACTGATCGCGGGTTGTCAATTGCTGCTCGGTCAGAAAGACGAGGCGTGGAGGGAGACGCATGAGGCAATGGCTGCTGCCAGGAGTGCCAATGACCGGGCGGCGATTGCCGCGTGTTATCTGGTGCTCGCCCGCTTGGCCGCGGACGCTGGCCGGTTGGCCGAAGCTCGGGGTCGTTATCGGGCTGGGGTCGAACTAGCACGGAAGCTCGACAATCCGGAGATGGGTGCAGCGGGGTTGGCTGCTTTGGCCACGCTCGTCGAACGGGAAGGAGAAACCGAGGCCGCCCTTCAGTTCCACCGCCAGGCGGTGCGGGCGTTTGATGCGGCTGGCGACCGGGTTGGAGCCGCCGATGAGTACGCTGCCATCGGCGACCTGCTGGCCGCGCGCGGTGAATTCGACAGCGCGCGGGCGGCCTATGAGGACGGCCTCAGGCTTGCCCGCCAGGCCCGCGACCGGCGCCGGGAAGCAGAACACCTACTCGCAATTGGCCGAATCCACCGTGAGCAGGGCAACGACCGGCGCGCGCTGGAAGTGATGGAGCGAGCCCTGAGGCTGTTCGTCGAGGTCCGGCACCAGCGTGGTCAGGCGCGGGTCCTTCATGAGATTGGTCTGGCGCACGAACGGCTGAAGGAGACTGACGCGGCTCATGAGTGCTTCGAAGAGTCGCTGAAGCTGGCGCGCAAGGCAGAGGATGGTTCGCTTGTTGCCGAGAATCTCCGGCGCCTTGCCCGAGCCTGCATTGACAGTAAGGCGGGCGAGCGTGCGTTGGAGCTGTTGGAGGAGGCGACGAAGCTGGACCGGGACGCCGGCCACGAGTCTGAGCTGGCAGAGGACATTGCCGAAGTGGGCCGCGCATACATATCTCTTGAGCGGTACGATGATGCGGTGCGTTGCCTGAGTCAAGCGCTAGCCGAGGCACGGAAGCGCCACGAGCGCCGAAGTGAAGCAGCGCTGACGCTCGAGCTAGCCCGCGCGCTACGTGGCGCCGGCCGGGTTTCGGAAGCGCTGGAATGCCTGGCGCAGAGCCAGGCCGGGGTGCGCCGTCTTGGTGATACTTCGTTGCTCGCCCGGTTGTTGGTTGAAACCTCTATCACGCGAGCCGCGACCGGGGAGTGGGCAACGGCGGTCGCCGTCGGCCGCGAAGCGCTTGAGCTCCATCGCCAATTGGGTGACAAACAGGCCGAGGCTGAGGACTTGATCCGGCTCGGCCAAGCCCTTTCCAATGACGGCAAGCTGGATGAGGCGCGTGAGATGCTCGAGGACGGACTAAGGATGGCCCATCAGTCCGGCAACCGGCTGGGCGAGGCCCGGGCCTTGGCGGCAATCGGGGCGGTCAACCGGCTACGCGGCGACCTGACGCTTGCCCGGGAGAATTACGTTCGGGCGCTGCAGATTTACTCAAGCGTCGGTGACGACGCCGGCGAGGCTGACTGTCTGGCGGGTTTGGGGCGGATTCATGTTGATGGGGGCGAGCCCGACGAGGCACGGATGCGACTGAATCAAGCGGTCCGACTGTACCTGAAGGCCGGCGACCGCCGTTCGGCTGACGAGGCGGGCGCCCTGCTCAACCGGCTGCCTCGACCGAACCAGGGAGTTCAGTTCCTCAACTCCTGAGGTCAGGAGTTTGACTCCTGACCTCAGTTTAGTAGAATTCGACCGGTCCGTACGGGCGATTAGCTCAGTTGGTCAGAGCGCTGGTCTCACATACCAGAGGTCACTAGTTCGACTCTAGTATCGCCCATTTCCTCGGATAACTGACGGAGAGAAAGGAGGGACTGTCTCCTGCGTGCTGCGCCGGGGAGCTACCGCCTGGGACTCTCCTAGTTTCTTAATAGACAAACCAGCCCGCAGGTTCGGCAGAGCTGCTCGGCCCAATTGTCGGCGGATGGTCAGCGCTTCCGGCTCGACTTTTTCGAAGTTGTCAGTCTCTTTTTCACCTCGCGAATTGCCTCGCGGACATGATACTCGCTGACACCGTGACGCCGGCCGATGTCGGCCAGTGAAGTGCCGGTGTCGTAGAGCTTAGCCATTGCCTCGCGTTCCTTCTTGGTCAACGTTTGGTGCCAGGCACCGGCGCGCCGGCCCGGTTTCACCTTGAGCCGCGGGACGAGCTGGCGAATCCGCTCGCGTGAGCAACCCACGGCCCGGGCAAGGTCGGCCTGCGTCATCTTCGCCACCGCCTTACCCAGCTTCTCGATTTTCTCCAGTGCGGTCAGTTCAGTCATGGTACTTCCTTTCTGATAAAGGCAACACTAGTATCCTGTGGTTCATGGAATCACGAGTTTCAGGGTTTTATATTTGGCGTCGGCAACCCGCAGACGCACGAAATAGGCTCCGCTGGCCAGACCGGCAAGACCGACATGCTCTACCGCCGGTCCGGAACCGAACCGCTCAATGTTGGTTCTGCGACCGGTGAGGTCGTAGAGTGCAAAGCAGTATCTCTCAGTTCCGGAGAGTTCAAAGTAAAGCCGGCCACTGACCCGGTCATGACGCAGAGTCTCTCTTGAGACCTCAGTCAGCGCAGCAGGCGGTGCGCCGTCAAAGAGAAAAAGGTGCTCCGGTTCACGGCCCTGGTCCTGAAGACCAACGAGTACGTCCGGGCGCCCGTCGCCGTTCATGTCCGGCGCACCGGTTACGTCATAGACCCGCTCGCTGAACTGGTATTGCCACAATGCTTCACCAGTACGGCCGCAGAATGCCCTCACCATGCCGGCTCCGTTGCCCAAGCAACCGGCTAGGACTTCCGGGACGCTGTCGTCGGTAACATCAGCTAGAGTGTCAACAGCCCAGACGTCGCTCGCCAGCATTCCGTTCCAGATGGTCGAGCCATCGGCACCAGAAAGTACCGTGACCATCGGGCTCCACGAGCCGACGACGACATCAGCAACGCCGTCGGCATTGACGTCGCGAATCGGCACAACCTCCATGACTACGCGGCCCGTGCCGAGCGAAGTCGTCCAGATGATTTCACCGGTGCTGCCTTCGAGGCAGTAGACCGAGTAGTCCCAGCCACCGGCGATGACGTCGTCGCAGCCGGAGCGGTTGACGTCGGCAATCCGTTCGACATCGGAGACCGAACCCGCGGCCCAGGTGCGCCAGACAGTTGTCCCGTTCGCGCCGCCGAGGCAGAGCACCGAATCGGAGCGGCTGTTACCGCCGACACCAACCAGCACGTCGGGCAACCCGTCACCGTTCACGTCAACAAACGGAGCCACTGACCCGACGCCGTCGTCGTACATCCGTCGTAACCAGACCGGCTGACCGGTGCGGCCCGAGACGAGCACAACCGCGCCGGCCGAGTCGGTAGTTGTGCCGCTGCCGCCGAGCACATCCGACACCGAGTCACCATCAATGTCGCCGATGCCGCGCACTGAGTAGACCCATCCCCAGTACTGGTAACGGCTGTAGCGCCAAAGCGTATCACCGGTCCGCCCGCAGACGGCGATGACCGAGCGGCCTGACGTCGTGTAGCCACCGGCTGTGCCCAAAAGAACGTCGTCATAGCCGTCCTGATTCAGGTCGGGCGAGGCATCGAGCCCTTTGTTGCCCCATGTGCCATAAGCCGTGCGATTGACCCAGACCGTATCGCCCGATGCGCCGGAGCAGCAGTAAAGCTTACGCGGGTCACTGGGATAGGCGCCGTAATACGTGGCAGCGACCGCGTCCGGCAACCGGTCGCCGTCCACGTCCGAGATGGCAATGGCATTGTAGATGCCGTCATTGCCCTCGAAGGACCACAGTATCCGCCCCTGGGGCTGAGCGCACAGCCAAGTTGCAAGTAAGCCAGCAATCAGCACGAGACGCCTGGCTTTCATGCTTGGTCAGGGCCGGATGACCAGCTTTCGTACTGCCCGCTCACCGCCGACACCATTCAAAACCAGAAAGTAAAGACCGTCGGGCAGCGGGCGCTGGTCCGAATCAACCACGGGCAGTGAGAATGAATGAAGGCCGGCAGGCAGGGTCCCACTCAGTAGCTTAGCGCGAAGCTCGCCGGCAAGGTCATAGACGCGCAGGCTGATGTCGGTCGCCCGCGCCAGTTCGAGCCGGACCGCAACGCGGTCACGGGTCGGGTTCGGGCCGACGTGCAGCCTTTCCCGAACACGGGGTGCGTTTGCCGGCTCGGCGACGGCTCCGCCTTCTTCAAACGAAACGTCGTCAACGTAGAGAATACCACCCGGACTGCCGCCGGCCCGACCGTAGCATCGGACCAGCACATCCGCGGTCGTAGCGACGCTGTCGCCGTTTGGGTTGTTGGGTGCGGTGACGACATAGGTCTGGTTGGTCCAAACCGGCTCATGCAGGTAGCTCGGGTTGGTCGAGCCAATCGCCGCACCCGAGGCGTTGCGCCAGGTGACTATGACCCGGCCAGATACGAACTGCGTCGTATCGGGCATGGTGGGTGTCGTTAGCCAGGCGCTGACAGTATAAGCCATGCCGGCCGTCACCGGAACGTTCTGCAGCACGCCCTTGTTGTTGCCGGTTCCAGCCTGGAGCCGGGTGAGCTTCAAGCAGGGCGGTTCGGCATGGCCCTGTCCTGCCTCGCGGCGGGCTGATGCGTAGGCGCGGGCTTCGACGGTCCAGGCGCTCGGCGTCGAGTCGTTATCCCACTGGGAGAAATCAGGGTTGCTGAGCAGATTGGCCGAGGCGGCCGTGGCCAAACCGAGGAAAACCGCGACCGCAAGACAGCGCGCGAGGGGATTGTCACGGAGCCTGCACTGAGCAGCGCCGAAGGGATGACTGTACCCGCGAGAACCATCGACTATCACGGGGCTAACCCTCGCAGGTGATCTTTGTGACCCGAATCCGGGTCAAGCCCTGGCGGTGGCCTTTGCGGCGCCGGTAGTTCTCGCGCCGGATGAACTTGAAGGTCGTGACTTTGTCGGCCCTAATGTGGTCCAAGACCTCGGCCTGGACACAGGCATCGGCCACCTGTGGTCGGCCGACCTTCAGGTCTTTGTCGGTGCGGACAAATAGGACATCATCAAGGGTGACGCTTGATCCAGGTTCGGCCCGAAGCAACGGCACGGTAACCGTCTCACCTTCCCGAACCAGATACTGCATGCCTGCGACTCGCACAATTGCGTACATCAGTCACCTCCAGTCGGGCCGGGCTGAGCCGGAGCCGGCTGACTTGAAGTTGCCCGTGGCGCCGCCGGTGGCCGCGCACGCTGGGCGGAGAGCAGCACCAGTCCGAGGGAGGTGACTGCGAAAGCGATTGCCAGTCCGGTCGTGACTTTGGTCATGAACGGCGCAGCTCCGCCGCCACCGAAAATCGACTCCCCGCCGCCGAGAATTGTCGCCATGCCTCCCTTCTGCGGCTGTTGGATTAGCACGACGAGTACCAAGATAACCGAAACGAGCAGGTGAAAGAAGATCAGTATTCCATACACGAGATGTTTCTCCTTTGAGTGTCAAGATTACCCCGGCCACAAACAAAGTCAAGCCCTGCGGTTGCCTGAATCCGACGGCGGGCCAGGCTCAGGCGGATCGAAATCGAATCAGCTTGACGAACGTGTCAAGGTCGAGGCTGGCATTGCCAATGAGCGCGCCATCCACGTCCGGGCGGGCCATGAGGTCGGAGATATTGTCCGGCTTAACACTGCCACCGTAGAGGATGCGGACCTCAGCCGCGTATCGGGCCGAGAACCGCTCGGCCAGCCACGCGCGGATGAAAGCGTGGACTTCCTGCGCCTGGTCTGATTTGGCGCTGCGGCCCGTGCCGATCGCCCAGACCGGCTCATAGGCGACAACCAGCGGGACCTCGGCCGCGCCGAGCAATGCGGAGTCGAGCTGGGCCCGGACAACTGACAGGGTGTGACCGGTCTCGCGCTCGACGAGTGACTCGCCGCAGCAGAGCACGGGCACTAGTCCGCATCGGGCTGCGGCCGCGACCTTCCGCCAGCAGGTTTCGTCGGTTTCGCCAAACAGCGCGCGGCGCTCAGAGTGGCCAACCAGGACATAGCGGCAGTTGAGGTCGGCAAGGAAACGGCCCGAGACTTCGCCGGTGAAAGCGCCAGCGTCCTCCCAGTGCAGGTTCTGTCCTCCCCAAGCTACGGTTGAGCCGGTAAGTTCCTGCGCCACCGCTGGCAGAGCGGTAAAAGGCGGAAACAGAACGACCTCAGGTTCGGATGGGGAAGGGTTGCCGAGCCGACTGCGTAGTTCCCGGCAGAAGCGCGTCGCCTCGGTCGCGGTTTTGTTCATCTTCCAGTTGCCGGCAATCGTCGGTCGGCGTTCGTGATTCATCGGGCGGCAGAAGTTAGGAAAGATGGAGACACCGAAACAGTGGCTACTTGTCGGCCAGCGCCGCGATGCCCGGCAGAGTCTTGCCTTCGAGAAAGACGAGACAGGCGCCGCCGCCGGTTGAAACGTGGCTTACCCGGTCGCTGAGCCCGAGTCCGGACAACGCGGCAACCGTATCGCCGCCGCCGACCACGGTCGTCGCGCCCCGACTGGTTGCCTCGGCGATAGCCTGGGCGATTGCCTTTGTTCCCTGACTGAATGGTTCGCGTTCGAAAACGCCCATCGGTCCGGCCCAGACCACGGTTCGGGCCCGAGCCAGTGCGCCGCAGAACTTCACAATCGTTCTCGGCCCGATGTCGAGTCCCAGCGAGTTCTCCGGTATCATCTCGATCGGTACCACCCGGGCACCGGCCTCGTCATCCACACCGGACGCAATGACGACATCGGTCGGCAGCACCAGCTTGGGTGAGTTTTCAAGCCGCTTGATGGTCGGCAGCAGTTCCGGTTCACAGACTGATCGGCCGATTGAAAAGCCGAGTGAGGCAATAAAACTGAAGGCCGTTCCTCCGCCGAGCAAGAGTCGATCAACGCGGCTCAGGAGGTTCTCGATCACGCCCGCCTTGTCCGAAACCTTGGCCCCACCGATGACCGCAACGTATGGTTGTTCCGGCGCCTCAGTTACCCGGCTGAGATAGGCAATTTCCCTTTCCATCAACAGTCCGGCCGCTGGCTGCTTGAACAGACCAGGCAGCGCCGTGGTTGAAGCATGAGCCCGGTGAGCCACGCCGAAGGCATCGTTGACGTAGAGGTCGGCAAGGTCGGCGAGTTGGCTGGCGAAGTACTGGTCGTTGGCAGTCTCGCCCGGATGGAACCGCAGATTCTCGAGTAGGACGACCGAGCCGGGAGCGGCGCGATTGACGAGGATCCGGGCTTCCGGTCCGACACAGCTTGCGGCAAAAGCGACCGACCGGCCGAGCAACTCACTCAGCCGCCGGGCGACCGACCGCAGGCTGTATCGGTAGTCGACTTTACCTTTCGCTTTGCCGAGATGGGATGCGAGGACCACGACGGCCCCGTTTTCCAGCAGGTACTGAATCGTCGGCAACGCGGCGCGAATCCGGGTGTCGTCTTGAATCTCTAGGGTCTCATCAGCGAGCGGGACGTTGAAGTCAACTCGGACGAAGACGCGCCGGTTCTGAACCGCGAGGTCGCGGACAGTGAGCTTGTTCATTTGCTAGAGCCGCTCGGCAATGTAAGCGGCGAGTTCGACCAAGCGGCAGGCATACCCGAATTCGTTGTCGTACCAAGCGAATGCTTTGACCAGCGTGCCGTCAACGACCGTGGTCAGCCCGGCATCAATGATAGCCGAATGCGGGTTGCCGACGATGTCAACCGAGACGAGCGGCACGGTTTGATACTCAAGGATGCCCTTGAGCGGGCCTTCGGCTGCGGCTTGGAACGCGGCGTTGACCTCGTCCGTTGTCGTCTTCTTCTCGACCGTGCAGGCAAAGTCAATCATCGAGACGTCCGGCGTGGGCACCCGAATCGCGACACCGTCAATCTTGCCCTTGAGTTCGGGGAAAATGACGCCGATCAGTTTTGCGGCGCCGGTCGAGGTCGGAATCATTGACATGGCTGCGGCTCGGGCGCGGCGCAGGTCCTTGTGCGGCTGGTCGAGGATGCGCTGGTCGTTGGTGTAGGCATGGACCGTGGTCATGTAACCCTGCCTGATTCGAAAGTTGTCGTGCAGGACCTTGGCAACCGGCACGATGCAGTTGGTCGTACACGACGCGTTCGAGACGATATGGTCACTCGTCGGCTCATAGGTCGAATGGTTAATGCCCATGACCAGTGACTTGACAGGCTTTTCCCCGCTCTTGGGTGGCGCTGAGATGATGACCTTCTTCGCCCCAGCGGTCAGATGGCCGGCGGCTTTCTCATACATGGTGAACAGGCCGGTGGACTCGATGACGATTTCCACGCCCAGTGCCTTCCACGGCAGCTCGGCCGGTTCCTTGACAGTCAAGACTCGGGCAGCTCGGCCGGAAATAACCAGCGTGTCGGCGGTGGCGCTGACGTCGTCGAAACGGCCGTGCACCGAGTCATACTTCAGCAGGTGTGCCAGCGTCGGGCCACTGGCAATGTCATTGACTGCCGCGACCTCAATCTGCGGATGCCGGGCGGCAATGCGGGCTACCAGTCGGCCGATACGGCCGAAACCGTTGATGCCAATTTTCGTTGACAAGAATGCCTCCAAGGTTTGTGCCCTAAGGATAGTTCGCGCGGGCAAATAGTCAAGGACGGCAGCGGTTTGCTCGGAAAACACCGGGACAGTCCCAGTGTGCGAAGGTGCGCACCGGGCAAGGGACGGTCCTTCGTCTTCCGGGTCTTCGGAACTAAGGTTGACTTCTGGTCTGCGCCCGCTATGCTTACCGGAGCGGTTTGCTCGGAAAACACCGGGACAGTCCCCGCGTCATTGTCATTCTGAGGCAGGCAGTGCCGAAGAATCGTCGAAACCCGAAGACCCTTCGCCTGACGGCTCAGGGTGACAGGTGAGGCCTGACGGCTCAAGGAGCAAGGGACCGTCCTTCGTCTTCCGGGTTTTCCGACCCGCATATGGCCGAGTGTACCCGGCAACGGCGGTCGCTCCTGTGCCGCGGCCGCGCGTGCTGCGATGCAGCCCGGAATCAAGAATAGCCGTTGCGATAAGCCAAAGACCGGTAAACACTTATTGCAGGAGGCATCATGTTACCGAAATTCAGCAATGAGCCATATCTGGACTTCTCAAAGCCTGAGAATCAACAGCGGATGGTTGCCGCTATCGCGAACCGCAAGTCCCAGGCCGACCGCGTTTGGGACCTAGTGGTCGGCGGCAAGCATCTTAAGACCAAAGAACAGTTCACGTCCATCAATCCCTCGGACAAGACGCCGGTCGGCACGTTCCAGAAGGCCACCGTCAAAGAGGCTGAGCTGGCGATGCGGGCTGCGCTTAAGACATTCGAGACTTGGCGGTTCATGCCGGCAATCGAGCGGGCGGCGATCTTTCTGCGGGCATCGCGGATAATGAAGCAGCGGCGGTTCGATTTTGATGCGGCGATGGTACTCGAAGAGGGCAAGAACTGGTTGGAGGCCGATGCCGACTTTGCCGAGGCAGTTGACTTTCTGGAGTTCTATGCCCGTGAGGCGATTCGCTATGACCAGCCGTGCGGCGTTACGCCCTACCCGGGCGAAAGTCAGGAGGTACGCTACATCCCTTTGGGTGTAGGGGTGGTTATTCCACCGTGGAACTTCCCCTGCGCGATTATGGCGGGCATGACAACTGCGGCCGCGGTTGCTGGCAATACTGTGGTATTGAAGCCGTCGTCTGATGCGCCCTTGTTGGCGGCGCTGTTTGTGGAAGTGCTGGAAGAGGCTGGTCTACCGCCGGGCGTCGTCAATCTTCTCACCGGGCCGGGAGGTTCGGTTGGCGACTATCTGGTCGAGCACCCTAAGACGCGGTTTGTCTCCTTTACCGGGTCCAAGGCGGTGGGCCTGGGCATTATCGAGAAGGCGGCCAAGACCCAGAAGGGTCAGATATGGATTAAGCGCGTGGTCGCCGAGATGGGAGGCAAGGACTGCATCATCGTTGACGCTGAGGCCGACCTTGCCGATGCGGTTGAAGGCACCGTGGTCTCTGCGTTCGGGTTCCAGGGCCAGAAGTGCTCGGCGTGCTCGCGCGCCATTGTTGACGCCAAGGTCTACGATGAGTTTCTCGGCCGGCTGGTTGAGCGCGTAAAGCAGATTACAATTGGCCCGGTCGAGGACCGGAAGAACTGGCTCGGCCCGGTCATCAATGAGAAGGCTTTTGACTCCATCATGGAGTACATTGCGGTCGGCAAGAAAGAGGGTCGGCTTGTTACCGGCGGTAGGCGTGGCCCGGAGTCCGGCTACTTTATCGAGCCAACGGTCATCGCCGACGTTAAGCGCTCGGCCCGCATCGCCCAGGAAGAAATCTTCGGCCCGGTCTTGGCGGTCATCAAAGCCCGGAACTATTCGGACGCGCTCGACATCGCCAACGGTACCGAGTATGGCCTGACCGGCGCGGTTTACACTCGCAATCGGGAGAAAATCTATCGAGCCAAGCGGGAGTTCATGGTCGGCAACATGTACATCAACCGCAAGTGCACCGGCGCCCTGGTGGACGTCCAGCCCTTCGGCGGGTTCAACATGTCCGGCACCGACTCCAAAGCCGGCGGTCGTGACTATCTGCTTCTCTTCCTGCAGGCCAAGTCAATGACCGAACGGTTCTAGGCATAGGTCCCATAAGGCCCATAGGACTCATTCATGACTAACCGCAAACGTGTGATTATTGTCGGAGCGGTCGGCATGGACTACCATGTCTTCAACACCTGCTTCCGAGACAAACCCGAATACGAAGTCGTCGGGTTCACGATGGCGGCAGAGCAAAACCTCGGCACGACCGGTGCGCTCCGGCTCTACCCGCCCCAGCTCGCCGGCAGGCTCTACCCCCAAGGTATCCCAACCTTCTACGAACACGACCTAGTTCGGCTCATCCCCGAGCTGGCAGTCAACGAGGTCATCTTTGCCTATTCGGACGTCTCTCACGTCTACCTGATGAATCTTGCGTCCCAGGCGCTCGTTGCGGGCGCGGATTTCAGGCTCATCGCGCCGAAGAACGTGCAGCTCAAGGCCCAAAGACCGGTCGTCGCAGTCTGCGCCGTACGCACCGGGTGCGGCAAATCCCAGACTTCGCGTCGGGTCTACCAGATTCTCAGGTCCCGCGGACTCCGGACCGTGGCGGTACGTGAACCGATGCCCTACGGCGACCTTGAAAAGCAAGTCTGGCAGCGGTTTGCCACCTACGAAGACCTCGACAGGGCCAACGTCACAATCGAGGAACGCGAAGAGTACGAGCCGTACATCGAGGAAGGCATGGTCATCTACGCCGGCTGCGACTATGCCGAAATCCTCAAACGCGTCGAGGCCGAAGCCGACATAATCGTCTGGGACGGCGGCAACAACGAAGTCGCTTTCTTCAAACCCGACTGCCTCATCGTCCTCACCGACCCGCTGCGGCCTGGGCACGAGCTGAGCTACCATCCCGGTGAAGTCAACCTCCGCTCGGCCGATGTCGTAGTCATCAACAAACAAGACTCGGCTCAACCTGAGGATATCGAAGCGGTCCGGCAGAACGTCAAGGCGGCCAACCCCAAAGCGGTCGTCATTGATGCCGACTCGCCGCTCGAGGTGGCCGACCCGACCGCACTCAGAGGCAGGCGCGTGCTCGTGGTCGAGGATGGCCCGACTGTGACCCACGGCGGCATGGGCTTTGGTGCGGGCATGATTGCGGCCCGGCAGTTTGGAGTCAAGGAGACGATTGACCCGAGGCCTTATGTCTCGGGCTCGCTCGCCCGGGCGATGCAGGAGTTCAGGCAGCTCCAGAATGTACTGCCGGCGATGGGTTACTCTGCCACCCAGCTCAAAGAACTCGAAGACGCGGTCAATAGGGCCGACTGTGAACTCGTCCTCTCGGCCACACCCATTGACCTCACCCGTATCATCAATACAAACAAACCGATTGTCCGCGTCAAGTACCGGCTGCACGAGAAATCGAAACCTGACCTCGAACAGGTCATCACCGACATGCTGACCAGAAAGGGACTGGCATAGGGGCATTTCGACTTAGGAAACGAAAGCTAGGAACCGCCCCTCGTTTCTCGGTTATGTCCCGCGCCGGTGCTGGTGCGGAATGATTTCCAGGTGCGGAGACGACCGAGCCCTCCGGCGCTGGCACATCACTCTCACTCTATTTGCCTGGCTCTTTGTCGTCCAGGCCGGCGCGGGTCTCATCTCCGGCCTTCTCTTCATCCCCTTGCTCGCGGCGTTCCGGCCGGAGAACCTAATTACCCAGCTTGGCCCACTACTTATCAACGCCGACCTGGCAGCAATAGACGCTCTCTACGCCAACCTGCGTACCCTCAACCTTGCTCAAATCCTGCTCAATGCGGCGGTACTCACCGGCGCGGTCGGTCTGCTCCGGCGGCACCGATGGGGTTGGTACCTCACGGTCGTCCTGAACGCGCTCCAAGCGGTTGCCGCCGTGGCCTTCGGTCCACCTGTGCTCGAACAGGTCCTGCGCCTCGCTGACTCGGCCCGGGCCGGCAGGCTGAGCTGGGTCATCGCAGCTCTCATTGCGCTGATACCGGTTGCCATCGTCGGTTTTCTGATGCTGAAGCCGATTGTTGACCAGTTCGAGTACGGCACAGAGAGAAAGGTACCGGGCAAAGAGTAGGGTGAAGATCGACTAGTCGCGCCACTGGCACAACTTGCATTGGTCTGATATCATTATTCAGTGTTGTTGAGCCTCTGCTTCTGCATGCTGTCCGTTTCAGCCGGTGCACTGCCGACTCAGCGGGCAATCCGCATCGAAGTACCGAACCACGATGCGGTCTACACGCTGGCACGCGCTGCCGGACTGACGGTCACGGATGCGCTCTCCGACCGCATCTACGCCTATGCCGACGACGCCGCGATTGAACGAGTGCGCCGGCTTGGGTACCGAGTCACAATTCTGGCCGATGACTACCGACGGTTGTCTGCCGACCTCGCGGACTACCACACCTACGCCCAGATATGCAGCATCATGCACGCGCAGGCGCTGGCCCATCCCGGCATCTGCCAGCTAGAAACGCTCGGACTCTCTGCCGGCGGTCGAACCATCCCGGCAATGAAAGTTACCCTCAATCCAGCTTTCCCCGCTATCCGGCCGGTCGTGCGACTCGTTGGAGCACACCACGGCAACGAGAAGGTTTCCACTGAAGTGGTCCTCTCATTCATGCAACATTTGATTGACAACTACGGCTCAGACAATCAAGTCCGGACGTTGCTCGCCGACCGCGAGTTCTGGATTGTCCCAATCCTCAATCCCGACGGCCACGTCAGCAACTCGCGCTACAACGCGGCGGGCGTAGACCTGAATCGGGACTACGGCTACGAGTGGGAGGTCTATTCTGCGCCGTTTCGGCAGCCGGAAACCAGGGCGATGATGCGGCACGGCCTAGCCTACTTCCCGACGCTCGAATTCGCCTACCACTCCACCGCAAGCTATGTCAACTACCTTTGGGACCACACGCCGATTGACCCGCCCGACTCGGCCTGGATCATTGCGCTGTCCCAACGCTATGCCGACTCGACCTACGGCTCCAGCCTGACCCAGCTCCGGCCGATAAACGGCTACAACTGGTACGAAGTCCACGGCTCATGCCAAGACTACACATTCGGTGCGCTCGGCGGGATGGCATGGACAATCGAGACCCAACAGCCCAGCTCCAACCGGGCTCGGATTGACTCCATCTGCACGGCGAACCGCCGGGCACTGCTCGAAATGAGCACTCTTGCCGGATGGGGGATTCGCGGCACGGTCTACGACTCAGCGACGCGCGAACCGCTCTTCGCGCGCATCGAGTTCACCAATCCGGTGCGCTGGAACGTCTACTCCCGTGCCGGTACCGGCGGGTTCGGCAAGATGCTGCCGCCCGGCACGTACACGTTGAAGGTCCGCTCTAACGGCTACGACACGAAGATACTTGCCGGGGTGGTCGTGCCCGACACCGGTGCGGCGGTTCTCGACGTTCCGATGAGCCGGCCGGTGCAGGAGCCGGTCAACTTCGCCCAGCTCATCTCGACGGTCAGACGGACGGACGATAATCACGTCCTGCCCGGTGTTCCGTCTGATGCCTTAGGCGAGCCGGACAGCCGGGCCTACCGCATCGGCCCGGGCAATGTCGAGTTCCTGCTCGACCCGGCGGTCCCGTGTCAGAACCGGTCCGGTGACGACATAACCGTGTACGCCAGCGGCGCGTACTCGGTGCATGTTGCGAATGACCCGTTCGGGCCGTGGACCAGCCTGGGCAGCGGCAGCGGCACGCAGGGGTTCGACATCGGGGCGGTCGGCCTCGACAGCATCCGCTATCTGAGAGTCACCGAGCAGGCCGACTGCTTCCTCGACGCCGTCGGCTATGTCGGCTCGGTCCGCACCGGTGCGGTCGAACAGGAACACGGTTGGTCCGTCTCCCGGCTGACGATTCTGCCCAACCCCTGCCGCGGCAGGGCGGTCGTGAGGATGCCTTTTGCCTCGCACTCAGCGCCTTCTGTCCTTCAAGTTTACGATGCGGCCGGCCGCACGACTGAATCGCGAACAATGTGCTCACAATCTGATTCTGAGCTGTCCCTGCCGGCCGGCGTCTATCTGGTCAAACTGACCACGGCCGGGGGCAGCATGACACAGAAGCTCGTCGTGCAGGAGTAGTTTGACCTTGAGCGCAAAGCAACCGAGAAACACTGATGGGTCGGCGTTTGAGAGCAGACTCCATTCCTGCCGGCTAACGCAGCGCGGAAGTCCGCAGAGCCTGCGTATGTACCTTTCTTACACTAAAGGAGGCAAACCATGAGAATCTCTACCATCATCAGCGTTGTCACCGTTTGCGCTTCACTGGTCATTGGCGCAACCAGTACCAAAGAAGGGCGGTTTCCCGAAGATGCGGTCTGGGACCCGGACACGCGCCTGACCGTCAATACCTATCCAGACTATAGCTACTGGACCAGCCAGCGGCGCGTGGTCCAGGGGCCGAACGGCATGGTCCACGTTGCCTGGCACGTGCAGAACTCAGAACTCGGCACCTACAACATGCAGGTCTACTACAAGCGCTACATCCCGGGAACAGGCTGGACTCAGGACACGATGATATCCGCAGACCTGTACGCTGCCTCCACATACAACAAGTACGCCTCGCTCGCGGTTGACTCGACCGGCCGAGTCTTTCTGGTCTGGGCCAGTGGTCCGAATTCGAGCGCCGAGGCGAATGTCTACTGCAAGACCTGCGTTCCGACAGCTTCGGGCAACGGCGGCTGGGATGCGACTTCGACCTTGCTCTCTTCGGGTACCGGCGTTGTCGCCTGTCCCAGCGTCGCGGCCACGCCCGACAGCCATGTCCATGTGGTTTGGAAACAGGGGCAGGCGGTCAACTACCGGGAGTGGAACGGCTCAGGGTGGCTGACACAGCAGAGCATCGTTACCGGTTTCAGCTACACTGCCTATCCGTCGGTTGCCGGGTCGCGCGACAACAACGTGCACGTATCATTCTACGGCTACCCGAGTTCCGGCTACTACAAGATATACTACATTGCCCGTATCAACGGGGTCTGGGGTTCGGTTGAGAATCCTTCCGGCACCGGCGGCCGCCATCAGATGTACCAGTGTATTGCCTGCGACCCGACCACAAACCAGCCGCACATTGTCTGGCAGGGTGATGCTCGGCTCAGCGGCACCGGCTACCTGTACCGGATTGTCCACGCCTGGCGGACAACCGTCTGGTCGGCCGACACGGTCTCCGACACCGCCTTCTACGGTGCGCCCGGAGAAACCCAGATTGCCTTCAGCCCGAACGGCACCGGGCATGCGGTCTGGAAGGTCTATGTGCCGCGTTCGCCGAACGAGTCGCTGCCGCAGATTCGCTACCGCGAACGGACGCCGGCCGGAACCTGGAACGAACCGGTCAGCCTGACCGACACAACCGGCTCAAAAGAAAGGCCGTCGGTTGCCGCGGGCAACGGGCCTGAGGTACATGTTGTCTGGTCTGACTACCGCGACGGCAACAGCGAAATCTACTACAAGCGCGGGGTGATGATGAAACAGGCCGACGTCGGTTGCTCATGGGTTGATGCACCGACCGGCGTGGTGGACTCAGGCACAGTCGTTACTCCGGCCTGTTCGGTTCGCAACTACGGCGACACGACCGCAGCGAGCTACACGGTTCGGATGAAGGTCGGCAGCGGCTACAACCAGACCGCGACGGTCAATGGTCATCTCCCGGGCACTACGATGTACGTCACCTTCCCCAACTGGACAGCGACCGGCCGCGGCTGGTTCGCCGTGTCGTGCTCGACCGAGCTTGAGGACCCGCGGCCGGCGAACAACCGGCGGCTCGACAGCGTGATGATTGCGGTTCATGATGTCGGCGCGGTGGCAATCGTTGCACCAACCGGCGCGGTTCCGCCCGGCTCGGTGACGCCGCGCGCGCAGGTGCGCAACTTCGGCAACGTCCGAGAGCCGGTAAGGGTCTATTTCACAATCAACCCTTCCGGCTACCGGGACAGTCTGGTGCTTTCGTCCGGGCTGCCGTTCAGCGACACGACGGTCAGCTTTGCCGCTTGGAACGCGACCGCGGGCAACTATGTGGCCCGTTGCTCGACCGGCCTCGCTTTCGACCAGAACCGGACGAATGATACGGTCAGCCGCGGTTTCACCGTCAACGCCGTGGATGTCGGCGTAGTCCGAATCATCGCTCCAGCCGATACGGTTGACACCGGGGCGAACGTCGTCCCGGCCGCGGTGGTCCGGAACTTCGGCGCGGCTCCGGCGACTTTTCTCTCTTGGTTCAGCATCATCCGCGGCAGCGAAGTCTACCGTGACTCGGTTTCGGTCATCGGCCTCGGTGCCGGTGACTCTGCCAGCGTGACGGCGAGACCTTGGCCCGCGCCCCACCCGGCCGGAACATACTCGTGCCGGTGCTCGGTGTTCATTGCGAACGACGGCAATCGAGCAAACGACACGCTGGGCAAACAGTTCTTGGTTTGGGCCGGTCCTCCGCCGCTGCCCGGCTGGTACTCTCGGCGCGCGCTGCCGAGCCTGCCCTCAGGTCGGCAGGAGAAGGACGGGGCGTGGCTGGCCCGAGACGGCGACTACATCTACGCGGCCAAAGGCAACAAGACCCCGGACTTCTACCGCTACAACATTCTGACCG
>FWPV01001270.1_pt1 | contig 36075 bp, 26 predicted proteins | sample 2228371 | NCBI WGS metagenome assembly FWPV01 (sample SAMEA103939776, study PRJEB20133) | metagenome | reverse complement strand
GGGAACCAGTCCCTCCCGCAGGGAACTCAGGATGAAGAAGGCCACGACCTCGTCCTCGCCCTTGCAGTGCTTCACGGCATTGGTGATGGCTGTTATCCACTGGTTCTTGGACAGGTTGGCCAGCACCCGCACCACCTGGACGGGGAACCGCCCCTGTCCGATGGCCTGGTTCACCGTCTTGATGACGGCGAGATGCTCGCGCAGGCGGGCGTCCTCGCCCAGCTCTTCCTGATACTGCATCCTGAGCTGCATCAAGACCGGCACTTCCATCTTTTCAGGCCCTCTTCCAGCCGACGCTCCGCTTCGCTGCGGGAGGCCCCATCCCGTGAGGCCGATGCCCTCTTCGCTTCGCGGGCGCGTTTTCCTCTTTTGAGGGAGGAGCTGACACGTGTCGAGACCCGACTGCGGCGGCGGGGTGGTGGTTGCCTGACTCCGGGCGGCGCGATATAATGAGTGTTTGCGAGCAGGCGGCCGGAGGGCCTTGCGTCCCGAAGGCGTCGCCTGTCTGTCAGCGGTTTCGACACTCTGCCGCCGGGGAGCGTCCCCTGCGCGGCTCGCGGTCTTTCCTGTCGGGAGCGAACAGAATCCACATGGCCAATACCACGGAAGCGGACAACCTGACCACCCCGGAAGAGATGGAAGCCGCCGCCGAGAGCGGCGACGTGACGGCATCGGAAGTCCAGGACATTCCCGGATCGCCTGAGCCGGATTCGGAGCCGGCGAAGGGCGAAGCCGAACCGGCGGGCGAAGCGCCGGCAGCTCCGGAAGCCGAGGCTGCAGGAGCGGAGGACTCCGAGGCGGTCGCGGGGCAGGAGGCCGCTGCCGGGGCGCCGGAGGAGCCGGAGCAGCCCGAGGAGTCTGAGCAGGAGACCAGCGAGCTCCTGAAGCCCCTCCCGGGCGCCGTGACCGGTCCGGAGGTGATGACCCGGTCCCGCTATGCGCTGGTCGTGCTGGCCGCCAAGCGCGCGAAGCAGCTCCGGGAAGGGGCAAGGCGGCTGGGCTCCACCACTGCCACAAATTACCTGACCGCCGCGCTGGAGGAGGCGGCCGAGGGAGTCATCGGCTACAGGCTGGCTGACGACGAGCCGTCCTCAAGGAACGACGACTGAACCCCGGGACCATGGCCCGGCTCCGTTGCGGGCCGCCCGGCCTCGCGGACTCCCCTGTCTCCTGCACAGGACGGCGGCGCGGCCGGGCGCTTCGATGGTGAGATGTCCAAGATCCTTGGCATAGACCTGGGGACCACGAACTCGGTCGTGGCTGTCATGGAAGGCGCGGAGCCGGTCGTCATCCCGCTGGCGGATGGCAGCCGGCTTCTTCCGTCCGTGTTCGGCATCTCGAGGACGGGAGAGCGGCTGGTGGGGCATCTCGCCAAACGGCAGGCCATCACCCACCCGGACCGCACCGTCACCAGCATCAAGCGCCACATGGGGACGTCCCACCGGGTGGAGATCGACGGCGTCTCCATGACCCCGCAGGAGATCTCGGCGCGCATCCTGGAGCGGCTGCGGGAAGACGCCGCCAGATATCTGGGCCAGGATGTCCGCCGCGCCGTCATCACCGTTCCCGCCTACTTCTCCGACGCCCAGCGGCAGGCCACCAAGGACGCCGGGGCGATCGCCGGCCTCGACGTGGTGCGCATCATCAACGAGCCCACAGCCGCGGCGCTGGCCTTCGGACTGGACCGGACGGACGCGCGCACCGTGCTGGTGTGGGACCTGGGTGGCGGCACGTTCGACGTCAGCATCCTGGAGATGGGGGACGGGGTCTTCGAGGTCAAAGCCACAAGCGGGGACACCCGTCTGGGAGGCGATGACTGGGACCAGGCGCTGATGGAGTGGATGGCGTCGGAGTTCCGCAACCAGACCGGGGTGGACCTTCTGGCCGACAGGGTGGCCGCGCAGCGGCTCAAGGAGGCGGCGGAGAAGGCCAAGATCGAGCTGTCGTCCGTGGTGACGACGGCGGTCAACCTGCCGTTCATCTCCATGAACCGGGACGGGCCGCTCCATCTGGACATCACGGTCACCCGGGCGAAGTTCGAAGAGATCACCGCTCATCTGCTGAAGAGGATGGAAGGCCCGACGCTGCAGGCGCTGAAGGACGCCAGGATGGAACCGTCCGACCTGGACTGCGTCCTTCTGGTGGGAGGCTCCACCAGGATGCCCGCCGTGCAGGCCCTGATGCGTTCGATGCTCGGGAAGGAGCCTCTGGGAGGGTTCAATCCGGACGAGGTGGTGGCGCTGGGCGCGGCCATCCAGGGCGGGGTGCTCGCCGGCGACGTGCGCGACATCGTGCTGCTGGACGTTACTCCGCTGACGCTGGGCATCGAGACGCTGGGCGGGGTGTTCACCCCGCTCATCGAGCGCAACACCACCATCCCCACCAGCAGGAGCAGGATGTTCACGACGGCTGCCGACAATCAGAGTACGGTGGACATCCACGTGCTGCAGGGGGAGCGTGAGTTCGCCTGCGACAACATCTCGCTGGGGCGTTTTCAGCTGACGGGCATCAAGCCGGCGCCGAGAGGCACTCCGCGCATCGATGTCTCGTTCGAGATCGACGTGAACGGAATCTGTCACGTGTCGGCCCGCGATACCGCGACCGGGAACACGCAGAGCATCACGGTGAAGGCCACCACCTCGCTCTCGCGCGACGAGGTGGCACGCTTGGTGCGGGAGGCGGAGCTTCACCGCGCTGAGGATGCCCGAAGGCGCGAACTGCAGGAGCTCCGGAACCGGGCGGATGCGCTGCTCTACAACGCCGAACGCACGGCCCGGGAGGCGGAGGGGCTGGTCTCCGCCGGTCTCATCGAGGCGGTCCGGGAGGGTGTTTCGCGGCTGCGTCAGGCCCTTGCCGGCGACGATGCGGAGCTCATCCGCCGCGAGGTGGAGTCCGTGTCCGCGGATGTCTACCGGTTGGGCGCGGCCTACTATCAGGCGAAGGAGTCGGGCGCAGCGCGCCCTTCCGAGGCGCCCGCCCCGGAGAGCGCACCGGTGGAGGAGGCTCCGGCCGGGGAGCCGCAGGAGCAGCAGGAGGCGGGCGGGTCTGAAGAGGCGGAGGCCGCCGGGGAGCCTGCAGAGGACGGGGAGCGGCAGGGAAGTGGCAATGAATAGCCCCGCGCGTCGCGCGGTTCAGCATAGCGGTCGATGAATCCTGACAGCGATTACTACGAGCTTCTGGGAGTCTCACCCGACGCCAGTCCTGAAGAAATCAAGCGCGCCTACCGCCGCCGCGCGCGGGAGCTTCATCCCGACGTCAATCCGGACGACCCCGAGGCGGCAGAGCGTTTCAAGGCCCTGAACGAGGCTTACGAGGTGCTGCGCGACCCGGAGAAGCGCCGCATCTACGACCGGTACGGTCCGGAGGGGCTGCGGGCGGGCGCGGGAGCGGGCTCCGGCTTCGGGGACTTTGCGGGCTTCGGCGACCTGTTCGAAGCCTTCTTCGGAGCAGGCATGCGCACCGGCCCCCGGACTGGACCGGAGCGGGGAGACGACCTCCGGTTCGATCTGGACATCTCTCTCGAAGAGGCGGCCAGCGGGGTCCAGAGGACGGTGCGCCTGTCGCGGCTTGTGGTCTGCGAAGCGTGCCGGGGCAGCGGGGCGGAGGCCGGTTCGCGCCCGGAGACCTGTCCCGCCTGCCGCGGGACCGGGCAGGTGCGGCAGCAGCAGAATACTTTCCTGGGGTCGTTCGCCACCATCACCACGTGCGGAGTGTGCCGGGGTGAAGGCGCGGTCATCCGGCGGCCCTGCCAGAGGTGCCGGGGCGAGGGGCGCTACCGGTCGTCGGAGGAGGTCTCCATCACCATCCCTCCGGGCGTGGATTCCGGGGCGCGCCTGCGGCTGCCGGGACGGGGAAACGCCGGGCGGCGGGGAGGCCCGGCCGGCGACTACTACGTGGTCATCCACGTCCGCCCCCACGAGCGGTTCAAGCGCGCCGGTGACGACCTGCTCACCGAGGTGCCGGTCGGCATCGCGCAGGCGGCTCTGGGATGCCGCATCTCGGTCCCCGGCATCCACGGGGACGTGGAGCTCGAGATTCCCCCGGGCGTGCAGCCCGGAGACACGTTCACGGTGCGGGGCGAGGGGATGCCCGTCCTGGAGGGGCGCGGGAGAGGCGACCTGCACGTCACGGTGCGGGTGGTGGTGCCGGACGACCTGACGGACGAGCAGCGGGAGCTGCTGCGCCGGTTCGCCGAACTCCGCGGCGAAGAGACCGAGATGACCCGCAGCTTCTTCGAGAGGCTCAAGGAGCATCTGACGGGCAGATGACGAGGTGGGTGGAGGTCGCCGTGCGATGCGCGCCCGCGCAGGAGGAGCCCGTCTCGGCCATCCTGACCGGTGAATGCGGGGGCGCGGAGATTGCGCCGGACGGGGGTCTGGTGCGCGCCTGGCTCCCGATGGACGACCGGCTCGAGGGGCGTGTGGACTCCATCCAGGTGCGGCTTCAGCAGGCGGCTGAGGAGTGCGGCCCGGGGGGCATCGAACTGACCATCTCCCCTGTGGCGTCCGAAGACTGGCTGGAGACGTGGAGGGCGAACTTCCGCCCGTTCGAATGTGCGGGCCGCTTCCGCGTGCGGCCTCCCTGGGAACCGCCGGACCCGGGGCAGCTCATCGATCTGGTCATCGACCCCGGAATGGCCTTCGGCACGGGCCAGCATCCGACGACGGAACTGATGCTTCGCTTCCTGGCCGGACGTCCCCCCGCCGGCCGGTCCGTGCTGGATGCGGGCGCCGGGAGCGCCATCCTCTCCATCGCCGCGGCGCTGCTGGGGGCGCGGAGGGTGCTGGCCGTCGAAGTGGATCCGGTTGCGGAGGAGAACGCGCTCAGGAACATCGCCCTGAACGGGGTCGGGGACCGGGTGGAGTATGTCGTGGGGGACGCTGCCTCGCTGGAGGAGGGGGCTTTCGACGTGGTCCTGATGAACATCGTGGCCGGCGTCATCATCCGGCTCCTGCCTTCCCTCACGCCCCGGCTGGCGCCGGGCGGGTGGCTTGCCTGCTCCGGCATCATCGAGGACAGGCTGGACGATGTCCTGGCGCAGCTGCGGAGGCACTCCCTGCAGCCCGTGCGGGTCGAGTCGAGCGCAGAATGGCGCGCGGTGCTGGCGGAAAGGGTGTGAACAGCGCCCGAGCGTCGGGCGCCTCGCGGGGGGGTGGCGGCTCCACGGAGCGGCCGCTGGCCCGCATGTTCCTGCATCCCGAGGCGTTCCGGGACGGGGGGGCGGTCCTGGACGGACAGGCGTTCCATCACGCCGTCCGCGTGCTGAGGATGGCCGCGGGCGACACCCTGCTGCTGCTGGACGGCAGCGGCCGCGGCTGGACGGCCCGGCTGGAGCGGGTGATGCGCTCGGAGGCCACAGCGACCCTTCTCCACGAGGTGCCGGAGGACGCATCGCCCGGGCGGGAGGTGCACCTGGCCATCCCTCTCCTCAAAGGCGACCGGACCGAACTGGTCCTGCAGAAGTGCACCGAACTCGGAGTGTCGGAGTTCCATATCTACCCCGCGGAGCGCAGCGTGGTGCGGATGGATGGAGGCGGCGGCAAGCGGGAGCGGTTCGTCGCGGTGTGCCGGTCCGCCGCCGAGCAGTGCGGGGCCTTCCGGATGCCGGAGGTGCGCCTGTGGGACAGCGCGCGCGCCTTTCTGGAGCAGGTCCGCACGCCGGGCAGGCTCATCGCCTGGGAGGAGGAGAGCGCCTTGAGCGCGCGGGACGCGCTGGGAGGCGGGGAGCCGTGCACGCTCGCAACGGGGCCCGAAGGGGGACTGACCCGTGAAGAGGTCGATGTCTGGGCGGGATACGGCTTCCGTCCGGTCAGCCTGGGGAGGCGCATCCTGAGGGCCGAGACGGCGCCCATCGCCCTGTGCGCCCTGGCCCTGTGCGCGCTCTGAGCTTCCCCCGTCCGCCTTCCTGAAGGTTCTCTCCCGAGCCGCTTTGGTGTAACATGATGACGGGGCTTTCAGAAGCCCCGGAAAGGTTCATGAGGAGCACTACGAAGAACGCCGTCTCAGATACTCATACCGGGCGCCAGGACACCGCGGAGAGCCGCGAGCAGCGGTTCGGGCGCTACTTCGGGAAGCAGCTGGAGATCATGGACGACCTGGACCTGTTCGTCAGCGTGCTGCCTCCCGGCATCCGCGAGGTCCTGCAGCAGCAGCCCGACCTGAAAGAACTGTTCGAGGTGGTCCTGGACCTCGGCAGGCCCCCCGAGGCGCGCTTCGCGTCGCGCGTGATGGACCTGAGCGATGAGCCGGTCACCCAGGCCCAGATCGATCAGGTCGTCGCGAGGGTGGGGGACTTCGGCAAGGACAACCGCGCGGGCATCGAGCGCACCCTCCACCGCATCTCCGCCATCCGCAACAGGCAGGGCCGCATCATCGGTCTCACCTGCCGGGTCGGCCGGGCCGTGTTCGGCACCATCGATATCATCAGGGATGTGGTGGAGAGCGGGAAGAGCTTCCTGCTGCTGGGGCGGCCGGGTGTGGGCAAGACCACGAAGCTGCGCGAGGTCGCCCGCATCCTGAGCGACGAGTTCCAGAAGCGCGTGGTCATCGTGGATACGTCCAACGAGATAGGAGGGGACGGGGACGTCCCGCATCCGGCCATCGGACGCTCCCGCCGGATGCAGGTGACCACCCCCGAGGACCAGCACGCCGTGATGATCGAGGCCGTGGAGAACCACATGCCCGAGGTCATCATCATCGACGAGATCGGGGTGGAGGCGGAGGCGTTCGCCGCGCGCACCATCGCCGAGCGCGGCGTGCAGCTGGTGGGGACGGCGCACGGCAACTCTCTGGAGAACCTGCTCTCGAACCCCACTCTGTCGGACCTCATCGGCGGCATCCAGGCGGTCACGCTGTCGGACGAGGAAGCCCGCCGCAGGGGGACGCAGAAGACGGTGCTGGAGCGCAAGGCGCCGCCCACGTTCGACGTGCTCATCGAGATTCTCGAGATGGACAAACTGGCCATCCATCACGATGTGGCGACGGTGGTGGACCAGTTCCTGCGCGGGGTGGCTCCCCGGCCGGAGATCCGCATCCGCAACCCGCAGGGCGACGTCGAGGTCATCCAGAAGGGCGATGCCGCGCCGGTCCCGCGGGAGCCTCTGGCTGAGGACGAGCCCGAGGGGCTGGCCGGAAAGCGCATCCAGGGGACGGTGCGCATCTTCCCGTACGGGGTCAGCCGGAACCGGCTGGAGCGCGCCATCCGCGAGATGCGCGTCCCCGCGCACATCACGAACGACTACCAGGAGGCCGATGCGGTCATCACGCTGAAGTCGCACTTCCGCCGCATCCCTCCGCGCCTGAAGGAGGCGCAGCGGCAGACGCTGGGCACGTTCGTGGTCAAAAGCAACACCTACACCCAGATCGCGGGGACCATCCGCGAGATGTTCGCCCTAGCGTCGGACGACGTCGAGGCGGTCGCCCTGAGGGAAGCCCGGGAGGCCATCGAGCGGGTGCTGGAATCCAGCGAGCCGGTGGAGCTCATGCCCCAGAGCAGCTACGTCCGCCGCCTGCAGCATCAGCTTGCCGAACAGTACGAACTGGCCTCCACCAGCATCGGGACCGAGCCGTTCCGCCGGGTGCGGATCAGCAAGCCTTGAGCCGCGGGCGGTTCATCACCTTCGAGGGCGTGGAGGGAGCCGGCAAGTCCACGCAGGCCCGCCTGGCTGTGGAGGAGCTGGGCCGCAGGGGGCTGCGGGTCTGTCTGACGCGCGAGCCCGGGGGGTGTCCGCTGGCGGAGAAGATCCGGGCGCTCATCCTCGAGGAGCGGGAGGACCCTCCTGTGGGCCGCGCGGAACTGCTGCTGATGCAGGCGGCGCGGGCTCAGCACGTGGAGCGTCTCATCCGTCCGAAGCTGGAGGAGGGAGTCTGGGTCGTCTCGGACCGCTTCTACCATTCCACGCTCGCCTACCAGGGCCGTGCCCGGGGGCTGGACCCCGTCTTCACCCGCGCGGCCATCGAGTATGCGGTGGACGGCGTGCATCCGGACCTCACCATCGTGCTGGACCTTCCGGTGGCGGAGGGGCTGGCCCGGCAGGACGAGCGCAACCGGATGGAGGATGAAGGACGGGCTTTTCACGAAGCCGTCCGGGAGGCATTCCGGGCGATGGCCGCCGAAGACCCGCAGCGCGTGAGGCTGGTGGACGCAGGCGGGAGCATCGACGAAATCCACGCCCGCGTGATGCGGGAGCTGGAGCCTCTGCTGGGCGCAGTCCTGAAGGCGGGGCGCTGACGGGGGGCCGGTCCGTCCGGCGAGGAGGGAAGGTTGGCATGAAGCTGGTTCTGGCCATCATCCAGGAGCGTGACGGCAAGCGCGTGGCGGACGCTCTTGCGGAAAACGGGTTCTTCTACACAAAAATCGCGAGCACGGGGGGATTTCTGCGCGACGGCAACCAGACCCTGCTGCTGGGAGTGGAGGATGAGCGGCTCCAGGAGGTGCTGGAGGTCCTGAAGGCCAACTCCGACGCCCGCGACCAGTATGTCAGCCTGCCGTCTCCCGACGTCATGCCCTCGGCTCCCCTGCTGCAGGCGCCGGTCCGGGTGACGGTGGGAGGGGCTGTGGTCTTCGTGCTGGACGTCGAGTCGTTCCACCGGTGGTGAGATGCCGGCGCTGACGGCCGAAGGCCTCATCGGGCACGGGGAGCAGCTGGCGGCGCTTCGCAGGCTGTCCGCGTCCGGCACTCTGCCCCACGCGCTGCTCGTCACCGGTCCGGATGGAGTCGGCAAGACGGCGTTCGCCTCCATCGCGGCGGCGGACCTGACCTGTCTTGCTCCTGAAGCCGGCGGAGCAGCCTGCGGAGAGTGCCGCTCGTGCCATCTGGCCAGCGTGGGCACGCATCCGGACATCCTGCGGGTGACGCCTCCTCGGGAGGAGACCACCATCGGGCAGATGAGGGAGGTCCGCGCGGCGGCCTCGCTCGTGCCTGCGCTCTCCCCGCGCAGGGTGGTCGTCATCGAACGCGCCGAGACCCTGAACGACCAGGCTGCGAACGCCATCCTGAAGGTGCTCGAGGACGCGCCGCCGGCTCTCGTCCTCATCCTGCTCGCCCCCTCGCGGGAGAGCGTGCTGCCCACCGTGCGCTCCCGGACCCTTCAGATCCCGTTGAGGCCCGTTCCCGATGCCGAACTCCTGCGTCATCTCGAGGCGCGCGGGTGCGCTCCGGAGGACGCGAGACTCATCACCGCGTCGGCTGGCGGGTGTCCGGGGCGCGCCATCTCGCTGATGGAAAGCCGGGACCTGCGGGAGACGCTGGGTGCGGTGGGAGAATGGCTGGCATCCTGCGCCTCCGCTCCGCTGGCGCATGCGCTCCGTCTTGCCTGCGGCCTTCGGGAACTCGCGGAGCAGGCGCGCAAAGCCCTGCCCGGGCCTGACGACGCCACCGACCGGCAGGGGCTGGCGTGGGTGCTGGATGCCCTGACGGGCATCCTTCAGGCCGGATTGAAGGACGTCGATGTGCCGGGGGCGCGCCAGGCCCTCCGGCGCTGGGGCCGCGCCGGCGTGGCGGTCTTCGCGGAGGAGGCCAACACCGCGCGCAGGCTGGTGCTCTCGTATGCTCAGGCCGACCTCCAGCTGGAGCGTCTTCTCATCCGGGTCCTCTCCCTGCCCGCGCCGGAGACCGGCCACCTCTCCTGACCCCTGCTGCTGAAGAAGGTCACCGGGCTTCGGCCTCCGAACCCTCATCTGGCGGCGCGGAGCGTGTCCGGCTGTGCGGACCTGCGTCGCGCCCCGCCATACGGACAGCGATATCGGAGCGGCACAGCCTGCGGAAAGCCCGCTCCGGAGGAGGATGAAGTGAAGAGACTTGTTTCGGGACTTGTCTGCCTGAGCCTGTGCTGGGCGTCACCCGGCGCCGCTCAGGTGGAGCTGAAGGGGCGGCTCTGGGCGCCGCGTCTGCCGGGCTCGGAAGCGCTCATCCCTCAGACGGCCATCTTCGGGTTTGCGGCGCTGGACGGGCCGCAGCACCAGTCCCTGGGAACGCGCACCTGGGAGATGGAGCCGGCCGGCTGGAGCTACATGAGCGGACCGGCAGGCCGCTATACGATGCTCTATTCCACCCCGGGCATCGCCATGCGTCCCATCGTCCTGACGAACGTGTACACATCCCCGGGCGACGTCCTGGACTTCCCGCTCATCGCCCGGTATACTCTCGGGGCGTTCGACGACTCCGCCTGGGATTCGCGGCCCGCCTCGGGCTACTTCCAGACCTTCGTGGCGGACGGCACTTCCGTCACGGGAGTCCGGTTCAAACCGGTGCACGATGGCGTGGACGGAGAGGGGCCGGGCGGTCAGGACATGCTGGTGTCCATCCACCGGAAGTCTGAGGGGCCCCCGGACACATGGCCCCGGGTGGGCCCGGTGGCGGTGGCGCTGAACGTGGACTGCGGCGGACCGAAGAACTACTCCTACTCGGTCGGATGGGACAGCGAAGAGGTCCGCACGACGCCGGGGGAGACGTATGCGGTATACATCCGCCCGCGCACCCGCGGGAACACCTTCCAGATGTTCCACTCCGGCGCCCCGGTCCCCGGCACCCGGATGTACCGCGTCTCGCCGGAGGGCGGCTCGTGGCAGGATGTGGCGATGTGGGTGGGCGTCAGCTCCGATGCGGACGGACTGCTCATCCCCTACAACAAGCGCGTGCACCGGGAATACGGGGAACTGGCGGGCTTCGCCCGGAGATGGAGTCAGACATACGTGGCGCAGGGGAGGAGCCTGGCCGGAGTCATCCTTTACGCCGCGGCGTCGGGGGTCCAGCCCACGATGAACCGGCAGCGGGTGCTCGTGCGCGTGCGGGAAGGCGGCTCCGGAGGACCGGTGGTCGGCGTGGTGAAGGCGGCGACAGGCAACGCCACATACACGGGCGACGCCTCCTGGGGGACCTTCGGGACGGCGTATTCCCCGGGAGAGGTGCCCCTCACTCCCGGAAAGACCTACGCCATCGAGTTCGAGACGCTGGAGAACGTGGAGTCGCTCAGGGGGTGGCTGAACTTCAAGCTGCAGGAGAACGACGAGCGGCCGGGCTTCAACCCGTATGTGAAGGTCGCGCCCGACACATACCCGAGGGGGAGCGCGTTCCGCGAGGGCCGGCCGGTGGACGTGGACCTCGATATGCAGGTCCTGGAGTACCGTTCGGCGGTGGATGGCTGGGACGAAGCCGTCGAAGGCCCCAACCTGCTGACCAACGGCAGCATGAGCCTCGGCACGGTGTCGCCGGACGGGCAGGAGCCGGGCGAGCCTCTGGGATGGACTCCGTTCGATATCGACCCCGAGACCCGTCAGCTCTACCTGGCCGACCCCAATGAGCCCCGAAACCGCATCCTGCGCGTGCTGGGCGGAGGCTCCTACGGGAAGAACCCGGACGGCGGTGGGCACCGGACCGCGGACGGAGGTTTCGTGCAGCGGGTGGACGGCCTGGACCGGTCCCACACGTACCGCATCTCTGCGAGGGTCCGCTGCTCGTGGCCCATCGATATGAAGCATCAGCAGTCCGTGGGCTGGGACCCCACCGGGCAGACCGCCGACCCCGAAGCGACCACCATCGTCTGGGAGACGATGCCGTCCCTCACGGGGGTCTGGAACCGCTGGGCCAGCCCGCCCGTCCGTCCGGAGGCCGGGAGCATCAGCATCTGGCTGCGGGGCCGGACCACCCTGCGCGACGACTACCCGTTCAAGGCCGACTTCGACGATGTCGCGCTGCGGAGGGTGGCCCGCGGAGTGCCTCAGGGCCGCTGAGGGCAGGACCGGCCCTGGCGTGCCCTCAGTGACAGCAGGGGCCGGGCGGCGCAAGCCGCCTGGCCCCTATCTCGTTTCCGTTCCCTGAAGCCCCCTCAGGCTTCTTCCGCCATCCTCAGCGCCACGGCGACGCTGCGCCGGGCGCACTCCGAGATGGCGATGGGATGGAAGCCCGGGATGGCCGCATAGAGCGTATCGTTCAGCGGGGCGGTCCACTTCTCCGGCAGCGCCTCGAAGCCGTACGCGGCGCCCCAGAGCGAACCCGCCGTTGCGCCGTTGCAGTCCGTGTCCCATCCACCGGTCACCGCGCAGACGATGGTCTTCTCGAAGTCATCGCCGCCCCACGCGATGGCCGCGGCCACCAGCGCGGCGTTGTTGTTCGTGTGGACGCCGTCATAGTGGCCCCATCTTGTCCAGAGCGCCTCGTGGAGCGCATCGATGTCGGAGATGGTCCGTCCCATCTCGATGGCCTCCGAGACGTCGCGGGCCAGCCGGGAGCGGGCGGGGATGTAGCGCAGTCCCTCCTGCAGCGCCTCCAGCGGAGTCCGCGAGTCGAACGCCGCGGCGATGGCCGCCGCGAACAGCATCTCGCCGTAGATGCCGTTCTTGACGTGCGAGAGCGCCGCGTCGCGATAGCCGAACTCGGCCGCCAGGGCAGGGCGCCCCGCCGCGCCGTACGCCCACCCGTCGGCCCGGATCTGCGCCCCTATCCACTCCCGGTACGGGTTCAGATGTCCGCGGATGTAGTCCAGGTGCGGTTCGATGTCTCCGCTGTCGATGATGTCGGCCAGGTTCCGGTAGGCCTGACGCTCCGCCGTGAATGTCTGACCCATCGGCAGAGTTGTCCACCACGCGCGCGCCACGTCTCCCGTGATGAACCCTGCTCCCCGGCGCTCCAGGACGGACAGCCCCAGAACGGTGTAGCGGATGTCATCGTCCGTCTCCATATAGGCGATCCTGCCCCGGGTGCTCGCGAGGCACCGCACGCCATAGTCCCCGACATGGTCGATATGCGGCACATACCAGTCCAGAGGCCACGCCTCGGCGGCCTTCAGATAGATGCGGATTCCCTGCCAGCCCGGGACGTCGCCGTGCCAGTTCATGTACGGGCCGCACTCCAGAGGCTTGCCCAGGGCGCACCCGGCGCACCGGCCAAACCAGGCTCCCTTCATCCGGTCCTCGAGACCCGGGATGCTCCGGGGGTCCGTGCCTGATGGCGCCGAAAACCCGGGGCTCACCGAAGTCAGCTCGTCCCACGCAGTGGGCTCGTGGAAGGGGAACCCGGGGTCGACCTGAGCGGCAGCCATCCGCTCGAACGCCTCCAGCAATTCCGCCTCGTCCGAACTCTCCGAACACCGGTCGAAGATGCTCTCTATCTCTTCGCGGCGGCATCCCTCCTCGATGCGCTGGCGAGCTTCCTGCTTGAGGAGCCCGTACAGGTAGCCTCGTCTGTCCAAAGTCTAGTCCTCCATGATGTTCACACCGATGCTCCGCCTGGGAGCGCGGGTCATCGGCCGGCCGGTCCATTCCGGATGCTTCTTCAGGAACTCCTTCGCCGCCCAGGCCATCTCTTCCAGCGTCACGATCTTGAAGTCCTCTTCGGGCAGCAGCTCCGCCACCCGCGCATAGTCCGTGGGGGAGTAGCCCCCCTGCGATGTGCGGTTCTCGTTGGCGTCGGGGACGGCAAAGACCGTCAGAAAGGCCGGGCGGCACTCCAGGGATGCGGCAGCCTCGCGGATGCTGCGGGCCATCTCTTCGGCTGTCCTGCCGTTGGGGTAGTAGTGCAGGCTTCCGTGGCGGAGGATGACGGGCGTGCCGGCCTCCGTCATCTTCACCTGGATGGGCCCGGCCGGCATCACGAACGCCTGCGTGTGCGGACTGAGCCGGGCGTACATCTCGTAGACCGGGCGGCTGAAGTGTATCCAGCAGTCCATCACCTGCAGGTCGGCCCGACGCATGTATTCGTCGCTCTCCCGCATGAACCGCTCAGGCTCGGGCATCCAGTTGGGATAGGTGTAGCCCGCTCCGGAGCAGCCGCAGAAGAAGTAGTCGTTCTCCGTCATCGTGTCATAGTAATACTCCGCCATGCCCGAAGCGATGTCCAGCATCCTCGGCTGGAAGCCCCAGTTGATGGGCACCTTCCCGCGGTTCGGGTCCATCCAGGCCCCTCCCTGGAACACGGTGTGTATCTTCATCGCGTCGCCTTCAGTGGTCAGGAACGCCACGTAGAACCGGTCCTCCAGCTTCAGCCGGGAGAGGTCGCGATGCGACTTCTGCTTCCACACCGTCCGCCCGGAGGCGATCTGAGAATGGAAGCTCAGGTTGGGGGCTTCGGCGCACATGATGTAGTTGGAGTTCAGCGAAGCCATCTCGCAGTAGCGGTCCTCCGGCTCGCCCCAGCCGTATATTCCGGCGTTCGGGCCTATCCCCTCGTGGATGCGCCAGATGCGGGCGTTGTCCTTGCGGTGCTTCGGGTTGGTGGAGCATCGATAGATGAAGGCCTTCCGCGCAACGGCCAGGTCCAGCGTGTCGATGGACATCCCGCTCCAGAGGCGGTCCACGCTGTAGCCCATCCCGGGCTGGCAGCGGGGAAGGAGCTCCTCGATGGCGTAGTCCAGGGGCTCCCATTCGTCCCGCCAGCGGCCCCGGAAGTCGTGCCTGGTCTCGATGCCCGGCAGGCGGCGCTGCAGCTCCGCCGCCACCGCGGGCGAGACGGGCAGAAGGTCTTCCAGCGCCGCGTGCATGCACGCCACATAGAGCGACTGCTCGATGTCCGGGTCGTATATCGCCAGGCCGCGGAATTCGTCCCGGAAGCGCTCGATGACGCTCCACATGTCCGGAAGCTCTTCGAACTCGAAGCCCTTCCGCGTCTCGTAGATCTCCCTCCACGTCCGGTCGGCGGGCTGCCAGTTCCAGAAGCGCGTGTCGTACATCAGGCGGGGACCCTTGCGGTTCACCAGTCCCTGGAGAGTTAGCATCGTGACGACGTTCTTCCAGCCGTTGTCCGCCAGCTTGCCGTGACCTTCCTCCGTGTCCTCCTGCCCGTAGGTTATCTCTCCGCCTTTGATGCTCGGGTCGATGAGGGAATGCACGTCGAACCAGACTGCGTGGTGTCTCTCCATCAGGACGTCTCTCCCGGAAAGCGGCGGGCGCGCCCGCCGCAAAACGCCCCGGCCCGCCGCGCGCGGACCGGGGCCGATGAGGTCTTCAGGCTGCGGGGCAGGCCCTCACAGCTGCTCACGGGCTCCTTTCGCCAGCTCGCGGAACGCCTTCGCGATGGGACGCTCGTTCAGTTCGCGGTCGCAGAGCCCGTACTGCTCCGTGTTCTCGATGGGAAGGTCCGTGACGCACAGATAGTTCGCCAGCGTCACGTATCTGTATTCCGGTGAGGCAAGGCGCGTCAGCACCTCCCGCAGCTTCCGCGCCGCGTCCTCGCCTTTCGTGTCCACCCAGCCGTACTCCGTCAGCCAGACCTCCTTGTCTCCGTCGCCGTGCTCCTTCATCACCCGGAAGGTGTCCTCCACGGCCTTCCAGTGCAGCCCCTCCGGATGGTACGGATGGATGGATATGGCGTCGAAGTGGCCTTTCGCCCCGTGGCGGTACATCCCTTCGATGTACTTGTAGCCTTCGGTGACGCCCTCGTTGTAGTCCAGCGCCCCGGCCGCAACGATGCAGTCCGGATTGCCCTCTTTCAGGGCGTTGTAGGCGATCTTGAGCCAGCGCGTATACAACTCCTGCTCGTGTCCGTTCGCGCAGCCTTCGTTCACCCAGCTGCACCCGTTCGGCTCGTTCCAGAACTGGAACATGTCCACCCGCCCCCTGTAGCGCTTCGCCACGCTCCGGCAGTAGTTCTCGAACTCCTTGCGGAACCGGTCATCGGGCGGGAAGCGGTAGCTCTTCTCTTTGCCCACCCCGGGCGGGAGCGCCCAGGCCGCCGTGTTCCCTAGGTAGCCGAACTGGCGCAGCCCCCTCTTCTGTGCGGCCTCCACCGCGTGGTCCGGGTAGCTCCAGTCGAACCTGCCCGGCTCCTTCTCCAGGTCCACCCAGTCGAACGTGGCGCTGGTGAGGGTCGCCCCGAGTTCCACCAGCTTGTCCATCTGCTGCAGGTCGTAGCTGCGCGGCCGGTTCAGCCAGAACGCCCAGATCATCCCCGCTCCGTGGAGCAGGGGACGGCTGTCTTTCCGCCGCATAATCGCCTTTTCCTTGTCTTTCGCGGGTTCTTTCACCTTTACCTTGAACTGCGGGTCCATTTCGAACGCAGCGTCCGCCCTTCCGCCCAGCATCCGGGCAGCGCCCGCGGCAGCCCCCGCAGCGGCTGCCGCCGTCAGGAATCGCCGTCTGTCCATTGAGATGTCCTCCGGTCTCTGCAGACCCCGTCGCAGGCGCACGGAGCCTTGTTGCCGCCTTTCCCTGTCCTCCCTTCTTTTCAGAATGGGACTCTCCAGCAGCGCCGGAGGTTGCCCCAGGACCGCGCCGGGCCCTCCGGGCGGGCGCGTCCGCGCCCGTCGAGCCGCTCAGGGCCTCGTCACGGCCACACCGGCCCGTACTGTCCCGCGCCCTGGTCCGGGAAGAAGTCCCGGTAGATGAAGGCCACTCCCAGGAAATAGAGCGGGAAGGTCACCAGAAGGCCCACGCAGCACGCGAGGATTCCCGCGGAGCTTATCAGAGTCAGAACGACGTAGAAAACCACCGCCATCACCGCATCCCCGCCCAGCGCGCGGAAGCTGGTCGAGATGGCGCTCACCGCGTCCATCTGCCGCTCCACGATGAGCGGCACGGTGAACATCAGCAGCCCCGCGGCGATGATGCCGGGCACGATGCACAGCAGCGTGCCGATGCTGACGATGATGTGCACCAGCACCCCTGCCACCAGAAGCTGCGGGAAGACGTCGCCTACATTCAGCAGCTCTCCCGCGTTGATCTGCTCTCCCCGCATCCGGCGGAATGCCATCCGGTAGAACCCCGCCGTCGCCACCAGCACCGCTACCGTCGTGAAAACCCCGACGAAAAGCTGTGTGATGACGGACGAACTCAGCCGGGCCACCATCGCTGCCGGGTCCATCCCGGGCGTCAGCGCGTCTGCCGCCCCGGTGAACAGCGACGCGACAACGGACGCCGCCACCGCAACGCCTATGATGATCACCAGTGCTATGAAAGATGCGACGATCCACGTCCCGGCGTCCGCCAGGAACAGTCTCCATGCCTGTCCGATCGCGTCGAACCGGACCCGCGCCGGGATGCTTCCCCCCGGTCCTCCTCCCTGCACGGCCATCTGTGTTCAGCCCCCCTCGGCGGCGCGTTGTTCCTTTCCGGATTCCGGCAAGCCGCCTGTCCGGAGCCCGGGCCGTCAGCAGGGTTCGGCACCGGCCCCCGGCTCTCCTGCGCGGGAAGGGCGAAACGGGTCAGTGGATGCGGATGTCGCCGGCGCTGCGCGCGCGAAGCGCCCGCGCGGGGACCCCCGAGACCAGCGCCCGGGTGCTGATGCCCGTCACGCTGACGAAAGCTCCCTGCGGGGGCATCCACGCGCCGTCGCACAGCACACGGAGTCCGGGTGTCCGGAACGCGTCTCCGGCCCCGGAGCCGTCGTCCAGATAGAACACCGACGGCGCCGGGCTCGACCAGACGACCCTGCCGGTCACCCGCACCAGCAGTCCGCTGTTATACAGTCCCTTTGCTCCGGGAATGCCCGGCAGGCCGGCGAGAGTCTCTCCTCCCACCGAGGCGGCGGTCATATCCAGCGGAGCGGGCGCCGGCCCGGTCTGCAGCGCCTCGGCGGCCGCCGCCGGGATGATGGTCCGCTCGCCTGCGGAACTGCCCAGCCTGCCGCGCACGCGCATCGTCGAGCCGGGCTGCGCCGCTGTCGAGCCGCTCACCCGGACGCCCCAGGCCCGCCCCGGGTCCTGCACGTAGAAGAACGACGCGCCGAAGACGGCGCTCAATGTCCCCTCTATCTGCACGGGCCAGCCGTCCGGCCGGCGGAGCGCCTGGCCTCCTGCGGGGGGATGCTCGTAGACTGCGGCGTCGTCGAAGCAGTTGACGGCCCAGATGGTGTCGCCCGGCTGGCGATGCTGCAGGAACACCGTGATGCGCGGCCGCGTGGCGGTCACGGTCAGCGACAGTCGTTCCCATCCCGAGGGGCTCTCGCGGTACGGCGTCCACACGACCGACGCGGATGCCGGGTCGGTGCCGCCTGCGGGGTCCACGCCCAGCCGGTTCGCCACACTGCCTTCGGTCCCTCCCTGCCGGTAGGTCCGCGACCAGACCTCCACCCCCAGACGGCTGCCCCGCGGGACCGCGACCTGCTGCCAGACCCCGCCGTTCTTCTGTCCCCAGTTGGTGGCGGTGCCAAGGAACCGGGAGCCGCTGCGCGGGGTGATGCCGGCGAACCAAGGGCCCGTCTGGGTCCCGTCCACCTGACCCCAGGGGGTCCATCCCGCCAGGTCAGCCGTCTCGAACCCGCCGCTGGAGAGGGTCAGAGCGTCGGGCTGCAACTCCTGCAGCACCAGGTCCACCGTCACGCCGGCTCCGGGCGCCACCTGGATGCCCGTCCGCTCCGCCGTCGCATAGCCGATGGTCGCGGCCCGGACGGTGTACACGCCCGGCAGGACGTTCAGCAGGGTATACGTCCCGTCCGCACGGGTCACGGACGAGTAGCTTCCGGGCACAGCCGTCACCGCCACGCCCGGGACCGGCTCTCCGGAGGTGTCCAGCACGCGCCCGGATATCTGTCCCCGGTCCTGCGGAAGCCCGAACTGGTCCACCACGAAGTTGTCCCGGAACACATAGGCGGCCGGCTTCCAGCTGTACCGCCCGTCCGCGCGCAGGAATCCGTAATAGCGCTCGTCGATGGGTCCGGGCCACTGGTCCCACCAGTCGCAGAGCGTCCACTGGACCAGGCCCGAGATGTCCTCCTCCTCGATGACCTGCAGCCACTCCGCGAACAGGTTCGCCTGGTCCTGCTCCGTCGCCCCCGGCCCGCCCCAGGCGTTGTGCCCGATCTCCTCCACGTTGATGGGCTTCGATGTCCTCGCCTTCAGCGAACGGATGGACTGCCGGAACGTCTCGAACGGGTAGTTGCGGGGATAGTAGTGATAGCAGACGAAGTCCACGAACGACTCCACCGTCCGCGTGGAGGAGGGGAGATAGTTGTTGTAGTTGAAGATGAGCCCCACGGTGACCAGGTGGTTGGGGGCGGCCTGCTTGATGCGGTTCCGCATCCGGTAGAGCCAGTCTATCCGCCTGGCCGCCTCGGCCTCCGCCCCGGGCAGGCTCCAGCTCCAGTAGGTGTCGTTTATCCAGTCCGGCTCGTTCTTGATGTCCCAGGCGAACACGCCCGTGTCGTCCCGCAGCGCCGAGCAGATGGCGTCGATCTTCGCCAGGTTTTTTGCTTCTTCGGGGCTTCCGGCGGCGGGATAGGTGTGGTAGCCGTCGAACAGGGTGATGATGGCCTTCTGGTTGTTGGCTTTGCAGATCTGAACGAACTCGACGATGGCGTTCAGCGTGGCCTGCGAAGGCGGCTCGCCGCCTGTCACGAACGTCCGGATGACGTTGGAGTTCAGGTCGCGGGCGATGGCGAGCTCGGTCTGCACCTCCTGCGGGTCCCACTCGCTGAAGATGGCCCATGGATGCCGCTGGGGAAAGTAGTTGAAGCCTTTCACCTTGAAGACCCGGTCCGGGTCGCTGGAAAGGACGAACTGGTCGCCTTTCACCTGCACGAACCCGTCCGGGAGCCCGGATGCCGCGCACGTCGATGTGATGACCGCGATGAGGGCGGCGCAGGCTGCCGCCGGCCAGATGCTCGTCAATGGTCTCTCCCTGTGCTTCCCGGAGTCCCGGCGCTCTCTCTTCCTCTTCCAGCGTACGGCATGCCGCCTCTTCTGTCAAATCGCGTTCCCCGGACGGCCTGCCACGCGCGCCTGGAACGCCGCCGGGCGCTCCAGTTGCCGAAACTTCTCCGAAGTCTTGAGGAAACGAGTTGTTTTCTGCGGCTGCCTGTCCTACAATAGTGTGTGAGAACCCGGCCGTAATGCGGCAGGGGAAAAAAGAATAGCCCTCTTTCACTGCGAAAGGAGAGGATCCTCATGCAAGCACTGGGCAGCTTGACGAAAGCCGCGCTGGCATTGATGCTGGCCGCGGCGCTTGTGATGCCTGCGGCGGCTCAGAACGTCGTGGTGAACGGCGACTTCGAGAGCGGGTGGGTCACCAATCCCATCAATGGCTGGGTCGGGCAGGGGTGGACCGTCTGGAAGACCGCGCCTGCGGCGGCGTTCTGGGGGATGCCGAACAACAACGGCAGCCTGAGCCCCGGCAACGACTATCAGCGCCTCATCGGAGGCAATATCCAGTCGAGCACCATCGGACAGGGCATCGTGCAGGCGGTTCCGACAGTCCCCGGAACGGTGTACGACTTCGACTTCGACGCAGCGTTCGCCTTCGTCCTGTGGGGCGGCGACTGGGACCCGTGGCTCACCGGAGCTTCGTTCGGCTACGACCTGACGGGCCAGACCACCGATCCCAACGCGACGAGCATCGTGTGGCTTCCCATCGCTCTGAAGGGCGACATCTGGGACCATTACCACACGCGGTTCACCGCGGTGGGTGCTCAGACCAGCATCTGGTTCCGCAGCTTCGACAGCAGCGGGCAGCGCACCCAGCTGGTGGACATCGACAATGTCACGGTGGCGCCGGCGATCGCCAGCGTCATCAACATCCTGTCGTCGCCCACCTCGTCGGCAGTGCGCCTCACGCAGCTGACGCCCACCAGCTTCAAAGTGGAGTGGACGACCGACGTCGCCTGCGACTCGAAGGTGGAGTACGACACGACACCGCCGGGAAAGGGCGCGGATGAAGGAGTCATCGCTTTCGCCAACTCCAAGTCCGATGCGGCGCTCGTCACGGAGCACAGCATCACGCTGACCGGCCTGTCGCTGGACACCCGCTACTATGTGCGCGTCGTCAGCTCGGCTCCGGGCTACAAGACGGTCTACAGCGGCACGGTCATCCTTCAGACTCCTCCCGAGCCGCTGGAGAGCTTCCGGAACGGGAGCTTCGAAGAGTGGGAGGAGCCGGTGACGGGCAAGCGCGAGCCGCTCTACTGGCGCAAGTTCGGTGTGACCGACGGCGTGCGCAGCGTCGCCGACATGTGGGGCGTCACAGCCTTCGACGGGCAGTTCTTCATCGGTTCCCGCGGAAGCTACGTCACCAAGAACGGCGGCTACTGGCAGCACTTCAAGGCGGTGCCGGGCAAGGTCTACTCCGCCCGGGTCAAGTACCGGAACTTCATGAGCGGCGGAAACGCCGCCGACCAGCCGGTCACGGTGAACATCGGCATGGATCCCACAGGAGGCATCGACCCGGATGCGCCCAGCGTCGTCTGGGACGTCGGGGCGGACATCTTCCCTCCCAACCAGCCGTGGAGAGAGGTCGAGGTGGAAGCCGTCTCTCAGACCGATGTCATCACCGTGTTCGTGCGGTTCGTGCAGAAGTTCGGTCTCGTCTTCAATCTGACGGCGGCCGACCTGGTGGAGGTGGAGCTGCCGCAGTATGACGCGCGCTCCATCGGCGACGCGCGTGCTCAGGCGGACGGCGCGAACATCACCTTCCTGCCGGAGGCCAATCTGGTCGTGACCGTCTCCCCCATCTCCGAGACGGGCTACTTCTACATGCAGGACGCCGACGGCACGGCGGGCATCCGCGTGAATACGGACGACCCGCTGCCATCCGTCGGAGACAGGGTATCGGTGACCGGCAAGCTGGACACCAGCCCGGACGGCGAGCGCGTGCTGCGCAACGCCTCCGTCACCGTCATCGGGACCGGCCAGACGCCCATCTGGACCGTGAACAACAAGAACGTGGGCGGCCCGGGCTACGTGGGCGCCACGGCGGGCGCCGTGAACCAGGGCCTGCTGGTCCGGGTGTTCGGCAAGGTCACGGAGTTCAACTTCCTCGAGGGCTACTTCCTCATCGATGACGGCTCCGGGGTGGACGCCGGTGAAGGCAAGAAGGGCATCCGGGTCATCAAGGCCGAGGTGTATCCGAGCGTCGGCGACTACATCAGCATCGTGGGCGCCGTGTCCTCGCAGATCATCGACGGCAAGAAGGTCCGGGTCATCCACGGACGCGAGGGGACCATCCCTTCGGACTTCGTGGTCTACTGAGTCCGGGAGTCTGCGTCCCGCCTGAGGCGGCGGGCGCAGACATTCCGTGAGGCCCGGCCGGGAGCGGCGCGCATCGCCCTCCCGGCCTTTCTCTTTGTCGGGGGCGCCCTCGTGCGTGCTCGCGGGCGGACGGGTCCGCCGTCGGCGTCAGGCCTCTACCGCGCCCGGCGGGATGTCCGCTCCGCTGCCGTTCCCTGAGGGAGCCCGCCTGGAGGGGGAGGACTGCCTGCTTCAGCACGGCGCTTCCGGGAGCCCGCCGCGGCGGGACGCTGTGTCCCGCGCGCTCTCCGGGAGGGGGCGCTCCGGCCGCTCTGTGCTCCGGCTCCAGAGGCATTACTCGTGCGGCGCTGCCTGCTGCGGGTCAGGGCCGGTGGGGCAAAGAGAAAAGCCCGGCCCCTCAAGGAGCCGAGCTCGAAATCAGCCCGGAATGTCCGGGCAGGGTCAGTTGCCCAGCTCCTGCCAGAACATGTAGTTGCGGTCCGTGTCCAGCTGACCCCTCTGATAGTACTTCACGTGACCGTCGAAGAAGGAGAAGTTGTTCCCCTCGCCGCCGTCGTGGTAGTATTCATTCGCCAGCGGCTCGGTCATCTTGGTCTGATAGTTGCCTTCCGAGCGGACGTTGCCCGCCACGTGCCACTCGGTCAGCAGCACATAGCGGCTGGGGCTCGGGATGGAGCCGAGCCTCATTCCCTGACCCGTCCAGGCCTGCCCGGTGGTCATCTGCATCTTGTAGGCGAGCTGGTCGTTCATCGCATACGACCTCGCCACGCGGCCGGGAGCCCGCTTCACGCTGTCGCTGGGGCATTTGAACGACTTGTCGGATTTCACGAACGGCTCGATGAGGTCGTCCCAGGGGACCCAGCGGCCGCCGATGTTGATGACGCTCGGAGGCAGGGTCTCCCTGTTGTCCTGAGCGTACATCATGAACGCCAGAGTCAGCTGCTTCTCGTTGTTCAGACAGCTGGAGCGCCGGGCCGACTCTCTGGCTCGCGAGAAGACAGGGAAGAGGATGGCGGCGAGAATCGCGATGATGGCGATCACCACCAGCAGCTCGATGAGGGTAAATCCGGACGCCTCACGCAGGCCCCTGCGTCCGGTCAGGGGGAGTCGCAGACTCTTCATCTGGTTCAGCACCTCCTTCCGCCGCCCCGGCCGCCCCGTACGGCTTCCGGCCGGCAAAAGACACAGGCTTCTTACTCCTACCCCTAACTCAGGAAACGGCCCGGCGACCGGCTTTGTTCCGTCACCCTCTGCTAGCGCCCAGATGCGTCTGGCGTGGAAGCAATGCCGCGGCCTCGCCGTTCCTCACTGCCATTCTCTCACAATCATCGGCTGGCGTCAATCCATATTGGAGATGACTCCCGCTTTGCATTGCGCAGATGGTCGCAGGTTTCCGTGCCCGCCACGGTCTCGCGGCCGACGCCGGGGAGCATGCCGTTGAGCGGCCGCCTGCCATCCCGCGCCGGAACGGTTCCCGCCACGGAAGAAGGCGGCGTCCTGCACGTTTGCCGTCCCGCGGCAGGCGGCATGAGGCGGCATCTGGAGATGCTGCTCCCGCGCATCGCCGGAGCAGGCTGGCGGGTGTGCCTGGCGGCGCCTTCAGGTCTGCTTGCGGACGTGCGGAGTCTTCCCGGCGCGGCCGAAGCCTTCCCGGTGGACATCCGCGACCGGTCCGCTCCGGTCGCGGACCTGCGCGCCGCTCTTCAGCTGAGGATTGCGCTCAGGCGGTCCGGTGCAGGCCTGGTCCACTGTCATGGCATCCGCGCGGCCTGGGTCTCACGGCTGGCGCGGCATGGGCCCCCCCGCGTCGTCACCGTCCACAATCTGTTCCATCTCCCGGAAGGGAGGCTCGGGGCGAGGCTGGCGCGCGCGGCTCTTGCGGGCGACGGCCCCATCATCGCGGTCTCGGGCGCGGTCCGGGCCTCCCTGGTGTCTGCCGGCATCGCGCCGGGCCGGGTGCGGGTCATCCCGAACGGCGTCGAGCCCGCTCCTCCCGTGGCTCCCGAGGAGGCGGACGCGTTCCGGCAGAGCCTTGGCCTCGGACCCGGGCAGCCGCTGGCGGCGTGCGTGGCCCGTCTGATGCCGGACAAGGGCGTGGACGTGCTGCTGGAAGCTTGGCGCGCCGCCGCCCCCCGGCTCCCCGGAGGGGCCCTCGTTATCGCGGGGGACGGGCCGGACCGCGCGGCGCTGGAAGCTGCGGCGCAGAGTCTTCCGGAGGTCCGCTTCACGGGATTCCTGGCCGACGTCCGCCCCCTCTACGCCGCCGCCGACGTCCTGGTCATCCCCTCGCGGCGCGAGGGACAGTCCATCGTGTGCCTCGAGGCGATGACCTCCGAGCCGCCGCCTGCCCTGATCGTCACGGCCGCGGGCGGACTGCCTGAGATGGTCCGGGACGGGGAGACGGGGCTGGTGGTCCCGGTGGAGGACGCCGAAGCTCTCGCCGGGGCGATGGTCCGGCTGATGCGTGACGGCGGACTGCGCGAGCGCCTGAGCCGGTCGGCCGCCCGGCTGGCGCGCGAACGCTACTCCGCGGAAGGGATGGCCGAAGCCACTCTGGAAGTCTACCGGCGGATAGCATCGGGCGCGTCGTCCGCAGGCGCCCCCGGGGGTCTGAGGCCTTGAGTTACACCGGTCCGCTCATCGACGCTCACGCTCACCTGTACGAACTGGAGCATATCCCGCTTCTGGACGCCATCCGCGAGACGGGTGGAGCCAGGAGCATGAACATCGTCTGCCTGTTCGATGAGCGGCGGGTCAACGCCAATCCCGAGGCCTGGGCGGCCAAGGCCGCCCGGCCCGGCCACTTCTATGTGTTCGCAGGACTTGACCATTCGGGAGTGCTCTCGGACGGGCGCATCGACCCGCCTTCGCTCGACGAGCAGGTGGACCGGCTGCTGGAGGCGGGCTCGGACGGAGTCAAGCTTCTGGAATCCAAGCCCAACTACTGGCGCAAGCTGGGTCTGCCTCTGGACGGGGATTACTTCCGGCCCTTGTTCGCCCGCCTGGAGGAGGCCGGCGTGCCCGTCGTCTGGCACGTTGCGGACCCGGAGGAGTTCTGGGACCCCGCGCTGACGCCGGAATGGGCCGCTGTGAAGGGGTGGGGCTATGACGCGACCTTTCCCTCGAAGGAGCAGCTCTATGCGGAGGCTTTCGCCGTACTGGAGCGTCATCCCCGCCTGAAGGTCATCTTCCCGCATTTCCTGTTCCTCTCCGCCGACCTTCCGCGCGCCGCCGGCCTGCTGGAGCGCTTCCCGTGCGTGCATCTGGACCTGGGGCCGGGGGTGGAGCTTTTCTACAACCTTTCGCGCGATCCCGGGGCCTCGCGCGAGTTCTTCATCCGGTGGTCCGGGCGCATCATCTACGGCACGGACAGCTACACCGCGATGAGTATCGAAGAGGGCAGAAGGCGCGCCGGACTGGTGCGGGCGTTCCTGGAGTCCGGAGAGGAGTTCCGCGTCCCTCCGGGAGCGGACTACCTGCTGGGTCCGCCCGAGGACGGGGTCATCCGCGGCCTCGACCTGCCCGAAGAGGCGCTGCAGGACATCTTCCACAGGAACTTCGCCGCCCTCGCGGGGGAGGCTCCTCGTCCGCTGAACGCCGCTGCGGCCGTCCGGGAGTGCCGCAGGCTCACGCGGGAGCAGTCGCTGCTTACCGGGGAGCCCGAAGCTTCCACTCCCGCGATGCGAGCGGTGGCAGCGATAGAGCGGGGCGGAGGCTAGAGTCCGCTCTCCAGCACCTCGGCGATGCGCACCGCCTGTCTGCGTTCGTTGGACGCAAGGGCGGCGCGCACCACGGCGAGCGCCCTGATGCCGGCCTCTCCATTGACTTCCGGCGGCGGACCCCCCTGCGCCGCGCGGGCGAACTCCTCCAGCTCCTCCATCTGGGTGTCCACCGGCTCGAGCGGAACGGCCCGGCGTTCGTCGGAAGACGCCGGTCGGAACCAGAGTCGACCCCCTCCCTCGCAGTAGAGGTTGCCTGCGGTCCCGTAGATGTTGATGTAATAGACGGACGGGGAGGCATAGTTGGAACCGAGATACCCGGGGACCCCGCTGACGAACCGAAGGATGCTGACCGTGGCGTCCTCCCCCTCCGCCGGCGTGGCGATGCGGCTCATGAAGGAGCAGACCTCCTCCACCTCTCCCAGCAGATACTGCGCGGTGTCCGCAAAATGGATGCCCAGCTGCATGAGAGGCAGACCCGGACACTGGTCCCGGTAGAACCGCCATTGCTGCGGCGTCAGGCCGAGCCCGCCGGAGTGCGAGAAGTTGGCCTCCACCGTGACCGGCTGTCCGATGGCGCCCTCGTCCAGAAGGCGTTTCATCGCCCGGTGGCCGGGCAGCCGCCGTCCGTTGTGCCCGACAGCGAGGGTCACCCCGGCGTCCCGGCATGCGCGGACGATGGCCCGGGCGTCCGGGATGGTGTTGGCGATGGGTTTGTCGACGAACACGTGCTTCCCGGCGGCGGCCGCCGCCTCCGCATTGGCCCGGTGCGCGGAGTTCGGGCTGGCGATGACCACTCCCTGCACTTCGGACAGCCGGACCAGCTGCTCCAGCGAAGCGCAGGGACGCGCCCCGAAGTCCCCGGCGAACCGCTCCGCCGTCTGCGGCTGCGGGTCGTAGCAGGCGCTCACGCGAAGCGCCCGGCTCCGCAGCGCCGCCTGCGCAAGCTGCCGGCTGTAGCCCCCGCATCCGATGAACCCGAGCCCGAAGAGTCTTTCGCTCATGCCGCCTTTCCGCTTTCTGCGAGTCTCCCGGCAACGGATGTTACCCTTGCACGGACTATGCGGCAACGCCGGGGCGGGCGCCGGGAGAAGGTGCAGGCAGCCGGTCGCGTCGAAAGAAACCACGAAATTCTGCAACGCGTCGAGCGAGTGCCAGAAAGTGTCAGGGTGATGACCTATCCTCAGTGTGTAGACCATCGGGCGCGAGGCGCCCCCGCAGGGAGATGAGCGAAATGGCGTCACTCGTTTTTTACGACGGAGTCGGCTGCATCGGAGGGAACAAGATCCTGCTCACGAGCGGAGGCTCGAAGGTCTTCCTGGACTTCGGTCTGAACTTCGGGGTCCAGAAGCGATTCTACGAGGAGTTCCTCAAGCCGAAGTCCGTGGCGGGGTTGTACGAGCCGATCGAGATGGGCCTGCTGCCGCCCTTCCGCGGCCTGTACCGGGAGGACCTTGTCTCCCGGTTGGCCGACCCCTACCGCGATGAGCGGGACTGGGAGGATTTGGGCGACGTGTCCGCCATCCTTCTCTCGCACGCCCACGCGGACCACCTGGGGCTGCTGCACTACGTGCGCGGCGACCTGCCGGTCTTCTGCTCGCCGATGACCCTTGCCATCGCGCGCGCCTCCCAGGACACGGCGGGCAGCGGCATGCCGTCCGACTACTGCTACTACGTCCCTCGTGCCGAGTCGGAGAACGGCGGCGGGCTCTCCACCCCTCACTTCCGGAACCAGCCGTCGCTCTCGCGCCAGTTCTGCCTGACCGGGACTCCCGGCGCGGAGCTGACGGCGTTCTGGGGAGACCGTCCCGGAGAGAGGGGACACATCCCGCGCGAACTTCTGACCGTTCAGGATGCCGCCGGGCTGCGGGTGATGAGCTGGCCCGTGGACCATTCGCTCTACGGCGCCACCGCCTGGGCCGTGGAGACGGACGCGGGGTGGGTGGTGTACACCGGCGATCTCCGGACGCATGGCAGGGCAGGGGAGCTTACGCGGCGCTTTGCGCGGGAGGCGGCCGGGCTGCGGCCGGTGGCGCTCATCATCGAGGGCACCCGCGTGAACTCCAAGAACGCCCGCACGGAGGAGGACATCCTGCACGCGGCCCTCGAGAAGGTCCGGAGATGCTCCGGACTCGTCATCGCCGACTTCGGGCCGCGCAACGTCGAGAGGCTTCTTTCCTTCCTGGAGGTGGCCCGCGCGACCGGCCGCAGACTGGCCATCCTTCCCAAGGACGCCTATCTCCTCCGCGCGATGAGCCACGCGGAGGACGGCACTCAGGAGGTCCCTTCTCTCGAGGACCCCGCCATCGTGGTGTACCTTGAGTACTCCTCGGCGTCCGAGCGCAACAGCTGGTCCGCGCCGCTGCTGGAGGGACTGGGGGACCGGGTGATCCGGCCGGACGATGTGCGCCGCGCTCCGGGGGAGTATATCGTCTGCCTGAGCTACTTCGACCTGAACGAGCTGCCCTATCTCCGCCCGCCCGCCGGGTCTCTCTGGATGTATTCGGCGTGTGAGGCGGTGGACGAGGAGATGGAGATCGATGCGGCGCGCCTGCGCGCCTGGCTGGAGCACTTCGGACTGGCGCTGGCGGGCAATCTGAGCCGCGAGAACGGCGGCGAGGACCCGCTTCATGTCTCGGGTCACGCGTCGCAGCAGGACCTGCGTGAGATCATCGAGACCATCCGGCCGGACAAGCTCATCCCTGTCCATACGCTGCATCCGGAGATGTTCCGGGAGCTGGCGCCGGATGGCACGGAGGTCATCCTGCCCGCGAAGGGCGAGCCGGTCAGGCTCTGACGGCGCGCGAGGCGTCCCCGGGCGCCGGAGAAACAACGGAGCCGCCGGAGCATGGCCCGGCGGCTCCATCCCGGGTTCCCGTCCTGCGGCGCGTCAGCGTCTGCGCAGCCGGACGACGGCGGCGAGCCCGAAGCCTGCCAGCGTCAGGGACATCGGCTCGGGGATGGGCGCTGCCGTCTGAAGGCGGAAGTCCGTCCACTTGCAGAGCCCGCCCGTGTAGCTGTCCTGAACCGCCTGGAGCAGCAGCACCTCGCTGATGCTGCCGAACGCATCGGGTGTGGACCAGGTGCGGTCGCCGGTGCCTCCGGGGTCGGGGACGGCCGTATAGTTCGCAAGGACGTCGATGCCGCCCGCCGCGTTGACCGTATAGGTCACCGACAGGTAGTTGCTGTAGTTGTTCCGTCCCCGGGTTATCCAGTTCAGGTCGGTCCAGCTGGAGCCGTCCCAATAGTTCAGCATGTAGTATGCGAACTTCGTTCCGTCGTAGGACGGACGCACTCCCACACTCAGGATCTTGCCCAGGTCGCTCTTGATGTAGAGCGAGGGGCCCTGGGTCCGGTAGCTGTTCTCATAGACCCTTCCGTAGACCTGAGTGATGCTGGAGGGCGGCGAGACCAGACTGGCCACGGAGAACCGCTCTCCGGCCAGGTTCATTCCGGGGAAGGGGATGCCGGTCTTGGGCGCGCCTGCGGGGTTCTGGAACAGGAAGCCGGTGTCGGCGTCCACGTAGGTCGCGCCCGCGTTGTAGCCGGGCCACGGCTGGGTCTCCCAGTCATAGCCGGCCCAGTCGATGACCCCCGCCGTGCCCGCTGCGGCGGCCAGAAGTGCCACAGTCGCCGCCAGGGCGAATGACATCAGCCTCATCGGGTTGTATCCTCCTCTCTCGACTATGCGGTGAAAGCCCCCGTTCGCCGGTCGGGCGGCGGTCGATAGTCCCGCAGGTCCGGCCGGCTGAAAGCGCCGCGTCTGCCCGGCCCGCCGTGGAGACTTTCCATTCTATCATCCCACCTCTGCGGACGCCCGTCAAGGGGGGAATTCGCGGCGAGCGCCCCGGCGACGGCGAAGGTTCCCCGCCCGCGCACGGCGAACGCCCTGTTATCCGGGGGCCGCGCAAGGGGTCCCCTCCGGAGGAGGATGCAGCCTGTGTCACCAGAGGTCGTCTTAGCCGCCGTTGTCCTGGCCGTTCTTCTGAGTCCCGCCTCCCTGAGCGCCGCCGCGGAGCGCCCTGGGGAGGACGTGTACCGCGGAGAGCTTATCGCCTTTCCCGGCCCCTACGCGTTCGACATCCCGCGCTCCAGCATCATCCTGGTGAGCGACGCGGACCTCGAGGCGCTCTCCGACCCGGACCGGGTGGTGGACCTGAGCCTGACCTACGACAAATACGAGCGCAGCCTCCGACAGATCTGCGAGGAGGCGCAGCGGCAGGGGCAGCGGACGCTCATCTTGGCGTTCGACCACTTCTTCAAGCAGTACCGTCCCGGACAGGACGCGCCCCGCCGCCTGACGCCGGATATGGACGAATACATCCAGCGCATCGCGGCCATCAGCAAGTTCGCCGCCGGCTACGGCCTGGGGCTGGAACTCAGCCTGCTTTCTCCGCTGGAGGTCGGTCCGGCGTATGTGCGGACCACCGGCGAGTCCGGTGTCTGGATGCACTACCGGAAGGGCAACCGCGACCCGGAGTCCGGAGCTTTCAGTGTCCAGCTCTGGCGGCAGAAGCGGTGGGCCAACAACAAGGGCCCGGTGGACCTTGAAGACGCGGGAGTCAGGGTGTTCGCGTTCGACCAGAGGCGCATCCACGGCACGCCCTATCTGGTGGTCGATCCGGAGAGCATCGTCGAGATAACCGGCGAGGCGCAGGTGGAGGTGTGGCCCACGGAAATCCGCAGCGGCGACTATCTGGCGCAGGCCATCCGCGTCTACGGCAGCGGCACGGCGGCCGGCTCGCGAAGCCAGGTGCTGGTGGTGCAGATGTACCGCACTCCGGAGATGGACTATTTCAGCCCCAGGGCGCTTCCGTATCTTCAGGACCTGGTGGACCGCTACGCCGATGCCGGCGTCAGGCTGAACGCGCTGTATTCGGACGAGATGCACATCCAGCAGGACTGGGGCTATTTCTGGCACCACGACAACGGGGAGTTCGCGCTGCGCTACGTCAGTCCCGGGCTTCAGACGGAGTATGCGCGCCGCTACGGCTCCGGGTTCGCGGACTTCGCGCGCTACCTGGTCTATTTCTGTTCCGGGCAGGAGGACGGCAGGAACGACCTGTTCGCGAGGATCCCCCTGCAGCACGTCTTCGGCGACACTCCCGAGGACATCCACCGGACGGCGCTCTTCCGCGCTCGATACTACCAGCTGCTGCAGGACGGTGTGGTGGACCTGTTCGTGAAGGCGAAGCATCACGCGGAGCGGCGGTTCGGCCACAGGCTGGAGGCGAGGGCTCACGCCACGTGGGCCGAGAGCCCCACCTGCGACTACTGGGATGTGGGGCAGCAGAACGGCCATCGTCTGCGCTACGAATACACCTCGGACTTCGTCTGGTCCAACACGGTCCAGCAGGCGGCCTCGGCGTGCTACGACTATTTCCGGTGGGGGGACTTTCTCACGGGCAACGGGAACGACCACGCGGAAGGAGGCTGGCTGGACCGCAACTATGTGGGGCTTGCGCTGGCCTGCTCCACGGGCGTCCTGAACGAGGTGCCCTACTCATATGCGGCCCACTGGGGGATGCCGTGGGAAATCGCGCATCGCCGGCAGGCGCTGGCCGTGGCGTACGGGACGGGGGGCAGCGGGTACGGGCTGGTCCAGGGGATGGCGCACCGCGATGTGGACGTCCTGATGCTCTATCCGCTGGACCTGGTGGCCGTGGACGAGCGATTCGGGAGCTGGATGACGCAGTTCGGGTACGCCAACCTGATCACCGCGTCCAAACTGCTGGAGATGGGCAGTGTCAGGGACGGGGCGCTGGCGGTGGCCGGGCGCAGGTACACCACGCTGGTGACGCAGTTCGAACCCTTCCCGTCGCGCAGGCTGCTCGAGATGATGCGCCGCTTCGCGGAAAGCGGCGGGACGGTCGTCTGGAGCGGGCCGCCTCCCATCCTTTCGCTGGAAGGGGATGACATCCGGGACGAGTGGCGGGAGCTTTTCGGGTGCGAGCACAGCTACGGGCAGACGTTCGGCGTGAAGGCGCCAGGGTTCCGGGTGGAGTTCGAGGGGATGCTCGAGGGCGTGGAGCCCATGACCATCCTGACGGGGTTCATCGTGGACCGCATCTACCCGGTGTCTCCGCGGGAAGGGGCTCAGGTGGCGGCACGCTGCGGGCGGCACATCGTCGGCGTGACCCGGCAGACCGGGCGTGGGAGGACGGCGTTCCTGGGATGCCGCCTGCGGGACGACCAGTCCCGGAGCCTCGGCTACGATATCGCCACCCTGTTCCGGACGCTCGAGAAGCTGGGGGCCTATCCGCGTTCGGAGCAGGCGCGCGCGCTCCCCGGCCCGTCGGACAACACGGAAGTGCTCTCGCGCTGCGGGGACTATCTGGCGTGCCGCTTCCCCAACGGCGCCGTCACCATAGCCAACCATCTGCGGCTTCTGGAGGAGGACTGGCCCGGCGGCTTCGCGCGGGACAGGAAATGGGACGAGGAGTATATCCGGAACAACCCTCCGCCGCCGGATGCCCTGCGGCTGGAGGGGTTCCTCGTGAACGGGCACAGCGTGAGCTACGAGGGCCGCTATGTCCTGGCGTTCCGTCCGGACGGGGAGGGCGGACTGGAAGCCTTCGCCGGGACGGATTTCGAGTCCTTTACTCTCGACGGGCGGGAGTGGACGTTCGCGGAGTCCCGCGTCCCGCACCTCATCTTCGGACCGGTGCCGGAGGAGCGCCGGGTGCCGGGAGGAGCTGTGTTCATGGTGCGCTACGACGGGAGCGGCACGCTCCGGGTCCCGGCGAAGATGCTGCCGGGCCGGGTGAAGGCGTTCGCGGAAGGGCCGCGCCCCGGAAGCCGCGGCGCCGGGGTGTCCTGCCGCGTGGAGGACGGGACCCTCGTGCTGGAGGCGGCCGAGGGCGTCACGCCCGGGCGCTGGGTCTACGTGGTGCCGGATGAGAGTCAGTGATGATGCGGGAGGGCCTCCCGGCCGTCCTGACCCGGAAGGGAGGCCTGCGATGACCCGGACGGGCTCCCTGCGTCGCGACCTGCTGCCCCGCCCGCAGACGGTGGCCTGGAACGAGGGCTGCCTGCGGCTCGGGCCTGACCAGGCCATCCAGCCGCTCGGCGGCGACGCGGTCTTTGCGGCGGAGCGTCTGGCCGCGCTTCTTCAGGAAGAGTCCGGGCGGAGCGTGGCCGTCCGGGAGCCGCTGCCCGCGCCCTCCGGCGCGGCCGGTCTCCTGCTCGGGGCGGGTCCGGAGACCACCCCTCCGGACGGCCTTCCCGACCATCCCGAAGGACATATCCTGACCGTCGCTCCCTCCGGAGCCTCGGCGTGGGCCAGGACGGCGGCGGGCATCCTGCATGCGGCGATGACCCTGCGGCAGCTCGCCGGGCCGGACGGGGATGCACTTGTGTTCCCCTGCGTCAGCATCCGGGACTGGCCGCGCTTCCGCTGGCGCGCGTTCATGATCGACAGCGGACGCTCTCCCAACAGTCTGCCGAAGATCAGGCGCATCGTCCGCATCTGTTCCGCGTTCAAGATGAACAGCCTGGTTTTCCGGGAGGGCGACGACGAACTGAACGCCGTCCGCTACCGGACGAACCCGCTCGGCTCCGAGAACCCGTACGCGCTCACGATGGAGCAGGTGGCCGGCCTTGTGGACTACGCCCGCCGGTTCGGGGTGACGGTCATCCCGGAGGTGGAATCGCTGGGGCACTCTTCGGCAAAGGGGCGTCACTACCCGGACCTGGTGAGCGGGGGGAAAGGGGCGTCACTACCCGGACCTGGTGAGCGGGGGGTTCGAGCACGACTACGGGTTCGTGAGGCACCTGCGCAAGTCCCATCTTGCCCCGGGCGACCCGCGCTCCTATGCCCTGCTGCGCTCCATCTACGAGGAGTGGCTGCCCCTGCTCACAGAGCCGATGCTGCATCTGGGACTTGACGAAGTCCGCCTGCCCGCGGAGGAGCAGGAGCGGCATCTGAAGGGGCTCCTCCAGTTGATCGACGAGCTCTCGGAGAGGCACGGGCGCCAGATCGTGCCCATCGTCTGGGGTGATGCGCCACCCACTCCCGCGCGCTGGAAGGGGCGGGTCGTCCGCTGTCTCTGGAACTATGGCGACGGGGAGCCGAACGCGCCGGACAACCCGCATCTGGTCAAACAGGGGGCTCCGGCGCTGCTCAGCGGAAGCTCCGCGGAGCCGGTGTTCCTTGCCGGCGGGTCCGGAAGCCTGCACGTCCCCGATTCGAAGTCGGGCTGCCGGGAGGCTGTGCTCAATCTGCTCGGCTGGGCGCGGTGGGCCAGGGACGCCGGGAATGCCATCGGACTTCTTGCCGTCCAGTGGAGCGGGAACGCCACCGATGCCTGGCTGCCGGACTTCGTGACGGCCGCCGACTTCGGGTGGAATGTCCCGGAGGGTCCGGTGGAGCCTGAGGGGCAGCTCGCCCGGGTCGCTTCGCACATGTCCCGCCTGCGCGACGCCGCTTGTCCGCCGCCGGGCGAAGTGGACCCTCCGTGCTGGGACGGCATCTGGCTGAAGGACGGCGACTGGTTCGAGGACATCGTGTCCGGGATGCGCAATCCCCGGTCCCGGGAGAGCGGCTGAGGATGCCGGATGTATGGCTGGTCCTGGCTCTCGCCGTCGTCGGGGCGTGCTTCCTTCTCCGGACGGAGGATGGAGACATCCGGGAGATGGACGGGAGGCACGGCCTCCCCATCCGCGTCCTGACAGGCGGGCCGGGCCCGAAGACGCACCTTTACCCGACCTGCCGGTCGTGGAACGCAGACGGTACGGCCGTCTGGTTCGAGCAGGTCTCACGGGTGGGGACGACAGAGGATGGGCGCCGCACGATGAGTCTGTGGCAGGCGGATGTCCGTACCGGCCGCTCGCGGGAGGTGGTCAGCTACTCCATGCCTCGCGACTTCGAGACCGCGGAGCGCGAGGTCCTGCCGCGGGACTGGTTCCACGCCGATTCGTCTCCGGCCGGCCCGTTGGTGTATTTCGACGACGGAGGGCACCGGCTCTTCCTGATGGACTCGTCGACCGGAAAAAGGGAGCTCCTCTGGCGCGAGGAAGAGGGGGTCATCCGTGAGCCGCCGTCCATATCCAGGGATGGGAGGCGCGTGTCCTATTACGCCTCCTTCCCCCTGCAGGACAACCGGTGGTTCGAAGAGGCGGTCTATGCCATATTCACCGTGGATGTGGAGCCGGCGTCGCTGAGGCCTCTCGGAGAACCGCGGCTCGTCCACGCCTTTCCCCGGCGGAGGATGGGGCGCTGGCAGCCCGGTCGACAGGGTTTCGTCTTCGTCAACCACGTGCAGCTCAACCCGGCAGATGCGGACCTCATCGGTTTCGCGCACGAGCGCCGGGGGATGCCGCAGTATCCCGGCGTGGTAGCCAACCGCATCTGGACCGTCCGCGTGGACGGCAGCGCCCTCCGGCCCTCCGCGCGTCAGGATGCCGAGAGCGAGATACACACCCACGAGGTCTTCGGGCCGCTGGGCCGCCACTTCTACTTTGTCTCCTGGAAGCGGGACCTTTCGTCGGTCTGCCGGGTGGACCTGCAGACGGGGGAGCAGGGAGAGATCTTCTCGAGCGAAAGGTTCCCGAACCATATCTCGGTCAGCCCGGACGAGAGGTGGGTCGTCGCGGACGACTGGCTCCCCTGCGGCCGCGATGAGCACGGCAATCCCCTTTGCACCCTGACCCTCGCCCGCGTGAAGACCGGCGAGCAGCGCCTCATCGCCTGCTTCCCTCGCGGTGAGAAGCACCCGTTCCACCCGCACCCGGCTTTCAGCCCCGACGGGACGAAGGTCGTGTTCACGTTGATGGATGGTGCGGATTCCAGCCAGGTGGCCGTCGTCGATGTCTCGGACTATATCCGGCAGCTCGGCGGCGCGGAGCCGGGTCAGGATGGTCCGGCCGCGCGGACGCCCTGAGGCGGCCGCGCGCCTGATTCAGGCAGTGTGCCGGAACAGAGGCTCCAGGCGCTCCGCCTCGGCCTGCAGCCGTCTGCGCTCGGCAGCGGTCAGCGGCTTGAAGCGCGAGGCCACCTCCAGCGCCAGCGGGAACAGCCGTTCGTCTCCCGGCGGGATGGCGGCGGTCACATCGAGCGAAAGCGTGAAGCGAAGGGCGAGAGCGGCCTCCGCCGGGTCGAAGTGCGGCTCGTACCAGCATTTCGGCGCGGTGCGCGGCGCGCCCGCCGGCCAGGGCGCCCTGGCCATCGCCTTGAGCGCCAGACACCCCGTTCCCCGGCTTCTCGCCTCCTTCAGCACCTGCGGGCCGAAGTCCCCCTTCAGCCAGCAGACCCAGTTGAACGGAAACAGGATGGTGTCGAAATCGAAGCGCCGCATCGCCTCCAACGCCGCGTCCACCGAATGCGCCGAGAACCCGAGGAACCGCACGAGCCCCTGTTCGCGGGCTTCCACGAAGGCCTCCATCGCTCCGCCGGGGGCCATGACCCTTTCCACGTCCTCGAGGGTGGTCAGGGCGTGAAGCTGGTAAAGGTCGAAACGGTCGGTCCGCA
>FWPV01003077.1_pt1 | contig 36076 bp, 30 predicted proteins | sample 2228371 | NCBI WGS metagenome assembly FWPV01 (sample SAMEA103939776, study PRJEB20133) | metagenome | reverse complement strand
GGCTTCGCCGTTGTCGCCGTCGAGCCGGCCGGCTCAACCGAGTATCAAGACTCCGGCCTCCAAGACGGCAGCGACTACTACTACCGGCTCGTAGGTTATGCCGGCGCTGACTCGGTTCCGAGTCCGGTCGCCGGCCCGGTCCAATCCCGGGCCCAGTGGTTCAACACCGCCCGCACCAACATCCTCGTGGCGATGGTCGCTATCTGCTTGGTCTTCTTCAGCTACATCAGCCGGGCCCGGCGCGGAGCCAAGATGTTTATCCGCAAGATTTCCGGACTCGACGCGATTGACGACGCGCTCGGCCGCGCCACGGAGATGGGCAAGCCGATTCTGTTCAGCTTCGGACTCGGCTACATCACCGACATGGTCGTCATCGCCGCCCTGCCGCTGCTGCGTCGGATTGCCCGGCGCTCAGCCGAGTACTCGACCAAGCTGCTGGTGCCCAATTCCGACCCGATTGTCATGACCGCAGCTCAAGAAACGGTCAGGGAAGCCTACACCGAAGCCGGCCGACCCGACCTCTACAACGCCGACAACATCAACTTCCTCACCTCAGACCAGTTCGGCTATGCCGCGGGCGTGGACGGCATCCTCTTGCGCGACCGGCCGGGTGCGGTTTTCTGGATTGGCTCGTTCTACGCCGAGTCGCTGATTATGGCCGAGACCGGCCACTCGGTCGGCGCAATTCAGCTCGCCGGGACGACCGACACCGCCCAGTTGCCGTTCTTCGTTGCCGCCTGCGACTACACGATGATCGGCGAGGAAGTCTTTGCCGCATCGTGCTACCTGCGGCCCGAGCCGGTGATGCTCGGCACAATCAAAGGCGAGGACTTTATCCGTTTCTGGCTGATGCTGCTGACGACCGCGCTTGTGCTTTTGGGCACTGTGGCAACCGCGGCCCGTATCTCGCCCTTGGTCACGGTCTTCCAAACTCTGGTCCACTGGGTCACGCCTGTCTACTAGCCGATGCTCAAGCACACGGTTCCGCTGGTCATTGTCCTTGCCACCTCGGTCCTGCTCATCATTGCGTTCTTCATCCCGCACCGGCCGTTCGGTGATTTGGAGTCGCGCTTCCTCAACTGGTACACCATCATCGCCGGATTCACCATGCTCCTCGGCCTCGACTCACTCACCCGTCATCATCTGGTCCGGGTCTTTCGCCGCCGTCCAGGCTGGCCCTACAGCCTCCTGCTTGTCCTATCGCTTGCGGCAACAGTCGGCCTCGGGCTCTACTCCTGGTTCCGCTTCCAAAGCCCTTTCGCCCTGCAGGCGCCGTTCATGTGGCTTTACACCTACACGATTATCCCGCTCCAATCCACGATGTTCGCAAGTCTTGCGTTCTTCATCGTCTCGGCGGCCTACCGCGCATTCCGGGTGCGCAACTTCGCCGCCACCCTGCTGCTCTTCGCCGCCTGCCTTGTCATGCTCGGCAACGTCCCGCTCGGCACCGACATCTGGCTCGGAGCTGTCCGGCTAATTCATCTGATCCTGCCTTCGGTTGACCCGACCCGGTTGGCCGAACTCGAACCATTCGCCCGTATCAAAGACTGGTTGATGGCGACCCCCCAGGCCGCCGCCGCACGCGGCATCGGCATCGGCTTGGCCTTAGGCAGCATGGCGATGTCGCTACGCATCATCCTCGGCATCGAACGCACCTATCTATCCTGATTCATGAACCTCTGGAGTCGTCTGGCCAACGTTGACCGCCGGGTTCTCTACAGCCTCCTCGCCCTTTCGGTCGCTCTGCCGCTGGTCATCCGACCCCGCACGACCGTCCCGGTCTCGGATGCGGTCCGCGGTGCCTACGATGCGGTTGACCGACTGCCGGCCGGCTCGGTCATGATGATTTCAATTGACTTTGACCCCTCGTCCGCACCCGAGGTCAACCCGATGCTCCTTGCCCTGCTCCGTCACGCCTTCAAGAAGGACCTGAAGGTGATGCTGATGGGCCAACTGCCGCTCGGGCTGCCGCTCGGCGGCATCGCCCTGAATCAGGTCGCATCCGAAATGAACCGGGTCTACGGCCGCGACTATGTCAACCTCGGATACCGACCCGGCTACACCGCAATGATGGTCGGCATCGGCCGGGAAATCCGCGACTACTTCAGCGTTGACTACCGCGGCGTGCCGATTGACTCGTTCGAGTTCATGCGCCGGGTCCACAACTACCGTGACATCGGGCTGCTCGTCTCTCTCGCCCACGGTGCGGTTGCCGATGTCTGGATTCAGTACGCCGGCGGCCGGTTCAACGTCCCCATCATCGTCGGCTGCACCGGCGTCAATGCCCCGAACCTGTACCAGTACCTGCTTTCCGGGCAAATCAAAGGACTGATTGGCGGTCTTCAGGCGGCTGCCGCCTACGAACAACTGGTCGAGCACCGCGGCTCCGCTTCGCTCGGTATGCCGGCCCAATCCTGGGCCCATGCCCTCATCATTCTCCTGCTCGTGGCCGGCAACCTCGGGTTCATCCTCTCCCGCCGGAAGGGCCGACCGTGATTCTGAACATCATCGGCACCTGGGTTGCCGCAACCCTGACGATTGCGATTCTCTCGTTCCTCTACCGGGATAACCCGCTCTACAAGGCGGCCGAGCACATCTACGTCGGCATCTCGGCCGGCTTCACGGTCATCTACGCTTGGTCGTTTGACGTCTACCCGATGCTCGTCGAGCGGTTCGACTCGCACATCACCGCCGGCAACCGAGTCGAGGCCTGGGTTCTCCTCCTGCCGGCACTGCTCGGCATCATCATGCTCACCCGTTCGAACCTCACCCTGCCCGCGCTCGCCGCGCTCAGCGTGCTGATGCTCGTCTTCCGCCAATTCAGTTGGATACTGGTCGTCTTGGCGGTCATGTGCCTCGCGGTGTTCGTGCCGACGCTCATCAATCCGCGCATCGAATGGCTCTCGCGCTGGCCCATCTCATTCACGGTCGGCATCGGCTCCGGGCTTGCGCTCGTCGCGGCAGTTCAGGGCTACCTCTTGCCTCAGGTATCAGACACGCTCCGCCCCCTCGTGAACATCAACAACGTCGTCATCTTCGTTGGCGTCATCACCACGCTGTTCTACTTCTACTTCTCCCGGGAGCACTCGGGTGCGCTCGGCGCGGTGTCGCGAGTCGGCATCGTTTTCATCATGGTCGCGTTCGGCGCGTCGTTCGGCTACACGGTCATGGCCCGTATCTCGCTGCTCATCGGACGGTTCTACTTCCTGCTCCACGACTGGCTCCCGATTGTCCGCTAGGACAACCGAGTTGACGATGGCCTCAACCCGCCTCAGGCCCAACCAATCCGGTAATCAACCGGCGTCCGCACTCAGGACAGAATGTTGCCTTGAACAGAGTAACCAGCAGCTCATGGTGAACGGCGCTGCAGCGAATCGGCGCGACGATCCGTCGAGTCCGTTTCTGATAGCGCGGCAGGTTCGGCCCGACAGCGAGCGCCCGTTGTCCGACAAGGCTCCCGCAGTTCGGGCAGTAGCGACCTTCGAGGCGCAGCTCCGCGCCGCAACGGACACAGCTTCCTTCCCTAACCGGCACGAAGATAATTATACCGGAACCAAGAAGACGCGTCAAACCTGGCCGCAGCGAACCCAACCTCGGCCCCGGCTGCCGCGTCGTTGTCCGCTCCTGCGGACGGTAACCGCGCTGCTCGCCGCTCTGGTGCTGCTGGCGCAGGCGCAGAATGAGCAACCCCCGCTTACCCCAGCCCCGGACGTCGGCGTCCCGGCCGAGGAAGTCTGGGCCAAGCTCACCTCGGGCCGCGGCCGCCGGAAGTTCAGCCTGGTCGTCGCGCCATTCACCACCCCGGTCGGAACCGACGCCAAGCTCACGGTTCAGGTTCACGACACCCGGGCCGTGTTCGAGGCCGACCTCAAATACTCGCTCTACTTCACCTTCGAGGAACCGGAGTCGGGCAAGGTCTGGAGCTTCTCGACCGATGCGAAGAAGCCGGACCTGAAAGGCTGGAACACGACCGGCGCCCAGATACTCATCTGCGGTGAACTCCTCACGCGCAAAGGCCAGGAGCAGATCCAATTGCGGCTCTACGACCTTGAGTCCCAGCGCCTCATCGCCACCAAGACCTACGCGCTGACCGGCTCGTGGCGCTGGGTCGCGCATCAGATGGCCGACGAGGTCATCAACATTCTGACCGGCGAAGACGGAATCAGCCGAACCCGGATTGTCTTTTCTCAGGCGCTCGGCCGCGAGACCAAGGAGCTCGCGATGGTCGACTACGACGGCGCCGGCTTGACCCAGCTCACCAGTTCAGGCGGGCTCAAACTCTACCCTGATTGGTGTCCGAAGACGGCCCGGCTCGCCTACTGCTCGTTCGGCACCAGTACGCTCAACATCTACGCTCTCGACCTCGTCACCCGCCGGACAACCGTACTCAGCGACCGCAAGGGACTGAACACAACCCCGGCCTGGTCGTCCGACGGCCGGACATTGGCCGTCTCGCTCAGCTTTGAGGGTCAGCCCGAAATCTACCTGATGGACGCCGACGGCCGGAACCTGCGACGACTGACGTTCAGCCCGGGAATTGACATCTCGCCTTCATGGTCGCCTAACGGCCGGCAGCTCGCCTTTGTCTCAGACCGCACCGGCACGCCCCAAATCTACATCATCAACGCCGACGGTACCGACCTGCGACGACTGACCTACGAGGGCAGCTACAATACGTCTCCGGCGTGGTCGCCGCGCGGCGACCTCATCGCCTTTGTCCAACGTCAGCCCGGCGGCACCAATCAAATCTGCGTCACCAACATCGCCGGCGACACCTACATGCGCCTCACCTCAGGCCGCAACAACGAGGACCCGTGCTGGTCGCCGGACGGACTGCACATCGCCTTTTCGTCGGACCGAACCGGCGTCTTCGAAATCTACACGATGGACTGGACCGGCGCCCGACAGACCCGCATCACCCAGACCGGCGGTGCCTACTCACCAGCCTGGTCGCCCCGCCTCACCCGCTAGGAAATCCGGGACCGTCCGGAAAACCCGGGACTGTCCCTTGGCTGGTGCGCGTCCTCGCTCACTGGGACTGTCCCTGGGTTTTCCAAGACAGTCCCGGCCGCGCATGAAAACCAGAGACTGTCCCAGGGTTTTCCTGTCTCAGGGTCTTCACTAGTGCACCCGCAAGACAAAGCAGCGCAGGTACTCTGACTCCGGCATCGAGAGCAGTACCGGATGGTCAGGGCCCTGAGTCAAACGTTCGACAATCGTAAACTCCCGACCCGCATCCTGAGCCGCACCGACCAGCATGTCGAGCATGTCCTGCCAGAACAGATGATGCGAGCAGGACGAAGTGACGAGGATTCCGCCCTCGGACAATAGCCTCATTGCCAGCGCGTTGACCTTACGGTAGCCCCGCAGGCCGCTGCTCTTCTCACGCCGGAGCTTGATGAAGGCCGGCGGGTCGAGGCAGACCAAATCGAACCGAGTCTTGTTGCGCACGAGCTCGGCCAATGTCCGGAACGCATCGGCCGTAACAAACTCACACCTGTCAGACACGCCGTTCAGTTCAGCATTGGCCCGCGCCAACCGGCACGCCGCTTCTGAAGCGTCAACCGCCAGCACCCGCCTCGCACCTCCCAGGGCGGCATTGACCGCAAATGAGCCGGTATAGCAGAACACGTCGAGCACCGACTTGCCGGGCGCTAACTCTCTGACCTTGCGCCGGGTCAGCCGGTGGTCAAAGTAGTATCCGGTCTTCTGGCCGGCAGCGATGTCAACCCGGAATCGGACACCCGACTCAGAGATTGTCAGGTCAGGTCGAACTGAGCGGTAGAGCGCACCCTCCCGGCGCGGCAGGTTCTCCGGCTCACGTAGCCTGAAATCGTTCTTCTCGAAAACGCACGCCGCGCCGAACAGCTCCCTGAGCACCTCGACCACTAGTTCAAGTCTCAGGTCAAAGGCCAAGCAGTAAGTCTGCACCACAAAATGGTCATCGTACTTGTCCACGACCAAGCCCGGCAAGCGGTCACTCTCCCCATAGACCAACCGGTAGTCGTTCTCATCAGGCAGACGTTCTTGGCGGTACTGCCGGGCGGTCTCGATTCGACGGACGATGAGCGTCCTGTCCAGTTCCTCATCTTGAGCCGAGTAGAGCCGGGCGCAGATGAGCGAGTGCGGGTTGTAAACCGCCGAGCCGACCAGCCGGTTCCGCTCCATCACCAGCACGGTGTCGCCCGGCGCTGGGTTGCCGGAGGTGCCGAGCACCTCGTTTGAGAAGACCCAAGCGTGCTGAGACCGACTGCGCTTGCGCAGGATGTGAATCCGCTTGTCCGGCACAACCTACTACCGACGAACCGGCGCGGGCCGGGCATCCAGCGCCGTCAAGCCGCCCGTGTCATCCATGGTGTAAAGCAGGCTCCACTCACTGCCCGATTCAACCGTCAGCGCACCGCGCACCGCCTTGAGCACCAAGTCATGCCGTCCTGCCGGCCTTAGAACATCGCCGTCGGCGAAGAACGTCTCCGGGCCCGACTCAAACACCGGCTGGGGATTGCCGTCACCGAACGGGCCCAGTGCGACAAGTCCGGGGTCAAAATCGGCCAACGGCAGCACCGCATCAGCCATCACTCTGTTCTCGGATTGAATCCGACCGGCGAAATTGAGATGGGCATACTCTTCGGCCGCCCGGATGAAATCGTCAACCCGGTCGTCGTTAATCGTGAATCCGGCGGCTTTCTTATGCCCGCCGAAGTCGAGAAAGAACCGAGCCAGCGCGTTCAGCAGGTCAAGCAGGCTGACACCTTCGATTCCGCGACATTCGCCGACCCACGCGTCACCGCGCCAGCCCATGACCACTGCCGGGACTTGATGCCGGTCCTTCAGCTTGGCCGCGCAGAATCCGAGCGCCCGGAGCGACAACTCGCGGCTCCGGACGAAGAGGATGCCGTCGCCCAAGATAACCTGCTGCGCCGCCTGCTCCAGACTTCTATCAGCCTCGGCCCGCCAAGCCCGGCTCTCCGCCTCCAGACCATCAACCCACGCTTCAGCCTCTTCCCGGCTCGCGCTCAGGAACTTGGCCACCGCTTCGTTGCCGGCAGCGGCCGCGAACAACGGCAGCAGGTCGGCCAAGAACCGGCTGACCGAAAGCCGCTCGTGCCGCGTCAGCCTGTCGAGCACGGCCCGCACCGCAGGCAGGCGCGTGTTCTCCAGCCGACTCAGCCCCACGCCGATGAGAGTCCGGTTCTCGCCGGTCAAGGGCACCCGGTCGGCAATCGTGCCCAAGACCGCCAACGCCACCAGCTCCGGCTGCACCGAAAGGAACTCAGCCGAGCTCAAACCGAGCTTCCTCTGCACCAAACCCATGCCCAGCTTGAGCGCCACGCCGGCGCCGGCCAGACCACGATACGGATAGACCGAGTCCAGACGCTTGGCGTCAACATTGGCCACCGCCTCAGGCATCACTTCCGGCACCTCATGATGGTCGGTGATGACAACGTCAATCCCCTGCCCGCGCAGCAGCTCAACCTGAGCACGGTTGGTGATGCCGCAATCCGCGGTTACGACCAGTCCGACACCGGCGTCCTTTCGGCCCAGCACCGCGGCCGCATCAAGCCCGTGTTTGTCCCGGCCCCGGGTCGGGATGTGGTAGCTGACCTGCGCGCGCAGGTCAGAAAGCAACCGGTGCAGTATGACGACCGAGGTGATGCCGTCCAAGTCATCGTGTCCCCAGAGCAGGATTCGTTCATTCCGCCTAATCGCCTGCTCGATGCGGGCGACCGCCGGCTCGAAATCCGGCAGCAGCTCCGGCGGATTGAGCTGCTCAACCGACGGACAAAGCCAGCGGTGAGCCTCGGTGCTCGTACGTACCCCACGCAGCCAGAGCAGCCGAGCCATTATCGGAGCGACCCGGGCCTGCTCGGCCAGCGACGCTACTGCCGACTCGTCCACCTCGCGCCTAGGCCACATCGTTGGATAGCGCCATCGAATCAGCGGTCAACCAAGACGATTCGTCCCTCAACCTTCGCGTCAACCGGCGAGTGCCGGCGGATGTAGCGGGCGATCACGTCGCGCAGGGGCAGAAAGCTATCCTCGATGTCTTCTCCGTCAAGAAAGACGCCGTAGTCGCCGCCGCCTGCCGCGAGGAATGAGTTGGTTGCAACCCGGTACTTCTGCTCAGGCCGGAGCGGTTCACCGTTGACCGTGACCGAAAGAACGCGCTGGCCGACCGGCTTCCTTTTCGTATAGGTCATCTTCAGACCCGAGACCTGAAAGATGGCGTGGTGGCCGTTCACCGACACCTCGAGCATCTCACGAACCTGCCGGCCGGTGTAGGTCCCGGTCACCAGCGTATTGCCGAAGATGTCAACCGCGTAGACGTGCCGGTACGTGACATCGCCTTCCGGGATGTTTGCCCGGATTCCGGCCGAGTTGTGGAGGGCGATGTCTGCTCCGGCATACTCGCGCATCGCGTCGGTAATCAGGTTGCCGGCCGGCGTCTCGATAAACCCGCCCCGCGTCAATTCGCGCACGCTCCGGCCCAAGACTTCGTCAAAACCCCGCTCCGCTTCTGCCCGGGTCGAGTCGAGCCAGGCCAGATACTCCCGGTCCATCGGCACCTCTTCACCCATTAGGTCAATCAGTCTGCCTCGGTATCCGACCACCGTGCGTGCTTCCGTGTCGTAGTCAAGCTCAAGCAGTCCGACTGTGCTCAGCTTGCTGAACGCCTGCTGAATGACGGTGTGGTTGCGCGGCGTCTCGTAGGGAGGCCTCACACCGGTATGGCTGTGGGCGCCGATAATGGCATCAATGCCGGAGACCGAGTCGGCCAGCCGCCGGTCGTGGCTGTACCCGATGTGGGTCAGGCCAATGATGATGTCCGCACCCTGCTCACGCAGGCCGGCGACTTCGTCCCGTGCCCGGTCGTAGTAGGGAAGAATGTCGAGTTCGCCGAGCTGGCTGTCGGTGACCATACCGCGCAGGTACATCGTGATGAGCCCGAACACCCCCACCTTGATACCACCGCGCTCCAGCAGCACACTCGACTTGAGAAAGCCCGGTGGGGTGTCGGTACCGGCAACGCGCACATTGGTCGCCAGCCACGGCAGACCCGAGCTGTCAACCATCGTCTTGAGCACCGGCCAGCCGAAGTCGAAGTCGTGGTTTCCGACTGCGACCGCGTCAAACCCGGCGCGCCGAAAGAAGTCAACCGCGACCTGGCCGCGTGTGAAGTCCCCGATTGGGGTTCCTTTGAACACGTCTCCCCCATCGAGGAGCAGAAACCCGTAGCCCTTGGTCGCGGCCTCACGGCGCAGCTCAGCGATGACGCTAAGCGCGCCCGGAGCGTTGGCCAGCGGCGGCGGGAAGTTGTGGTCCAGCCAGTATGCCTCGGCCGGCAGCAGTGCGCCGTGGATATCGTTGGTGTGCACGACGTACAGGCGCACGGTTCGCCCCTCGCCCTTCGCTCTCCGCCCGACGCGGAGAACCGGAGCCGCCGCCGAATAGGTGAACGCAACTGCGGCAACAAGCAGCGAGAGAAAACCCGGGACTGTCCCGGATTGCGCCGCGTTTCTACGCGGCGGGGACTGTCCCTGGGTTTTCTCGGCGAACGGCGAAGAATGCTTGACTCCTTGACTCCCGGGTTTTCGTGGATGGCGTGCGCTAGAACTCGCGCGACAACGTGACCGCAAGGTAGTTCCTGCTCTCAAGGATTCGGGTGTCGGTCTCGGTCAGCTCAGGCCAGAACCGGGTCGGCCCAATCACGTTACGGCTCAGGTAAACGCCAAGGTCTACCCGAAACAGACCGGCATCAAAGCCGCTGCCCAAACCGAAGCCGGCCACCTGAATCGCCGGGTCATCCGGTCTCGGTTCGACTCCGAATCCGTACCGCAGCCGCACAAGGCTCAGCATCCGGTGCTCGACACCGGCCCTAACTGCAAGCACGTTGCTCAGACTTGAGTCCAGGCCGCGCCATACGGAATAGCCGGCTTCAGCCGCAACCGTACCGGGCAGCGGCCCGGTCACGCGGTAGGACACGGCCAGCTTCGCCACCCAAGGGTAGCTGCCTTCGTAGCTTGGCGGCCGTGGTATTTGGTTCCAATCGGCGCTGCGCCAATTGGACAGCCGGTAGCCGCTCTGGAAGTCGGTCACGACTGTGAAACGCTCTCTCGGAACTAGCGCCAACCCGGCCCCGAACAAAAACCCGGTCGGCCTGCCATCGTCCCTAAGGAACGACGTGTCTACGCCCCGGACGCGCCACGACTCCAGCCGGCGGCTGCCGAACAGATACCCGCCGCGCAACCCGAGTCCGAACCGGTCAAACACGCGGTACGCCGCGGCCGCCGCTACCGAATACAACGCTCCGGTCTGCACGACCCGGTCCTCACCGACCTTGACGTAGAAGTCATCCCGATACGCCTTCACGTACCGGTAGTCGAAGCTGCGCACCTGAGTCAGACCGACCGCGCCGACTGCCTTGCCGAGTGTCGCAGCGGCAGCAAACGCGCCCGGAGCACCAATGGAGTGGATATTGTCCGCGTACGCCAGCTCACCCAGAGCGTTCTCGAACTGGTCGTAGACAACCTGTGTGCGCTGCTCAGTTGAGATTCTCAGCCTGTACCCGACCTGCACTGCCCGCCTTGCGAGGAAACCAAGTGTTGCCGGGTTACCGAATACCGCCCCGGCGGTGACGTCGGTTCCCACCGCCCCGCATCGTGCGAGCGCACGGGCATCATGCCCGGGCACCTCTTCACCCACCCAGTCGCGAATCGGAACCTGAGCCTGCGCTGCCGCAAACCAGAAAGCAAAAACCAAGACCCCAACGACGATTCGGATGGGAAAACCCGGGACTGTCCCGTGGCTGGTGCGCATCCTCGCGCACTGGGACTGTCCCTGGGTTTTCCAAGTCGAAAGTCCATTGTCCCAAGTCAACGGTCCTCCTCGGATTGGTAGTTCCAAATCCACTCTTCTCTCACCACAGCAGGGAAAACCCGGGACTGTCCCGTGGTTTTCGGGTGCACAAGGTGCCGGCGGCGAAGAGCAGTTCTCACCACAGCAGGTCCACCTGCAGGGCAATGTTCACTGAGTTGTCACGCGCCACAAAGTCACGCACCGGCTCGCTACTGCCGCGCCGGTGCAGTCCCTCGTTGTTGCTAAGACCGGTGTGAAAGAAATCGCTCGCCTTCTGCCGCAGTTTCAGGTAGACGAGCAAGTTTTCTGACAAACGGTCGGTGAGCGCCAGATACCACTTGAATCCTTGGCCGTCAAGGAAATCAATCCCCGAGTCCTCGAAAATCCACTGCGACATCCCGCGCGTGTACCACGCAGCCACGCCCAGCTCGGCGTTGAAGTCGTCCGAGAAGTTGTGCTCCCACTGCAAGGCGACGAAGTCGCCGGAAATGCTTGTCTGGTCAGAGTACTTCAAGGTCGGGGTCAGAAGCACCTGACCGTGGCGCAGCTCTAGGGTGAGGTAGTCCCAGTTCGCCAGAGCGGCCATCACCCTGACACTCGATTCGAGCGTGAAGGATTGGTTTGACTGGACGACCTTGGGCAGTTCCTTGGACTGCAGCTTCTGCTTGACCCTCAGCCGCAGAGGCCGCACCGGCAAGAACTCCACCTCGCCCTGGGCCCGCCAGTTGTCCGCGGCCCAGGCCAGGTTGCGCCAGACGTCGAGGTAAACCCGGGTGAAGGTCACCTGTCGGCCAATCTGATAGCGTGTGTCAATGAAGAACCCCTGCTCGGCCTTGGGACTCTGGAATCTCTGGAGCGCAGCATAGGACGGGTCAATCAGCCGGTAGGGCTTCTCCAACGGAGTGTCCTCAAATCTGAGCTGTTCACAGAACCCGCGGTTGTACGGGTTGTCATAGGCAATGTCATAGTGCCGCCAGAGCACGGTCACATGCAGGTAGTCGTACTGGGCCCGGGCCTTGACCAAGTATGCCGAGGCCGCGTCACTGCCGGGCAGGAGCCGGTGCTGGCCGGTTGAGTCGCGGCCGGGCCGGGTCGCATACTCCGCCTCAAGCGACACGTTCTCCACCACGGTACGGAAGTCGGCGCCGACATACCGCCGGGTCCGGCCGGTATCAAGCCGGGTGTAGTTCGGGTCGTCGAGCGTGTCGGCGTCAGCCGGCAGCTCAAGATACCGGGCATCGGGTCGAAAGCTCCGGTCATAGGCAGCCGCCAGCCCGTTCAGCGCCAGCCTCGTCCCGGTCGGCACCGGCCCGAGGTTCGAAAGGTCGAACCGGATGCTCCCCCCGCCGCTCGTTTCGATCAGGTTATCACGAAACGCCGGGTAACGGGGTGTCGAGACGATGAAGAAGTTGACCGTGCTGTCCGGGTTGAGAATCGCATCTCGCCGAGCCCGCGAGAAGAACCCGACTGCTCCCAGCCGGCCAGCAGCAAGCTCGGTGGCCGCACCTCGGAACCCGAATCCGGCATTCTCACTCAGGTCGTTGAAAAGCCCCTGAGGCCGCTCGTGTACCCTGGGCCTGAGCTCGGCGGTGTTGTCAAGCAGCAAACCCTGAGCGATGGTCAGCCGATAGTCGCCGACCATCAGCCGGCGCACAGCCGGTAGATTCTGCACGCTGACAAACCCCTTGACCGCGTCAAACGTCCGGCGTTCGTAGAGCTTCTGTCCGGCCCAGACCCCGGCCCGGACATGGTCGCCGACCCTAACGCGCGCACGGTGGCGAACGGTGGCCCGGTTCTGCATCTCAGCCCTTGCCGTCCGGTTCACAACAAGCTGCTGACGGAAGAACGCAGTATCCTGCGCCGAGTAGCGCAGCGTGTCGCCCCAAGGTACTGTCGTGTCGGCAAGCTTGGCCAGTGCCTGGTCGAACTCCGCCACCGAGTTCTCGACCGACCAAGTCGGCTCGCTCTCATACGCGGTGCGCAGGTTGCCGCCGAACGCCATCCCTCTGACGTCTTCGTAGGTGACGAAGTTTCTGATGTTCCGATAACCATAGGACGACAGGCCCGGCACCTGATTGGCAAGGTCGCGCCGGCCCGAAAGTCTGCCGCCCGAACGCTGGAACCGGGCCACAGCCACGGCATCAACCAACGATACGTTGTCGAGCACCAAGAGGTCATCAATCGTCGCCTTGTTGACATTGACCGGCGTCACCAACAGGTCCTGCCACTCCTCGACTGCAGCGGCCGTCGGGCCCTCCTCGGACGCCAGCCGGCGCTGGATACGCTGGATGTTTGCCCGGGCCCGCTCCTGCCAATCGGGCTGGGACACGAACACCAACGGCTTCAGCTCGGCCAGCTTGGCCGGGGTCATACCCTCAATCTTCAGAAGCTCGTAAATGCTCCTCAGCCGGCCGTATTCCCGCACATACTCGAATATCCGCCGCGCAAGGCTTGAGTCTACTGGCAAACCGCGCACCTGCTCCAACGTTGCCCGGTTGATGTCAAGCTGATAGGAAAACCCGGGACTGTCCCCTGGCCGGTGCGCGTCCGCGCGCACCAGCGAAAGCAACATCAGCCCGCACACCAATCCGCCGGCCAGCCGATAGCCGTTCACTTACTGCTAGAGCTCCACACTCAGACCGACATTGTGGGTCACCGGTAGCACCGGATGGGTCTGGACTGCATAGTCGAGATGCAAATTCGGCAGCCCGGCACGCAGGCCGAAACAGATGCGGACCGGCTCGGTCTGCACCCCGGCGCGCAGTGTCAGATGGTCTTGGACGATTCGGAGCTCCTGGCCGACGCTAACCCGGGTCGGCTTGCCCGGTTCCTTGGACACGTCAACTGCCGATTGTATCCCCGGCTCGGGCGAAAACCCAAGACCGACCACCACCAACCGCGGCAGATCGCTTGAGCCGATTCGCGGCATGTTCAGGTTGTGCGCATAGAAGCCCGCGGTCCAGACCCGGTAGATACGGGCAAACAGCCCGACGTCCACGCCGAACGCAAACCCCTGCCCGTGCTCCTTCTGCACAAGATTATAGCCGTTCAGACCGTAACCGAATGCCAACCCTTCTCCCAGCCTGAACCCGTGTGCCAGCTTGGCAGACCGCTGGGACATAAGACTCAGTCCGGTCTCCTGAAGCCGCACTGCAAACGTGCCGACCGGGCCTGCCGGCACGCCGCAGCCTAAGTATGCGGTGTGCAGACCAGCCTCGGCGCCGCCGTACAACAGCTTGCCGAACCCGGCAAACTGCACTCTGTTGAGCTGAAACAGACCGGACGGATTGTAGTCCGCAGCGCTGACGTCATCTGCGACCGCGGTGAAAGCGCCGGCCATGCCCTCGGGCCGCACGCCGGACTCGTTATCCTCAAACATTGCAAGGGCAGGTACTGCCGCCAGCAGCACGAGCCACCACAGAACAGCACATCTAGCCAGAATTGTCCTCCGGGTTACTCCAGAACGGTATAGCGATTCTATTGTCTGTCCACCACCAGTCAAGCAAAACCCGGAAATCCGAGACTGCCCCCCAGTCTGTGCGAAGCATGGGACCGGTCCAGGATTTCCGCCGGCGAAAGGCGGACGGCTAGGGGCAAGCGGCGACCGGCGGGTGTCCGGTGCTGCCACTCCTGGGCTTGATTCCCGTATACCTGGATTGGGGAGGGGCCGTATGGGGGACCGTTTCCGAGCGGGACTTTGAACGGGTCTTGAACCGGGCTTTGTGCGATACGTTTCCCTAAGTGATTGATGATGTATGATTTGGGGTAATATCTGAAGTCATGTCTGACGCAAGTGCAGATATGTTGAGCCGTGCTTTGCACCGAGCAACTGGCCAAGCGCTTTCCTGAGCAGACGCGAAAGCGACTTTCGGTGCTAATCAGCCTGCGACTGCTTGAGCTCTGGATTGAGCGCTGTATGGAGTAATGGCGTCAGGTTTCTTCGAAATCGGTACAAACAAGGGATAGTCCCAGTGCGCGAGGAGTCGCACCGACCGGTGAGACGGTCCCCCGTTTATTCAAAGAAGAGTAGTCAATCTCAAGACCGGGACGAATGCCGGATTGTCTCCTCAACGAACTACGACCAACCGACATCTTGCGGTCTTGTTTCTTGCGGTCAGGCTGACGAAGTAGACCCCGGACGGAACACAGCGACCGCTTCGGTCTTGCCCTGACCACGACGTCATTTGAACGCCGGCCCCAGCCGTCTCTTTCCATTCCCGAACCAGCCGACCACCAATGTCCGTCACCATAAACCGCACATCACCCGCCACTCCGAGTTCATACTCGATCCGCACCGGCAGACCGGGCAGAACTCTTAGCCGAACGCCACCCGTTTGACCGCGCTCACGAATCCCGGTCAGAACCGAGCCGGTCGAAAGAACGACTACCGGATGCTCCGAATCAGGCAGACCGAGCGCGGTACGAATCGCCGCCCGTTCGTCAATGGTCAGCGGTGCTGTCAGACATCCCCCCAGGCCGAGAATCCGCGCCTGAACAAGATACTGGAATGCCGCGAACCCCGCCTCAATCAAACCCCAACCGCTGTTCACCGTATCAGCGACGCTCAAGACAATATACACCGGTGCGCTCGCCGGTATCCTCGGGCAGGCCGCGCGCAACTCATCTCGCCGGTCGCCCAAAGTCACTGTCTCAAGCCGGTGGTCGCTAGTCGCCAGATTGTTGCCGGGCGGTAACCGATTGTGGTATCTTGATACCGCGGTGTCTCTGACCAAATAGATGTGCCCGGTCAGGTAGTAGTTTGCCACAGCCGACGGGATGGTCGTCCCGCGCCGGCCGATTGCCATGTGCGGCGTCACGCCGTACCCGGCCCAGAGCAGTTGCGACACCTGGGCCAATGTCAACCCTACCGGGTCGAAAGCTGTGTCCTGCACTAGTTCCGAAAGCACGACCTCAAATGTATCCGGGCCGTCGGTCCGGGGCAGGGGCAAGGTCGAATCCGACGACCTAGCGACGCACGAATCGGTCAATCCGGTAACAGAATGCCGGCCATAGACGTTCACCATCCTGATTGGATGGCGCGGGCTCCAATTGCTGTTCGCGTGGTTGGCAGCAAACTGCATCGGACAAGAGGCGACGGTCCCGCTGCCCCGAACCCAGAACGCATCGCCGGCCAAAAGCCCAGCCTGAATCGCCAGCCCAGCCTCCTCAAACCGCTCGACCGCGACACCGACCTCGAAAGCCGAGTTTGCGCTGTACCGGCGGTTACCGGCCAGATGCACGGTCAGCGCGTGCTCAACCGGGTCATAGAGATAGACGTTATTCGGAGTCGCAACGTAGAACTCCCGATAGGCGCTGCCGAGTGACGAAACCCGACCCATCGCCCAGAGCACGTTCGCCAAGACTTGAGTCGGCAACGAACTTGTGAAACCCGAGTGGACTGAATAACGGCTGTTGCTTATGATTTCGAACGAATTGGCGTTCATGACCGGCGGCGGCAGACTCTCGACCTGCGCCCACACCGAGGCCGCCAGCACCGCGACCGCAATCGTTGCCAACAGTGTCCGTCGCATTGCCTCAGTGTAAGCCCGGCCCGACGAAAGTCAAGTGACCCCAGAATCCAGACCCGAGACCGTGCCTCGCGCTCTTGACTCCGGCCGGTCTGCTTTCTATACTGGCAGGCCTTCACCGGCCTCCGCCGCCGTATTGCGAGGATGGCGGAACTGGCAGACGCGCTGGATTTAGGATCCAGTCCTTTACCGGGTGGGGGTTCAACTCCCCCTCCTCGCACTGACTCAGAACTATTGCCCTCTCAGGAGAGTTGCATTTGGAGAAGACCGTCCGTTCGCCCAAGGAATGGCTGCGTGAGATTGAGGTCGAGATTGGGCCGGAGCAACTCAAGTCCAAACTCGATGAGTTGATTGTCCAGTACCAGAACAAGGCGGTTGTGCCCGGTTTCCGACCCGGTCATGTGCCCCGCCGTGTTCTTGAAAAACGCATCGGCCCCCAGCTCGAAACCGCTGCCGTAGAAGAGCTTGTCGAGAAGGCAACCAGCGAGGCGCTGGCAGACGTGGACTGGCGCCTCGCCGGCACTCCCCGGCTCACCAACCTTGAGGTCACGCCCGAGAAGACCGTCCGGTTCCTGCTCTCGGTCGAGGTTGTTCCTCATTTCGAGCTTAAAAATTACACCGGACTGAGTCTGCACCGCGAGGACCCGCCCGGTTTCGATGAGGAGTTCGAGCGCCGAGTTCAGGCCCTGCGCGAGCGGTGTGCTCAGTTCAAGCCGGTGTCGCGGCCGGCACAGGCCGGTGACTTCGTGGTCGTTGACTACCGGACCGAGGTTGACGGTACTGAGCACGGCTCGCCCAAGTCGAATGTCACTCTCGAGCTCGGCGACAAGCTGAACGCCGCCGAGGTGAACGCAGCTTTGATTGGCGCCCGCCCCGGTGACGAACGCGTGGCCGAGGTGCCGGTTCCCGCCGGTGGTGGCGACCCGGCCCTGGCCGGCAAGACGATGGTTCACCGCTTTACGGTACGCGACGTCAAGGAACGGATCCTGCCTGAGTTGACTGAGGAGTTCGCCCAGGACCTGGGCTACGAAAGTCTGGACCAGCTCCGGGTCGAAATCAACGAGGGCATCCTAGCCGACCGGGCGCGGCTGACCGAAAACGGACTCAAGAACCAGGTGTTCGACTATCTTGTCAGTGCCCACAACTTCGAGCCACCCGAAACCTGGGTCAGGGCCGCACTCGAACGACTGCTGCGCCAGTATGAGCTGCCAGACGACGAACCGACCCGCGCCAGACTCCGACCCGTGGCTGAGCGCTGGGCTAAGTTCGATTGCTTAGTCTCGGTCATTGCCGAGAAGGAAGGGTTGCGCGTCGCCGAGCAGGAACTCGCACAGGAAATCGAGCACCTGGCCGAGGGGCTCAAGAAGCCGGTCGAGGAGATCCGGGGCCTGCTCGACAGCCCGGCGTACCGCAACCAGCTCTTGCGCGAGAAGGTCTTGCGCTTCGTGCTGGACAACTCGCAAATCTCATGAGCGATACATCTCGAACCCCAACCATACTAGAGCAGGAGGTACCAGTGCTGATTCCGATGGTCATCGAACAGACCGGCCGCGGCGAACGCGCCTACGACATCTACTCGCGGCTGCTCAAAGAACGGATTATCTTCTTGGGCTCGCCGATTGACGACAACGTCGCCAATCTGGTCGTTGCCCAGTTGCTCTACCTCGAGGCCGAAGACCCGGAAAAAGACATCAACATCTATATCAACTCGCCCGGCGGCATCGTCTCCTCCGGCCTCGCCATCTACGACACCATGCGCTACATCCGGCCCAAAGTCTGCACCACCTGTGTCGGTGAAGCCGCCTCGATTGCCGCCTTGCTGCTGGCCGCCGGCGAGAGGGGCAAGCGGTTTGCCCTGCCCCGGGCTCGCGTCATGATTCACCAGCCGTCGGCGCACGGCATCGGCGGCCAGGCGACCGACATCGAGATTCACGCCCGGGAAATCATCAAGCTCAAAGAACAACTGGCCGAAATCATGGCCCAGCATACCGGCCAGCCGGTTGAACGAATCGTCCGCGACTCGGACCGCAATTTCTTCATGTCGGCCCAAGAAGCCAAGGAATACGGCATCGTGGACGACGTCATCGAGAAACGGAAGTGAGCGAGACCCGTCGCCGACCTGTGCCGCAGCGCTGCTCGTTCTGCGGACTGGTTCCGCTTCCCGGCCAGAAGCTTGTTCAGGGCGCCCGGGCCCGAATCTGCGAGCGCTGCGCCCGTACGGTCGTCGGCCTGTACGACGCCGACCGCCGGCCGGCCGCCGACGCCCGGCCGCACGAATTGCCCAAGCCGGCACAGATTAAAGCGTTTCTTGACGAGTACTGTATCGGCCAGGAGCACGCCAAGAAGGTCATCTCGGTCGCGGTCTACAACCATTACAAACGTGTGCTCGGCCGTCGTGGTGACGTCGAGGTAGACAAAAGCAACGTCCTGCTCATCGGGCCGACCGGCGTCGGCAAGACTCTGCTGGCTGAGACGCTGGCGCGTTGTCTGCACGTGCCGTTCTCTATCTCCGACGCCACGCCCCTGACCGAGGCCGGCTATGTCGGCGAGGACGTCGAGAATATCCTGCTGCGGCTGATTCAGGCTGCCGGCGGTGACGTCCAGAAAGCCGAAACCGGCATCGTCTATCTCGACGAGATTGACAAGCTCGGCCGTCGGGCCGACTCACCCTCGATTACCCGCGATGTCTCGGGTGAGGGCGTGCAACAGGCACTGCTCAAGATTCTCGAAGGCACAATCGCCAACGTCCCGCCCTCAGGCGGTCGCAAGCATCCCGAGCAGCAGTACATCCCAATCAACACCCGTCACATCCTGTTCATCTGCGGCGGGACGTTCGACGGCTTGGACCGGATTGTTGAACGCCGGGTCCACTCCAGTGCGCTCGGATTCGGCTCGAACGTCGCAAGCAACCGGCGCCGCGACTCGGACGAACTTCTGCCCTTGGTCGAACCGGACGACCTCATCAAGTACGGTCTGATTCCTGAGTTGGTCGGCCGGCTGCCGGTCATCGCCAGCCTCCACAGCCTATCTCGGTCTGCGCTCGTCGAAATCCTGACCAAGCCGCGCAATGCTTTGGTCCGCCAGTTCGCCTACTTCTTTGAGCTTGAGGGAGTCAAGCTAACCTTCACCCCTGAGGCGCTCGAGGCGGTCGCCGACGAGGCGGCGGCACGCCGCACCGGCGCTCGAGGGCTGCGCGCTGTGCTTGAGGAACGAATGCTCGATATCATGTTCGAACTGCCGTCCCGAGCCGACGTTGCCGAGTGCATCATCACACCGGCCACCATCAAAGACCGGCAGCCGCCCGAGTACGTGCTCAGACGGCTGCCCCAACGTCGGGCTGAGTAGTCTACTCCGGCTCGAACTGGTCCTTGGACGCCCCGCACACCGGACAGACCCAGTCGTCAGGCAGTTGCTCAAACGGTGTGCCTGGCTGGACCCCTGAGTCCGGGTCGCCGGCGGCCGGGTCATAGGTGTAGCCGCAAACCTGGCAGACATACTTCTTCATCCTCTTAGTCCTTTCATCCTTTTCGCATACCGACATATCCAGGCCAAAGGTCGGCGCACCCCGACCGGTCTTGCCGCCTTTGACCTGGTGATAGTATTCATAGGTCAACGGCCGTCCCGGCTTCACGACCCGACTGGCCACCACGTCGCCGATGAATGTCGTGTGCGAACCGCAGTCTACGCTCGCCCGCACCCGAACCTCCAACTGAGCAAGGGTGTGGTCTGTGGGCAGGGGACATCCGGTCAAGCCGAGCTGGTAACCGACCTTCCCGAACTTGTCAAAGTCCCGGCCGGAACGAAACCCGAAAATGCCGATGAACGGCATCGAAGCCTCTTGGTCCAACACCGCTACGCCGAAGCTCCCACTGTGCGCGATGAACTCATGAGTCAGACTTGTCTTGTTCAGACTGACCGCTAATTGGCACGGCTGGGCTGCGACCTGAACCACGGTATTGACGATGCAGCCATTCAGATGACCGTGGTCGTGTGAGGTGGCCACGTACAGGCCGTAGCTAAGCGTCCTAAGCGCGGCAAGGTCAATACGCTCCGGGTCAATCGGACAGGGCGCACCGGTGCCGGCCTGCTCAATCACCGGCCAGCCCGTTCCTTCACCCGGGCACTGACCAAGCTCCCGAGTTCGCGACACCGCGCGAGCGCCGCCTCGTCCGGCACGAACTTCTGCTTCAACGCCGGCGCGACAAGCTCAACCCCCATTGACCTGAGGAACTCCTCGGCCTCGGCCGGACCTTCTCCGCTCCAGCCGTAAGAACCGAACGCCGCACCGAGAAGGTTCTTCGGTTTGAGACCCCTGACATAAGTCAGGCAGTCGGCCAGCGAAGGGAACATACCGTTGTTGATGGTCGGGGTGCCGACGAGCAAGGCACCGGCACCAAGCAGTTCAGTGGCAAGCTCGGCCCGGGTACTGCCTTGCATCGGCACCATGCTCACCCGGGTACCGCCCGAGGCCATTCCGTCGGCAATCGCCCGCGCCATCAAAGCGGTGCTCTGCCACATCGTGTCGTAGACCACCACGACCCGGTTCTCGGGCTGCTGCTTGGCCCACTTTGCCCACCAATCGAGAATCAGGCCCGGGTTGTGACGCCAGACCGGCCCGTGGTCCGGGGCGATGGTCTTCACAGTGATGCCGAGTTGCTTGATGCGCTCCAGCAGCTTTGTGACCAGCGGGGCGTAAGGCAGCAGGATGTTGGCAAAGTACTTCTTCGCCTCGTATTCCAAGACGCCTGGGTCGCACTCGTCCGCAAACCGGGCGGTTGAGGCCAGATGCATGCCGAAGCCGTCCTGCGAAAAGACCAGCTCGTCTTCATGGAGATACGACACCATCGAGTCGGGCCAGTGCAACATCCTGGTCTCGAGGAACGTGAAAGTCAGACCGCCGAGCTTCAGGGTCTCGCCGTCCTTGACCGGAGTCACGGCAACCGGGTCGAGGTGCTGATCGTGTAGGTTTTTCACCCCCATCGCCGAAGCATAGACCTTCTCCGGCTTGACCGCGGCAATCACCTCAGGCAGTGCGCCCGAATGGTCCATCTCAGCGTGGTGCGAGACGATGACCCGGATGTTTGTCGGTTCGGTCACCGACCGAATTCGTGCCATCATCTCGGCCGCAAATGGCGCCTTGACCGTATCGACCAGCACCGGCGTCTCCCCCATCACGAGAAAGGCGTTGTAAGTCGTGCCGCGCGGTGTCGAATACCCGTGGAAGTCGCGCACACCCCAGTCAATCGCCCCGACCCAGAAGACGTGCGCGCTGACCCGGACCGCTTCAAACCCGGCCATCTTCCTACCCTGCTTTGGCCTATCCGTTGGTCGGAGCCTGCGCGTAAAGTGCGGCCAAATCCGGCGGCAACGCAAACGTCCGCTGACCCAACTCACGGTCGAGCATCAAGAGACCCCGGCCATCACTCCCGATGAGCCTGAGCTGCTGGGCGACTCGGGAGGTGCTCTCTTCCTCCTCGACCTGCTCGTCCACAAACCACTGAAGCAGCGAGCGCGAAGCAAAGTCGTTCTCAGCATGAGACAGCTTCATCAGCAGGTCAATTCGACCGGTGATAAACTGCTCATGCTCGTATGCCGCCTCAAACGCCTCAAGCGGTGACTTCCACTCCAACGGCGGTTGGGCCACCGGTTGCAGCTTCACTCGGCCGCCGCGTTCTAGGATGTGCTTGTAGAAGCGCATCGCGTGGGTCAGCTCCTCCTGAGTCTGAGCACTCATCCACCGCGCCATGCCGTCCAGTCCTTCAGCCGCAAACCAGGCCGACATTGAAAGATAGATGTAGGCCGACTCCAGCTCGTACCTAATCTGGTCGTTGAATGCCTCTTCAATCTTCTTCGGAATCATTGCTCGCCCTTCCAGAGTCCGTGGATGTTGCAGTACTCCCGGGCGAAGACGCTCGCCGCTTCGACCGAGAAGAACGCTTCCGGAGCCTGACCCGGTGCTAGAAACTGCCGATAGGCCTTGTCCCCGGCCACGAGCTCGACCCACTCGATGAAGTGCTTCTCTTCCATCGGATGCGCTACGCTGCCGACCTTGACCTTGTACCCGCCCGCCACCTTCTCAATCACGGGCACGTGCTTCTCTTTCGCGGCATCGGTGGTATTCTCGACCAAGAGCTTCATCGGCTTGCCGCAGCAGACCAGTTGCCCGGCCCCGCCGGTAAGCACCTCGACGATATTGCCGCACACCTCACACTTGTAGACTTCCAAACGTTTTGCCATCGCTTTCTCCTTTGCTGGTGCTATCCCGAAATCAGCCGGTTGTCCGGACCGGAAAAACCGCACTCCGGGATGTAACACGTTACGTCAACAAACTGACACTGCTGCTGGCACGACGGACAGACCTCAGGCGGCTGAGGTGCCTGCAGCACATACCTGCAGTTCGAGCACTTCCAGTAGGGCGCATTGCTCGGCGCTGCGGTTTCAGCGGCCGGCTCGCCGTGAAAACCCGGGGCGGTCCCGGATTGCGCCGCGTTCCGGCGCGGCGGGGACTGTCCCAGGGTTTTCCCCGGCGCTGCGCCCGAAGCCTCTTCGCCGGCCAGCGCCATCGGCTTGCCGCAGCAGACCAGCCTGCCACCGCCCTGGTGTACCACTGCGACCATCTGGCCACAGCCACGGCAACTATATATCTGTTGTCTTGCCGTCATCGCGAAAACTCCTCTCCGGTCATGGCAGCGCCTTCACCGCGGCAAGCACCGCTGCGTAATCCGGCTCTTGGCCGACCTCTTTGACCAGTTGCCGATAGCGGATGATGCCTTCCCGGTCAAGCACAAAGATGGCCCGAGCCAGCAGCCGCAGGTCCTTGATGAGCACGCCGTAGGCCGTGCCGAAGGACGCGTCCCGGTGGTCCGAGACCGTAAGGACCTTGTCAATCCCGGCAGCTCCACACCAACGCTTCTGGGCAAAAGGCAGGTCCATGCTCACGGTCAGAACAACCACGTCCGGGCCGAGCCCGGCGGCTTCGGCGTTGAACCTCCTTGTCTCGGTGTCGCAGACCGGCGTGTCGAGCGACGGTACTGCTGAGATGATAACTTTCTTGCCGCGAAACTCAGAAAGACGCACCGGCTTCAGGTCATTGCCAGTCACCGTGAAATCCGGAGCCGCGTCGCCGACCTTCGGTTCGTTACCGAGCAGAGTCACGGGCGTGCCGCCCATGGTTACAAGATTGGTTCGTTCAAGCATCTTTGCCTCTCACGCCGCGATTACACAACCCGCCCCGACCGACGCGGCTGAACGCGCTCTTCTACCAATTCTCGCCCAGTAGCTCAAAGTAAGCCTGAGGATGGGCACAAGCCGGGCACTGCTCCGGCGCCTCATTCCCTTCGTGGACGTAGCCGCAGTTCAGACACCGCCACCGGGTCGGCTTGTCGCGCTTGAATACCCGGCCGGCAGCAATATTGGCTGCCAAGTCGTTGTACCGTTTCTCGTGCTGCTTTTCGGCCACCGCGACGCTCCGGAACACCGATGCAATTTGGCTGAACCCTTCCTCGTCGGCGACGCGCGCAAAGTCAGGATACATCGAGCCCCACTCGTACTTCTCGCCAGCGGCCGCAGCCTTCAGGTTCTCAAGAGTGGTGCCGATTGTGCCGGCCGGAAACATGCCCCGAACCTCAACCTCGCCGCCTTCAAGGAACTTGAAGAACCGCTTGGCATGTTCCCTTTCCTGGTTTGCGGTCTCCTCGAAAATCAGGGCGATTTGCACAAACCCTTCCTTCCGAGCCTGGCTCGCGAAGTAGGTGTAGCGGTTGCGCGCCTGCGACTCGCCGGCAAATGCGGTTATCAGATTCTTCTCGGTCCTGCTGCCCTTCAGTTCCATGCGATCATTCCTTTCTTTCAAAATTCCTCAGCCATGACCCTGTCCTCTACCCAGACCACCCACGCCAGCGTATCTTTAGACCCGCCTGCCATCGCCGAGATTCCCGCGCTACAGCCCGGTCGGCCGCAGCCGGGCCAGCTCCCGAAACAAGGCCGTCTCCTTCTCCGACAGCTTGGTGGGCAGCCGGATATCAATCGTAACGTAGAGGTCACCCCGACCCGAACCGCCCAGTCTGGGCATCCCTTGGCCTTTGAGCCGCATCTCGGTACCGCTCTGGGTCTCGGGCGGTATTTTGAGTTTGGCTCGCCCCTGAACCAGCGGCACCGTCACCTCACCCCCGAGTATCGCAGTGTAAAGCGGCACTTGCACCCTGGTCCTCAGGTCGTCGCCGCTGCGCGCAAACCGGCTGTCCGGCTCGACCTCGACAACCAACCACAGGTCACCGGCCCGGCCCCGCCTGCCCGCAATACCCTGTCCCTTCACTCTGACGCGCGAGCCGGTATCCACGCCGGCTGGTATCTTCACCTCGATTGTCGGCCCGCCCTGCCGCCTCAGCCGCCGTGTCGTTCCGGAATAGGCTTCGGCCAGAGTAATCTTGATGGGCTGCTCAATGTCCTGACTTGCCGTACCGTAATCGAACTCCTGGGCCTGACCCGGTCCGCCAAACAGAAACGAGAAGAAGTCCGAAAACCCCTGGCCGCCGAACAGGTCCTGCAAATCCTCAGTCGTGTATCGGGTGTAACCTGACTGTGGCCCAGCCTGATAGCGGCTCCAATCAAAGCCGCCCCTGCCGCCCGCCTGCTGGAACCGCTGCCAGTCTGCGCCGAGCTGGTCGTACTTTCTCCGCTTGTCCGGGTCAGAAAGGACCTCATACGCCTCATTGATTTCCTTGAACTTCGCCGCCGCCTCAGCCTTGTTCTCCGCGACATCCGGATGGTACTTGCGGGCCAGCTTCCGGTATGCAGCCTTTATCGCCTTCTCGTCGGCGTCCTTCGGCACCCCGAGAATCTGATAGTAGTCGCGGTACTCCATCTCGGCCCTGGTGCGCTCTTAGGTCTCAGCCGGCGGCTGCGACATCTCCACCAGCACCCCGCCGGTCGAGTGGGGATGGATGAAGAAGACCTTGGTTCCGTGGGCGCCGGGCTGCGGAAACTTGTCAATGATTCTCACTCCGGCCTCGCTCAGCCGCTTGAACTCGGCGTCAGCATCATCAACCTCAAAACAGATGTGCTGTAACCCCGGCCCGCGCTGCTCTAAGAACTTGGCGATTGGTGAATCGGGTGAATCAGGCTGCACCAGTTCAATCCTCGTCTCCCCGACCGGGATGAAACCGACCGTCACCTTCCGGCCCGGCACAGTCTCGCGGCCGGACAGCGCAAGACCAAGCAACTCATAGACCTTTGCCGCCTCGTCAATGTTCGGTACTGCGACCGCGACATGGGACAACTTGCGAATCATCTGCTGCCTCCTTGTTGTTCAGAACGCTCATCGCCTTTCGCCTCCTGCCCTTCGCTGCCGGCACCTTTCACGCTCTCCGCCAAGCGGCTAGCGGTCGGCGGTCGGCGGACAACGTCCTCGTCATCTCTGCTTGTCGTACTCGCCAAACACGCTGCGCAGCGCATCCGACACCTCGCCGACCGTCGCCTTGGCCCGTACCGCCGCAACGATGGCGTCCATCAGGTTGCCACTGCCTCGGGCGGTATCCGCGAGCCGGGCCAGCGCTACCTCAACCTGCGCCCGGTTCCGCTCCTGCCTGAACCGAGCCAGCGCCGATGCCCGGGCTTTCCCCAGTTCCGGGTCAACCTTCAGCAGCTCGAACCTCGGCCCGGCAGCATCGCCGTCTTCGCAGTACTTGTTCACGCCGACCACGACCCGCGCCTGCTTCTCGACCTGCTGCTGATACCGGTACGCGCTGTCGGCAATCTCCTGCTGCATGAACCCGGACTCAATCGCCGGGACCGCGCCGCCGGCCGCCTCAATCTTCTCAATCAAGGCCCGGGCCCGGGTCTCAATCTCATCGGTTAGCGCCTCGACAAAGTACGACCCGGCCAATGGGTCAACCGTGTCGGCCACGCCCGACTCGTGCGCAAGAATCTGCTGTGTCCTAAGCGCAATCGTCACCGACTCCTGCGACGGCAGGGCCAGCGCCTCGTCGCGCGAGTTGGTGTGCAGACTCTGAGTCCCTCCCAAGACCGCCGCCAAAGCCTGATATGCCACGCGCACGACGTTGTTGTCCGGCTGCTGCGCGGTCAAGGTTACCCCGCCAGTCTGAGTGTGGAACCGCAGCTTGCACGACTCGTCCGACGCATTCCAGCGCTCGCGCAGCAACCTGGCCCAGAGCCGGCGCGCCGCCCGGAACTTGGCCACCTCCTCCAGAATGTTCGAGTGGGCGGCAAAGAAGAACGAAAGCCGGGGCGCGAACTTGTCTATCGCCAGCCCGGCCGACAAGGCCGCCCTGACATACTCCAGACCGTTGGCAAGCGTGAACGCCACCTCCTGCACCGCGGTCGCACCGGCCTCGCGCATGTGATACCCGGAGACGCTGACCGTGTTCCACTTCGGCACGTGCTCAGCGCACCAGCCGATGATGTCGGTTACCAACCGAAGCGACGGCCGGGGCGGAAAAATGTAGGCCCCCCGTGCCACATACTCCTTCAGAATATCGTTCTGAATCGTGCCCTGCAGCCGTGAAACGTCGGCGCCCTGCTGCTCCGCCACCAAACAGTACATCGCCAGCAACACGCCCGCAGTCGCGTTGATGGTCATCGAGGTCGAAACCTTGTCGAGCGGAATGCCGGCAAACAGATTCTGCATGTCCTCAAGCGATGAGATTGCCACCCCGACCTTGCCGACCTCAGCCCGGGCCAGTGGGTGGTCTGAATCGTAGCCCATCTGGGTCGGCAGGTCGAACGCGACCGACAGCCCGGTCTGCCCCTGCTTCAGCAGATAGTGATAGCGCTGGTTCGTCTCCTCGGCCGAGCCGAACCCGGCATACTGACGCATGGTCCAGAACCTCGACCGATACATCGTCGGCTGCACCCCGCGCGTGAAAGGAAACCAGCCCGGCATTCCCAGTTGGCTATTATAATCGGAGACACGGCCATCATCAGGAAGATAGAGGCGTTGCAGCGGTATTCCAGAAACGGTCTCGGACGTTTCCGGCCGCTCCGGCGCCTTCTTCAGCACCGGCGCAACCGCTTCCTGTTCCCATTTGGCCAGTCGCTCCCGGCTCTCGTTCTTCTGGTTGTTGGTCCTTGGTGTCTGCTCAGCCATCTACAGCGGTATGTTCCCGTGCTTCCGCCACGGATTCGAATCGCGCTTGTCGCGCGTCACCTCCAGGGCGTCAATCACCTTGCGCCGCGCGTCCTCAAACTCAATCACCTCGTCAATGTAACCGAGCTCCGCGGCCTTGAACGGGTTGCCGAACTTCTCCTCGTACTCCTCGACCAGCTTGCGCCGCATCTCCTCTGGGTCAGACGCCTCGGCAATCTTCTTCCGGAAGATGATGTTCACCGCCCCCTCAGAACCCATCACCGCAATCTCCGCGGTTGGAAAGGCGAAGTTGAAGTCACCCCGGATGTGCTTCGACGACATCACATCATAGGCACCGCCATAAGCCCGGCGCACGATAATCGTCACCTTGGGCACGGTCGCCTCACAGAAAGCATAGAGCAGCTTAGCCCCGTGCCGGATGATCCCGCCGTACTCTTGGTTTGTGCCGGGCAAAAACCCGGGCACGTCCACGAACGTCAGAATCGGGATATTGAAACAATCGAGGAACCGGACAAACCGACCGGCCTTGTCCGAGGCGTCAATATCCAGACACCCGGCCAGATACTTAGGCTGATTCGCCACGATACCCACCACCTCGCCGTTCATCCGGGCAAAACCGATGATGATGTTCTTGGCCCAGAACTTCTGCACCTCGAGAAAGCTCCCCCGGTCCACCACCTTGAGAATCACCGAAAGCATATCATAAGGCTTGCGCGAGTCATCAGGCAGGATGTCGCCGATGCCTTCCGAATCGCGGTTCGGGTCATCGCGCGGCTCGACTCGCGGCGGTCGCTCGCGGTTATTCTGGGGCAGATACGAAAGCAGCTTCCGGCACTGTTCGAGTACATCCTTGTCATCAATCCCCTTGAAATGGGCCACACCCGAGACCGCATTGTGCGTATCCGCGCCGCCCAGCTTCTCCTTGGTAACCTCTTCCTTGGTCACCGCCTTGATGACCTCGGGCCCGGTGATGAACATGTAACTTGTCCGCTCGCTCATCAGAATGAAATCGGTCAGAGCCGGCGAATAGACCGCGCCGCCCGCGCACGGCCCGAGAATCGCCGATATCTGCGGAATCACGCCCGAAACCAGCGTGTTGCGCAGAAAGATGTCGGCATATGCGCCCAAACTGTCCACCCCTTCCTGAATCCGGGCTCCGCCTGAGTCGTTCAAGCCGATAATCGGCATCCCGTTTTTCAAGGCCAAATCCATCACCTTGCAGACCTTCTCCCCGAACACTCGCGAAAGGGTTCCACCGAACACCGTGAAATCCTGCGAGAAGACCGCGACCGGCCGGCCGTCAATCCTTCCGTGACCGGTGACAACCGCGTCCCCGGGAATCTTTCGCTTCTCCATCCCGAACTCCGAGCAGTCGTGGACCCGCAGCCGGTCCAGCTCGACAAACGAGCCCCTGTCCAGCAAGATGTCCAGCCGCTCGCGCGCGGTCAGCTTGCCTGCGGCGTGCTGCTTGGCCACAGCCTCAGGCCCGCCGCCAGCCAAGGCCGCATCATTCCGCCGCTTCAGCTCGCTAAGAACGTGCTTCCGGTGTGCCATGCAATACCGATGCTAAACGGCTGCGGCCAATTGTCAAGAAAACAACATCACTTCTCCGGCCTGGAACAAGACCCGAAATGTCTGACATTTTCAGAAAGTCCCAGGGCAGTCCCCGTCGCGTAGAAACGCGGCGCGATCGAAACGGTCCCTGGTTCTCGGCAATTGGGTCATGTCCTACTTCGGTACGCGTGTGTGGTAATCCGACAACAACGTGTAGTAAATCGGCTACACCCGCAGCCGGGTGCCGGCGCGAATGCGAAGTGCGTCCCACCGGAATCCCGGATTCCGAACCGGCGAGGCCCATGGCACGCAAGCTGCACTGCGCAGGTCATGTTCAGAGTCTTCGCGCTTCAGCATCGGACCCGCGGCGGACCGCAACCTCTGCGGAGGCCAGACAGGAAGAAGCGCGGTTTGAGTCTGAGCCGGGTCGCCCGCGAGTGGCCGCGAGCTGCCCGGAGGAAGCAAACGCCACCAAGGAGGATAGCGTGAAACACTATAGCATCCGTCTCTTGTACGCATTGACCGCGGCCACACTGGCCTTGGTGACTGTGACCAAGGCCCAGCCCTGCCGCGTCATCGGCGGCTCCACGACCGACTATGGGTCTGCCGTCGTCCGCGCCTACACCCCCCACGACGGCTACGTATTAGGAGGCTGGACCTACAGCTTCGGTGCAGGCGCGCCGTCTTACTCCAACGCGCTGGTCGTTCGCACCAACGCCTACGGTACTCCCCTCAACGCGATTGTAACCAAAGGTAGCAACCACGAGCAGGCGACCTCAATGGTCAGGACCGCGGATACCGGTTACGCCGTTACCGGCTGGACCCGCAGCTACAACACCAGTGGCAGTAACTCGGACGTGTTTGTCCTGAGGTTACGGTCTGACTTGTCCCTAGTCTGGGGATATGCCTATCACATCGCCGGAGCCGACAACGACCACCAGGCTTACTCGATCATCGAGGTGAGCAGCGCACTGGGCGGCGGCTATGCGATCACAGGTTGGGCCGATACCGCCGGTACGCACCGGATTTTCGTTCTGCGCCTGACCGCGGCCGGCGCGGTCAGTTGGGCCAGATACTACTACTTCGCCGGCGACCAATGGGACGAAGGCTACAGCATCACCGAGGTGAACGACCCCACTGCTCCCACCGTGAAACTCTGCGTGGTCGGCTCGGCCAAAACCTCATCCACGGCCCAGGGCGACGCCTTCGTCCTGCGACTCACGTCCACCGGCGACATTGTTGGTGCGAACAAGCTGGTTGGCAACTACGACGATGCGGCCCGGTCGGTGGTCCCCGACCCCACTGGCACGAGCCCGGGAATCGTGGTGGCCGGCCATACCAAGAGCTACGGCTTGGGTAGACCTACCTACTACAACGTCTTCGTAGCCAGGCTCCGGGCCAGCAACGGCAATGTCATCTGGTCGAATGTCTACTACTGGTCTGCGGGCGGGTTGGAGCACGAGGAGCGCATTCTCGGTGACAAAGCACTGATCCGGACCACCGGCAACCTTGGAACCGGCTACGCCTTGTGCGGCAGGACCTACAGCCGGGGGCCGAGCACCTCTACCTATGCCAACGTGCTGCTTGTCAAGCTGGATTACTCGGGCAACGTCGGCTGGGGCGGCATGGCAACCGTGCATCCTTCAGACACCATCAACAACCTGACCGACATGGGTTACGCCATCGTCCAGACGTCAGCCGTCCCGACGCTGCCCTCGCCCGGCGATGGGATTGCCTTGGCCGGTGTCTCCAACAGTTTCTCCAAACCGACCACTCTCGGCGGCTACAACCTTCTCTTCTCGACTTTTGATAAGTCAGGCAGACGACCGGCAGGTTGTGCGCTCCACTATGCCATGAGGAAGGATTCCTGCTTCTGGACAACTGCGAGCGCGCGCTGCGTGTTGTTTCAGGTCAACCGGACATCAATGCCAATAGAGACTTGCGTTCCGTACTCGCAGCCCGTCTGCTGTGGCACTGACCTCGACATCGTGCCCGGCCCTAGCACTCAGGTTACTGAGCAGATTGAACTGGGGCCCGGAAACCTGCGGGTCGCGCCCAACCCGGTCTGTGGTCGTGCTCAGGTCAGCTACACCCTGGCCCAGTCGGGTCGTGTCAGCCTGGAGCTTTACGACATCTCCGGCAAGCTCGTACGCACTCTGCGCTCAGGCTCAGCCCGGGCTGGTGAGTTCCGCGAGAGTCTCTCCGGTTCCGGCCTGGCGTCAGGAGTCTACCTACTCAAGCTGGAAACGGATGAAGGAACGTCGCTTCAGAAAGTAACGATTCAGTAGTCGGCGGCTTCTTTCCCGGAGCGCTCGACCTGGTCGGGCGCTCCGGCTGTTCACGCCGAGGCAGCCAGCAGTCTATCGGAGACTCGGAACATAACCCGAACTGCTGGGCAATTCGGTCATGTCCCGAGTCGGTCGGTATCGACTACACGTGGAACTCGACGATGTCTTTGTCGGCAAGGACATGGGCCCGCTCGACCCGCTGGCCGTCATAACCGTGACGGTTCCAAAGCCGGGCAAACTGCAGGCCCGCGGCAAAGTCCTTGTGCAGGTGGTAGGCCGCGTCAACCACGGTCGAGCCAGACTTGAGTATCACCGGGTCGTCCATGTCCGCTGGTTTGCCCGGCTTCTTGGTGTAGACTCGGATGATGCCCAGTGTCTGGAACATTCGCCTCTTCAGTTCCTCAAGCCCGGTTTTGGTCTCAACCGATGTCGTTATCACCGGCACGTCGCCGATGAATTCCCTGAGAATGGCGAGCCGGTCCAATGCTTGGCTGTCGTCGGCCTTGGTGCCGACCCGGATTGTCGGCTTGAATGTCAGCTCCGGTTCAGGCGCGAACGCAATCCGGGCGTTGCGGAGGAGCGCCTGAATCTGCTCGGTCGTCTCAAGCAGGTTGTCGTCAGCCAAATCGAGTAACCAAAGCAGGACGTCGGCCGTCCGCATGATATGAAACAGCCATGCCGGCGAATCGGGTGATACCGGCGGAGTATCCACCAGTTGAATCTGAATATCCTCAAACGGCATCATCCCGGCTGCCGGCACAACTGTCGTGTAAGGGTAGGCTGCAACCTCAGCCGGCAAGCCGGTCAGCTCTCTAACCAGGGCCGACTTGCCGCAGTTCGGTGACCCAAATACGACGGCCTGACCCGCACCCTGTTTCTCAACGTGAAACCAGTCGCCGCGCCGGGCACCGCCTTTGGCTCCGCTCGAGAGCTCCTTCCGGAGTCGGGCAATGCGGCTCTTGATGTCCGCCTGCATCTTCTCGGTCCCTTTGTGTTTGGGGATGGTCTGGAGCATCTCCTCAAGGCAAAGGAGTTTCTCCTCAGGCGAGACCGCTGCACGGAACTTCTCTTCGGCCTTCTTGAACTCTGGAGACAGATTCGCCGGCACAATCTACTTATAGCCGAAACGCTGCCAAATGCAAGAGCCCTGCCTAGGCAGGGCTCTTGTCTCTATCGGCGGCTGCTGTCTTTAGCGGCTGCGGCGGCGGTCTTTGCCCATGCCGCCGAATGCGACGTTCAGATTGACAAAGACCGCACCGTTGGAAAGCTCAGGCCCGGCCAGCAGCTTGTTGCCGTCGGCCAGATTCCACTCCGGCGTTGTCGGTGAGAACAGGTACCCGGCTTTGAGCTGGACTCCGGCAAAGCTGATTGGAATGTGGACAATCAGCTCGGGCGTCATCGTCATCCGCGATGCCGAAGCCTGGCTGGTCCGGCCCGGCCGGGCCAGCAGACTGTCGAGGTTCAGCTCGTCGCCTGATGTCGGCTCGAGGGTCACGGTGTAACCCCACGCCCCGATGCCGAGAGCCGCGCCGACAAACAGGTGCTTGGTTATGAGCGGTGCATAGCCGAGCTCAAACTGACCTCCGCCCATCTCGACCCGGCAGCGGACCGAGCCGGACGAGACGGCCTGTGACCCACCCGCGCCGCTGCCGCCGATGATCACCCGATTGACGAGCGCATACCCACCACCACCGATCAACCAGTAGAGCTGGTCGAGTTCACCGAACCCGTTCTGCGCGAACACCTCGTTGAAACCATCAACGTCAGTCATCGCCAGCATCGGGCCAAAGTAGCCGAACCCGCCGCTCCAGGCACGGGCCGAAGCGATGCCCGAGAAGCCGAGCAGCGCCAAGGCAAGCAACAAGGTAGCCGACTGTTTCATTCTGATTCCTAGCTAGACCCGCTCATACCGGCCGATATCGAAAAAAACGAGCCCGGACACCAACTTGGGATAGAAGTCGGTTGACTTCTGAGGCATCCGCTCGCCGTGGGCCGCCACCCTGCTCACCTGTTCAGCGCGGGTCGGGTTCAGAAGCAGGGCGACTTGATACTTGGTCGCGTCAACTGCGGCGATTGCCGCCGCGGCCTTGCGCTCATAGGCGACGTGGTCCTCGACCTTGTCAGCCGGCACGCCGAAGATGTGCTCGATGATCAGCGCGTGCAGCACCGTAACATCAAGACCCTGATAGTCGGCGCTGCGGTCCTTCACCAACTGGCCGACAATGCCGGCGTCGGTCAGCTTAAGCAGCCAAGTCTGGCCCGGCCCGGCGTGCAGCACGAACGCCTGTCCGGTCGCGGCCTTGGCCAACTCCTGCTCAGCCGAACCGGTCGGTATCGGCTCAACCGCGAAGTAACGGCCGAGCTTTGTCCGAACCGCCTCCCAGTCCAACCCGGTCAGGTTGTACAGCAACCGGTGGGTCGGCAGAATCACCAGTCCGGAATCAGCGATGTTGATGAACGCCGCGGTCTTGAACCCCAGCGCCGCGTCCTGCTCCACCGGTACGGTCGCCTCCATCTCCTTGCGGTAGTTGAGCGCGGTTTCGTAGCGGTGGTGGCCGTCGGCAATCAGCAACGTCTTGTCCGCGAGAAACGTCCGCACTGCTGCGATTCGGTCCGGGTTGGTAATTGCCCAGACCTGCTGATGCACGCCGTACTCGTCGGTCGCCGCCATCGTCGGCACACCTGTGAAAGCGAGCGCTTCATCAACCTTGCCTGCCGGGTCATCGTAGAGCAAAAAGATCTGCTCGAAGTCCTTCTCGGTCGCGCGGGTCAGATTCAGCCGGTCGGCTTTGGGCTTGGACAAAGTCCGCTCGTGCGGCAGGATGATGCCTCGCTCAAACTCCTCGACTCGGACCACGCCGATGAACCCCCGGCGCACCAGCTTCCGGCCGCCGACTTCAAACTCCTGCCTCAGGGCATAGAATGCCGGAGCCTGGTCCCGGTAGAGCGTTCCGTTCTCAAGCCACGCCGCACAGGTGCGCTTCGACTCGCCGTACGGGTCATGCCCCTTGGGCAGAATCAGCCGCACAAAGCTCAGGTGATGCTTGTCATAGTACGCCTGCTGCATCTCCGGCGTGATCTTGTCATAAGGCTGAGTGATGACAGCGGAAAGGTCCGGCACCTTGGCCGGGTTATAACGGATGCCGCGGAACGGTCTGACGTCTGCCATCGGTCAGCTCGCCTATCTGCCGAGCAGGGCTTTGCGGACTTCCTCGGCGATGCCGATGCCGGCGCGCTCTTGGCCCTCCTTGGTCTGGGCACCGATGTGCGGTGTGCCGATGACGTTGGGTAGAGAGAACAGCCGGTAGTCTTTCAGCGGCTCGTTCTCATAGACGTCGAGCGCTGCAGCCCGGACATGACCCGAAACCAGGGCATCATACAGTGCCGCCTCATCAACGACACCGCCGCGGGCGCAATTGATGATGACCACGCCCTTCTTCATCTGGGCCAGCGTCTCACGATTGATGATGTGGGTCGTCTGCTCGGTCTTGGGTACGTGCAGCGAGATATAGTCGGCCTGCTTCAGCAACTCGGGGAACGCGCACAGCCTGCCGGCGACGCACTCCTTGATGAACGGGTCAAACACCACGACCGACATGCCCAGCGCCACGCAGCGCTTGGCGAGCTCACTGCCAATCCGGCCTGAGCCGATAAGCCCGAGCGTTTTGCCATAGAGCTCGGTGCCCTTGAACGCCTTCTTCTCCCACTTGCCCTCGCGCAGCGACTGGGTCGCCTGGGGAATTGACCGGGCAACCGCCAGCATCAAGCCCAAAGCCAGCTCGGCGACCGACACCGAGGTTGCGGCCGGCGTGTTCACGACCTTGATGCCTCGAGCATCAGCCGCCTTCTTGTCCACATTGTCCAGACCAACACCGGCGCGGCCGATGACCGCGAGGTTGGTACCGGCGTTGATGACCTCGGCCGTCACCTTGGTTGCGCTGCGCACGATGATGGCGTGATAGGCCGGAATCACCTTGATCAGCTCCTCCGGCGGCAGGCCGGGCCGTTCGTCAACTTCCAGCCCGGCATCTTTCAACATCTTCACGCCTTCCGGCGCGATTGGGTCGGTAATGATTACTTTCATCATCGGTTGCTCCTTTCTGGGTAATTTCCGGTTGCTCATCCTAGCCGCTGGCGGGCAGAAGTCAAACCGGGCTAAAGCATCTGGCCCTGAGCACCTTTGACCACCGTTGCCGTTTCTGCTATTTTATGGTATGAAATCAGCGCTGCCCGTCAGTTTTGCCCTGTTGCTCGCGGTCTTGCCCGCGGCTGGTGTGCCGTTCCGTCCGGGTCTCGCCGGCCCAGAGCCGTACTTCCCGCCCGGCGTCGAAGTCCCGGGTCCGAACAAGCTTGCCGGCTTCGACTACTGCGAGACAGCCACAATCCTGATGCAATTCCCGGACAACCGGGCCGACACGCTGCGCCATTCGCCGGCTCGGTTCGACTCGATGCTCTACTCGACCGGCGTCTACAGCGGTCTCCCCTATCGTCAGGGCAGCCTGAACGACTTCTTCCTTGAGAACTCCTACGGGAACTACCGTGTCCGGGGCTCAATCGTCGGCAACCGCTGGTTTCTCTCCCAGTACAACTACTCGCGCTACTATGACGGCAACTACCTGCTCTCAACCGGCAGCCAGTTAGCCCGGGAAAACCTTCAGCAGGTTGACGCGGTCATTGACTTCCGAGAGTACGACCTGAACCAAGACGGCCACATTGATGCGCTGTTCATGGTCCACGCCGGCGCG
>FWPV01003405.1_pt1 | contig 36090 bp, 25 predicted proteins | sample 2228371 | NCBI WGS metagenome assembly FWPV01 (sample SAMEA103939776, study PRJEB20133) | metagenome | reverse complement strand
GTTCGACGATGAAGTAGACCTTGCCGAACTGATGGCCCATGCCATGAAGTACTATGCCAACATCTTGCTGCTTTACTCCATGCAGGTCGAAAAGCTGCTCGGCGAGATCAAGGGTACGGACCTCGCTATCGACATGATAGCTCCAGACCATGGGCTTATATGGCGATCTCATGCCGATAGGATCCTCGGAGCATACGCATCCTGGGCACGCCAGGAAACTGGGCGCAAGGCCCTGGTGATCTTTGATACTATGTGGAAAAGTACAGAACGGATGGCAAAGGCAGTGTTCTCGGGATTGCTTGATGAGGGTATCAGTACAAAGCTTATGGATCTGCAGGTACATCACCGCAGCGACGTAGCTACCGAGGCATTGGATGCGAAGGCCCTTGTGTTTGGTTCGTCGACGCTCAACAACAACATGTTACCCAGAATGGCTGACATGCTTACGTACCTGAAGGGGTTACGGCCAGCCAACAGAATCGGTGCGACGTTTGGATCGTACGGGTGGAGTGGGGAGGCTGTCAATCAGATAACTGCGGCATTGGAGGAAATGAAGATACGCATCGTAGGGCCAGCAGTGAAGGTTCGGTACGTTCCTCGCCACGATGACCTTCGTGCGTGTGTGGAACTCGGAAGGACAGTTGGGGCTGCGATAAAAGAGGACCTCGATGACTGATGCGCGGCAAGCAGATGATAGCAGGGCGCTTCGCCAGAGGCTCCTCGTACTGTTGCGTACTCGAGAGGGACAGGGAGGCTTTGCTGCACTGAAGGAGATGCCACCACGACCAACCCTACGGGTACTTCTATCGCTTCTTTCGCACAGTGATGAGGATCTGCGGATGGGTGCAGCCATGGCCATAGGTATTCAGGTGGCCCGACTTGTGCAAGAGGAAGAGGATAATGCACGTGCCAGAGAAATCGTACGGCGCCTGTTTTGGAGCCTCAATGAGGAGTCAGGCAGTAGCGGATGGGGAGCAGCAGAGGCCATTGGAGAGATTATGGCGAATTGTGAAGAACTTGCGCACGAGTACGCACACCTTCTCGTCCATGTACTGGAGGCCGGACACGGCAGTCATGGATACCACGCATCCATTGTGCGAGGGGTCTTACACGGCATTGCGCGTACTGCGATGAAGTGGCCGGACCTGTTCAAAACATCGGCTCTTTGTCCGTTACTTGCTCACTACCTTGGCTCAGCGGACACTGGAGTAAGGGGGCTTGCGGTGTGGTGTGTGGGTCTGGTGTGCGATGCGTTTCCAAAGGAACTCCTTGCACCCCTCCTCGAGGACGACGAGGAACTGTGGACGTACCAAGATGGTAGACGGATAACGGTGTGTGTTAAGGAATTGGCACAAGATGCGTGGAACAGACTGGGAACACCGGCACATCAGGCTTTTCCCAGTCAGGAATCCTAGTGCCTTTTCTTGCTGTAGCAGGTCCAAGGTTGTGGATCCGGCGTGTAGGCTTACGCGAAGGGCGTCTCATCAAGAAAAAGGGCAGGCCAGACCAAGGATGAGCACTGATACATCAAGTGGAGACGTACTGTCCTCGCACAGAAGCCCTGGTCAAGAACGACAACTAGTGTCGGATACATACGCTCGGAGATAGCTCTGCTCGCTCGTTCCGGTCTACTGCTCGCGCTAGTACACGGGCGTGCCGTTTCCTCTCAGCTCTGCATCTTACGTGTACCATCGGTTCGTATCGAATTGATAACCCATCCTGATACAGACATAATAAAACTGATAACAACGATTCTAGGGCCCATTGTTACAGGGGCACGACGTACGTATGACACCTAGCTGGCCGTATCCGCCGAAATGGATTGCCTGGGAGATCACAGGACGCTGCAATTTGCAGTGTATCCATTGCCGGTCCTCTTCGGGCATGGCTGCAGATCGGGGGGATATGACCACTGAGGAGGCTCTCTGTTTCATAGATAGCTTGGCTGACTACGCAAAACCTGTGGTAGTACTTTCAGGAGGAGAACCGTTACTCCGAGATGATGTGTTCACTTTGGCCTCTCATGGTACGAGCCGAGGTCTTCGCATGTGTTTGGCGACAAATGGGACCTTGGTCGATCCCGGTATCTGCAGTGATATCAAAAGATCAGGGATTCGAATGGTCTCGCTCAGCATTGATGGTTCGACAAAAGAGATTCACGATGACTTCCGTCGTCAGCCCGGTGCGTTCGATGGGGTGATGCAGGCAATAGAACAGTTCCGTACACATGGCATCCCTTTTCTCATCAACTCATCGTTCACCAGGAGAAATCAGGCTGATATTCCAAATGTCTATCGCCTCGCAAAAGAGCTTGGGGCAACCGCGTGGTATCTATTTATGGTTGTACCCACAGGCCGAGGAAAAGAGATCCTTGAAGAACTCATCCCCGCAGAAGACTACGAGAGCATCCTTCAATGGCACTACGATCAGGAGATACGAGAAGATACGTTTCTGATGAGGCCGACCTGTGCTCCCCAGTATTTTAGAATATGGTTGGAACGCTGCAAGAAAGAGGGAAGGGCCCCGCGCAGGAGAAACCTCTCATTTGCTACAGGAGTATTTAGGGGATGTCTCGCCGGACAGGTCATCGCTTTTGTCGGTCGCACCGGTGAGGTGAGGCCGTGCAGTTACTTTCCCGAATCGGCCGGAAATGTCCGAACACAGCCGATAAAGGAGATTTGGGAGGGCGCACCGTTGTTCGTAGCCTTGAGAGATGTCAGTCGGTATAAGGGGAGATGCAGATCGTGCGAATACGTCAACGTGTGTGGTGGGTGCAGGGCCCGTGCAGCAGCTCTCAACCAAGGCGATTATCTTGCAGAAGAGCCCTTTTGTAACTATGTACCCTTAAAACTGAGGAAACGTGGTCGCACAGGCTCGGAGGATAGATGAGCCGTAACGATAGATTCCTCAAGGCGTGTCGTCGGCAGCCGGTCGATGCTATTCCTGTTTGGCTGATGCGACAGGCAGGCCGCTACATGAAGGAATACCGCGACTTGAGGGCGAGGTATTCCTTTCTCGAATTGTGCAAGACACCGCACCTTGCAGCTCAGGTTACCTTGCAGCCGGTAGAGGCCTTTGAGGTCGATGCTGCCATACTTTTTTCAGACATCCTCATGCTCATAGAGGCTATGGGGGTCGAGGTGAGGTTCGAAGAAAAGGCAGGGCCGATCCTGGATGCTCCATTGAGGAGCGCTCGAGCAGTTCGTTCATTGGCCCCTCCTGATCCTGAGGACGATCTCGGCTATGTGCTCGAGGCAGTACGAATTGTCAATCAGGCCCTCGGTGGCATGGTACCTCTTATTGGATTCTCAGGGGCACCTTTTACCCTTGCGTGCTACCTCCTTGAGGGAGGATCGTCAAAGGACTTTTTCTACACGAAGAGGATGATGTACCAGGAGCCAGAGATCTTCCATGAACTTATGGGTACGTTGAGTAGCGCGGTGAGTGTCTTCTTAAGGGCTCAGGCAGCAGCTGGAGCGCATGTGCTTCAAATCTTCGATACCTGGGCTACGATCCTATCACCTTCTGATTACAAGGAGTATGTATTTGGCCATATGGTGCGTGTTGTGGAAGAGACGAGGGTAGCGAATGTACCATTGATTTATTTTTCTTTGGGAGCATCTACACTGCTTGGCTTGATCAAGGAGCTCGGTACCGATGTGCTGAGTCTGGACTGGCGTATCGACCTTGGTGAGGCAAGAAAGAGCCTTGGTCCTGAAATCGCTGTGCAGGGCAATCTCGATCCGCTCGCGCTCTTTAAACCCCCAGAACTTCTCAAGCCCATGGTCGCATCCCTTGTGGAAGTTGGTAGTCAATGGCCGGGCTATATCTTCAATCTAGGACATGGCCTTCATCCTCTCACCCCGGTAGAGCAGGTCCGGTTTCTCATAGAGACGGTTCATTCCTGCGAGCCGTGCTGCGACCCTACTCGAGGCCCCGTATGAGGGACGGATCTTTTGGTGTACTGCTGCTTGCGATGGGCGGTCCGCCGAGTTGTGAAGCCATTGAACAGTACCTTTACAATCTCTTTAGTGATCCTCTGATGGTGCAGCTTCCTTGCGGAATGCTCCTCCAGAAACCGTTTGCCTGGTGCCTTTCTAAAGTGCGCACGCCAAAGGTGGCAGCACGGTATCGCCGTATCGGTGGATTTTCTCCCTTGGGAAAGATCACCGCTGCACAGGCCGCTGCTTTGGAACAGGAGCTTGCGCACAGGGGCATACGTGCTCAGGTTACGGTCGCACTGCGCTACTGGAAGCCTGATACCAGGGAAGCTGTCCAAGCTATCAAGATGTCCGGCGTGCGCAGCCTCGTCGCCATACCAATGTATCCTCAGTATTGCAGGGCAACCACAGGGTCGTCGCTCCAAAAGCTCACACGGACAGTAAAGGAACTGTCGGGTGGCAAAGATCTTGCTGTTTATCCAATCAAGAGGTGGTGGAATCGTTCAGGCTACTTAGGATGCATGACGAGAAGGCTACATAAGGCCCTGGACCAGACTGCACACTCGGACTCGGTGGGAGTACTATTTCTCGCACACAGCATTCCCCAGAAATTTGTAGATCAAGGCGATCCCTATGTGGAGGAGGTGGAAAAGACCGTACGAGAGATTGTGAGGTGTGCTAATCTTCCTGAGCAATGTCCAGGAGATAAGCCATGGTTTCTTGCGTACCAAAGTCGGATAGGCCCCTTCAAATGGGTTGGGCCTTCAGTAGAAGAGGTCATACCTCGGATGATTACTCAAGGTCGACGCTCAATAGTAGTTGTCCCAGTTAGTTTTGTTTCAGATCATCTCGAGACCCTGTATGATATAGACATCGTGCTCAAGGACCTTGCATATCAGTGTGGTGCTTCTCAGTTTATACGGGTGGAATCCCTAAACGATTCCCCTGATTTTATCGCGTTTCTGGCAGAGCTTGTGATAGAGGAAGCAAGACTTCAAAAGACATAAAGTAAATTCTTAATATATTCAACAACTAACCGAAAACAAAGCATAAAATAGATGGTAAAAAGGATTATCATCCTTGGCGGTGGCATCTCAGGACTGGCTACGGCTTTTAGAATAAAGCAGCGCTGTGAGGGTCAGGGCTTACAGCCGGAAATACTGGTGCTCGAAGCTGCCTCGCGACCCGGTGGTAAGATTCGTACCGACAGGCATGAAGGATACCTCTGCGAATGGGGACCCAACGGATTCCTGGACAACCGGCCTGATACTATCATCCTCTGCGATGACCTTTCATTGAGTAGTCAGCTCCTCGCCAGCAATGATGCTGCACGCAAGCGGTTTATCTTTTCTGAGGGTAGATTGCATCTTGTCCCTGACTCGGCCGGAGCGTTCTTTCTTTCGAATCTCCTCACCCTCCGAGGAAGGCTCCGGATCCTCGGTGAGTATTTTGCCAGGCCTACACCCATCGGTGTCGATACCAGTATTTATGAATTCGGAACACGCAGAATCGGTAGGGAGGCAACTGAAAAGCTTCTCGATCCCATGGTCTCGGGGATCTTTGCCGGCGATCCATCGGTCATGAGCCTGGAGGCGTGTTTTCCGAGGATCGCAGAGCTGGAAAGACAGTATGGGAGCCTGATAAAGGCCATGATGAAGCTTGCTCGGCAAAGAAAGCAGCAAGGTGCTGCAAACACGAAGGACACTACTTCTCAAAAGGCTCCGTCTCTTCATCCCCATGGCTCCAGACCTCGTTCAGGGCCAGCAGGGCCTGGAGGTATCCTCGTTTCCTTTTCAGAGGGGCTGGAGACACTCGTTAAACGGCTATCAGAGCATCTCGGCGCTATTGTCCGCACAGGATGCGTTGCTCTTTCAATTGAACACCTACATGCGATCACGTCTGGGTTTCGCTATAGAGTCCATTATCGAGACAGGGGCGAGGATTCTTATATCGATGCTGACCTGGTGGTAGTTGCCTTACCTGCGTATGCGGCAAGTGAGGTGGTGAGGACCATTGAAAGCGAGATAGCTGACCTTCTGAACGAGATCCCGTATTCGCCCCTTGCGGTGGTGGCCTTAGGTTTCAATATGGCAGATCTTCCCAATCCGCCTGACGGCTTTGGATTTCTCGTGCCACAGAAGGAAAAACGAGCCATTTTGGGTTCCCTGTGGTGCTCGAGCATTTTTCCTCATCGGGCCCCTGAGGGTCATGTGCTCACCCGTAGCATGGTAGGTGGGTATCGTGCGCAGACAATGGTTGACCTTGATGACCACACGCTCGTGGCTACAGTACGTAATGAGTACGAGCACATCGTGGGCTGGAAGGCGCGGCCCGTGTATGTGAACATTATACGGCACCCACGAGCCATTCCCCTGTATACGCTTGGCCATGCCAGACGTCTGGAGCGAATCGAAGAGTTGCTTTTACGGCATCCAGGTATTTTTTTGACCGGCAATGCACTTCGGGGTGTAGCTTTGAACGACTGTACACGAGAGGCCAATATCGTGGCTGAAAAAGTGATCACACATGTCAAGGCTGGGCCAATAGGGCTGTGAGTATGAAATCAGTAAGCAGCGGTATCGTGTACACACACAGTGCTCGAGCATTGAGGTACACCTTGTACGGAAGCGGTACTCCTATAGTGCTGCTCAATGGGATCATGTCAGGATCGGGTGTGTGGACGAGTCTTGTCGAGCACTTTTCTTCCCGCCACCGTGTACTTGTATGGGACTATATGGGTCAAGGTCTTTCTAGCGCTCCACAGGATGTAAAGGAGATAGGGCTGGCGACATTTGCCGAGGATTGCGCACTCGTGATGAGTGGCACAGGTATTGAAAAGGCAGTGTGCATTGGATACCGGAGCGGTGCCCTGGTGATGCTCGAGCTGTATCGTCGCTATCCCGTTCGGGTCAGCGGTATGATAAGTATGTGTGGCTTCTATGGCCACGCTCCTGGCGGTGCACGTCGTGCTGCTCAAAAAGCCACCTTGGGGCTTCTCAAGGCAGCAGTTGCTTCGTCACGAGTGTGGGGTACTCCTCTGCAGAAGGCACTGGGGATGCAGATGCGGATGATGGGTACGGTGCCGTGGTCTCGTTCTCTGGTACGATGGCCGTCGACAACGCGATTACTCCGATCTTTGTGCCAGAACGCGGTCAAGATGGATCCTCGCATTGCCATAAGGAGTATCGCGAGTGTCTACGGAAGAAACGCAGGAGGGCCTCCTTTTACCCTAACGGATATTCGAGTGCCATTTCTCGCACTCTGTTGCGCTAGACACCATACCGTCGACTCTAGAGACCTCGAGGGTCTTGTGGCCGATGTTCCAGGTGGAGAATGTACCGTGCTGCACGGTTGGTCTCATGCTGCGCTTATGGAACATCCCATTGCCGTCTATGAAAGAATAAGCCGGTTTTTGGATCGCCACGAACTATGAACACTGGAGCCGTGCGCACGTTCTATGTCGACGAACGCAGCAGTGGAATGAGGCTCGACACATTCCTCAAGGAACAACTGCCACATTGTTCCCGGAGAGAGATTGCGGAATGGATACGTCGGGGCTATGTTATGTCACACAGTGGGGGGTGCGTTCACAAAGGTATGCACCTTCACCAAGGAGCCTGTATCCACCTGTGCACGCCGTTTCGTGCCGACGTGCCAGAGGTGCTTCCCGACGCTACTGTTCCACTCGACATCCTGTACGAAGATCATGACCTCGTTGCTGTATACAAACCGGCTGGGATACCAACGCATCCGCTCAGACTCGGACAAAAGGGCACTATAGCGAATGCCTTGGTCCATAGATATCCGGAGATGCGTTCAGTGGGCATTTCACCCAAAGAAGCGGGTCTTCTCCATAGACTCGACACCGACACATCAGGCATCGTGCTTGCAGCACTCAACAACCATGCATTTGAAAGACTGCGGTATCAGCAGCGGGTCGGTGGTATACTGAAAGAATATGAGGCATTGGTCTATGGTGTACCTGATCCGTATGGAGAGATACGTGCCCCTATTGTAACTCGTGGTCGGCGTAGTAGACAGGTGCGAGTTGCAGGCCGTGTCTCAGCAACGTATCGGTATCGGCGTGAGTGCCTCACACGATATCGCTGTATCGCCTATTTCAAAGGGTGCACGCTTGTCCAGGTCAGTATTACCACTGGGGCCCGACACCAGATCAGATGCCATTTGGCGTCTATTGGTCATCCGATAGTGGGTGATACCTTGTATGGAAGGTTGCATGCTCTAGGCACCCAGGCTATTGTATGTGAGCGTCTCATGCTGCATGCGGTAACGGTTCAACTACGTCATCCAACTGATGGTACGACTCTCACCATTCGGTGTCCTCGCCCGCCTGAGTTTCAGTCGTTACTGCTACGCCTGTCTACATAGAGCCTTTGTCGTGGTGGATTCGGACATGCTGGAGCGACAAAGGGTTGACAGGCGAGAAGTGGATTTGTTAAGGTTCCTTTGGTCGTAGAGACGGAGGAATCGTATGCAGCCCGTCTAGCGAAATATACCGTGCAGCAGGGGGCATCATACCATCAGGAGGGTGTTTATGAACGAAGGTAAGAAGCGCGTATTGGTGGTCGACGATGAACCTGATTTTGTCGCAGTGGTTAAGACGTATCTGGAAAAGGCGGGCTTTCAGGTCGACGTTGCCTATGATGGTGTGCAAGGACTAGACAAGGTACGGACGCAAAGGCCTGATGTCATCGTACTCGATGTGATGATGCCTGAGAAGGACGGATACACAGTATGTCGTGAACTCAAGCAGGATAGTGCATACAAGGACATCCCTATCGTGCTCCTTACGGCTGTAGGATCCAAAGTCAGTTCGACCACCTATTCTCATTTCGATGGCATGAGCATGGAGGCCGACGACTATCTTCCCAAGCCTGCGTCTGCAGAAGAGATTACTGAGAGTGTAAAGCGACTATTGGGCCTCTGATGTAGATGCCTGCAGCGGAGCAGTCCCTTCGGACCGTGCCGCTAGTTCTGCAGGCAAGAGCACCGTAAAGGTGCTTCCTTTGCCCGGTGCACTTTCTACCAGCACACGGCCACCCAATGCGTCCAGAATTCCCTTGACAATCGAGAGTCCGAGACCAGTGCCACTGATGTACCGAGTCTTTTCGTCCTTGACGCGGTAGAATCGATCGAAGATTCTCGTCAGATGGCGTTCCTCGATCCCAAACCCATTGTCCTTTACTGCCACTCGGATGTACTCGCCGTCAAGGGAAGCTGTCACATGAATACAGCCTCCTTCGTCCGTGTAGTTGATGGCATTGGTGATGAGATTGTTAAAGACGCTCTCAAGCGCAACAGGATCTGCAGCAACAGGTGGAAGTGTGGTCTCAGGGAGACTGAGGCTGAGGGTTTGGTTCTTGCTTTTCGCCTTGGAAGCGAGAAAGTCGACCACGCCTCTCAGCACGGCAGTTACGTCTACTGGTTGTATCTCTTTGAGTACGAGACCTGATTCAATCCTGGAAAGGTCCAAAAGATCTCCGATAAGCGTGATGAGAGCCTGCGTTTTTTCTTTTGCACGCGATAGAACGTGTCGTTGTTCGTCTGGCACGTCACCCACGAGATTGCTTAGAATCATGGCGAGCTGTTGGTTGATCGTGGACAAGGGTGACCTGAGTTCGTGTGAGACATGGGAGACAAATTCGGATTTCAGACGATCCAGCATCTTGAGCTCTGTGATGTCGACGAGCACCGTAACAGCGCCGAGAGCCTCTCCTGTTTCACTGGTCACTGGTGTGGCATGGGCCAGGAGAAATTTTTCATTTTCCAGAGGAAACTCGTATGACAGGCTTGTCTGGCCTGCAGGCATCTGGCCGGTTGAGGCCTTCAGTACAAGGGAGACAAGGCCATCGTCCTTGACATACGCCTTGATTGGTGCGCCTGGACGGGAATCGTTGTCGAGAGAGAGCATCTTGATGAATGCAGGATTCATCAACACCACGACACCATCAGGTCTGGTGACGACCACACCTTCGGGCAGTGCGTGAATAATGGTTCGAGTTCGGCTTTTTTCAGCATCGAGGTCCTGCAGTGTCCGTTCTCGATCCCGTGCGAGTCGTTCTTTTTCTTCGGTGAGTCGTTTTCGTTCGATGGCACGTGCGACGACGATACGCAGCTGATCAGGCTTGAACGGTTTTGGGATAAAGTCATAGGCCCCGCGCTTCATTGCCTCGATAGCGGTCTCTATCGTGGCATATCCTGTAATAACGATAACTAAGATGTCAGGCCAGAACTGCTTGATGAGGTTCAAGACCTTCATACCGTCAAGACCTGGCATCTTTAGGTCGAGCAGTACCACTGAGAATGACTCTCTATTGAGGATCTCCAGAGCATCTTCACCCCGACTCGCTGTACGAACCGTGTAGCCTGCCCTTGTCAGGATCCGATCACAGCCGTCCCGGATGTCTCGTTCGTCGTCAACGACCAGTATCCGGTTGGTATCCGTCGTCTCCATCACGTGACTCACCTTTTTGATCGTCGTGTCTCAGTGGGAGCGTAATGAAAAAACTCGTTCCTTTGCCCACCTGACTGTGGACCGTTATAGTACCTTTGTGGTGTTCAATGATGCCATATGCCAGGCTGAGCCCAAGTCCTGTGCCTTTACCTTCCTCCTTGGTGGTAAAGAATGGTTCAAAGATGTGTGGCAGATCTTTCTCGGGAATGCCTGGTCCGGTATCCGAGATCTCTATCACCACACTGTCTTTTTCGGGTCCTGCCCATGAGGTCTTGACCTTAAGTGTGCCCTTACCTTCCATGGCCTCGGCTGCATTGAGGATGATATTCATAAAGACATGGTTGAGTTGCTGTATGTCAGAGGGCACGTGGGGTAAGGACTGGTCGAGTTCCTTGATGATCTCGATATTATGAAACAGGGACTGGTTTTCCAGAAGGAACAGCGTGCGGGAAAGCGCAAGATTGATGTCATTCAAGCGGATTTCTTGCCGTGTCTGTCTGGCAAATTCGAGGAGTTCCTTTACGATGTTCCTACAGCGCTCGGCGTCATCGATGATCCGCTTGAGATCTTCGAGGGCCGCAGGTTCGAGCGTATATTCTTCCATGAGGAGCTGGGCATAGAGGTTTATGCCTCCGAGAGGATTGTTGAGCTGATGTGCAACCCCTGCGGCGAGCTTGCCGAGAGATGCCATTTTCTCAGCCTGGAGGAGCTGGACTTGTGTCTTTCGCAGTTCTGTCTCCATCCTGAGTTTTTCCCTGAGATCGTAAAAAAAGCCGACTGTGGCGACCTCTCGTTCACCTTCGTAAACGATCGCTGCAGAAAGGCTAATAGGCACGGTAGTGCCATCTTTACGCAACAGGTCGACTTGGTATGATTTGAGCTTTCCTCTGCCTCCGTACTCCTCGCTCCTGAGTTTCCGCATGACCTCCCGGGCACCGTCACCTGGATAGAGCTGCACAATAGTGAGGTCTCTGAGTGCTTCCTCAATACTGTAGCCGCTTATTTCAGAGGCAGCCTCGTTGAAGATAATAATCTTTCCTCTCATATCAGCTGCGATGATGCCGTCTACTGAGCTCATGATGAGGTTCCGCAAGAACGCGTTGGACCTGGTGAGCTCATGTTCCAGACTGTCGACATTGGTATGGTCGGTGTCGCTGACGGCAAGAGCGGTAACACTACCGCTCTCATCGAGCAATGGAGTGATCCTAAAGCAAAAGTTAGCATCTTTGGTGATGCCAGAAGGCAGAGGTTCTCTCACCATGGGTACCTTAGACGCGGCAGCTCTTACCAGCGGGCATTCAGGACAGATCCTGTCCTTGTGGTAGTAGTATTCGTAGCAGTATCGGCCTATGGCGTGAGGATCCTGTATTTTCAGTGCCGCACTGTTGGCCAGCAAAATCCTGCCGTCAGGGGCAACGACGATGACGCGGACGCCGAGTGTATCGAGAGCCTTGCGGGCGTATTCGTCGATGCCAATGTCTCTCATGGATAAGGCATCCTATCAAAATGGGGACGTGGGCACAGTGGAAGCCCTGATGCCAAAACCTATCCCATGCCGTTGACGCCTCGACCTATCCCGCGATAGATGAAGCCCATCTCCTTCATGACAGCGGGTTCATATATGTTCCGGGCATCTATGATCACTGGTTGCTTCATTCGTTCCTTGAGCGTGGCAAGGTCGAGCTGCTTGAATTCGTTCCATTCGGTTACAATGATCACCGCATCAGCACCAGCAGCGCACTCATAAGCAGTCTCGGTGAGCAGTACCGAGGCAGGCATCATTCGAGCGGCCTGGGCCCGGGCAACAGGATCATACCCTTTTACCACTGCTCCCTTTGAAAGGAGCATCTGGGCGATTTCAATGGAAGGTGCATCCCGCATATCGTCGGTATTGGGTTTGAACGCAAGTCCAAGCAGCCCTACGGTCTTGCCACGGAGGTCACCGAGCACGCCCTTCAGCTTGGCAATCACATCGCGGCGCTGGTCTGCATTGATATCCATGACTGCACGAAGCAGCTGAGGATGTCGTCCTTTCTCATGGGCCATGTGGGCCAATGCTTTTACATCCTTTGGAAAACAGCTCCCTCCCCACCCAAGGCCAGCGTCGAGGAAGTGGCGGCCAATGCGTTTGTCGTAGCCCATGCCGGCAGCCACTTCTTTTACATCTGCTCCGAGGGCCTCACAGATTGTGGCAATTTCGTTGATGAAACTGATCTTGGTTGCAAGGAATGCGTTACTGGCGTACTTGATCATCTCTGCAGTACGAAGGTCGGTAACCATAATCGTCGTCCTCAACGGAAGATGCAGCTCTGCTACCCGATTTGCCGCCTCTCGATCTAGGCTTCCGAGGATGATACGGTCAGGATTCATGAAGTCGCTTATCGCAGAGCCCTCCCTGAGGAATTCAGGACACGAGACGACGCTAAATGGGATGGGGACTTTTTGTTTAGCCTTGATGATGTCAGCCACCCAGTCGCCCGTACCCACAGGTACGGTAGATTTGTTCACGATGATAAGTGGATGGTCCATCACTTCGGCAATGGATTCGGCAGCAGCTCGTACGTACTGCAGGTCTGCTTCACCATCTACGTCAGAGGGCGTGCCAACTGCAATAAACACGAACTCAGCTTCTTTCATACCTTCTTCGTAGGAAGTGGTAAACGAAAGCCGCCCTTGCCGTACATTGCGGAGAACCATTTCCTCCAGGCCAGGTTCATAGATGGGCATGATACCTTTTTTCAGGTTGGCAATTCGTTCTTCTTGGATATCGAGGCAGATGACACGGTTTCCAAGATCAGCAAAGCATGTGCCGGTAACCAAGCCCACGTACCCGACACCGACAACGGTAATGTTGCTCATCGTACACTCCTCGTTGCTCGTCTATGGCGTGCAAGTCCCCCTTTCACCAACTGTATTCTAATCCCAACGTGATCCACCTACCTATACTACTGATGTAGCTTCCGCCAGCAGTCACTCTACTCGCTCACTGCAATACTGAGTCGGGAAGGAATACTACCTTCGTTGGTCAGAACTGTCTCCTGGCAAGGCTCTAACATAAAGATCCTGCTGTCAGTTATACCTCCATGCCGCACTGCCCAATCCTTAATGGCTATTGCGCGAGCCATGCCGAGCGCCCGTAAACCGCCCTCTGGCAGCACTTGGGCGGCCGCCAGCCGGGCCTTCAAGGCGTCACGATAGGAGTGATCTTTCTGGTCACATTCAGAAGCGATACGCCGAAGCTCGTCCTTGCCAAGGTACTGTTTGAATAGCGTTTCGACTGCAGCAAGCTCTTTCTTTGCCCGTTGGCTATCTGTATACGGTGCAAGATGCTCTGCCAGCAGTTCCTCCACCATGGCCTCCCGCAGCGCCTGCCCGTCTGCCTCTGTATGATAGCAACCACAGACCTCGAGTCGCAAGGCAGGTCGTTGGAGAAGCCCCTGCACGAGGGTGTCTATTTTTTGTTGTTCGTCATTGCTCAGGACCGCGGACCCTGGGGCGAACGATACACTGCTCAGTGATTCAGGACGTCCACCAACGAGTGTGCTGAGTACATGAAAAGGCGAACGCACCACCTTGATGATAAAATTTTTGAGGGCCGTGAAAAAGATCCCCTTCAAACTGAATGTAGGGTCGTCCAGGCTTCCCCGTACTGGCAGGTCGATGTCAATGTTTCCATGTACATCTTGCAGCAGTGCTACAGCGAGCGCTATTGGAAGTTTGACCGCATCAGGGCTGTGAGTACGCTCTCCTAGTTGGAGCTGTTTGAGAACAATCTTGTTGTCTCCAACCAATGTGCGGTCGACAACCTTGTAGGCAAGATCAAGAGAGACCTTGCCCCTTTTGATGACATAGCCTGCGAATTTTCCCGAATATGGAGAGAGGATGCTCAGTTCTGCATCCTCAAACCGCACGTGGAGATCGCTATAGGCGACAGCGCCAAGTGGGTTGATCTCTCCGTAGACCGACACAGTGCCTACCGGACGTACCTTTCCAGTTATATCTACGCGAGCCCGGGACGAGGCTCGTGTTGAAAGTCCATTGATCGTTCCTCTTACACCTTGTAGTCCTGCTGCTACGTAAGGAATGAGCGAGAAGTCCGAGAAATACACAGATCCCCCTTCTACGGCGATTGAGCCGATTTCTATTGAGACAGGAGAGGTGTGCAGCGCTGAAGATGGTTTGCTCGTGGTGCTGTGCAGTGTACGTATTGTAAATGCTTCTGCGAGGTTGAGACGCCGGTCTTTGGAGATCTGTACCTTTGCAAACGGAGCGTTGACTACTGCCCGTTCAATGCGAACAGTAGTTGGAAAGAGATCGACAGAGAGGCCTGTTGCGTCGAGTGCGTTCCATTCTACAAATCGCTCTTGTCTGGTCCGATCTCTTGTGTACAAGTCCTTGATCGAGAGATCGCCACACAAAGTTGCTTTTGGTCCATTGGGAGTGTGGTGATACGTGAAGGTTGCCTTTGTTGTAAGGTTTCCTCCTATGATCTCGAGCCTGCTGAAGGTCTCTAGGTACGGCTGGAATGGCTTAAGTGGCAGTGTGCTGAGTGTTATCGTACTGTCCACTCTGAGAGGACTGATAGTAGCTGAGCCGCTTACCGACAGCACACCACTGTCCAGGACCTCCATGTCAGCGGTGTAGCTAAAGGTGCTGCCTGGACGACTGCTGAAGTCAGCTATGTGGAGATTGACTAGGTGAGCTGTCAGTCTGACTGGCCCATATGCAGGTAGGTGGATGAAATGCAGTCCAAAGTCTTTGAACTCTATGCTGGCAATCTCTACGTGCCATGCAGTGTCGTGAGCTCCATTGTGGCTCTCTAGCGTGACAGCGCCAGTCACTGACTGGCTGGGGTACCAGGCAGTCTTTCCTTGTGCATCTCGTTGGATCGAGATCTGGCCTGCATGTGAGCTCACCTTCCCAATCCGCAGGGACCGTTGGCCAAGATCGAGGCTTATATTTGAAACCTCCAAAGTGGTAAGGTACGCTTGTTCGGCTTCATTGGTGCCGGGTCCGAACCGAAGCTCTGAGACTGAACAAGCACCATTCCTGACGTGAAACGCTACATTGCCTTTGGACATATCGAACTCGTACTGAGCGGTGATTGTCAAGGTGCCTGAACGCAATTCGATCGGAACAAGATCATCGAGAACATCTCTCAGTGTATCTGATGTGAGGTTGTGAACTGAGACAGATCCTTTCGAATGCAAAGGATCGAGTGAAATGGTACCGCTGGCCTCGATACGCTCGTGCCGAGGAGTCTCCGCATGGAGTGTGTAGGTCCCTTTGTGCCCAGGCAGGGTCGTAAGGTGCTCTGCCTCAACAGTGAGGGTAGAAAGAGAGAAGGCATGCGGCACTGCTCGGTGCATATCGGTAACGTCAATCGAACTCGAGTACAAGCTCACGCGATTGATGCTAATTCGAGGCAGGGATCCGTTGGTCGTGGCTTGTGGTTCGTTATTGCCAAAGGAAAACACATCTGCAAGGTCAAGGCTTCCATCTGGCCGTATCTTCAGCCCTATGCGAAGCGCCCTGCATGTGACTTCTTTCAAGATAGCTGCCCTGCGCACGATAGAGGAGGCTTGGGCATTGAAGGAGCATGCATCGCAGCTTGCCAATGTGCTGCCATCTTTGTCCTGTATCGAGAAGCCATGAAAGGAGACAGAAAGCGTATATGGATTGACGCGCACCATGGTTATTGTCGCTTTCAGTCCTAACTTCTCAGCGATGGTGCTGCTGAGGTACTGAGTTATGATCCGTGGAAGAAGAAAAAACCCGAACATAGTATAAAGTGCCAAGAAAATGGACATTCCGTGGACCAGACGCTTTACTAACGGTCTGGCCTTCATGGCGCAGTTTCTCCGTGAAAGATGTCGTGGAAACGATTGTATACCATGGGCGTGGGTTGGTCGTGCCTATGGGTGGGACCTGTGTCCGTGTTCACTGACGTGCGTATGAGCGCTTCCAAGCCCAAGTATAGGAAAGCGGGCCATGGGTGTCAATGCGGTATGCTGTATCATGCCCCTTCGAAAGAGGGCCACTGCCGGGCTCGTGCGTGTCGTTTCCCCTAGCTGAGAAATACTCATCGAGATCGTACACTCTGATTCTATCCATTTCCTCGTCGCGGGCTTTCTTTATGATCTCTATGGTCTTCCAGAAGTAGAGGTTTCCTTCGAATGCGTAAGGAGGTTGCACGATAAACGTGTTTGGTTCCGAAAGAAGGGGCTCGAGCTCTTCTGAGATGTGATCCATTATCTTGACCCTGTCAGTCTGGTAGTAGGTGTAAATGAGGCGGTTGTAATCGATGACGTAGTAACGGAATCCTTGATGATAGAGATCTTCGAGTTCCTCCATGGTAGCAGGAGGTTTCTGGACGTGCTCGACGCCTGCGTAGATTTGAAAAAGCGGCACACCGGTTGCGATCATGTGTGCCTGACCGCGAGACTGAAGCACGGCAACGGTTGTGCCGTAACTACTACGAGATGGCAAGACTTTGGTCAAAGTGGCATGTACCTGTGTGCCAAGCAATGCACACAGTAGGACGAACCAGAGTACGGCCCGTAGGCTTTTCCATTGGATGGCACGATCGAGTAGCAATCCTTCTATGAAGACGAGGCCTGCGGCAGACATGATCGCTGCAGGAGGAAGCACGAGCGTGAAGAACCGAGTAAGCCCTGCGTTGGTCAGGCTATAGAGGACAAACGGGACGATAAACCAAACGCTAAGCATCCAGCCAGCAAGGCCCCGGTGTCGGAATGTTGCAATGATTCCCATCAGAAGTACCATCAGGGCGACAATTCCATTCATGTATAGATAGAGATATGGGAACGTGAGAAATCCAGCGGCCCGAAAGTTATCAGAAATGTAGCCCCACAAAAGAGAGTGCCAGAATGCCAGGGCGATCTGCTCGAGGAAGGTCGGTGCAGTCATAATGATCTGAAGGTGCTGGAACACGATAAGCACGACATGGTAGAGAGCTTCCCAAAGAAAGGAGGGCAGCAAAAAACATGCTGCAAAAAGCAGTATCCTTTTTCTTCGTTCATGCTTGGGCGGTATGAGGCCTGATTTCAAACACAAAAGTGCCTCCATGGCACCTATGAGTGCTGCAATAACGATCGAACGGTTATGCACGGTAAATCCTAGTCCAAGCAATAGCCCGCACCAACTCATGTGGCGGTCATACAGCACAGGGAAACGGTATCTGCTCTTATAGTAGAAATAGACAGCTGCAACTTCAAAAAAGAGCGAATCTGCCTCAGCAAGCGCGCTTCGACAATAATGAATGTGATAGCCCATGAGGGCAAAGATCATGGCTGCATAGAGGCCGGTACGTTCGTTGAACATGAGGCGGGCCAATAAGAAGACCAACAAGATCGTCAAACTACCGAACAAGGCATTTACGACGTGGCCCACATAGGCTGTTTCGCCAAGTAGGAGATTCCCCAGGCTGAGCAAGGTATCATGGAGGATCCGGCCATAGTGGGGCGGGAGGCCGTGTACCTTTTGGCGTATGAGGGGCAGTTGCTCGTCCTTTTTCCAGAGATCTTCTCCAGTCGACTTTTCTTGTAGGAATCGTTGTGCGCTCTGGCTCACGGCAGCAGAAAACGTAGACAGAAAGCGAGCCTCGAGCACGTACATTCCCTCGTCCCAGATCCTGGGCTCGAGCTCGTGTATTCGGTAAAAGCGAATCCATATGCCTATAGCCATAATGAGAAGAAGGCAGCAAGAGACAATCCATCTACGTGGTCTCAGCGGTTCGATCTCAGTGTGCGGGCACAAGGTTTCTTTGGAAATTGGTGCTGCCATTGTGGGCCTGCTGTCTAGGGGGTGTTCTCCTCGGCATCCTTAAAATTGAAAATAGATAAACGGCTTGGGAGCTCCGATTGCGCCCTGTCCAGAAACCTGAGAAAGATACAGTACTGCGATAATCAGAACAATCAGCGAAGACCATGTCCAGAGTCGCTGTACTCGGGGATAATACATCTTTGTTGTCTTCTTAAGTACGGTCTTGCCACCATGGTATGCGAGAAGGGCCAGCGCGGCAGGCAGTGCAGCTGAGCGCATCAGCATGGCTGCAGCTCGCCCATCTTCACCCCACCGGATGAGGGCGCTGTACATCAAGACTGCCTCATCCAGGGATGATGCTCGAAACAATACCCACCCTATGGCAATCAGTAGGAACGTCACCATCCGACCAGCTGTGTCGGTTCCCACTGACCAGAGGCCTTGATGCGTGCGGCGAATGAACTGCATGGGTCCGGTTATTGCACGTTGTAGCACCAGGAGCAATCCATGGTAGATGCCCCAGAAGAAAAAGGTCCATGCTGCACCGTGCCACAATCCTCCCAGGGCCATGGTGATCATCAGGTTAGCATACATCCTCATTCGAGAACATCTGTTACCGCCAAGGGGTATATAGAGATAGTCTCGAAGCCATGTGCTCAGGGTCACATGCCAGCGCCTCCAGAATTCCCTTGGACTCCTAGCTAGATAGGGGAGAAAGAAGTTTTCCGGAAGCTCATACCCGAATAGTTTTGCACACCCCCGTGCGCAGTCTGTATATCCTGAAAAGTCAAAGTAGATTTGAAAGGTAAAGGCCAGGAGACTCACCCAGGCATCAGGAGCAGTCAAGATCGCCGCCCAGCTGAAGCCATAGTCGACTACAGGTGCAAGGTTGTCTGCGATCAGGACTTTCTTGCATACGCCAAGGATAAATAGCCGTATGCCTTCCTCACACACACGTAGGTTGAATTGAGCTGGCCGAGAAAGCTGGGGCAACAGGTGTCCTGGCCGTACAATGGGTCCGGCAAGGAGCTGTGGAAAAAAGGATAGATACGATGCGAAAAGCGAGAAATCTCTTGTGGGCGTGACCAATCCCCGGTAGCAATCGATGGTATAGCTCATGGCTATAAAAAGGTAGAAAGAGAGACCAATAGGAGCAACCATTGCAAAAGGTTCAAGCCGAGCCTGGCCTCCAAACAACTGAACCAGATTGGCAAAGGTGGTACGAATAAGTTCGGCATACTTGAATACGAGCAATATACCGAGGCTGGCGGATATGGATAGAGAGAGGGTTACAGTGCGACGACGAGGCCACCGAGCCATGGTAAGGCCTGAGACATATGCAAGCGTTGTCACTGCAAACAGGAGCAATGCGTACTTTGGAAACGTGCCCATGTAAAAGATATAGCTCATGCCAATGAGCCACCACCGTTTCAGGGGAGAAGGGAGAAACCAGTATCCAGCGACTGCTGTTGGCAAGAAAAACGCAAAAGAGATGCTATGGAAGTACATTAGAAGGACTCGTTGGAGATGTGCGACGATTCATCACTGCCCTGTGTGGCCTGCAAAGGTTGATGAGTCGTCAGTGGCAATACCGCATGGCGCTGTAACACGTCTATGACACACCGAGCAAATACGTCTGAGCCGTGAGCACTGAGGTGAAAATCGTCTCTAAAATATTCTGGATGATGCTTCATCCTATCCTTTGCTTCGACTACCAGCGCACCTTCGCGAGCAGCTGCAGTTCTAATTGTCGTGTCGATGGCGTCGAGCAGCGCACGAAATCGTTCGCCTCTAGCAGCAATGAGCCTTTGCTCGTCGTACACGTAGGTACAAAGCACAGGCACCGCAGCTATGCTGTTTGAAAACGCGCATATTGTGCTGAGGTGACGTTCCATGATCTCGAGTCGTGACTGTATGGTTTCACTGGACGGATCGGCAATGAAGACACTTTTTGTATGCAGCAAGAGGAGCCCTTTTGCCAAGGCCCCGTGCAATAGCGCTCCAACTCTGCTGCGATCTATAATGTTCCCAAGTGGATGAAAGCCCCAGACAAGATCAGTGATCGGAAGAAGCCACGCGCCATCTTGTGTGCCGTCTACTGCATATTCTTTGATGAATAACGAGAGGAAATCATTCGGACCGATGAGGAAGATAACAATATCAGGCATCACATACGTGCCGAGAAGGGTCAAATTGACGAGACTCGTGACATACGTATAGTGAGCCATGCCGAAATTGAGGACTTCGACCTCTTTAGTAAGCTCGAAGGTGTTGAGATGTTTTTCGATGGAGCCAGGCCAGGTGTCGTAAAAATCACGATCGTATTGGCCCAATGTCACCGAGTCACCGAAGCACGCGATTCGATATTCATGCTCGCGTTTCGGTAAAATCTGCGTCCGGCGGGACCTATAGCCGAGGTTGTTGAATTCAAAATGCATAGGTCCGAAATCGACCGTTGCGTTCTTCCTGCCGGTAAAGAAGCGGTACCCATCACGTTCGCCAAGCACCTCGAGCCGATTCTTGCCCAGCATCCAGGTAAATCGTCCCTTTGGCTCCTTCCATGCGGTCAGGAATCGAAGGCCGAGTTCGACAAAAAGTCCTATGACGAGCAGCAGGGAGACAATCCAGTGTGCAGTGCGCTGTGCGGTGAGCGATTTCATTGCTCGAGGATACACATAGAAGGTCGGGACGTCTCTGTGTATAGACGATCAGAGTACTACGCGTTGCCAGGAACGCCACGCTAGCACACAATCTGGTATAGTTCAAGGATACCACATGTTACTTGAGGTCTCTTGGTCTTAAGTGATATCTAAGAACTAGGTGTCCTAATGGTCCTAATCAACGTGTGAGGTATGGGGCATGCGCGCGCCATTATTGAGACCTTTAGGATCTAGGATGCGGGTTATGGGCCACTTCATTGTGATGTTGGGGCTCTTAGACATCTTGTGGCTGATACTCGTCTGCCAGGCGTGTTCAGGTGACAGCAAGACAACCAGTGGGAAGGAGCTGGTTGGCGATGCAGACATTGTGCTCGTAGGAGGCCGGGTATGGGCTGGTACCCCTGGACAACCGTTGCGAGAGGCCCTTGCTGTGAGAGGAAACAAGATCGTTGCGGTAGGTGACAACGAGGAGGTGGCAAGCCTCATAGGGCCGGAGACAACAGTTCTTGACGTTGCCGGAAGAAGTATCATCCCAGGGTTTCATGATGCTCACGTACACCTCTACTATGGATCCCTTTCCTCAATGGGACTCGATCTCCTTTCTGCGCCAACGCTCGCCCTTACCCTGGCGCGTGTGGCCGACTACGCCAAAGCGCATCCAGAGCTCACATGGATTCTGGGCCATGGATGGTATTTCGACATTATGCCTGGAGGGAGACTGCCGACCAAAGAGGATCTCGATAGTGTCCTGGCTTTAAGACCTGTTGTGCTCATTCACATGAGCGGCCATTACGCATGGGTCAATACCGAGGCGTTGCTACAAGCAGGAATCGATCGCTCGACCCCTGATCCAATTGGTGGGAAAATTGGCAGGGATGTGGTGACCGGTGAGCCAAACGGCCTTTTGTATGAGGCTGCAGTTGGTCTTGTGACAGGTCCTGCTATGGCCTCGATAGACCATGAAACCAGGCTTGAGGTGCTGCAGCGGAGAATCCAGGAGCTTGCTACCATGGGCGTAACCTCGGTTGATGAAATCCTCGTCATGCCTGGGATGGCAGAGACAGATCTCTCTGCCTATATGCGGCTGCTCGAGCAGGGCGATCTGGGATGCAGGATACACGTATTTTTTTCTGGCGATCTCCCTATTGAGGAAGTCCTTTCTTGGAAGGGCCGCCTTGCCGGCATGATGCTGAGAGTTGCCGGGGTAAAGGTCTTTGTAGATGGAAACTTCCAGGCTCGTACTGCATGGCTTCTCGAACCCTACACAGGAGAGCCTGGCTACAGAGGTACGATCAATTATAGTCAAACGGCCATTGACACAATTACAAAAGATGCCCAGTGTGCAGGCTTACTGGTAAAATTCCATGCGATAGGAGACGGGGCAGTCCGCAGCGCCCTTGACTCCATTGAAGGTGCATCAAGGTCGTGTCCTCCACTAGATGGATCCCATAGCATTGAACACGTGGAACTTCTCCATCCCCAGGATGTGTTTAGGTTTGTCTCGCTTGGTACAGCAGCCTCTGTTCAGCCCTTGACTGCCCTCTTTTCTACTACCGCAGGATTGAATGCACTTAGGCAGGAGATCGGGGACCGACGATGTGAGTATCTTTTTATGATTCGGTCTCTCAAGGATGCTGGTGCAACAGTGGTATTCGGCACGGATTGGCCGGCTGGTCCATTCTTGCTCCCCCTGGTCGGGATATGGTCATCTATGGTCAGACCCGGTACGACACCTCCTGACATTGGGCTTTTGCCTATGCCTCAGGCACTGAGTCTTGAAGAGGCGCTGCATGCGTACACGTCTCTTCCTGCAAGGGTACTGGGCATAGAGGATCTGCTCGGAACACTCGACGTTGGCAAATTAGCTGATATAACCATATTGTCCAGGGACATATCCCTGTGTAGGCCTGAAGACCTGTTGGGTAAGGTCCAGATCGATCTTACTATGGTGGATGGCCGGATTGTGTTTCACCGAGCAGGTGCGTGGCCAGAACTCACTAGGACAAGGTAACGTGGAAATGGCGCACGAGGCACTTGGCAGGCTCGCAGAAATGTTGCGTTGCACTGTATGTGGGGCAGAAGGTCTGCTCGTAAGTCAAGGGGTGATAAGGTGCAGATGTGGCCGGCTGATCCCTGTTCGTGGTTTCCTCATCGATATGATGGATGAGGAGCAATGCCGTGTAACCATGACCTTTGGACAGGCTGCGATGCGCTGGAAGCCCCTTGTTGCGGTCTACAATGGTCTGTGGCGACATATGACGTTTCCTTTTGCCACCTGGATCCCTTTTTCAACGGAGCAGGAGATCATCCTCGGGTATCACGGGTTTTGTCCTCAGTATCGTCTTCTGGATATTGCATGCGGACCAGGTACGTATACGCGAAGATATGCCGAGGCTATTGGCAGTGAGGGAATCGTTGTGGGTGTCGATGCCTCTGGAGAGATGCTCGAACAGGCAGCCCAGGTTGCGGCCAGAAAGGCCTTGCACACGATGTGGCTCATCAAGGCTGATGCCTCGAAGATTCCTTTTCGCGACAATATGTTCGATGGAGTGAACTGCACCGGGGCACTGCATCTGTTTGATCATATCGATCCAGTACTAGAACGTATTCATGCTGTGCTCAAGCCACAAGGGGTGTTCACTTTGATGACCTTTTGCAAAAGCAGGTCCTCTACGGTGAACAAAGTGGCTGAGCTTCTCGGGATACACCTTGTTGATAGGGTCAAGCTCGAAGAGAGTCTCTGCAAAGCAGGTCTGACCATTCGCGACGTGAGAAGCTCCAGAAGGATGCTGCTCGTGTGTGCTCACAAGTGACAGTGACCGGGCTGGTCAAAAGGAGGCACGAAGAGACGCATGGCTGGATCCGTATGTGGAGCTTACTATGCGGGTGAAACCCTCCTTGCTGACTTACGAAGGCATGTGTGGTCGAAGGCTTTTGCTCTGAAGCGGGAGAGCTCAATAGGCATGCCCGTTCTCTAGAATAGTGGGAAAGAAGGTGACGCGTAGGGATCCGTGTGCTGCTGATGGTGTGTTAGTAAGGATCTGCTCTGTAGCCGAATGCCATCAGCTGTGCTAGTGTAGTCTCTATAGCCGCTGCTACCACTTGGCATAATGAAGCATCGAATCGAAGGGCAATGTGTTTTTCTTTCCCCGGAACATTCCTTGTATGCGTCTCGGACTCACCAATACTATGTATGCTATTTTCACTGGGGCATGTGAGTGACTCCCTTAGGAAAAGGAGCAGCTTATGGACGTACTGTTGCTTTCTCGCCTGCAATTTGCTGTAGCCACGCTGTTTCATTTTCTTTTTGTGCCGCTGACCCTCGGTCTTTCAGTCCTCGTCGCTGTTATGGAGACCATATACGTTCGTAGGGGTGATGAGGACTACAAGCGGATGGCCAAGTTCTGGGGAAAGCTTTTTCTCGTCAACTTTGCTGTTGGTGTCGTCACAGGCATTACCCTCGAATTCCAGTTCGGCACCAATTGGTCTCGCTATTCTGCCTACGTGGGCGATGTGTTTGGATCCATACTTGCCATCGAGGCTACAGTGGCATTTTTCCTTGAATCCACATTTATTGCCGTATGGGTGTTTGGCTGGAAAAAGTTGTCACCACGGCTGCATGCTCTGTGTATCTGGCTGGTCGCCGGTGCCTCGACCCTTTCGGCAGTGTGGATACTGATTGCCAACAGCTGGATGCAGTCGCCGGTGGGGTACACGATCAACGAGGCGACCGGACGGGCAGAGCTCACGGATTTTCTTGCAGTGATCACACAGCCATTCGCTGTGGTCAGCATTCTGCATACACTTGCTGCCTCGTACACACTCTCTGCATTTTTCGTCATGGGCGTAAGTGCATTCTGTATGCTGAAGAAGCATCACAGCCGCTTTTTCGCCAAATCATTTAGGGTCGCCTTGCCATTTGCATGTGCATGTTCTGTGTTGGTTGTGGTCTTCGGCGATATGTCAGGCCTCCATGTAGCCGAGAAGCAACATTCAAAGCTTGCAGCACTCGAGGCTCACTGGGAGACACAGACACATGCCCCTTTTGTCATGTTTTTTGTGCCGGATGAAAAGAACGAACGAAACCTGTTTCAATTCCTTAGCATACCTAGTGGATTGAGCCTTATTGCCTACCATTCACCCAAGGCCGAGGTAAAGGGTCTCAAGGACATTCCAAAGGACGAACGGCCACCGGTGACGCTGACGTTTTTGTCATTTCGTTGTATGGTTGCACTGGGGTTTCTCTTTGTGCTTCTTTCCTTCATTGGCGTGTGGAAGCGAAACAAACTCGAGTCTTCGAGGCTCTACTTAGGTACAATGGCTCTGGCTACCCCTCTTCCCTATATTGCCTCAGAGGCTGGATGGATCGTCACAGAGGTAGGACGCCAGCCATGGATTGTCTATGGTCTGATGAAGACCTCAGACGCTGTTTCTCCGCTTTCCCCTGTGCAGGTGTGGCCAACCTTGATCATGTTCCTTGTGATGTATTCTTTTCTCGGGGCAGTAGCACTGTATCTGATGTACAGGAACGTCAAGAAAGGGCCTGAGCAACTCGGGCCTCGTGTGGTAGGTGCACGCGGATAAGGAGAATGACGTATGTTGGAGACAATCTGGTTCGTGCTATGGGGATTGCTGTGGGCTATCTATTTTATGTTGGATGGGTTCGATTTGGGGATTGGTACCCTCATGCCCTTTATGGCTAAGAACGAAGAGGACAAGCGACTCATGTACCGAAGCATAGGCCCGTTCTGGGACGGAAATGAGGTGTGGCTTATTACCGCTGGTGGCGTCACATTTGCCGCGTTTCCTCTCACCTATTCGGTCATGTTCAGTTCGCTCTACAGTGCATTGATGATCGTGCTGTTTGCCCTGATTGTTCGAGCTGTTGCTATCGACTTCAGGTTTAAGGCAGAAGATGCCCGGTGGAGGTCCCTTTGGGATATAGGCCTATGGATAGGAAGCCTGCTACCCTCGTTGCTTTTTGGTGTTGCCTTCGCGAACATCTTCCAAGGTATACCTATAGACGGAGAAGGGGTCTATCGGGGGACCCTTTTTACCTTGCTCAATCCATACGGCATTCTCGGAGGGGTATTATTCCTCGTTCTTTTTCTTCTGCACGGGTCCCTTTGGTTGGCGTTCAAGACCGAAGACTCGCTTAGGCAGAGGTCCCTTACCGTGGCATCCTGGATGTGGCTTGTACTTGTCATTGTCGCAGTACTGTTCCTCATTGCAACAGCGCATGCGACCAGGCTGTATGACAACTACTTGAAATACCCTGTACTTGGTGTTGTTCCGCTGACATTCCTGGTAGGCCTTGTGTTCACTAGGATTTTGATTGCGTACGGCAATGATCTGATGGCCTGGGCAGCATCGTGTGTGTGCATTGTGAGTGCAACCTTGTTCGGTGTCATAGGACTGTATCCCTATCTGCTGCCGAGCAGTCTAGACCCTTCTTTTGGTCTGACGGTTCACAATTCCTCGTCCTCGCCTTTGACACTGAAGATAATGTTGGCGGTTGTGGTGGTGTTTCTGCCAGTGGTGATTGGTTACCAGGTGTGGGCATATCGGCTCTTTCGCGATAAGGCCTCGCGTCCGACATTGAGTTACGAAGAGGCATACTGACAGTACTGCTTTTGTGCTAAGGAAATGTGACAATGGTTGGAGAGATGGTTGTTGCTGCACCACAGCCAGTGGTCATCGCAGTCCGGCTGTGCGACTCCGAGCTGGAGGCAGCCACTTCCTCCGCCTCTGACTGTCGTAACTCCACTTTTCAGGAATTCCTCTATGAATGATGTACGTGGGATGTCGTATCCAGGCGCTCAGGGCCATATGGGCAGAGTGGATAGCTCTGAATCGTGCCGCACTTCCACCGTGGTCAGGGTGATGGAGCTTGGCTTCTCTCCGGTAGGCTGCTTTCAGTCGCATGCTGGCATCTGGGGAAAGCAGATCAGCAATTGTCAACTTGAGGTATGCGAGAGATTTTTCTGCGAACGCAGGTCTCCGTTCTTCTCTAGGGACGAGCGCGTGAGGTGACACCATGTTTTTTCGTGCTCGAATGAGTACCTCTTGGGAGGCGAGATACCGTTTCCCTGTTCTACGCTTTGTGGCATGCCATATCCTTCCTAGCCCCTCGACCATATCCCACAGGTCCTGTGCCGGTCGTCGATGGGCTGACCTGGTGCAGCTATAGCTCAGTACCACCCGTGAGCGGTGTTGCAGCATATCGAGAAAAAGCACCTCGTTCGAAAAAGAGAAGGTTGCAAACCGTACGTTGAGCGCCTCAAGCAGGCCGACCGTAAGGCTCAGTCGTTTCGTGAGTTCGTCCTTGCATGCTGTGGAGCAATATCGGCGTCTACGTGTGGTAAGTGGTGAGCCACACGAGAGGCATCGAGGCGATCGAGGAAGGCTGCTGCTGGCAACTGCCAAGGTGCGATCCATTGAAGTCCTGTTTTGTTGAAAGGAGCTACTGCTGCATAGTATAAAAGTATGTGGAGAGGCTAACCATCTGGGATACAGTTCTCATTGTTCATCGTATTATGCCATCGTGGGTTCCAGGAGAAAGTATAATGAAGGCTACTGCTCCTAACAACAATCCAAAGAAAAGAAACAGATACTCCTCAGCCGGTCTTTTAGAACCAGGTATCCTCAGGGTACGGCAGGCACGGGCCAGACTCTTTGAGGCTCAGAGGAGGGGCGAGCCACAGGAGGTGCTTACCAAGTTAAGGGCAGAGTTGAAAAAGCTCAAAAGCGAGGCAAAGAAGACTGCCTCTGGGTGAGGAGAGATGTCGCACAGCTCATGGCACCATAGACTCCCGAGCGCCTCGAGCCGGCCGATACTATCGAGACCTGCTGGTGCGGCCAAGGACACCGAGGAACAAGAGACCGATACATACCATGAATCCTCCCCACCAGATCCTGGGATGAAGATGACCCAGTACCGTGGTAGGGGGTGTTCCTACATAGTACATACCTGTTCCTAGGACAAGGGTGCCAAAGGTGCACAGCACGATGCCTACCCATGTCCAGATGGAGATCATCTTTCTCTTCTCAGCCCCGTGCGTTGCCATGATGCTACGCGCCCCTTATCACCAGAAATAGATGTTCAATGCAAGACACACAAGGAGGCTTACTGCTGCCCAGAGCTCGGGTCTTTTGTACCACGAGATACGTTCCAGACTGACTTGAGTCGTCAGTCCTCTGACAAGACCGACGAGTTCTTCATCTGGTTTCGGTGTGCTGGCCAGTGACAAGACAATGGTGAGTAAAAAGGTAATGGACCATGCCCAAAACGCACGCCACAGGTTTGCTCCCATATCAGAGGGCACGTGAGAGAATGTGAGATAGTACGGATCTATCCATTCGAATTTGAGTGCCAGGAACAGGAAAAAAGAACTCGCCATACCGATAAGCAGTCCCCAGAAGGCACCGAATGAAGTCGTGCGTTTCCAAAACATCCCCAAGAGCATTGTTGCAAACAGTGGGGCATTGACCCAAGAAAAAATGGCTTGAATGTAATCCATGATAGAATGGTAACCCATTGCAACGTAGGCCGTCACGATAGACAGTAATATGCCTACAACCGTCGTGATGCGACCCACCCATACGAGGTGCTGATCAGAGGCCTGTTTGTTGAACAGGACCCGGTAGATGTCATACGTCCAGACGGTATTGAAGGCCGAGACGTTCCCTGCCTGACCTGCCATAAATCCTGCTAGTAGTGCGGTCACACCAAGTCCCACAAGCGCTTCAGGATAGTATCTGGAAATGAGCAACGGTAGGACTGCATCATAGAACAGACCGCCATCCTCTTTTTGGGGAATGACGAATCCAGAGTCAGGGATCTGGGAAAGCTTCCATCCGACCAACCCTGCAACCACTACAATAAAGGGGAGTGCCATTTTGAAGTATGACGCAATGATTGGCGTCAACCGGGCTGCCTGGAGATTGCGTGCAGTAAAGGCGCGCTGAACGAGGAGAAAGTCCGTTGTCCAGTAGCCAAAAGAGAGCACCCACCCTAGTCCGAGTACGATGGGAATCCAAGTCACTGCCATTGGATTCATCGTAGGATCACCTGCCGTAGCCCACAGGCTTGCCATGGCTTTGGGAAGGGTGGAAAGGATAGATCCAATCCCTCCCATTTCAATGAGTCCGAGGATCGAGACCAGAAACAGGCCGAACCAGATCAAGAAGAACTGTATAATCTCTGTCAGTATGGCTGAGAGCAGGCCTCCCAAGGTAATGTACACCGCAATGGCACCTGCTGAAACCCATATCGACACATTCATGTTCCACCCCATAAGGAGGTGAAATGTCAGAGCCATCAGATAGAGGTTTATGCCTGACATGAGCACTGTCATGCCTGCAAAGGATATGGCATTGAGGAGGCGGTTTTTCTCGTCGAATCTGAGCAACAAATAACCAGGTATAGAGTGGATCCTGCTGCTGTAATAAAAAGGCATCATGTACAGGCCGAGGAAGAGCATGGCAGGGATTGCACCGATCCAATAGAAATGAGAAACGAACATCCCGTACTTGACTGTTCCTCCGGTCCAGCCCAGGATCTCAAGGCTCCCAAGATTGGCAGACACAAATGCGATCCCTGCCATCCAGGCAGTATTTCGTCTGCCTGCAAGAAAGAAATCATCGCCTGTGTCTGCGTATCTCTTGAGATAGAAACCAATCCCAATGATAAAGGCAAAGTAGAGGACAACGATTATCCAATCAATTGTACCGAGATGAATGGTTGTCACGTATCCTCCAGGTTGCTGCGCGTGCCTGTGGCCCGATCCGTGATAGCCAGTGCAGCAGAGACACAGGTGAGCGATGCGAGCTAGAAGCTTACAAGAACCATGCCCTGGAAATAAAATATAGGATCCCGCTCCCTCAGGTCGGCTAATTCGTTATAGAAGGCACCTCCTGCACGTCCAGGTACAAGCACTCCTCCTAGAAGGGTGGCAAAGAGATCTTCGTAGAGGTGCCAGGTGAGACCTGCATCGTATTCCAGGGCTACCTGTTGCCCTCCGTTCGCATATTTTTTCTGGTACGTCATGGCATAGCCTAGGACATTGAACAGCTCGATCGATGGACGGAGCTTCCATCCTGCAGCAAGGTCCAAGAGGAGCCAGCCCGCCTTACTCGCTGCAGCACGTTCATCGAGGTTGTCGTACTGGTCAAGGAGCTTGTTTTCCGAAAGGAGATAGGTCCTGCTTTTCGAGTAGCCTGAATAGCGAAAGCTCGTGTCTCGTCCATTGTAAGGATCAGCGTCATCAGGGCTAAAGGCAACAAGGCCGGCCTCGAGGTACCCCTTCTCCATCTCGTAACGCGCTCGAGTCTGCACAGCTCCTGCCACGACGCTGGTGTCTCGGTTGCCAGGCGCTGTGTTCTTTACGGTTCCGGCCTGCAGTGCGAGATCGCACTCCAGTAGGAAATTGTCGCCTAAACGGCTGTGGACATTGACACTGGGCGTGAACAGATACTGAGTCTTACCGACGATGGATCGGTCCCACTGAAAGAACACAGCAGGACGGATCTTCAACCGAGGGGTAGTCGAGTAGTGAGCATCGACCGAGAACACAAAATTGTCGTTTTCGAAATTGTTTTTCCTGTACTCGATGGCCTCGTAGGTTGAGTCAGGTAGTTGTGCAGCGGTCAAGGCAAGCCAGTAATCGTTGGATTGGTAGAATGTTCGGAGGCCGCCAACGTATTTTTTTATATACAGTTTTGTGGGATCTTCCAGATACTGAAAGCCGACTCTGAAACCAAAGGTGTCCTGTGGCCCTATTGCCTGAGCCCAGAATTCCTTTTGAAGGTAGACAGGCTGATGCTTGAGCTGGTCCAGCTGAGGATCGACATTTGTTCGGCTCCACAAGCTACCAGTGATATCAGCAAGGTAGTGCACCGCAATGCGCTGGGTAGGCCGCCAGGTGATGCGAGGATCGAATGCCACTGCAATGAACCCGACTGCTTGTCCGTACTCGTTGAACAGTGGTTCGGTTCTGTCAAAGTCCTGGTCGTTCCTCCAGGTGAAATACGTCTTCAGCCAGCCTGAAAAATCGATGGTGCTCGGGTGGGTCCTCTTTGGAAGATAGTCAGGTGCTTGGCTTGAGGTAATGGGAAGAGTGCCTGTCGATGGCTGCCCAGCACTTGGTGCGGGAAATATCATCCATACGAAGACCGTCATCGTAGCAAAGCACAACAACATCCTTTGTCTCATGCGCCGTTCTCCATTATGTGTGATGCCCTTTAAGGCTGGATATTGGTGAGTACCTCTGTCCCCTTGAAAAAGTAGTTCCATGTGCGATCGCCATAGCGTTGGTACGGCGGTCGTATCCGTAGTGTGTGCAAGGTGTTGGGCTCTTTTACGGTAGGGTAGAAGTACAGCAGATGATGCTGGTGGTCGTAGTGGCAATAGCCATCGGAAATGTACACATAAAAGCCATCAGGATATTGAACAGGTGGGATGAAGATCTCAGTGGGCTCATCAGTCTCGCGAGTTTTGAATACCACCTCGAATTCGCGAACCGGATCCGGTACATACGGATCAGTATCGTAGTAATGATAATCAGAATAAAAGCGCAGACTTACAGGCTTGCCACTCATACATCTGGGATACGGACGCGAATAGGCCCTCTCGGCCCGAGGTCTTCTGTCCGGTCCTAAGACAGAGAAATCCTCTTTGTTCCATCCTTCACCATCTTCCTTGGTATTTTCCGGCGAATAACACCACAGCATGTGGCTGAGAAAGAGATCTTCATAGTCTTCGAAGTAGTTGTCCAGGATATGGGCTGAGACCTCATAGTTGTTCGCTATGGCGTTCTCTATTCCATTAAAGTTAAAGTACGTGCCGAATTCGCCCATGACTACCGGCACATTGCCTAGAGAGAATGTCGAAGGCGCGATAGCTGCCCGTATCCCGCTCTTGTAGCTTCGGTACTGTATTTCATCGACAGTAAAACTTCTGGGTGGCTGGTTGTAGCCGAGAAACGGATAGATATCGGTGTAGAAGTGCGGGGCAAATATCACTTGATTGACGTTTTCAGGTCGTCTCATGGCTGATATCCAGAAGCCCATCAGACCCGTATCGCCAAGGCCGAGCGACTGCTCCACCCAGATAATGGCATCGGGATCTATAGCTTGAATAGCTTGTCCGACCCGTTCATGAAAGGGTTGCAGGTAGTTGCGATTGAAATCGATATTGAGGCCAATGGCCGCGTTTACATCTGGTGCGTACCTTCCTAAGGTTGCGTGGTCTGGCCGTGGGAAACCACGGGCAGCGAATTCTTCTGCAGTGGTAGGTATGTGATGGGATTGCACGAGATATGTCTTAATAAACTGGTAGGTAGCCTCTGCCTTGAGAGGATCGAAATATCCCATCATGCTTTTGAGGTAGGCATCTACGAGGCCTTCAGCCTGCTCGTAGGTAAGCGGTCTAAACGCATTTGCCTCCAATGCCTCATACAGCACTGCATAGATTGTGAATATCAAATAGAATCCGATCGGCTCATTCATGATGTCATAGCCGATGATATTCGGATAATCCTTGACCCGCTTGGCGACCTCGCACCACGAATTCGTATAGGCCTCTTGGAGGTAGTCTTTTATGGACTGACCTTCTATAGTGTAGTTGGGATATAGCTTGTCTCCTGCGAAGAAGGTGGCAAAGCATCGGTTGATGTCGATCGACAAGAATCCATCCACTCCCCAGATCGTAAATGGATACATGTCGGTGGTGTTCTTTGGATTGGACACATATTCAGCAGGAAGCCTCCAGGACCTTCCCCATTCTGGAGAGTCGACGTTCTTGTCCGGCAGACACAGCTTTACCACCCACTTAGGGGCACCATCTCCTCGAACCCTGTTCATTGCCTCCCACATAGGGTTTCCCGATGCATCCAGTGGTGGTAAAAGCACCTCCTTATCAAATGGTTCTTTGGGCTCGATTTTGTCGTTAAAAAGCACAAAAAGATGCCGGCTGAAAAGATCCTGGTGCATGTCCATTAACACGTAGATACCGTGTTCGTGGGCCTTTGCTACAATCTTTTCTATGTAATCGAGATACTCGGTGTCATAGCTTCCCTTTTCGTACGGCTCGATCCCTTCCCACATAACGAGTAAACGGATGGCGTTAAACCCCAAATCTCTGATGATCTGAAAGTGGTGATCAGCTTCTTCCAGGGGGAACGGTTTTCCTACGTAGGTAAATGTGTTGCCGTACTCATAGGGGAACTTGGTGCTTCCACTTACATTTATCCCGTGGAAGTACAAGTATCTTTGCTTTTGGTCCCTGATGTACTGCCTGTCAGTCCTTATTCGAGTGATGCTGCTTTGTCGTTGATCCTCCAGGGTGAAGTTGCTGGTGCAGGAAGCCACGAAAAGTGCCCCGCACACGAGCGCAGAGAGGCTGAGCAGGTGCCTATGGTTCATACTATGGCCTCCTTTTGCCGATCGTGATGCCATGCGCATGCCATCAGTCATCAACGTGCGGTAGTGGACAATGCTTCTGCAGCACGCTTGATATTACCTACGTCGCCACGCACAGCTGCACTGCGGTCCTTGTCTCCCATTGGGAGTGTCTTGACGTCTACGTCAATGAGCTCGGTCTTGACATGTCCAATTGTCCGGCCGTCTGTGGTACGGATGGGATCGTAATAAATCTTGAGTCGAAGGTACTTCATGTCGCCTTCGAGTAGGATGTTTTCCATGACCAACCGATTATCCTCGTAATGAATGAATTGTCTGAGGACAAAGCGAAGCGTTGCCAAGAAGAAAGGCTTCTGGGTGAACGAGACGTCGTAGACCGTAAAGGGCTTGCCAAGGGGATCGACCCCGGCAAAGTAGGTGCCCTTGAGGGGATACACCTCTTGGTAATTGGAACCGACCTGATGCGGGTAGGAACCAAAGTCATTTTCAGCTGTTATGATCGTTGCCATGGATGCATAAATGGGCGCACTTGCCTGAAATATCTTTCTATTCTGGGAAGGTGTCTCAAAGCCAGGTCTTGAGGCCCCTGCTCGCATGAGCAGTGGAGGTCGTTCGAGTATTCCATCATTCTGAGCGTTATCTGTTGATTCGGTCTTGTAAGGATCCCATGCGGATGAATAAAGAAAGTCATCCAGTACCCATTCAGGCAGGAAGTCCTTAGTTGCATCCCAGATCTTTGGGTATGTGGCCTTGAGCGTATCAAGGGCTGCCTTTTTGGCTGAAAGGGTCCTGTCGTACTTTGAAAAGGCCTCGAGGAGATTTCCCACTGACTGGGCCCATGGCTCAACACTGCCAAACTGAGGTCCGCGAAAATCGAGTGCGAGCCATTCCAGTACGTGGCTGCATATGTCAATGGTCGTGGTCTCCTTCTTCGAGACCGATCCTGTATGATACCTGAGATCTTCTGGAAGGGCAGGGGGGATCCTTTTGGCAAGTGGAAACCGTTCAATGAGTCCTTGCCATGAAAGGACAAGGGGTTCAGTGTACACGACTGGTTCTGCACATTCCTTGCCTTGCGGGCTAAGTTTTAGACAGCCAGTCAAAGGCAGGTTTGTCAACCAGGATGAGCTCTGAGATCCTTCCTCGGCAAGGAGTTCGTTAGGTCCGACACACAAGCTGAGAATGCATAGGATAGCTGCTCCAACCGACATATGAGTCAGCGTGCAGTTCGTGTGAAAAATAGATCGTGGGCGTTTCTGCTTGAACGTCTGGGGGGTTACAGAGAGCTGACCAACGCCCATGTGTGAGCCCCGGTGAGGGTAGTTCTGGGACCGCTCTTAGGCGGCACCCCATGTCGACAAGGTGAGCTTATTATCAGAATGTGACGGTACATGTCAACTGCACAGTTGCGTTTCAACGAGCGGTTCTTCTATCATCAAAGGTAAGCCCAGTGTTGGCAATATTCATCGTTGCGGGCAGCTAGCTAGGGGCGAGGAAGGGATGGAGCCATCGTATGGGGAGGAGACTCGTACACGTATGAAAGTGCTCCTTTTCAATCCGCCTGGGGACCGGCTCTATCTCAGAGATTACTATTGCAGTTCTATATCCAAGTCAGGCTACTATTGGCAACCTATAGATTTGCTCGTCATGAGTGGCATTCTGTCTGATGATGGGTTTTGTCTTGCGGTCCTCGACGCGATTGCACAAGGCAAGACACCAGACCACTGCCTATCATTTATTCGCACGTTCGATCCTGATGTCATCATTTTTCTTACCGGGGCTACATCGTGGGCATCGGATGTACAATTCCTTGGTGCCTTGGTTCGCGAAAAGGCGCGGCGGATGCTTGGGTGTGGGGAGGTCTTTTTAGGGACGTGTAGTGAGATGTTCGAAAAAGAGCCGTGGTTAGAGGCAGGGATCGTTGATTTTACTGATCGCGGTATCGCCGACTACCTAAAGAGCAAGCGGGATACACCTGGAATCATTACCCTGGCCTCGCTCCGCTACCAACCCCCAAGAAAACGACTAGCAAGCAGGGCTTCGCCTACCGAGTTCTCATATGGGGCACCCAGGTATGATTTGTTTCCTCTTAAACGATATCACTACCCACTGCACAAGTACCATCCGTTTGCCTCTGTATTGACCACGTTTGGTTGCCCTTCCCATTGTGCCTTTTGTAATTCAGGATCGTTAGGGTTCAAGGTGCGTAGGCTCGACGACATCGAAAGGGAATTGAGATTTGTCGGGGCCATGGGGATTCGTCAACTGTTTGTCAAAGACATGAGCTTTGGTGCTGATCGTTCGCATGCCCTCGCATTTTGTAGGCTCCTCGAACTACTGTCCTTCAAATTTAGTTGGAATTGTTATGCGCGCATCGATGCTGTCGACGAGGAGCTCCTTGCAAAGATGAAGCGGACAGGATGCCATCTGATTCAGTTCGGTGTGGAAACCGGAGACGCTGCCATTAGCAAGAGGATGGGTAAGCCCTTTTCTGAGTCCATTATAACGAAAACCTTCCTGAGATGCCGGAGATTGGGGATTAGGAGCGGTGCCCACTTTGTGTTGGGTCTGCCCGAGGAGAACGTCACGTCCATAAGGAAGGGTATCGAACTGGCAGTCCGCCTCGACCCCGATTATGTATCATTCAATATTTTTATGCCCCGTTATGGCAGCTCGCTTATGAGGACCTTTGAACGGAACGGACTCTATCCCTCTGCTGCGCACACTCGTCTGGATCCCTCTGATACCTTTCCTCCGGCTCGGTGGAGCAGGGTTTCTCCTGATGAGGTGTATAGATTGCGACAGCGGG